>OBRT01000019.1_pt1 | contig 91202 bp, 73 predicted proteins | sample 1494891 | NCBI WGS metagenome assembly OBRT01 (sample SAMEA3360688, study PRJEB22359) | human gut metagenome | biome: ENVO:urban biome; feature: ENVO:human-associated habitat; material: ENVO:feces | place: Bangladesh | collected 2011 | reverse complement strand
CATTGAATATTAACGAGATAAATGATAGTCTGGAAATTTTAACCGGACACTAGTGATATTGTATATCAAAATTAAGATAAGCTTGGTGGTCACTGTAAAGTGGCAAGTCCTCCTCACAAGAGGAAAGAAGTGCAACTATCGCAAATATTGGAAATAATATCTTTTTCATCTTTGCTATCATTTAGTAGGTTTTTCATTAGGATTTGACTCTGAAGTTGGCAAAGGCAAGATGTAGTTATCCTCACTCATAGTCTTCCGCATAAACATCAGTTGTTTGGTTCCCGTACGTTTATACGCATAAAACATAACACCCTCTGCATAGAACTCTCGGTGATAGTCTTTCATCACTTCTTCTTTCACATCCTCCAACGACTTAAAGCCTTCAGTGACATTCACATTGTGCGATGCCATATAGGTTTTATACAAAGAATTCGCTTCTGCTAAGTCATTGGTACTCTCCATAGCAATAAGATACATCTCTGACATTCGTATCAATGGCATGAATTGTAGCTTTGTCATTAGTTTAGAAAGTTGATCTGACCGTTCATAGTCTCCTGGATTATAACTATATTTAAGTAAGGTAGGGAACTTCGTTCCTGTCACATCTGAAGATGCTTTATTCCATACTTTTAGATAACGGTTATCACTCGTTGTGTTTGCTCCATCATAAAGTATTTTGTTCAACATGTCGAGCGTTATCACCAAGTTTCTGTCACCTGTTACTTGCCCATTATATCCATGCATCATCTCTGGTAGATAATCGGCTATTTTGTTATTACTCAAGGCAAAGATACACTCATTGGGCAAACTGTAGTAATGCTTTTTAATGTCTTCAACTCCTGATAACTCCATGAATGGCTTACCTGCCACTTTAGCATCAATAACATATTTGGCCTCTTGATGTGCTTTCTCCAATTGTCCTATATACAGATACATTCGTGCTTTCAATGCTCTAACAGCAAAGTAGTTTAGTCGGAATTGGCGGAACTGCATAAAATCATCTTCAGGAACAGTTGCCTCTTTTACCATATTATTCAAAACATCATAGTTGTATGTTTGGATGGGATCCGAACCATTCAATAACTTTTCCGCCTCGTTCAAGTCTTTTTCAAGTTGAGCTACATACTCATTAAAGCTTAGATAAGGTGCTTCATACTCGATACCAGTACCAAGTGCGTATGGTAACATGACCTGCCGTGTAGGATTCTGTGGCATCTGACCAAACAATCTTAACACATCAAAATGACAATAAGCACGAAGAGCATAAGATTCACCAAGAATCACCTTCCGTATTTGGTCATCACCTATAACATCTGCTTGTTGTCCATGCTCTATCACCTTATTTGTTTGTGCAATCACATTAAACAAACCACCATAAATATTACGAATAGCGTTCTCTGCATTTTGATTCTTATAATTATGCTGGTATAAATATTTCCATCTGGGTGTCGTGTTATCCGTAGGCTCGTTCCACAAACAAGCCAGATATTCAATATCACTAATGGTAAGTCGTTCGCCGTAGAGACTTCTTGATGCCATGGACGAATAACAGCCCGTCAGTGCATCTTTAAAACCATCATAGTTCTTAAACATGTCTTTCTCACGTTGCTGTGATTCTGGTTGTACATCCAACCAGTCGGAACAAGAAGTCAATCCGCTCACTGCCAACGTGACTGTCAATATTGTATTGATAAACTTATTCATAGGTTTGTATTTTTAGAATGTCAATGTGATAGATCCCTGTACGTTTCGAGCAAATGGATAACTTGTTCCTCGCTCGTATTTAACAGAGGACCAATAAGCTAAATTAGATGCATTGATGCCAAACACCAAAGATTCAATGCCTGTCTTATCACGCAACCATTGGTTGTTCCAGCGATATTGCAATGAAACATTTTGCAGTTCGAGCATTCGGTCGTTGAATACATAACGAGAGGTCGCTTTAGTAGGTTCATTGCTAATCGCTTTGAAGAAGCTAACATCACCTGGCTGTAACCAACGTTGTGAGAGTACTCGTTCATCTACATTCTTCTCTGCAATCGTTGCTCTGCTTACCTCTACCCTGTTACGCAATGTAGAATTGTAGAGCATGCCACCCCAATGATATCCAAAGGAAGCATTAAATGTAAAGTTCTTATACATTACCATCGTACGGAAGTTGCCACGCCACAATGGTTCTGAACTTCCCATATATACCTTGTCCTGCGGATTCCACGTTTTAGCCAAATTCCCATCTTTGTCATAGTACACCTCTCTACCTGTACTCGGATCAATACCTGCAGACCGTACAGCATAGATAGCATTTATAGGATTGCCCTCATAGAACAGGTTGCTAACTTCTGTGCCTTGTTCCAGATAACGCTTATTTTGCGCCTTAATAGCATCCGAGAGCTTGATAATTTTATTACGGTTATAGACTATTTGTCCACCTATCATCCAGTTTAATTCTCGTTGATAGTTGCGTATGATATACGCGTTCAGAGAGGCTTCAATACCTTTGTTGTTCATTTCACCAATATTGGCTGTATAGTTTGAAAATCCAGAACTTAAAGGTAAATCCATAGATGACAGCAAATTGGTTGTATTCTTATCATAGTAATTCAATTCTGCCATGATTCTATTCTTAAACAAGCCAATTTCTGTACCAATATTGATTTCGCGTGTATTCTGCCAAGTAAGTGAAGGATTACCATATCCCATCAACTTTGCAGCCGACCATAACAGATACCTTTGGTCTGGATAATAACGATACGTGGTGTTGACACTTTCTATGGTAAAGTCTTGTGAACCAGAGACACCATAAGATGCCTTGAGACGAAGATTACTAAAGACATTTACTTCTTTCATAAACTTCTCGTTGTGAAGATTCCAACCTACACCGAGGCTATAAAAAGGAGCGAAACGTTTCTCACTACCGAACTTGGAGTTGCCATCAACACGGAAAGAGAAGTCGGCATAATACCGATTGTCGAATGTGTAGTTGGCATTACCCGTTACTCCAACCATTCGCACCATTGACCTATCGCCCCTTGGTGAGCCCTGATATAGATATTGTTTGGCATTTGCCATAAAACTTAAATTTGCATTAGAAAAGCCCTCTGCTTCAAAAATGTAATCTGTTAAGTTTCTTTGCGAAATACTATAATCGAGTCCCACATACACTTGATGCTTCTCTGCAAAAGCTTTAGAGTAGCTCAAAGTCACATTGCTACTCAACAAATCGTTTTCACCTGTTCCATAACGGTAATATCCTTTTCGTAGCAAACCTGCAGCTGTGTTATATTCCTTCGCATTAAAATAAGAATGCTCGGCAGGCAAGAATCGATCAGAATGATTACGATTGGTAGAAACACCTATCTTACCTCGCAGACGCAGGGCATCCGTAATGAGCCATTCAATAGAGAAGTTGTTGATGAATGTTTGATAAGCAGATGAGTTAATACTGTTGAGCGAAGCATCATACAACGGATTTGGCAAAGGCTCTTCACCAATATATAAACTGGGGAAAGAAGGTACCAAATGCCCTTTTCGGTTGTAAGGAGAAAAATATGGTATGGCATCTACATAAGAACTAAACGACCCGTATTTGCTTTCATCTGCCTTATTACTTGCAAAACTGGTATAATTCCTAAAGATAAGATTTTTCACAGAATACAAAAGTGTGATGTCTCCAGTAATAGTTCGTCGGTTACTGGCTTTCATTGCTCCCTCAATTCCGTTATAACCTAATGATGCTGCCCATCTAAATGCTTGTGCTCCACCATCTAATTGCACATTATAGCGTTGTCCTACACCCGTGCGCACAGGTTTGTGAATCCAATCTGTATCTATACCATCAATTACATTTTTCAAACGTTGTTGTACACCTCATTATATTCCAATTGCAATTTTTGACGCTCACGAGAATACAGCCCTGCTTTTACTTCCAAGTCTAACTTCTGTGCCGCATTGAGCAAATGATAACTTGTAAGGTCTGGAATTTCAAGACTCAAACCTGCTTTGGCTGTTATTCTCAGCTTTCCTTCCTTTGGTTGCTTGGTAATCACTACAATAACTCCATTAGCACCTCGTGATCCATAGATAGCCGTTGCTGCGGCATCCTTTAAGATGTTAATACTTTCTATCTGTTCATCGTTGTAGTCCATTAACTTGGTAAGAGATATTTCAAAGCCATCCATGATAATCAACGGCGTATTGACCGTTTGACTGGCATTTTTATTAAACTCTTCTACACTCATTGGCAACGACGCTGTTCCACGTATATTAATGTTTGGTAACACGTTTGGGTTACTACCTGCCAAGTTGTTTGTTGGGAAATTAACAGATGCGTCAATATTCTTGAGCGTTTGCAAAAGGTTGGAGCCTCGATACATATCCAACTGTTTCCTATCAATCGTAGATACGGCACCTGTATAACTTTCTTTCGCTTTACGGAAGATACCCGTCACCACCACTCCTTTGAGTTCTTTAACATCACTTTCCAAGAAAATTTTCATCTCCTTACTCACAGGAATTTGGACAGTTTTCATACCCAAATAACTAACCTCTACCTTCGTCTGCGGTTTTACATCTACATACAAATGGAAAGCACCATCTACATCTGTTACTCCCTTTACATCGGTGCCTAACACCTTGATATGCGCACCAATAACAGGTTCATTGGTGTCTTTTTCATAGACATATCCTTTTATGGTTTGCTTCTTTTGTCCTTCTGGTTTTTGCAAACCGTTTGTAGAGGCAGATCGTGTCATCACTTTGATAAGTTTACCTGCAATAGTGTACTTCAAGTTTGTAGTACGAAGGGCTTGCTCCACTATAGAAGGGACTGTGACATTTGTCACATCCAATGTCACCTTGTACTTCGACACCTCTTCATTGTCATAAACAAACTTGTAATCGGAATGACTTTCCAATCGCTGAAAAACACTTATTAGGGCTTCATCATTAAAACTCATGGTTAGTTTCGCTTGGCTTTGTGCACTAAGCGGAATGGACATGTGTAAGAAAGAAGCTAAAATAGAAAAGAACAGAAAGGCTTTTTTCATATGTTATATTATGATTAAATGATTTTACACCAAAGGGGTGTTCTATAAATTATTTAGATTTTTTCTTTAATTTCAATGCCGGGATTTTAACTTGGTCACCCTCCTTCACTTCCTTCTTCTCATTGACAGCCTCCATGTAGCACTCCATGCCAGGCCCCAAGTAAGTTTTACTGATAGAAGTCAAGGTCTGGCCTTTACGCACCGTGACGGTTTGTGCCACACCCGTAATGACATAGGCTCCTGTTCTAACTCTCGGATCCGAATCATATTTTGAAGCCATTGTTTGGCTGTTCTGATGTGACTGGTCACGCTTCGCACTCTCAGATGCCACTTTAGCAGCTGCATCCTTCTCTTTTTTCTCATCTTGAACACGCTTGTCAGACAGCTCTGTTGACTGGTCTCCACGATCTGCAGCAGACGTATTTTCCTGTCTCTCACTGTCTATCGGCGCATTTTCTGAGGCCGATTCGCCTTGAACACCAGACATGTTCTCCTTCACTTGCGCAGCTTGTTTGACAGCATGTAGCTCTGTCATCAAATGCTCTATTCGGTTATCACGAGCCGCAAACTGCTTACCGATATAATAAACGCCAAGACATGCAACTAACAGCAAAGCACATACGGCACCAATCAGTATCTTTTGATTTCGCTGGGTTCGAGCCAAATTGGCACGCAACTGTTGATTTTTTTCATTCAACTCATTCAGTTCGGCTAACTCAAGTGATTCTTTTTCTTCGTTTTCCTTCATGGATTCTTGCGATATATTGTCAGTTGTTTCTGTGACATTTCTTTCTTCCTGGATTGGTTGGTCATCAACCACAGGAGCCTCTTCAATGGGCGGAATCTCTATCACCTCTTGCTCACGCACGCCATCTTCAATGAGATTGCCAGAACGAGGCTCTGCGTCGTTGTCATTCAACACCTCCTCATTCACAGTAGATGATAGTTCTGGTAATGGTTCAGGTGATGGATTTTCTTTAAGATTGTCCTGCGGTTCAACTTCATCCTGTTTTTCTTCCACAGGCAAAACGGTCTCCACAGGTGCACTGCTGTCGGCATTTTCTTGTTCCTCAAGCTGCTGATAACGTTCATCTATCTCAGAAAAATCGGCATCATCGCTCACCGTAACCGTCTCAAACTGCTCGAACGGACTGTTCACTTTATCCCTCAAGACTGGTTCGGGCGTGAAAGAAATCTTCTCTCTCCCCTCAATGATAATGCGTTCACCCGTGTTCACATCCACGCTCTCACGGGCATTCACGGATGTTACCTTGAACGTTCCAAGTCCTTTAATTTTAACTTGTTTATCAGCTTTAAGGCCCGTTGTCAAAACGTCTACGAGCAAAGGGATGAAAAATTCGGCCTCACTTTTCGATAGCTGGTGCTGTTCTTCCAGCACGCTCGCCAAATCTGTGATTTTTATCATGAGTCGCCTCCTTTCTTCAACTGTTCTTTGACGGATGGTATGGGCCTGAAACTAAGAACCAATTTTGGGGGAACCAACATCTTCTTGCCTGTTGAAGGATTCATCAGGATGCGTTCCATCCGCTTTTTCACTTCAAAAGTACCGAATGAAGGGATAGCAATCGATTCGCCCTCTCCAAGAATGTTTGTCATTTCTTCCACGAGCGTACGGACATAGTTTTGCGTCTGTTCTTGCGTATAGCCCGCACGTCGTGACAATTCTGCAATAAACTCTTTGTTATTCATGGAACTTGCTGTATATGTTTAGACAATCTCGCCGTACAAATCAAACTCTTCGGCATCAGTGATCTTCACTTGATAAAAAGAACCAATCTGCACGGCCTTCTGTCCACCTTGTATTAATATTTCGGGATCAACCTCTGGGGAACAAAATTCCGATCGCCCGATAAAATAGTCATTTTCCTTCCTGTCAATGATTACTTTCATGGTTGAGCCTATCTTTTCGGCCTCTATCTCAGCACTGATTTCCTGCTGTACCGCCATCAACTCATCCAATCTTCGCTGCTTAACGTCTTCAGGTACGTCGTCTACATAGTGATTGGCACCGTAGGTTCCCTCCTCTTCCGAATACATGAAAGCACCCATGCGTTCAAATCGAGCCCATCGAACAAAGTCGAGCAGCTGCTGAAAATCATCCTCTGTTTCGCCCGGAAACCCAACCATCAACGTGGTGCGCAGATGAATGCCTGGCACTTTTTCACGGATGGTGCGAATCAAATCCATGGTTTCCTGCTTGTTCACATGCCTGTGCATGCGCTCAAGTACCGAGTCGGAGATATGCTGCAGCGCGATATCAAGATACTTGCAGACGTTTTGTTTCTCGTTCATCACGTCCAAAAGCTCAAGTGGAAACTGGTTTGGATAAGCATAATGCAAGCGTATCCACTCAACACCTTCTATGTCAGCCATCTCACTAATCAAGTCAGCGATATGTCGTTTTCCATCAAGGTCCACCCCATAATAAGTCAACTCCTGGGCGATGATTTGAAACTCTTTCACCCCATCAGCCACCAAGTGACGAACCTCTTGCAGAATTTCGTCTTTCGGTCGGCTGACATGCTTGCCAGTAATGATTGGAATGGCACAATAGGCGCAGTGGCGATCACAGCCCTCCGCTATTTTGATGTATGCATGATGAGCGGGTGTCGTGAGATGTCGCTGACCGTTGCAAGCCTTGATTTCAGCCTTTCCCAAATCAGCCAACAGCTGCTTGTAATTGAACTTGCCATAGAATTTGTCCACCTCAGGAATCTCATTTTCAAGCTCATTCTTATAGCGTTCACTGAGGCAACCCATGACAAAAAGTTTGTTCAAACGACCTTCTTTCTTCGCTTCAACAAATTGAAGTATCGTATTGATACTCTCCTCTTTAGCTGTTTCAATAAATCCGCATGTATTAATTACTGCAATCTCACCATCAGGTTGTTCACTGTCGTGCGTGCAGTCGTACCCATTCGCTTCAAACTGCTTCATCAGCGTCTCGCTGTCAACGAGATTCTTTGAGCAGCCCATCGTAATGATATCTATCTGATTCTTCTTCAAAATTATGGACTTTCTGTTATGATTCGTGCTGGAACAAACTGTCTACAAACTCTCGTCTGTTGAACAACTGCAAATCATCCATCTGTTCACCCAGTCCGATATATTTCACAGGCACCTTCAGTTGGTCGCTTATACCGATGACCACGCCCCCCTTGGCCGTTCCATCCAATTTTGTGATGGCCAGCGAGGTAATCTGAGTGACGGCAGAGAACTGCTTTGCTTGCTCAAAAGCGTTCTGTCCCGTGCTACCATCCAAGACGAGCAACACCTCATCAGGAGCCTGAGGCAGCACTTTTTTCATCACATCCTTGATTTTCTTCAATTCGTTCATCAAGCCCACTTTGTTGTGCAAGCGCCCGGCCGTATCGATTAACACCACGTCGGCCCCATTAGCCTTTGCACTTTGCAGCGTATCAAACGCCACCGAAGCCGGGTCGGCCCCCATCTGTTGACTCACCACAGGCACGCCTACCCTTTCGCCCCAAATCTTGATTTGGTCCACGGCAGCAGCGCGATAGGTGTCGGCAGCACCCAGGAATACCTTCTTGCCGGATGCCTTAAACTGATAAGCCAGCTTGCCGATGGTTGTGGTTTTACCAACTCCATTGACACCAACGACCAAGATAACATACGGCTGATGGTCGGCAGGTAAGTCCCAATTCTCGTGATCCTCGGTGTTGTTTTCAGCCAATAAGGCCGCAATCTCATCGCGCAAGATAGAATTGAGTTCAGCGGTTGACACATACTTGTCGCGTGCCACCCTTTGCTCGATACGTTCAATGATTTTCAGCGTTGTGTCAACACCGACATCCGATGTGACGAGCACCTCTTCCAAGTTGTCCAGCACCTCGTCATCGACCTTAGACTTGCCAGCAACAGCACGTGACAACTTTGAGAACACACTCTGCTTGGTCTTCTCCAGACCCTGATCAAGCGTTTCTTTTTTCTTCTTATTGAACAGACCAAAAATACCCATATATTACCTTATTGTTGTTGAGTCACTCCTGAATGGAGTATAATTATTCTAAAATTACCTACTTCAGCATTTGCAAAGTTGGCGCAAGCCGAATGCAAAGCAAGTTTACTTGTTTTGGTGAGGCGACGCCCAACTTATGCAAAGTTGGCGCGAGCCGAATGCAAAGCAAGTTTACTTGTTTTGGTGAAACGACGCCCAACTTATGCAAAGTTGGCGCGAGCCGAATACAAAGCAAGTTTACTTGTTTTGGTGAGGCGACGCCCAACTTATGCAAAGATAGTACATTTTTTTGACTCATTCTGTTTATAAAATAGATTTTCAATCAATTATTTTATAATTGCACTGCTCACCATCACGACAGCCATACCAATTGGCTACAAGAACAAGTTTGCAATGCCGTGTGGCCAGCCTTCGCAGCCCAACAAATATCACGAAGACATATCATCAAACAACCAATCAGTCAACGAATTATAAACTCATTGACTTTACCTGCCAATAGCATGTGAATAAGGGCACAAACTCTATGACTTTGTCCATCAAAGTCAATGAGTTTGCATCTGTGTTACATGAATGTGTAAATGGATTGGCTATTTTTGAAAAAAAAATAGGAATGTGACAACCAAAGTTGGCAGGATATGAGCCATCGGATTTACCCTAGTTTTCGATGGGCGTGTTTATCATTCAAACGACAGCTTGTGAAGTGCGTTTTTCAAACGTTCGGCCTCTGATTGACAAATGGCCAGCGTGATACTACAAGTATTGTCAAAATTTTGTGAAACGATTCGAGGCTGCATCTCTTTCACAATTCTCATCACCTGATTCATCATAGGATAAGCAAAAGTGTAGGTGATGGTTTCTTCTACCAGTTTTACCTCGATCTGTGATGCCTCAATGGCTGCCGCGGCCGCTGACCGGTAGGCGACAATCAGTCCACTTGTACCGAGCTTGACGCCACCAAAATAGCGGATTACAACTATTAAAATGTCGGTTAACTCGAAGGAATTGATTTGTCCCAGTATCGGTTTTCCTGCGGTACTCGACGGCTCTCCGTCATCATTCGCCCTGAAGTTAACACGTTCAGCTCCCAGCATGTACGCATAGCAACAGTGTCGGGCGTCATAATATTTTTTCTTGTACGCCAGCAGGATTGATTTTATTTCGTCTTCAGACGTTACATGATGCGCAAATGCGAGGAATTTACTCCTCTTCTCAGAGTAAAATCCCTCGCCTATTTGATTTGTTATTGTTCTATATTGATCTGTCATCAAGATAGTTTATGTATCACCAATCCGCTACGTAGTTTGGGTTCAAACCAAGTAGCTTTCGGTGGCATAATCTTGCCAGAATCGGCGATGTCCATGATTTGCTGCATGGAAACAGGATAAAGAGCCAACGCCATCTCCATTTCTCCACTATCTACTCGACGCTCAAGCTCTTCCAATCCACGCAAACCACCAACGAAATCAATACGCTTGTCTGAACGTAAATCCTTGATTCCGAGCAGTTCATCGAGTATCAATCGAGAAGAAATATCTACGTCCAACACACCAATTGGATCGTTGTCGTCGTATGTTCCCGTTTTTGCTTTCAAGCTATACCACTTTCCGTCCAGATACAAAGAGAATTCATGCAACTGCTGTGGCTTGTAACTCTTCGTACCTTCCTCTGTTACATCAAAGTTTTTCTCCAAAGCTTTTAGGAACTCTTCTGATGACATTCCGTTCAAATCCTTCACCACTCTATTATAATCTAAAATGGTTAACTGAGATGCTGGGAAGCATACAGCCATGAAATAGTTGTATTCTTCATGACCTGTATGATTAGGATTGGCTTTTGATTTTTCAACCCCAACCAATGCAGCAGCTGCAGAACGATGGTGACCGTCAGCTATATACAAGGCTGGCATCTTCTTAAATTCAGCGGTAATGGTTTCTATATCCTTTGCATCGGAGATGACCCAGAACTGATGTCTGAAACCGTCAATAGGAGCAATGAAGTCGTATTCGGGCTTTTCAGAGGCATATCGCTCAATCAATGCCGTAAGCGTTTGATTGTCGGGATAAGCAAAGAAAACAGGTTCTATGTTGGCATCACATACCCGTACATGCTTCATTCTGTCTTCTTCTTTATCTCTTCGGGTTAGTTCATGCTTTTTAATAACTCCATTGAGATAATCTTGACAATAAGCACCTACCACCAATCCATACTGTGTTTTACCATTCATGGTTTGGGCATAGATATAGTAGTTTTCGTGTTCGTCTTGCTTGAGCCAACCTTTCTCTTGGAACTTCTTAAAGTTCTTGGCAGCTTGCTCATAGACGCGTGGGTCATATTCAGATGTTCCTGGCTCGAAATCGATTTCTGGTTTTATAATGTGATATAAACTCTTCTCATTATCTCCAGCTTCTTCTCTCGCCTCATCAGAATCTAAGACATCATATGGACGTGACTCAACCTCTTCGACAAAATCTTTTGGGGGTCGAACGCCTTTAAATGGTTTGATTGTTGCCATGGTGTTTACTTGTTAACTTGGAATTTTGTGCAACCGTCTTTGAAATAAGCATTGATTTGCTGTGCGGCAGCAATTCCTGCATTTGCGTTGGCTTCTGCAGTCTGTGCGCCCATCTTCTTAGGAGTAGTGAAGTAACGACCCTCGAACTTTGCAAATTCTGCATCAGCGTCTGGCTTGATGTCTGTTGCAAATTTAAGATCCTCACGTTCACCCATTAAACGCAACAATTCTGGTTCGTTGATAACTTCCTTGCGAGCAGTATTCACCAAGATGCCACCCTTCTTCATCAAGTTAACAACATCATAACCAACACTTTGTTTTGTGTGTTCATTGGAAGGAAGGTGTACACTGACAATATCACACTCCTTGAAAAGTTCTTCTTTAGTAGCTACGAACTGAACGCCATCTTCTTTTTTAGGATTCTCTGCATGTGAACGGCTGAAGCCATATACCTCCATACCAAAACCATTGGCGATACGAGCTACATGACGTCCAATGTTACCAAAAGCCAGGATACCTAATTTCTTTCCTTTCAGCTCACAACCTGATTTTCCGGAGAAGCAGCTACGAGACATATAAATCAACAAGCCAAATACCAATTCGGCAACTGCATTAGAGTTCTGACCTGGCGTATTTTCTACAACAATACCTTTTTCTTTGGCATAAGCGGTGTCAATAGAATCGTAACCAGCACCTGCACGAACAACAACTTTAAGTTTTGGAGCAGCATCAAGGATTTCTTTTGTTATTTTATCAGAACGAACAATCATCGCCTCTGCATCTTTAACAGCTTCTTTGAGTTCATCGGTAGAAGTGTATTTCTCTAACAGTTCAACGCAATGATTCTGGCTCTCCAACTCTTTTTTAATAGCCTCAACTGCCTTTCCATTAAAAGGTTTTTCTGTAGCAATAAGTACTTTCATTTGTTTAGAATATTGAATGGGTTAATTAACTACGCAATCACATCAAGAGGTGATTACGCATGAATTGATAAACAAACAGGCTAAAATAAGGCTGAATTAGGCAAACTGAATTATTAAGCTCGCCTAATTTCCTTATTTTAGCCTATTCGTAAATCATATATAGTGTGTAGTTTGTGATTGATTAATGTTTGTCTTCGAATTCCTTCATGCAAGCGATCAGTGCTTTCACACCTTCAACACTCATAGCGTTGTAGCAACTTGCACGGAAACCTCCAACAGAACGGTGTCCCTTGATACCAACCATACCACGTTCGGTAGCGAACTCGAAGAATGGTTTTTCAAGATCCTTGTATTCATCGTTCATGATAAAGCAGATGTTCATCAATGAGCGATCCTCTTCAGCAACAGTACCCTTGAACAGTTTGTTTCTGTCAATCTCAGCATACAACAAGTCTGCTCTATCGTGAGCCAACTTATCCATAGCTTCTACACCGCCGTTCTTTTTAATCCAACGTAAGGTTTCAAGAGCTGAATAGATAGGAACAACAGGAGGAGTGTTAAACATAGAACCCTTCTCGATGTGTGTGCGATAATCCAACATCGTTGGTATTTCACGTCCAGTCTTGCCTAACATGTCTTCCTTAACGATAACGAATGTAACACCAGCCATAGCCAAGTTCTTCTGTGCTCCACCGTAGATACATGCATATTTAGCAACATCAATTGGACGACTAAATATATCTGATGACATATCTGCAATGAGTGGCACCTTTACATCCAAGTCTTTGCGAATCTCTGTACCGTAGATGGTGTTGTTAGAAGTAATGTGGAAATAATCACAATCTTCAGGTACGCTCCATCCTTTAGGAAGATAAGAATAGTTTTTGTCAGCAGAAGAAGCTACTTCTACTACTTCTCCGAAGAACTTTGCTTCTTTCAAAGCTTTCTTAGCCCATGTACCTGTGTTCAGGTAGGCAGCCTTCTTCACAAAGAAGTTGTTAGGAATCATGTGGAACTGCAACGATGCACCACCACCTAAGAAGATAACTGCATAGCCTTCTGGTATCTGCAACAACTCTTTAATCAAAGCTACAGCCTCGTCAACAACTGGCTGAAAGTCTTTTGCACGGTGACTAATCTCCATCAGAGAGAGTCCGCTACCATTAAAATCAAGAATTTGTTTCGCTGTGTTTTCAATCACCTCACGAGGGAGGATTGATGGACCTGCATTAAAATTGTACTTTTTCATATTAATTGATTAGTTAGTAGAAATAAATGTTTGTCTTATTTGGGGGCTAATTTACGACATTAGTCTGAAAGAAAAAAATAATAATGCGTTTTTTTTACCAAACGCCCCTTTTTTTATGAAATTGGCTCTACCAATGTCTTTATTCCCTTGATTTTTTCACCTTTGGACAGCTGGAGAACTTGTTGCAACTTATTTCGAACCACAGCTACATATACATAATAGTCTTTAACATCGATACGTCCGATTTCATTTGATTTCAAACCACATTTTTTACACAAGAATCCCACGACATCCATCTTACTGATCTTATTTTTCTTTCCTTTTCCGATGTACAATGTAGCCATTTTGGGTTCCATGGGAACTGGTGGAAGTTGTTCAGGAAAGTCAAAGTTCGTGATGTCAGAAGAGATAAACTCTGGAATGCTCTCTGTTGGCCCAATGATGAGAAAGCTTTTTCCTTTTTTGTCCCATCGGGCCGTTCTTCCTATTCGGTGTATGTAACCATCTTCATGTTCAGGCAAATGATAATGAACGATATTACTTACATCGGGAATGTCAAGTCCACGAGAAGCCAAGTCGGTACTGACTAAGACATTGACGGAACCATTAGAAAATTGATAGAGTGAATCTTCACGTTGTTTTTGGTCAAGCCCACCATGGAAGACCGTGGAGGAAAATCTATGTTCCTGCAAGTATTCATGAATTCGCTCGGCACTATCTCGATAATTGACAAAGACGATACTACTTTGATTGCCAAAAGTGAGCAACAACTTGGATAAGGTCTCCAATTTATCTTTGTCAGGACTGGATACAGCAAAGATTTGAATCTGCTTTGTGGTATTATCCTCATCCAGATAATTCAAACGCTGCAAACGGTTTACATTGACAAACTCTGGGATGGAGTCGGCATCTGTTGCCGATAGGAGTATTCGTTGCTTGATTGCATGCAGTTGTGCCAACACCTCCTTCATTTCATCCTGGAATCCCATTTCTAGACATTTGTCGAACTCATCTATCACGACATATCGTGTGTTTTCTGTGACAATGTTTCCTTTGCTAAGATGATCGTTGAGCCGGCCTGGTGTGGCAAATATGATTTGAGGTTGAATCTGTTTCAACTGTTTGTGCTCATCCATAGCCGGCCGACCGCCATAACAAGCGTAAGAACGTACGGGCGTTGATAAGGTGCTCAAGATGCTTGATGATTGGAGAGCCAACTCTCTGTTTGGCACGATGACCACGGCTTGCAGCTCATCACGTGATACCTCTATTTTTTGTATCAATGGCAGTAAATAAGCCAATGTTTTACCCGATCCCGTAGGAGACAAGATGACAACATCTGCCTGCCCACCCAACATGAGCCGAGATGCCTCTTGCTGCATGGGGCTTAATTCATCAATTCCCAGTTTGTTTAAATTAATATTGACACTCATGATCACCCCTTCTTTGCGTTTATAATTTTATCAATCTCATCAAACTCTTTACCCATATTCAGATTTAGGTAAATAGTATAGAGTGGAAGGCTCCAACGCTCTTTCATGTCAGGAGCCAGTTGTCGGTATCGTTCGAGATAGGGCAAAGCCTTACGATAATCATTTAAAATCATTTGTCTATGCTGCTTTGATACCTGCAACTCTTTGTCCAAAATAACAGCTTGATTAAAATAGGCCAACCCCGCATTCAAATAAGGTTCCATCATGCTATCGTTCTCTGCAATCAATCCGTCACATATTTCTATACACTCGTCATATTGTCCCGTATTCAGCAACACCGTACTCTTTGCAAACCGATAAATCTGATTGGTGCTGTCGACCGATAGAGCTTGATTGATGACGTGCAGTGCTTTGTCGAAGCGATGATTCTGCACATAATAGTCTACCAGCCGTGGAAAGAAGAACGGAAAGTCAGGATGTGATGAGAATCCTTCTTCCAATGTTTTCAAGTACAAGGTAGTATCGCTCATTTCCTTATACGTTTGCGCCAAATATTGCAGCATGTAAACGTAGTGAGTTGTATCTTTCAATGCCAAAGGAGTGTGCTTCAAGGTTGCTTGGTGGTTCTTGAGCTTGTAAGCATTGTAGGCCGCCCAATAGGAAGCCTCGGGTATCAACTTATCACGCTTCATATAGTCATACTTCTTGAACAAAGGTTGATACGCGCAATTGATGTATGCGTCATACATATCATAAGCTTCTTGATACTTATGCTTCAGCATGAAATAGGCTCCACCATTGAAAAGGTTGGGTCTGATTTGGTTTAAGAACTGAGCATGTTCATCTCTATATTCTATTTTAATGACTCCTTTTTTGTTGGGTGTCGCATCAATAGAGTCGAATGCTTGCAAAACATCAAACATTTTCTTTCCCAATGAAAATAACTTAGCCGTATCGTACTTTTGCTTTAAATACAGCTTTTCATTTCCCTGTTCATACTGCTTTTTGACAGCTTCGAACAGTGTTATCCATATTTTCTTATTATTTCTGTTCGTGGAGTCTTTCAACAAATTACTCATGGAATTTTCTGCTTTTTCCAGATTATGACCATGTTTAATCCATTGTCTAGCCTGAGATATATCTTTTCTCTGTGCTTGCACTGAACAAACAACTATGATGAGTAAAAGGAAAATATGTATCAATCTTTTCATATTAATCAACTATTATAAATTAATCAGCTCTTTTAAGAATCTCTAGTGAGATGATGTATTTAGCAAAAGTGATGAATAATTTCTGAATATTGAACTCTTACTTCTGCAAATATACGGAAAAAGTTAATATCCTCTACATTTATTACAATAAACTTAACATTATTTGCAAAGGGATAAATAAAGTTTTGCAATCATATAAAAACGTGGAGGATATACCTCACGATACATCCTCCACATTAAGATTATTAATAGTATTATTATTTATTCAAATTCTCCATTTCCTTCGTTCTACTGTCTTCAGCACCGTAGAGCGAGTAATAGCATTGATAAAGAGGATAGCTCCAGTTTGCACGACTCTTTTCGGGATCAAGGTCACGAGCTTTTTCCAGATAGCCAACTGATTCAGTATAAAGTTTCTTTTGCTCGGCAGCATTATTCAAACCTTGTGCTTTTGAATTGATACAGAACCCAAGATAAGTGTATACAAGTGGGTCCTTGTCGTTCACAGACACCGCTTTCTTATAGCCTTCAATAGCTTCATCCCACTGACCAGCATTCATTGCAATTTGAGCTTTCATTGCCAAAGCACTGAAATTGTTAGGATCTTCTTGCAGCTTAGAAGCAACCAATTTATTCAGCTCTTCTTTGTTGTCCATGCCGTTATACATGGCACTTAATGCGCTGAACACTTGCTCATTGCCCTTTTCTTTTACATACAGTTCTTTCAAGCTTTCAATAGCTTTCAACGAGTCTGATTTTGATGTGAGCCCTTGTGTGATGAGATACGACTTCAAGTTCAATGCCTCCTTATGCACATCCTTTGCTGTATCCTGCAAGGCTACATCTGCATATTGGTTTGCCAAATCAACCTTCTTATCTTGGAAGGCATATACAGCTGCTACACGCGCCACCTCTCCAAGATATTGATCATAAGCAGGTTTGTTGGCGACATCCTTAAACAAATTAGCTTGAGACGAAGATACATACAGACCGAAGTTCTTCAAAGCTCCTTGCTGATCATTCTTTGTTCCAGCGTCCTGTCCTGCATTAATCAACTGAGGGCGTAAGTTGTACAAACGATTTTGATTTTCCTTGTGAAACTTAGGTTTTACCTTTCCTTTCGCATTGGGCATCATATCGTATTTGTCTGCTTCAATACCAGCATTTATTGCGTGGTAGAGTGCATCATAATACCCAGCTGTATCATACTTTTGTTGTTCACCTTGCTTGAGCTGTTGACTAAGCATATTCTTCTCAATGATAGCCTGCTCTTTGTTCACTTTTTGCATAGCAAGGTCGACTAGCTTATTATAAGCTTTTGCTTTTTCTTCATTGTTTGCCAATTGTGACAAATTTGACTTGACCAAATTCTCTGCTTCAACAAATGTTTTTGCAGACATGATAGCCTTTAACGCGTCACTGTCACCGGCAAAAGACGTTGAGGCACCCAGTGCCATCAAAGCCATCAACATTAATTTTTTCATAATTTCGTTATTTTTAAAGGTTTATTTTTATTCGTTAGGCTCCAACTCATCATCAAAATCTACCAATGGAGCCTCTTCAGCAGTTGTCTTGTCTGACCCAGAGTTCATGGTATCCTCTCCCTCTCTATCGGGCTGATCCAATTCCTCCTTATTATCATCTTCTAAGGATGCTTCCAGTTCTGAGCTCATGGTCTTGCAAACACTAGCGATGACATCATTCTTCTTTGACAGATTAATCAATCGTACACCTTGTGTAGCACGGCCCATCACACGACATTCCGAGACAGCCAATCTAATGGTGATACCACTCTTATTGATGATCATCAAATCATTGTTATCGGTCACGTTCTTAATCGCAACCAGACGTCCTGTCTTATCTGTAATGCTCAGTGTCTTGACACCTTTACCACCACGATTGGTCTTTCTGTAATCCTCTACCAAAGAACGCTTGCCATAGCCGTTTTCACTGACTACCATGACCGTCTCGTTAACAGGATCATTAACAACAATCATGCCAACTACAGCGTCGTCACCATCATCCAGTCGCATACCACGAACACCGGTTGCGGTACGTCCCATGGTGCGAACGGTGTTTTCATCGAAACGCACTGCCCTACCATTACGGTTAGCCAGAATGAGTTCGTTTTCACCATTGGTCAATCTCACATCAACCACTTCGTCACCTTCTGCAATATTGATGGCGATGACACCATTGGTTCGTGGACGAGAATAAGCCTCAAGACTTGTTTTCTTCACGGTACCATTCTTGGTTGCAAAGACGACATAGTGAGAATTGACGAACTCTTCATCATTCAACCCACGTAAACGTAAGATTGCATTGATGGCATCATCACTGTCGATGTTGAGCAAATTCTGGATGGCACGACCCTTAGAATCCTTAGCTCCCTCTGGTATGTTATAGCACTTGAGCCAATAGCATCGTCCCTTCTTGGTGAAGAACAACATGGTTTGGTGCATGGTAGCGGGATAGATAAACTCCGTGAAGTCTTGATCACGATGTGTGGCACCCTTAGATCCAACACCACCCCTGGCTTGTTCGCGGAAGTCAGACAGTGGTGTTCGTTTGATATACCCAAGATGACTCACGGTAATAACTACAGGATCATTTGGATAGAAATCCTCTGCATTGAACTCATGTTCATCAGGAATAATCTTTGTGCGGCGGTCATCACCGTATTTCTCCTTTACCTCGTTCAGCTCATCCTTCATCACCTTCTTACAAAGTTCGGAATCAGAAAGAATGTTTTCCAAATAAGCGATGAGTTTTTCCAATTCATCATATTCTGCATGCAACTGATCCATGCGAAGTCCTGTCAACTGAGACAGACGCATGTCAACAATGGCCTTACTCTGCAGATTATCCAGGTCAAACCGCTTTTCCAAATTAGTTTGAGCTTCCGAAGGCGTCTTACTTCCACGGATGATGTGAACCACTTCGTCAATGTTGTCGCATGCAATAATCAAGCCTTCCAAGATATGGGCGCGTTCTTGCGCTTTCTTCAACTCAAACTTGGTTCTGCGAATGGTTACATCATGACGATGCTCCACAAAGTACTTCACACATTCTTTCAAGCTCAACAAGCGTGGACGACCTTTAACCAGCGCGATGTTGTTAACCGAGAATGAACTTTGCAAAGCCGTCATCTTAAACAATTTGTTCAAGATAACATTGGCATTGGCATCCCGCTTAATGTCAATAACAATACGCATTCCCTGCCGACCCGATTCATCGTTAACGTTTGAGATACCGTCCAGCTTACCTTCTTTCACAAGAGCTGCTATGTATTCAATGAGTTGTTGTTTGTTAACGCCGTATGGAATTTCTGTGACAACAATCTTATCGTGGCTCTCATCACTTTCAATCTCGGCTTTTGCTCTGATGATGATACGGCCACGACCGGTTTCGTAGGCATCCTTCACGCCCTGCAGGCCATAGATATAAGCCCCTGTCGGGAAATCAGGAGCCTGGATGTGTTTCATCAGTTCGTCCAGCTCGATGTCAGGGTTGTCGATATATGCGCAACAACCTTCTATCACTTCACGAAGATTATGAGTTGGCATGTTTGTCGCCATACCCACCGCAATACCATTTCCACCGTTTACAAGTAGGTTTGGTATCTTGGTCGGCATAACCGTTGGCTCCTGTAAAGTGTCGTCAAAGTTGCTGGCCATGTCCACGGTATCCTTATCCAGGTCGTCCATGACATGCTCACCCATCTTTGACAATCTACATTCGGTATAACGCATGGCAGCAGCAGAGTCACCGTCAACACTACCAAAGTTACCTTGCCCGTCTACAAGCGTGTAGCGCATGTTCCAGTCTTGTGCCAAACGTACCAAGGCACCATACACAGAACTGTCACCATGAGGATGGTACTTACCAAGCACCTCACCTACTACACGAGCACATTTCTTATATGGCTTGTCACTTGTATTGCTAATACCCAGCATACCGTATAAGATACGACGGTGCACAGGTTTGAATCCATCACGTACATCAGGAAGGGCACGAGCCACAATCACAGACATCGAATAATCGATGTATGACGACTTCATTTCCTCCTCAATGTTAATCTTCATGATCCTGTCATGATCAATTGTCTGATTTTCGTCCATTCAATCGTTAGTATAAATATAATGTTAAAATCCGTCTAAAATCGTCTATAAGCACATTTAATTTCGCTCTGTGACGTTTTGCCTATTTATTTCAACATGCTAAAGTACAACTTTTTTCCGAATAAGAAAGGCTTTAAACGATAAAAAACGCAAAATTAAGCAATATTGAGCATATTGGTGAAACTGGAGTGATAGCAATTGCCTTCACACTTAACGAGGAGTAACCGACTGTGAATTCCCTGCCTGTAACGATGTTGAGTGTTTTTCAGTTCCGTCTTTTCTTTGAAACATCAACACGCCTAGAGGTAGGTTGAAGAAGATGATAAAAGCGGACAATCAAAGATTTCTATATATAATACTTCTTTTTAGATTCGTAAGGATGAACTCTCGTGGTCATGGCGCACAAGTTACATGGAGAGCAGTTGTTCGTCTTCCAATTCACAAGCACGGAAGCCCATTTCTTTGGCTCGTTTTTCATCGAATACAGAATAAACAGCCGACCCTTCAACACATAATTCACCCTGCCCATTCTCGATAGTTGCATCAATGAACACTAGGTTACGTCGACGTTCACGTATATGAGCACGTATGGTCAACTGAGGTTCTGTCGTGGCAACAGATTGTTTATAGCGCACTTCCAATTTGCTGGTCATGCCAGTGGTTTGTAGTTTTCGGATGATCACCCACCCCGCTATCTCGTCGATGAGCGTACTAAGAATGCCCCCATGGATGGTTCCTACCCACCCTTGGCCATGTGTTTGTGGATTCCAAAAGGAGATGATGTCGTCGCCATCCTCATAAAACTCCATCTTCAACCCCATCTCATTGTCGGGGCAACAACCATAGCAGTTGTACTTCTCCACTCCTATCCAGGGATTCTTTATTTTTCTCATAATACAATACTCTATCTCGTCTTATTAGTTATCTCATGGTTATCAATTAATGAGTGCCTGATCTGCGGGCACTCATTCTAATGCAATAGCGTGGCATTGCATCCACTTAGAAGGTCATCATGACGCTGAACCTCACTCCGTTCTTTTTAGTATTGGGATGCCCGTTGTAATTGATACGATGGATGTAGTCTACCCCAAAGAAGTTGAAAATGTTGTGTACGCCAGCTACAATCTCCATATAGGGCACTTTCTTGTCCATGACGTACGCCCCTTCTGGGAAGGCAAACAGCATGTTATCGGCCTGGTTGCGCTGCAAACAGGGATTATTCTTGTCTGTCAGAGTGCCAAACATGCCCTTAAAAGCTACATATTCACGCCACTTCAGTCGCCTGATGAGAGGAATACGATTCAGCAGCTTACCATTCAGGTCCCATGACAAAGACCAGAACGCATATCGGTCTGTCAGAAATTCCATGTTACGCATCATGGAGAATGTCTCGGGGTGTTCAAAGTAGGAAAGGTTCACCGGTGGCATAATCAACAAGGGGAAAGGCACCTTGTCCCACTGTGCACCCAGATTAACATAGCCATTCAAGTAACCCCAGCTGCCAAGCCATTGCCGCTTGTAAAACCCTACTTCCGTAAAATTCATCGTATATTGTCCACCCAGGAAGTTTTTCAATCCCATGGTATGGCTTACTTTGAATTCAGGACTATCCAAGTTGATGGGCACTCTTTTCTGTTTGGTGTTCATGAATGTCTGTCCTGGGCAGTAGCGAAAGCCAAGTTGCAGCTCAGTGGTTCTTATCTTAAAAATTTCCTGACGATCACTCATGCGCACGAAATGCAAGTCACCTGCCACCTCGTTACTCTCGGCTTTGACAGAGGTGTTGATACTGAATCCCCAATCTGTTTCATAAATAAACGACAACTTCTGACGGTTGTAGAAGTACATCTGCTCCACTTTCTGCGTCTTAATGGCCATAAAGGCATTGTCTTTATTGTGTAGCAAGAACTTATCGGCCGGTGACATCACGTCATAAGCGGTTTCAAAGACCAGATTACGTTGCGGAAACTCAAACGGTGAGTTCTTCTTTTTGTTCAAGGCATAGGTCACCTCTGTACCATAATAGGGTTTCTGCGACCGTGTTCCGTATGCCACATAGCCTTTCCAAAACAGATGCGGATTGAGTGCAGCCATCGTTCTACCACTGAGTCGGAAACGCAAACCATCCACAAAGTTGCTCGATACAAGCGTGTTGACGGGTCCAAAGTCGAACTTGCTCTTGCGTTGGCTGCTGCCTGTCTCCACATAATTTTCCACAAGTGCTTTGATGCCCACCAACAACCATTTGAAGTTTTTCGATTGCTCCATGCGATGCACGAAAGCATCCATAGACGATTCACCCTTCGTCAATTCCACCGCACGATATCGATTCCAGAAATCCTCATCCCGAACCATGGCATCGGCCTCGTGCCGCACCTTGGCCCTTCCTTTGAATAGCTTATTGGGCAATTCGTCAAAAGCATAGTCGCTCATGCGGGTATTGCGCACAACCAGTGCTTTCGATAGGAAACTCGTCAGTGACAGTTCTGCCCACATATCATCCCTGGTCAGCACCCACTCGCCGTTATCAAGCTTGGTGTATTCTTGGTCTACATGCAGTTCATCAACAAAGTTCACATCACTTTTCTTCGGCATGGTCAACTTACATTTCTTCACATGCAACGTCGAATCGGCCAAGACATACAGTTCTCCGCGGAATCCAAAGTCTTGCTGGTTGTTGGGAATAAACTGTAGATGATAGCACAAGTCACGATCTACATAGACCGTGTCTTCGATGTAATAGCGATAAAAGGAGATGGCCGTACGCCCGATGGGACTCACGAAAGAATTTTGAAGCAGTCGAACATAGTCGTCATAGATGTCGATATTCGTAAAAACATCCTTCATGATCACATTCAAGGCTTCACCCGTTTGCAACATCTTATTAACGCCCTGACTTTGTTGTCCCTTGATGATGCTTTTCTCCGACTTCGGGTTTTTGCGGTAGATGTGCTGCGTTACCGTTTCGTCTACAGATACTGGGAGAACCAACTTATTGTTATAGCTGCTGGTTTCAATCTGGTCCAACATCCACTGCGACTTGCTCAGTCTGCCACTTTCCAAATCCTCTGGCTTGATGTCACTCAAAGACAACGTAAGCTTTTGATACTTGTTATACTGGTAGTAAGGATGATTATCCAGATGATTTTTCTTCTTGGCTGCAATCACCCGCCGCATCAGTTCCACGGCAGGGTTGTTTTTGCGCGAATAGCGACCACGCTTACTCTTTACCACCACTTCATTCAAGCGTTTGGCATCTTCCTTTAAAACAATGTTCAGATGTGGCTTTGTACTGGCATCTACCTTAATAGACTGCTGTTTAAAGCCCACTGAACTGATTGTCATCACCCATCCCTCATGCCGGGCAATGCTGAATTTACCTTCTATGTCGCTGACAACAGCAACATGATGGCCTTTATACATCACGCTAGCGTATGGAATGGCATACCCATCCTCATCTACTATCACACCCGTAATCTGCGCATGAGCTACACAGACAAAAGTCATGACTATAAACAGAAAACTAAAAAATCTCTTCACCTTATTATATATAGGGCCACCTGACGGTGCAAGTGACATCTTGTCGATATTGTAATTTCATTTAAACCCTGAGGTAGGTCAGCCCCTATAGACGGTCAGGGGCGATTTCTCTCTATCATGCAAAGATATACATAATCTTAGAATTTTAAAGAAAACTCTTTGGATATTAATATTTTTTCTATTAATTTTGCACCAACTTATGGAGCGTCCGCCGCTGTTAGCAGTTATTATTGGCACCGGTTTCGGAAGCGGATTCTGGCCATGGGGGCCAGGAACTGCAGGTGCTTTTCTTGCCACAATCCTGTGGCTGGCAATGGCGGTCACATTCAGTCCCACCACCCTATTTTTTATCACACTTGCCCTCATCGTTTTATTTACCGCTGTTGGCACCTGGGCTGCCAACGAGTTGGAACCATTTTGGGGTGAAGATCCCAAGCGAGTGGTCATTGACGAGATGATTGGTATGTGGACGCCGCTGCTGGCTGTACCTGTACAAAATGGCTGGTACATAGTAGCATCCTTCGTTCTCTTCAGATTCTTTGACATCATGAAGCCATTGGGTATTAGAATGTTGGACCGTCGTCACGGTGGGTTCTGGGTGATGGCAGACGACCTGTTGGCTGGCGTTTATAGTCTCATTATCATCCTTTTCACACAATGGGCTATATAAAAAATGCAGTCATTACCTTCGGCAAAGCGCAGATATCGGCTTGGATAGCATCATTCGTCGACTTTGCCGTCACCATCATCTTGGCGCAATTTGCTGAATTATGGTACGGTTATTCCACCTTTATCGGCGCCCTCATGGGAGGAATCACCAACTGCATCATCAATTACAAATGGGTGTTTCATCCCGACTCTATCAATAAGCGTCACGTAGCAGCACGGTATATGATAGTGTGGGCGGGAAGCATTTTGCTCAACACCTTTGGCACCCTTTCCCTAACAGAAGCGACAGGTGTAAGTTTCATCATCGTGAAAGCGGCTGTCGCCATCGCCGTTGCCGTATTGTGGAACTACCAAATGCAACGACTGTTTGTGTTTAACGCAAAACTAAGCCGACCTCTGAAGAAAATAATCAACAAGAAAAAAACAACGATAGAATTGCCGGAATCTACATCCTCCGAGGCGTTTATCCTACCTGACATAGAAAATTGAACACGATGAACTATAGAGACTATTTACAAAAACTCATTTATACCCTCATCAATCCCATCATCAAGGGAATGATAAAGATGGGAATCACGCCCAATATGGTGACAACCATCGGTTTTGTCGGCAACGTCGTCGCCGCATTCCTCTTCATCCATGCCAGTCAACTCACACCGATATCCATAGGTTTTTCATGGATTGGCTGGGGAGGAGCCATTCTTCTTTTCTCCGGTTTGTTTGACATGATGGATGGCCGATTGGCGCGTTTGGGCAACATGTCCACTACTTTTGGCGCATTCTGGGATAGCACTTTAGACCGCTACAGCGAACTTTTCTCGCTCTTCGGCATCACGCTTTACCTGATGACCGTTTCAGGAATCTGGGCAGGTGTCATTACATTCCTGGCCCTGGTGGGTTCCATCATGGTGAGTTATGTGCGGGCCCGAGCCGAAGGTCTGGGCATTGAGTGCAAGGTGGGACTGATGCAACGTCCGGAGCGTGTCGTGGTGACCGCTTTTGCCGCCATCATCACTGGCTTGACCAGCAATCTATGGTGGCTCATCGGGGGCATGACGCTCATCGCTGTTTTGGCCAACATCACTGCTTTTTGGCGCGTGGCGCATTGTTACAAGCAATTGAAAGACCGATAAGTGTTCAGTATTTACATCATCTTGTTATACATCGTGTTGGCTGTTTACAAGCCCACACGCAAATTAGCCTTGGCCTTAACCCCCTGGGCCTTGTTTGGTTGTACCTATGACGTGATGCGGCTTTACCCCAACTACATGGTCAACCCGATAGACATTCGTGACCTCTATGAGGCTGAGAAACAACTTTTCGGCATCACCACAGCAGCCGGAACGCTCACGCCCAATGAGTTTTTCGCACAACACCACTGCACGGTAGCCGACCTTTTGGCTGGCTTTTTCTACCTCTGCTGGGTTCCGGTGCCCATAGCGTTCAGTCTGTACCTTTATCTTAAGGGCGACCGCAAGCATTATCTTCATTTCTCAACGGCATTTCTTTTCGTCAACCTCGTGGGATTTGCTGGCTACTACATCCATCCCGCTGCCCCACCCTGGTATGTCATGCAATATGGATTCGACCCCCTGCTGCACACTAGCGGAAACGTTGCCGGACTGGGCAGGTTCGATGAACTCATCGGCATTCCCGTGTTCCAGTCACTCTATGGCAAAAACGCCAACGTGTTTGCCGCCATTCCATCACTGCATGCGGCCTACATGCTTGTAACAACCATTTATGCCGTAATAAGCCGACAGCGAAAAGCGGTCATTGCCACTTTTGCCATCATCTGCATGGGTATCTGGTGGACAGCCGTGTACACCAGTCACCACTACCTCATCGACGTTGCACTGGGAATCGCTACTTGCGTTGTAGCTGTCGTGGTTTTCGAATGCCTGCTGCTCAAGGTTCCCTCCATCAGAAATACCTTTAATGGCTGCATTCGTCGCATATCATAAAACAGTAGCTTACTGGTCTGAAAACAAAGTCATTGGGTTTGGCGTCCAAACACGTTGACTTTGCCTGCCAATCTCCATGCTTTTAGACATCAAAGGCATTGAGTTTGATTACGCACCTCAATACCTTGATAATTAGAGAAATATGGCGATATGTACTCCTACCTTATCTCTGTCGTCGGTAGGAATTGTTTTTCACAACAACATCCTGCAACTCTGCCGGAGCGATAAATCCCACAATCCTCTTATAAGTTCACACTGCTGATGTCAACAAGGTTGGTGACAATGGCATAAATAGTAAGGCCCGCCGGCGAATGAATTTGCAGTTTTCTGGCTATGTTGCGTCGATGCGTGATGACAGTGTTGATAGAAATGCACAGATGCTCGGCAATCTCCTTGTTCGTCATACCCTGCACCAAACTGATTACCACTTCTTTCTCCCTATCGCTTAATGCCTCTTGGTTTTGCGGTGTTTGATTGATCATGGATGAAATTTTAACCGATACGTCATTTTTCCTTGACTGCCGCTCCAAATGACGGATGGCCGGTGTGAAGATTTCATCCTCTACCAATGCGTGCTGCGAGAGCCATTGTTCACAATTGTAGAGGTCGTAGAGGGTGGCCGTGAGCTGATTGTTTCTCAAACCATCAGAAGGTAAATACTTGATAATGATATTCTTGAGTTCTTTCAGCTTAAGGTCTGTTTGACCATGATGTTTTGAATAAGTTTCGATATCATAGCTCTCGTTGGCCTTGTTGTTCAGCAAATCGTTAACGTAAGGAAACACGTTCTTCTCTTCATAGCGCATGTGGTTTCGGATGGTGTGCGCATATTCATCGTAAATTTTGATGATGAGCCGTGCCAGATTATCATTTTCATCCAGTGCACTCTCCAATTCTTTTCGGATAAAAGGTAGTTGAAAATCAAGATAATAAGCGTGGCTGGCACTTAGGTATTTGATCAAGGTAGGTATACACAATCGCTCTACATCCTCGGTGTCACGATACCCATTAATGGTGAGGTTGACGATGGCCAAAAAAGTATAGGTGTCCACGTGTTCATCTTCACAAACCTCACGCACGGTTTTATCACCAAAACCAAGGCTAATGCCAAACGACCCAAGACTTTGCAATATGCTATAATTGTCTGCGATGATAGAAATGAGCTTATCATCAGCCTCATACATCTTATGAACTTTCATTGTATTACCCTCATGATTATGTATCAGTTTGCAAAAATATAAATTATTTGCGAATGACACAATCATAACTTTTAGGTATTTGGTTGATGAATGCAAGAAAGAAGTACCTATTTCAGGGTTGTTTCATACCTAAATATAATGAGCCATTCTGTCACCAATCTCCTTCATCAAAATGAAGCAGCAAGAAGAATTTAAGACCAACGGAGGAAAGAAACAGTTATATGAAGCAACATTTGTTCGACACATTCAAAGCAAAAGGTGTACGCTAAGTCTTGACATGTTCAAGGTTTAGCGTACACCTTTCCATGGGTGCAATCATTATTTTAAAATCAGCCAGCTGCGTGAAAGATTAGGGTTGATGTTGCTCTCTCAACAAATCATTCACGGTTTTAACGGGGTTGAATGTGGACAAAGGTACCTCTACGAACACTGTATTCCAATTGCTCATGGCTCCATTCCACAAACCTGGCAACTCTAATGCTTTCAACTCCTTACCATCTTTACTTTTAGTAGAGATGAAACCTGTTTCCTTGTCTACGAAATCGGGCAAGTTGAATGGCTTTCCCTGATAATCTTTCAAAGCGCAAACCAGGTCTACCGGATTGAAATGGGTTCCCTCATTGAACATTTTAACGTATTCCTCATTGTTCTTGTCTATTTGACTGGACTCAAGGATTTGCGGACTGGTAGCACCGTCTTTGCTATAAATAATGAAAGGACCTCCGCCGGGTTCACCAATATTTCTAACCATTCCACACACACGCAAGGGGCGGTTAAGCTTTCCACGAAGATATGGGAAGAGCACCTCATCTTCCATGTGTTTTAATTTCTCATTACGGCACATCAGGTCACGTTGTACAAATCGTATGATTTCCTCCAACTCCTCATGTGAGAATTTTCCGCTTTCCAACAGGCGCAAGTATTTGAAACATTTTTCCTGTAGCTCAATCAACACGCCACCAATCACTTGCTTGTAGGTAACGGTATCGGTCTTCAAGCGGTCAGGAACCACGTTGTCGATGTTTTTAATGAAAACAACATCAGCATCAATGTCATTGAGGTTTTCGATTAAGGCACCATGACCTCCCGGCCTAAAGAGCAGAGTTCCGTCTTCATTTCTGAATGGCGTATTATCCATGTTCGCTGCGATGGTGTCGGTGCTGGGCTTTTGTTCGGAGAACGACACATGGAATTGTACCTTGTATCGCTTTGTGAATCTATCAACAACCTTTTCAACCCGCTGCTTGAACAGCTCCAAATGCTGGTGTGACACCGTAAAATGAATGTAAGAGTCGCCATGGCAGCTGGCATACAAGGCAGCTTCTACCAAATGCTCTTCCATGGGTGTACGTGGTGCATCATCATATTCATGAAACAACAACAGCCCCTTGGGCAGGTTGCCATAGTTGAGTCCTTTTGGCTCCAAAAGGTTCTCCACCACCGTTTTATATTGACCTTGGGCGATAAGCTTAGCCGCTTTTACACCTTCGTTTTGCTCGCATACCTCTGTGAGTTCTTCGTAAAAAGCAAATTTCTTGAGGTTGCTGAAGAACTCTTTTTCGAAATCTGTCGTTGGAACCGTATAGTCGGCATGCAAAAACGCATAGAGATTTTTGAACATACGGCTGGCTGCACCCGAAGCAGGTACAAACTTTACGATGCGATGGTCGCCTTGTTTGTACTGGTTCCACACCTCTACGTAATGTTTTTTCATTACTTCGTCCAGCAAAACAATACCATACTCAACACTGGCTGCCGCCTTGATTGGAAGAAATGGGAAGCCGTTTTTAATGTCTTCCAACTGCTGATTGATTTGTTCTTCTGTAATACCTTTTTGAGAAATTTGTTGAAGATCTTGTTGTGTCATATTGAGTTCTTTATAAATTAGCGAAAGGATATAAGTATAAGTTTGCGTATTTGATACAAAGATAGTTACTTTTCATGAAATACACATTAGTTTACAATAAAAACATTATCTTTGCATGTATACTTTAAGGCAAATAGATGGATACAAAATTTGAATTCCTTGCGTCGGAAAAATCTGAATACATAGCCATATTCAAACGCATCAAAGAAACAATTGGCGATTCTTTTCAGGAAAACGATGAAGCAAACATCAAATCGCATTTGAAGACATCTCTGGAGAATGGTCTCATTACTAGGGATGCCTTTGGGTTGAACCCAGTGTTAAACTCGATGCAGACAGCAGAAATTGCCGTCAACGAGATTGGCCTGAAAAGGGATGGCGTGGTTGCTATCTTGCTGTACCAAAGTGTGGTCAACGGTTACTTGGACATTGATGACGTTAGCGCGAAATATGGTGAGGTGGTAGCACATATCATTCATGGTCTGGTAAGAATTAATGCACTATATAGCAAGAATCCTGTAGTTGAAAGTGAGAATTTCAGGAATCTGCTGCTCACCTTTGCTGAGGACATGCGTGTTATCTTGATTATGATTGCTGACCGCGTGAACTTGATGCGCCATATCAGGGATGCTGAAAACGTGGAGGCAAAGCGACAGGTGAGTGAGGAGGCAAGCTATTTGTATGCTCCATTGGCCCATAAATTGGGGCTTTATCAACTGAAGAGCGAGCTGGAAGACCTGAGTTTGAAATACCTTGAGCATGATGCTTATTACATGATCAAGGATAAGCTCAATGCAACGAAAAAGGCTCGTGACAGTTATATCGCGAGCTTCATCAATCCTATTCAGCAGAAGTTGGAAGATGCAGGGTTGAAATTTCAGATGAAGGGACGCACCAAGAGCATTCATTCTATCTGGCAAAAGATGAAGAAGCAGAAATGTAACTTCGAAGGTATCTATGATCTTTTTGCCATACGTATTATCTTGGATGCGCCTTTGGAGAAAGAAAAGATGCAATGTTGGCAGGTCTACTCCATCATCACGGACATGTATCAGCCCAACCCAAAGCGATTGCGCGACTGGCTTTCGGTTCCAAAATCCAATGGATATGAGAGTTTGCACATCACCGTTTTAGGACCAGAGAACAAATGGGTTGAGGTACAGATACGTACTGAACGAATGGACGAGATTGCAGAGCGAGGCTTGGCTGCGCATTGGCGATATAAAGGCATCAAGAGTCAGGGCAACATCGACGAATGGTTGGCCAGCATAAGAACAGCCTTGGAAGCGGGTGACGACTTGCAAGTAATGGATCAGTTCAAACTGGATCTATACGAAGATGAGGTATACGTGTTCACACCAAAAGGTGAAATCAAGAAGTTCCCTAGCGGGGCTACGGTCTTGGACTTTGCCTATTACATTCACTCTGCCGTAGGTAGCAAATGTGTAGGCGCACGCATCAACAACAAGAATGTTCCTATTAGGGAACAATTGAAATCGGGTGACACGGTTGAGATATTGACGCAAAGCAACCAAAAACCAAACCAGAGTTGGCTGAAAATCGTCAAGACCAGCAAGGCAAAAGCCAAAATACGCCTGGTGCTGAAAGAAACTCAGGTGAAAGATGGGCTTTATGCCAAGGAATTACTGGAGCGTCGGTTCAAGAACAAGAAGGTGGAACTGGACGAAACCATCATGAACCACCTGGTGAAGAAGATGGGATACAAGGAGATATCAGACTTTTACAAGCAAATAGCTGATGAGAAACTGGATCCTAACAACATTATTGACAGGTATGTAGAACTGCGCGACAAAGAATTGAACGTTAACACTCTGAAAGCTGTTCAACGTGCCGATGAATTCAGTTTGGAACATCCTGACGGACAAATGACCAGTCAATCTGACGTGTTGGTCATTGACAAGAACCTGAAGGGCATCGACTACACGTTGGCTCAGTGCTGTCATCCTATCTACGGGGACGACGTATTTGGGTTTGTAACGGTAAGTGGCGGCATCAAAATACACAGGAAAGACTGTCCCAACGCACCTGAGATGAGGAAGAGATTCGGTTATCGAATGGTGAAAGCCAGATGGAGCGGACAAAATGGGGCATTGTATACCATCGTACTGCGCATCATAGGGAATGACGATATCGGAATAGTGAACAACATTACCAGCATTCTATCTAAAGAAGAGAGGATAGTGATGCGTTCCATCAATATCGATTCAAACGACGGATTGTTCAGTGGTAATCTTTCTGTTCAATTGGATGATGTGACGAAGCTGGATGCTTTGATCAAGAAATTACAAACGGTGAAAGGGGTAAAACAAGTGACCCGACTGTAAATAAAGAAGCTATTCGCCCTCTCTTTTTATACGGACACCGCCAAGTATCATGATAAAAATCAGTTTATTTGCATTGTCTTAGGCAGCAATTATGAAGCAAGTGTTTAAGTTGGCGTTGCCATCTATCATCTCAAACATCACCGTTCCACTATTAGGCATCATCGACCTGACCATTGTCGGGCACATGGGTGATGTGATATATATTGGAGCCATCGCCATTGGCACCATGATTTTCAATGTGCTGTATTGGCTCTTTGGTTTCTTGCGGATGGGTACCAGCGGCATGACATCTCAAGCATTAGGAAGACGTGATTTGACGGAAGCCATGAGATTGTTGGTTCGTTCGCTGACTATCAGTACGGCGATTGCTTTGATTTTCATCGTCTTCCAACTTCCAATTCGTTGGATGGCACTGTCCATCATGCAGCCCACAGAACAAATTGCGGAACAGGCAGCGATTTATTTTTCTATATGCATTTGGGGCGCACCTGCCATGTTGGGGCTATACGGATTGACGGGATGGTTTATCGGCATGCAAAATACGCGAATCCCCATGTTGGTATCCATCTTTCAAAACATCGTGAATATCGTTGCAAGCGTGACCTTTGTATTTGGATTTGGCATGAAAATCCAAGGTGTAGCGTTGGGAACGTTGACGGCACACTGGACCGGTTTCCTACTTGCCTTGTACTGTTGGAAGCGGTATTATGGCAGGTTGGCTGAATATAATTGGAAAGACGACTTGTTCAAGCGTAGCACGATGGTTCGATTCTTTGCCGTCAACCGCGACATTTTCATACGAACGCTATTCTTGGTTGGTGTCAATTTCTTCTTCATTTCAGCCGGATCAAGGCAAGGAGCCATCATCCTGTCTGTCAATACGCTCTTAATGACCTTGTTCACCCTCTTCTCTTACGTCATGGATGGATTTGCCTACGCCGGAGAAGCCCTTAGTGGAAAGTATTATAGTGCAGCGAATAAGTTGGCCTTTGACAGGGTCTACAAAAGCCTGTTCGCATGGGGAGCCATCATGGCTGTGGTGTTCACGCTGGTCTATGCGGTTGGAGGCAATGGCTTTCTGATGCTGTTAACCAACGAAGCTGTTGTCGTACAATCTGCCGAAGCATATTTCTGGTGGGCCGTGATGATTCCTATTGCCAGCGTATCGGCCTTTGTCTATGACGGTATTTTTATTGGACTTACGGCCACAAGGGGCATGCTGGTATCCTCAGTGGTATCAGCTCTTGTCTTCTTCGTGTTGTACCTTGCCCTGCAAAGCTACTTGGGAAATCACGCTCTTTGGTTGGCTTTCATTGTCTATTTAGGATTAAGAGGTGGCATACAATGGTTTTTGTATCGAAGAATGCATCTTAATTGGGTGCAAAAATAAAATGTCGCCAACGCTTTGAGATGCATGTCAAATCAATTATCTTTGCAATATGGAATTCATATACTTAGCCATAGGGCTCATCGTTGGAGCAATCATTGTCTTTTTCTTGTTAAACGCAAAGCTGAAAAAGCTGGAAACCAAAAACGTATTGTCTAATCAACAATTGGCGCACGAACAAGAACTTGGCACTCAGCTACAAGCAGAACGTGACCGACTTCAGCGTGAGAAAGAAGAACAACAGCAACAGTTGATAACCATCAAACTTGAGTTGGAGCGAGTAACCACGCAGTTGGAATCAGAACAAGCATCGCATTCGAAAGAGACAGAAATGCGCCGCGAGCAATTTGAACAACAACTGAAGACCGTTCAAGAGCAATTCTCAAATTTAGCAACACGCATCTTAGAACAGACTTTGGAAAGGCTGAAGACAACCAATAACGAATCGATGGAGCATCTGACAAAACCGCTTAAGATGAACATCGAACAATTGCAACAAGCCATTCAGCACACGAATACTGAAACATCCAAGAATACTGCCTCGCTATCACAACAACTAAGAGAGATGAGTTTGCAGACACAGAAGATTGAATTCACCGCAACCCGACTGACCAATGTAATTAGAGGTGGGAACAAGGCACAAGGCAATTGGGGTGAACGCATGTTGACAGACATTCTGGAAAGTCAAGGTTACAAGGTCGGTATCGATTATGACATCCAGCACACATTAACAGATGAAAAGGGAAATGCGATTAAAAATGATGACACAGGAAGGCGGATGATTCCTGATGTCATTCTACATTACCCAAACAATGAAGATGTCATCATCGATGCCAAGATGTCTATTGATGCCTATTATCAATATGTAAACACCGAAGAAGAAGCTCTCAAGAAAAAGTTTGCAGCCGACTTGGTGAGCAGTATACGAACACAAGCCACCAATCTCGCCAAGAAAGACTACAGCAAATATGTACATTCGCCACGAAAAGCCATAGATTTCGTCATCATGTTCGTTCCAAACGAAGGAGCTTTGCAGCTGGCTTTAGACACAGATCCAAAGATATGGGGCGAGGCTTTCGACAAACAGGTGTTCATCACCAGTCAACAAAACTTAATGGCTATATTGCGAATGATTCAGATAGCTTGGAGACAATATGCACAAACAGAAAACCAAAAGAAGGTTTTCGCCTTGGCTGAAGAATTATTGAAACGCATAGGTGAATTCATTAAACGATTTGACAAGATTGGTAAGGACATAGAAACGCTTCATAAAGATTATGGGGAGGCTTACAACAAGGCTTATACAGGGCGGCAAAGTATCGTACAGAAGGCCAACGAACTGAAAGAATTAGGCGTAAAAGAAAGTGCAAACCAACCGATCCCTATGACCCAACCTGATGTGTTGGACATTACAGAAGAAAACGAAGATGAATAAGATGAAAAAGAGATTGTTATTCGTGTGTTTAGGAAACATTTGCAGAAGTCCGGCGGCAGAGGGTGTAATGAAATCCATTGTCAAGGCTGCTAGCATGGAAGATGAATTCGTTATCGACTCAGCGGGCATTGGAGATTGGCACATCGGGCAATTACCCGACCATCGAATGAGAAGACATGGTGCACAAAGAGGATATCGGTTTGACAGCCGTGCTCGCCAGTTCAATGCGGATGATTTTGCGAATTTTGATCATATCTATGTGATGGATCACGAAAACAAACGCATGATTACCGCTCTGGCAGCTACCAAAGAAGATGCTCAGCAGGTAGAAATGCTGGCTAGTTATCTAAAAGACAAGCCAAACGTTGATGTGATACCAGATCCATATTATGGTGGAGATGAAGATTTTAAATACGCGCTTGACTTGATAGAAATCGCTTGTAAAGAGTTATTTATTCAATTACAAGGAAAATAAGCAGGCCATCTGTAATTCCCAGTGAACACGGTTTAATTGGCTGAAGAGCATACCGCAGGAATCGCATATTTATAATCTTCTGGCATTTCATCAATGGCCTCAATATTCTATGAGGCGGCATGAGTACACGAGTTCCTATATTTTTAATCCTAATAAATGCAATGTATACATTGCACTTTTCTGTATAAATATTTTGCAAGATTATAAAATATTGTTATTTTTGCAAAAGCATAAAATAAATAAATTAAGAGAATACTTTTCGGTATGGATGTAAAAAGAGTTTATACTTTCGGCAATGGAAAAGCTGAAGGTAAAGCAGATATGAGAAATCTGCTTGGTGGCAAGGGTGCTAACCTTGCTGAAATGAATTTAATAGGTGTTCCAGTTCCTCCTGGTTTTACCATTACAACAGATGTTTGTAATGAATATTTTGATAAAGGAAGAGATGAGGTTGTTGAACTTTTAAAAGGTGACGTTGAACGTGCAGTCAAGCACATCGAGAGTCTGATGAACTCAAAGTTCGGTGATTCTTCCAATCCGTTGCTGCTATCAGTTCGCTCTGGCGCACGCGCTTCCATGCCAGGCATGATGGATACCATCTTGAATCTGGGATTGAATGACAATGTTGTGGAAGGTTTGGTGAAGAAAACCGGGAACGAACGTTTTGCTTATGACAGCTATCGCCGTTTTGTACAAATGTACGGTGACGTTGTTCTCGGAATGAAACCAACGAACAAAGAAGATATTGATCCCTTTGAAGCAATCATCATGGATGTCAAGGCCAAACGTGGAGTGAAGCTTGACAATGAAATGAACGTTGATGACCTCAAGACATTGGTTGTTCGATTTAAGGAGGCCATCAAGAAACAAACAGGAAAAGACTTCCCTACTGATCCCATGGACCAACTTTGGGGTGCCATTTGTTCGGTGTTTGACAGCTGGATGAACGAGCGAGCTATCTTGTACCGCAAGATGGAAGGAATACCCGCCGAATGGGGTACAGCCGTTTCTGTCATGGCCATGGTGTTTGGCAACATGGGTAACACCTCTGCCACTGGCGTATGCTTCTCTCGTGACGCAGCAACTGGTGAAAACCGTTTCAATGGAGAATATTTGGTCAACGCGCAAGGTGAGGACGTTGTTGCGGGCATCAGAACGCCACAACAAATCACCAAAGAAGGAAGTATGAGATGGGCCAAGCAGCAGAATATTAGCGAAGAAATACGCAAGTCCAATTATCCTTCCATGGAAGAAACCATGCCGGAAATCTATGAACAGCTGAACAACATTCAACACAAGTTGGAAAAGCATTACCATGACATGCAGGATATGGAGTTCACTGTACAAGAAGGCAAGCTGTGGTTTTTACAAACCAGAAATGGAAAACGCACAGGTACCGCTATGGTTAAGATTGCCATGGATTTGCTACATGAAGGAGAGATAGACGAAAAGACAGCGCTTAAACGCTGCGAACCCAATAAGCTAGATGAACTATTACACCCAGTATTTGATAAGCTTGCACTCGGTACAGCCAAAGTACTCACCAGAGGATTACCAGCTTCACCAGGTGCTGCAAGCGGACAAATCGTATTTTTTGCAGACGATGCTGTTAAATGGCACGAGGCTGGACATCAAGTTGTCATGGTACGTATGGAAACATCACCTGAAGACTTGGCAGGCATGTCTGCTGCAGAAGGCATTCTGACGGCTCGAGGTGGTATGACATCACATGCTGCCGTTGTTGCTAGAGGAATGGGAAAATGCTGTGTTTCGGGCGCAGGAGCCATCAATGTGAATTATAAAGAGCGCACGGTAGAAATAGACGGCACCGTTCTCCATGAGGGCGACTATATATCTATCAATGGTTCAACAGGCGAAATATACCAAGGTGAGGTTGAAACACGCCCGGCTGAAGTTACTGGTGACTTTGCTGAATTAATGAAGCTCTGCGACAAATACACCAAACTGGTTGTACGAACCAATGCAGATACGCCGCATGATGCTGAAGCTGCACGCAATTTTGGTGCGGTTGGCATTGGCCTGTGTCGTACAGAACACATGTTCTTTGAGAATGAAAAGATCAAAGCCATGAGAGAGATGATCTTGGCTGACACCCAAGACGGCCGTGAGAATGCACTCGAGAAGCTCCTACCCTATCAGAAACAAGACTTCTATGGCATATTGAAAGCAATGGACGGATATCCCGTTAACATCCGATTGCTGGATCCTCCACTACACGAATTTGTACCTCATGATTTGGCTGGACAAGAAGTCATGGCCAAGAATATGGGCGTCAGTGTGCAGCAAATCCAAAAACGCGTGAACAGCTTAAGCGAGGCTAACCCCATGTTGGGCCATCGTGGATGCCGTCTGGGCAACACCTATCCAGAAATCACTGCCATGCAGACAAAAGCTATTTTGGGTGCCGCCATTCAATTGAAGAAAGAAGGATACGACCCAAGACCCGAGATTATGGTGCCACTTATTGGTATCGTGAAGGAGTTTGATGTGCAAGAAAAAGTAATTAGAGACACGGCAAAACAACTGTTTGAAGAAGAGGGAATTGAAATACCTTTCCATGTAGGAACGATGATTGAAATCCCTCGAGCTGCTCTTACAGCCGACTTAATTGCTGAACGCGCTGAGTACTTTAGCTTTGGAACGAACGACCTTACGCAAATGACGTATGGATATAGCCGTGATGATATCGCAGGTTTCTTGCCTGTTTATTTGGAGCAGAAAATATTGAAGGTTGACCCGTTCCAAGTATTAGACCAAGACGGCGTAGGACAGCTTATTAAAATGGCCGTAGAAAAAGGTCGTTCCACTCGTAAGAATCTTACATGTGGCATTTGTGGTGAGCATGGTGGTGAGCCAACTTCGGTGAAATTCTGCCATAAGGTAGGCCTTGACTACGTCAGCTGTTCACCATTCAGAGTACCTATTGCTCGTCTATCAGCCGCGCAAGCAGCAGTCGAGGAATAAGACTATTCACATTTATCAACAGCAATAGGTCAGGTAGTTGCGTGTATCAACACAGGCTACCTGGCCTTAACTTAAAATCGACATGTTATCAAGATTATTTATTCTCATCCTTAGTTGCTTCTTTTTCATGAATACACAAGCTGACAATGCTGCAAAAGTGGCAACTGTCAGTATCGGTTCAGAATATCAACAAGCATTGATGGACATAAAGGCCGAGTTTGGTGAACCTACAACCATTGACAAACAAGCTATTGAATTCAAGAATATGACCTATCATAATTTTAAATTTGACTTAGTCATCTTCAAGTTCAAGAATGATAAATTAAATGAAGCACGCTTTTTCATGAGAGCCAAAAACAAATTAAGTGCCGATAAAAAAGTTGAAGCTTTGTCTAAAGAGCTGGGTAAAAAACATTCTCTATCAGAAGATTATGAAGATGGCTCATATTTCTATAAAGGCGGTTTATCACCAAAAGGCATAGGGCACTTGTTTACCATCTCGACGGCCAAAAGACAAGGTGTATGGAATGCTGAATTGACATACGGTCCATTCTAATTAATGCATTTGATCTATTTTTTGTGTTCAATGAAAGCGTGGTGCAAAGCTACGATATAACAGTTGAATAAACACATGGCTTCATCTTAACAATTCCAGTTGGGGCACATGCAAGCTATACTAGATGCGCTGAGCATATTAAATGGTTAAAAAATTTTGGGCATTGCCAAATTATTATTACATTTGCACACTCAAATAGGAAGATTGGCAGAGTGACCGAATGCGCTGGACTCGAAATCCGGTATACCCTTTTTGGGTATCGGGGGTTTGAATCCCTCATCTTCCGCTAACGAAAGAGACTTCAAACTCATTGATTTTGAATATCAAAGTCAATGAGTTTGAGCTTTTAAAGCATTGACTTTGGGCAGTTAAAGCATTGACTTTGGGCAGTTAAAGCATTGACTTCAAGCATTCATCTATTTGGTTATGCTTTTGACACTCAAAAAAAGGAACAAAAAAAGTTCGAGATAACATCATCGTGTCATCTCGAACTATTTTGTTCAATTACATAAAATCTCTAGTTATTAATAGTACCGCCAACAATATCCAGCAACTCGTTTGTAATAGCCTGCTGTCTACCCTTGTTATACTGTAAATTGAGTGAACGAAGCAAGTCATCTGCATTGTCGGTAGCTGTCTGCATGGCAACCATCCGAGCAGCATGTTCACTTGCGTTACTATCCAACAATGCCGTATAGAACATGAGGTGTAATTGATTGGGTATCAAAGTTCCCAACACAGTCTTAATATCAGGCTCAACAATGAAATCATCGTTCAATGGCTTTACATCTATCTCCTTCCTTTCTACTTTTAGATTCTTTCTTCTCAAGTATTCCTGTGCCCTTGCCGTTGTGTAAGAAGATTTCAAATCACGATCATTTCCCCATCCAATCTCCGTTGACAAGTCAATGGGCAAGAAGGTTTTACGAGTCAGAATCTGAGAACCCACACTCTTAAAGTGATGATAAATCATCTCAACCTTGTCATACTCACCGTCTAGAAACTTATGTGCAATTTCATGAGCAATCTTTTGGCACGTCTGCGCATTAGGCTTATCAGCCAATTCAATGAAATTTCCAGCAGAAGGATATCCCATCTTTGCAACACGCTCAGCGACTTTTCGGCCAATAGGATAAATAATGATATTATCCTTGTCAATTCCTTGACGATGGTACTCTTCTATAGCCTGTTGCATCATTTTCAACACATTAACATTGAAACTACCGCAAAGGCTGCTGTTTGAAGCAAAAACCACCAGTGCCACTCTCTTCAAGTTTGGACGTTTAGCGTCAAATGGCGTGTCAGTATCTGGCATGGAAATAAGAAATGACTTTAGAATATGTTCCAACATATTTTCGTATGGGAGCATATTCTCTACTCTAACCTGTGCATGATGAAGTTTGCTGGATGCAACCATCTTCATCGCACTGGTGATTTTTCGAGTATTCTTGACACTGGCAATACGTGTCTTTATCTCTTTGAGTGACGGCATAGGCTATGAAACTTTATAAGAAGCTGTCACTTCGCTCATGGTCTGCTCGATGGTCTGGATGGCTTCGTCTGTTAATTGGCCTGACTCAAGAACCTTCAGTACATCAGCATGTTTGGTGCGCATGGCTTCCAAAAAGGTATCTTGGCATGTTCGAACTTCATCAATTGGCACATCATGCAACAAGCCATGTACACCACAATATAGAATGGCAACTTGCTCGCCCACAGGAACAGGACTGTATTGTGGTTGTATCAACAACTGATTGCTCTTTCTTCCTCGGTCAAGTGTCATGGCTGTAACGGAATCCATATCACTTGAGAACTTGGAGAATGCTTCAAGCTCTCGATACTGGGCTTGATCAATTTTCAAAGTTCCGGCAACTTTCTTCATACTCTTAATCTGCGCACTACCACCGACACGTGACACGGAGATACCTACGTTGACGGCAGGTCGGAAACCTTGGTTGAAAAGATTGGTCTCAAGGTAAATCTGGCCGTCTGTAATAGAGATTACATTGGTGGGAATATAGGCTGACACATCGCCTGCCTGGGTTTCAATAATTGGCAAGGCTGTCAATGAACCACCACCTTTAACATGACCCTTCAGACACTCGGGCAAGTCGTTCATCTGCTCGGCTACCTCTTGCTGATCATTGATACGAGCAGCCCGTTCCAACAATCTAGAATGTAGATAAAAAACATCGCCAGGATAAGCTTCACGTCCAGAAGGACGGCGGAGAATCAGAGAAATCTCGCGGTAAGCAACGGCCTGTTTAGACAAATCATCGTATACAACCAGAGCTGACTCTCCTCGATCGCGGAAATACTCACCGATGGCAGCGCCTGCAAACGGCGCATAGTATTGCATGGCAGCTGGGTCAGCGGCTGTAGCAGAAACGATGATAGAGTAAGGTAAAGCCCCACGTTCTTTTAATATCTGAACAAGGTTTGCAACAGTAGATGCCTTTTGGCCGATGGCCACATAAATACAGTAAACGGGTTTACCAGCATCATAAAAGCTCTTCTGGTTGATAATGGTGTCAACCGCAATGGCTGTTTTACCTGTTTGACGGTCACCAATAATCAACTCACGCTGTCCTCTACCAATTGGAATCATCGAGTCAACAGATTTCAATCCTGTCTGCAGCGGTTCTTTCACGGGTTGTCTGTAAATCACTCCCGGAGCTTTACGATCCAGCGGCATTTCAAACGATTCTGTCAAATCGAGCTCGCCCAATCCGTCAATAGCCTCACCAAGAGGGTTGATGACACGTCCAAGCATGTTGTCATTCACGCGGATGGATGCGATGCGATGAGTACGTTTCACAACCATCCCCTCTTTGATGGAGGATGATGATCCCAAAAGAATACAACCAACGTTATCTTCCTCCAAGTTCATCACAATGGCCATTACGCCATTCTCAAACTCGAGCAACTCGTTAGCTTCGGCATTCTGCAAACCGTACACGCGAGCCACACCATCCCCCACGTTAAGTACGGTACCAGTTTCTTCAAACTGATTGTCCGAGCTGACACCACTTAGTTGTTGAAGTAGTACGTCTGACACTTCGCTTGGTTTTATTTTGTCTGACATTTTATTTTTTCTTTTTAATTTATTTCTTAAGCTCTTTCAGGATATTGTTCAGTTTTGTTTGAACGCTGGCATCCATACGGTAAGAATCATATTCAAGGATAAAGCCTCCAATGATGTCTGGGTTGATTTCTGTTTGGAACTCAACCGTACCTTGAGACTTGCTTTGAACCATTTGTTTCATTTTCTGCTCCACCTCTGGCGTGACTGTTGTTGCAGTAATCAATCGGCCACTGATGATGTTTTTCTGTTTTCGATAAAGCGTAATATAGGATGTGGCCATCATCTGGATGACATTCTCTCTACCTTCTTGTAGGACCAGCTGGATAAATTTCTCTGTCAATTCAGAGAGATTCATCCCACAAGCAGCTTGCAAAAGTGCTTGCTTTTTGTCCTTATCAAGCATCGGATTGTCTATTGTAGAACTCAGTTCAGGTACACGGTTATACTGATCAGCAAGAGTTATCATCTCCTGATAAACCTTGTCTTCCTGGTTCTGCTCCATCGCACATTTTAAAAGCGCCCTTGCATATCTGACTGATATTACACCTATAGCCATATCCTTTTACTCGTTATTTTTACCAACAGAAATGTCATTCAGCAGTTTGTTGATTAATTCCATTTGACTCTCATTCGAAGATAGTTTCTCGCGAACAATCTTTTCTGCTACCTGAACGGAAATCTCAGCTACCTGTGTGCGAATGTCGCGAATGGCATTTTGCTTTTCTGCTTCTATTTCAGCTTTTGCCTCATTGAGCAATCTAGAACCTTCATTTGTAGCTTTCTCCTGAGCTTTCACAACAATCGCATCGCGAGTATCCGCTGCATCCTTCAATATTTGTGCCTGCTTTTCTCTCGCATTTTGGAGCATGGCTTCCCCTTCTTTCTGTATGTTTGCTAGCCTTTCATTGGCCTCATGAGCCTTTCTCAAGCTGTCGTCAATGAATTCCTTTCGGCTATTCACCATATTGACAATCGATGGAAAGCCCCATTTCCATAAGATGGCCAATACAATGATAAAGACGATGGCCATCCAGAAAAACAATCCAAAATCAGGAGTTATTAATGACATAAGCTATTATTAATTTCTTGTTAATCAGTTGAATGTGTATTTTCTACATCGACAGATGGCAAGACAAATACCATCTGCTATTTCAACCTCTATACAAACAATGAAAGCAGAGCAATGATAATCGACAGGAATGCTGCACCTTCAATCAACGCGGCCGCAATAATCATGGAAGAACGCAAGTCTCCAATCTTCTCTGGCTGACGTGCCATAGCATCCATGGCATTACCACCAATACGTCCGATACCGATACCTGCGCCAATTACAGATATACCACCGCCAATTGCGGCACCTACTTTTGCAACAGCATCTGCTGCTAATAATAATGATAACATAGTCGTTTTAATTTTAAGTTATTATTTTAATATATTTCAATTTCTATTCTACAGATGCCTTGTGTTCCTTAACATGGGCGAGTGAGATAAAGACTGCGCTCAACATGGTAAACACTAATGCTTGGATATAGCAAACCAACAGTTCCAGCAACATCATAAAGATGCTCATCAGGACGCTGACGACAGTCATCAAAGTACCTGATACTGGGTTGATTGCAAACATGATAAAGATGATGCATGCAAACGATATGGCAATGGCATGGCCAGCCATCATGTTGGCAAACAATCGAATCATCAATGCCAGAGGCTTCGTGATGATTCCAAAAAACTCAATAAAAGGCATCAAAGGAATCGGTGCCTTCATCCACAAGGGGACATCTGGCCAGAAGATATCCTTCCAATATGCCTTCGTTCCTGTTAAGTTCGTTACCAAGAAAGTGCATAGAGCCAAGAAGAAAGTACAGGTGATGTTCCCCGTAAGGTTACCTCCTCCTGGTGGAAAAGGTATGACACCCATGAAGTTAGAGATGAGGATGAAGAAAAAACAGGTCAACAGGTATGGAGCATACTTATCGGCTTCTTCACCCAGTGTCGGTTTAATCACATCATCATATACTGACATAACAAACATGTGCACCATCCCCGTGAATCCTCCTGGAGCTGGGTCACTCGGCTTATGATTGCGACACCATCTAGAAGGAATGAGTATACACAGAAGTAAGATAATGGCATTGATAAACAGAATGACGACGGTTTTGGTGATAGATATGTCAAAAGGACGAACCTCTTCTCCATTCACCATCTCGCAAATCTTATTCTCGTGTACCTCGTTATTTGCAATATACAAGCCATAAGGACCAGGCCTGTTACCTTGTTCATTGGGCTCATGTGCAAATTCATTACTACAAAAAACATGCCATCCTGTCGAGCTTTTGACGATAACCGGCAAATGCAACACAATCGGCTTGCCCATAAAGTCAGTTATGTGCCACTCGTAGGAGTCTTTAATATGGCCCATCAAAATCTCCTCCAAGTCAATATTTTCCTTTTCCTGGTCAGCAGCCATCGCTGGAGAAAGAACCAGAAACAGGGTCAATAGACAGAAGATATGTTTGATATATTTCATTTCTTAATGCTTATTTGATTCTTCTTCTCTACTCGGGAAAAATATGTTGCGTCATAAATAATCATCGCTAAATAGTAAATCGAGAACATAGCAGCGAATGCAATGACTTGTGTTCTTGTTCGAACGATGAGGCAATACGCCAGGACAACCAGTATTCCCACAAAGAACTTCACAGCCATGGCTACCAAGTAGAAGCCTGTTAGCTTCGTTGGAGATGTCTTAGCTGTTTTCTTCCACAAAGCAGCGTAGACCCAGGTTGAGGTTAAAAAATATAGCACACAAACCACCAGTCCTGTCAGCATGGCTGTGTTGGAAGTGATTTGAATCGCCAATAAGAAGACTAGCATGAATCCTGCAATGATCCATAAACCAACTTTCTTATATTGTTTAACCACAGAATCGATCATAAACTTGCCGTCTATTATACTTCCACACAAAGTGAAACGTTGTTCTGCTTAACCTCAACGAAACCACCCAGAATATCGATTTTCTGCTTTTGCTGATGTGTTTTATATTCCACCACTCCTTCTTCCAGAGAAGAAATAATGGGAGCATGGTCTGTCAGGATCTCAAAGCTTCCTAATGTTCCAGGCACCAGTACGCTTTCAACCTCGCCATCAAACACCACCTTTTCAGGAGAAACAATTCTTAGATGCAACATATTTCTCTTTCTGCTTTGTGATTATCCCTGTGCTGCCGCAAGCAGTTTCTTACCTTTCTCAATGGCATCCTCTATGGTACCCACGTTCAGGAATGCCTGCTCAGGCAGGTCATCAACCTCACCGTCAAGAATCATATTGAATCCTTTGATGGTGTCTTCAATGGAAACCATCACACCTTTCACGCCAGTAAACTGTTCGGCCACCGTAAATGGCTGCGACAAGAAGCGCTGTACGCGACGTGCACGGTTCACAATTTGTTTATCTTCATCAGACAACTCGTCCATTCCAAGAATGGCAATGATATCTTGTAATTCCTGATAGCGTTGCAAAATTTGTTTTACTCTTTGCGCACACTCATAATGTTCTTTGCCAACAATCAATGGATCGAGGATACGCGAGGTAGATCCTAAGGGGTCTACAGCCGGATAAATACCCAGCTCTGTAATCTTACGGCTCAACTCGGTCGTAGCATCCAAGTGTGTGAATGTCGTAGCTGGAGCTGGGTCTGTCAAGTCATCTGCCGGCACATAAACAGCCTGAACGGATGTGATAGATCCCCTCTTGGTTGATGTGATGCGCTCTTGCATCACGCCCATTTCAGAGGCCAAGGTAGGTTGATAACCTACAGCCGATGGCATACGACCCAGCAAAGCAGATACTTCAGAACCTGCCTGCGTGAATCGGAAGATGTTGTCAACAAAGAACATGATATCTGCATGTTCACCCTGACCAGCAACGCCCTTGTCACGAAACTGCTCGGCAACGGTCAAACCCGACAAAGCAACTGATGCACGGGCCCCAGGTGGCTCGTTCATTTGTCCATACACGAGTGTAGCCTGTGATTGTTTCAATGCCTCTGGATCAACCAATGACAAATCCCATTTGCCTTCATCCATGGCTTTGCGGAATTTCTCACCATATTTAATTACGCCCGATTCTATCATGTCTCGAATCAAGTCGTTGCCTTCACGCGTACGTTCTCCTACGCCAGCGAAGACCGAATAGCCGTTGTGACCTTTGGCGATGTTGTTGATTAGTTCCATAATCAACACCGTCTTTCCTACGCCGGCACCACCGAACAATCCGATTTTTCCACCTTTCATATAAGGTTCCAGCAAGTCAATCACCTTGATGCCAGTTGCCAGCATTTCTTTGTGCGTGGACAAGTCCTCAAACTTTGGAGGTTCTCTATGGATAGGATATGAATTATCCTTGGTCAACGCTTCCATTCCGTCAATCGCCTGGCCTACTACATTCATCATTCTGCCCTTGATTTGTTCTCCAGAGGGCATGGTGATGGGGCTTCCCGTAGGGATTACTTCCATTCCACGTTGCAATCCATCGGTATTATCCATGGCTACACAACGAACCGTGTCTTCACCAATGTGTTGCTGAGTTTCGATTATCAGCTCCGTTCCATCTTGGCGTTTGATGCTTAGAGCATCATAGATTTTTGGGAGCACTTGATCTGAATCTTGCCCTTTGGTGTCAAAATAAACATCGATGACTGGCCCAATAATCTGAGAAATACGTCCGGTTATCTGTGACATGATTTTATATTTTATATCAATATTTTTCTAAATTAATCTTAAACTTAAGTCCTGCAAAGATACGAAAATACTTTGTATAGCTCGTTCGCTTTGCCAGATATTAACAAAACCAATTGCTTTATTAACATATATTACCTTTGAAAACTTTCACTAAATGCTCAGTTCATCAAGCACCTTGATGAGTTTTCGGTCAAAGGGTTTATCACTCCTAATGGCTTCTACCAGCGGGATATAATCTATCTCGTTGTTTTTTATACCTATCATGATGTTGCGTTGTCCTTGCATGATAGCCTCAACAGCCGACACGCCTGTTCTACTTGCCAAGATTCTGTCATGCGCGGAGGGGCGGCCTCCTCGTTGAAGATGCCCTAAAATGGTGACGCGGACATCATATCCGGGAAACTCTTTCTTTACACGATCAGCGTAATACAACGCACCACACTTAGGACTTTCGCTCACGATGACGATGCACGAGCGTTTAGATTTACGTATACCCCGCTCCATGAAGTGTCCCAATTGGTCCACGTCTGTTCTATCTTCGGGTATGATGGCAGCTTCTGCACCCGATGCGATGGCACTATTTTGCGCCAAAAAACCGGCATCACGCCCCATCACCTCTACAAAGAAGATGCGCTCATGACTTTGTGCCGTGTCCCTAATTCGGTCTACGCATTCGACAATCGTGTTCAAGGTTGTGTCATATCCGATGGTGGAATCCGTACCATACAAGTCGTTGTCGATCGTACCGGGCAGGCCAATACAACGTACGTCGTATTCCTTGCCGAACTCCATGGCACCCCTCAACGAACCATTTCCACCAATCACAATCAGTGCGCCTATCTGATGTTTTTGCACATTTTCATAAGCTTTTTTGCGTCCTTCAGGTGTCATAAACTCTAAAGATCGTGCTGTTTTCAAGATTGTGCCACCCGACATGATGATACCACTCACGTTTTCGGTCGTAAAATCTTTGATTTCATCGTTGATCAGGCCATCAAATCCCTTGTAGATACCTTTAATCTTAAAGCCATTACAGATACCCGCGCGCGTTACCGCACGGATGGCTGCATTCATTCCCGGAGCATCTCCACCAGAGGTCAGAACTCCTATTGTTGTTATATTATTCATACATCAAAAAATATATTTCATACAAAGATATATAGAACCAGATAGCCTAACATGGTTCCCACCAATGCTTTCCATCCAATATTGCGCAAATACCAGCCCACACGGATGCGTTCAGCCTTGATCAAGGCTAACCCACTCATCGAGCCAATGGCCAAGATGTTACCAGCAACGGCTGATGTGTATCCCACTATTTTCCAATATTCTCCGTCTTGTGCGAATGCCGACAGGGTAGCTGATGCGTGAACATTTTCCACTGCATGGAGCGACAGCATACCCATGCCTGTGGCAAAGTTGTCTAAGATGGTGCTCACCAGTGCGCTCACTGCGCCCAACAACCACACATTCTGCACTCCCTGGTCTAACAAAAGTGTAAACCGCTGCAAGAATCCTGTTTCCTGTAAAACGCCGACAGCCAGCATGATGCCCATCACAAAGAGCATCATTTGCAGCACTCCGTATTGCAGCACGCGTGGTGTGCGGCGCTGTATCATCTGTTCTTCATTCATCAGTCGATGGTTGAACAATTCGTTGACAATCCAAAGAACAGATAGTACACAGAGCGCTCCGAGGAATGGACTCAAACGGGTAATACTGTTAAATGACGGGATGAACCACAACCCACCAATGCCAATGAACAGCATCAACAAGCGTTGTCGCACGTTGAGATTGGTATCATCGCCACGATAGGGCATCACAATCCACTCGGTCTGCATCCGCTCGGGCAACATGCGCCCCACCCAATAAGTTGGCAGGGCCCATGCAATGAGGCATGGGACGAGTAGCGACAGCGAATAGTTGGTTGGCGTAACGGCTCCCTGATTCCACAAAACCAGCCCCATGGGGTCGCCGATAACCGTCAACGCTCCCCCACAATTGGCAGCCAAGACGATGGCCGAACCATAAATCATGCGGTATCGCCTGCTTGGAATAATCTTGTGCATGATGGTGAGCATCATGACCGTAGTAGTGAGGTTGTCGAGATTGGCCGAGATGATAAACGTCACAATGGCCAGCCGCCATAATATTTTCTTGCTACTGCGCGTCTTCAACAGTTGGCTGATAAAATCGAAACAGCCATTATTGTTCAAAATCTCCACAATGGTCATCGTAGCCAATAAGAAAAGAACAATCTCGGAGGCATGACCCACATGCTTAAGAAACACGTGGCGGGCAATAAACTCTTTGACGAGTATTCCTGTAGATTCTGCTCCGTCCAAGAAGCTAACATAGTCGGTAGCGTGTCGGCTCATCACAAAATCAGTACCATAACCGACATACAAAACCCATCCTACTGTTCCTGCAAATATGGCAACAGCAGCTTTGTTGATGTTCGTCTTGCTTTCCGTGGCTATCAAGAGAAGGCAGACTGCTAAAATACTGACAATGATGGGTGTCATGATAAAGCAACTTAATCACCGCAAAGTTACTAAATATAATATGAATTAAACAAAACTATTGTGTGATTTTTCCATTAAAACCTCAAAACAGCCTTGTACTTCGATTTTGAATCACATGAAACATGTTTGGCAAACTCATTGACTTTAATGGGCAATTGCATTGACTTTAACGGGCAAACTCATTGACTTTGGACTGCAAAACCAATGCTTTTAGATGAGCTTTATGACCTACTGTTTATCAACTACTTACAGATACCTGTATTCATTAAAAAAGGCACAGGACGTAAACCCTGTGCCTTTGATTATTTTCCAATAAGATTGCCGCTTTGCTTGTAAACGATCTTAATCTTCCTCCGGTGTGATGAGCTTATAGCCCTTGCCGTGGATATTGATGATTTCAATCTGGTCGTCATCCTTCAAGTGCTTGCGCAACTTGGTGATGTAAACGTCCATGGAACGGGCGTTGAAATAGTTGTCGTCTATCCAGATGGTCTTCAAAGCAAAGTCGCGCTGCAGTATTTCGTTCGCATGTGAGCAGAGCAAAGACAGCAACTCGTTCTCCTTGGTTGTCAACTTGGTTTGCTTGTCACCGATGGTGAGCAACTGCTTCTGTGTATCGAATACAAACTTGCCGATTTTGTAAACTGTGGCTTCCTTACTTTTCTTACCACGAACACGGCGCAAGATGGCCTCTACACGCAACACCAGTTCTTCCATTGAGAACGGCTTGGTGATGTAATCATCGGCTCCTATCTTGAATCCCTCGAGGATATCTTCCTTCAAAACTTTTGCTGTGAGGAAGATAATGGGCATGTCTGCGTTGGCTTGGCGTATTTCCTGGGCCAGTGTAAATCCGTCTTTCTTAGGCATCATCACGTCCAGGACGCAGATGTCAAACCTGTCTTTCAAAAACTCTCTATAGCCAACCTCACCGTCTGGGCATAATGTTGCGGCATAACCCTTAGCCTGCAAATACTCGCGAAGCAACATTCCTAAATTCTCATCATCTTCACACAATAGAATTTTTATTTTCTCTTCCATAGTCTTGTATTTATTAATGAATAATTATTAATCTTTAATGACGGGGAGTTTGATTGTAAACTTAGTCCCCTTTCTGTATTCACTGTCAACGGCTATCTCACCATCGTGCAGTTCCACAATTTGCTTGACATAAGCCAATCCCAGCCCAAATCCTTTCACATCGTGCACATTCCCAGTATGGACGCGGTAGAACTTCTCGAACACTTTCTTCAAATTTTCTTTCTTGATGCCCAGTCCCGTGTCGCGAATTGACAGATACAAATGGGCATCATCATTCCAGGTGGCCATGTAGATATCCAGCGGCTGATCGGGTTTTCCGTACTTCACGGCATTGTCCATCAGGTTGAAGATGGCGTTTTGAAAGTGCACTTCATCAACGTAAATGGTAGAGTCAACGGCACCTATGTCCGTATATATCCTTCCTCCGGTATGTTCAACACGCAATGAGAACGAATGGGCAATGCTCTCAACCATCTCGTTGAGGTCCAATTCCTTCTTCTTGAACACGGTTTTCTTACGATCGAACATGGACATCTGCAACACCTTCTCAACCAAAAACCGCAGACGCTTGGTCTCTTCTTGTATCACCCCACCAAGATGGTTCATCATAGGTTCGCTCTTGGTCAGGCTCTTGTCATTCAACATCTGCGCAGCCAACGAGATACTGGCGATTGGAGTCTTCAATTCATGGGTCATGTTGTTGATGAAGTCGTTCTTAATCTCGGTGTATCGTTTCTGTCTGAACACCACCACGATGGTGAAAATGAACGTGATCAGCAAGATGAAGGTGAAGACGATAGCTGGCGTCATGAACCTTACTGAAGAGAAGATGTAGCTGTTCATATCGGGAAAATGTACCTTCACAACGCCCATTTTCGATGCGGGGTCATTGCGGAACAGCACCTGCGAATAGGTATACTCCTCTCCTTTCTCAGAATAATCAGAGCATCTGTACACCTCGCGCCCATCCTGTGTTGTCACACGGAAATGATATGGGATGTTGATACCATTGTTCATCAGTTCCGACTTAAGGTCTTGATCCAGCAATTTGAAGTTGATTCGCTCTTTCAGCGGCTTGTCTGAAGCTGAATACAAGATGGAGTAAACCACCTCGTCGAGCAACGCTTTCTGGTAGATGTACCGGTTCTTGACTATCTCCTGCAACGACTTTGAAGCCTCAGACAGAGAGTTTTTATCGTTTTGCAGAATCATTCCCTTGGGCATCTGTGAGGGTTTCACTGTGATGGTCTTCAGCTCAAAGGCCGAATACATGGTTCCATCCTTGCCCGTCACCGAGAACTGGTGGGACTGTTGCAACGTACCGTCGGGCTTTCCTGAACGAGTGCCAATCGAGTCTTGTATAAAAGCTCTACGTTCTGTCTCGTTCACATCCTTCTGTAGGTAGCGCCACGTCTCGTTATATTCCAAGTTGCGTGATGCCTGATTCAAGGCTCTGTTGACCGATTCGTCAAACTGTTCCTTCTTCATGTCGGCCATTTCCTGAAAGTATTTCAACTGCAGGAAAAGCAACACCAGGAACGAAAGCCCCATGATTGTTGAGATGACCCAAATTGTTCTCTTCTTCATACATCACAAAGATAATAATTTTCTTAATTGCTTAACAATAAGCTGTTAAATATTTCTCTATTATTATCAATAATTAACGAATTGTATAATTATAATTATATATATTAGATTATAAAACAGAATTATCAAGAATAAGCATTAAGCTTGTGAACTCTTCAAACAAAAAAGGTGTGACATGGCGAACCACATCACACCCTTTGACTTGTAAACAAACGGTTTACTCTTCCTCATTCGCAAGCTCAGCCTCATGCTCTTCAATAAGCTTCGTCTGCAAATCGTTTGGTACTAACTCGTAACTTGAGAATTTGGTCGTGAACGATGCACGTCCGCCGGTCAACGAACTCAACGAGATGGAGTAACTGGACAGTTCTTTTAATGGTATCTTGGCAGACAGTTTTTGGTATCCTGCCTCGCTATCCATTCCCATAATCAATGCACGACGGCCTTGCAAATCGCTCATCACATCGCCCATATAGTCAGCAGGAACATACACTTCCAAATCATAAATCGGTTCAAGAATCTTGGGACCGGCAGCCTTGAACGCCTGTGAGAAGGCATGACGCGCAGCCAAGGTGAACGACAATTCATTGGAATCTACGGGGTGCATCTTGCCATCGTACACTACAACCCGAACATCACGCGCATAACTTCCGGTCAATGGTCCATGCTCAATGCAGTCCATTACACCTTTCAGGATGGCGGGCATGAAACGCAAGTCAATGGCGCCACCAACCACAGAGTTGATGAATACCAACTTACCACCCCAGTCTAAGTCGATTTCCTCCTTGCTCTTGACATTCATCTTGAACTCCTGACCATTAAACTTGTAAACCGTTGGGTCTGGCATGCCCTCGGCATAAGGCTCCACAATCAGGTGAACTTCACCAAACTGGCCTGCACCACCCGATTGCTTCTTATGTCGGTAGTCGGCTCTGGCTTGCTTGGTAATGGTTTCGCGGTAAGGTATTTTGGCTTCCACAAAGGTCACTGGTAGCTTCTCATTGTTCTCCAAACGCCATTTCAAAGTACGCAAGTGGAACTCACCTTGTCCGTGAACAATGGTCTGGCGCAATTCTTTGGATTGTTCAACCACCCATGTCGGATCTTCTTGACGCATCTTCAGCAAGGCGGCCATCACCTTTTCTGTATCAGCTGAATTAACAGCTTTAATGGCACGACTGTACTTCGAATTAGGATATTTGATGAAGTCGAAACGCCATTCGCAATCCTTTCCATTCAACGTGTTACCCGTTTTAACGTCCTTCAACTTAACCGTGCAGCCTATATCGCCTGCGTTCAGTTGGTCTACAGCTATACGATTGGCACCCGCACAAGCATACAATTGGCCAATACGCTCTTTCGATCCACGATCAGCATTGGTCAAATCATCGCCTGACTTCACGCTACCACTCATAACCTTGAAATAAGACACCTCGCCAATATGTGGCTCCATTCCAGTCTTGAAGAAGTAAAGTGACGTGGGACCTTGTGCATCTGGGGCCACTTCCTCACCGCGTGTATTGTGGATTTTCGGCATTTCACTCACGAAAGGAACAACATTTCCCAAGAACTCCATCAGTCTTCGTACACCTTTATCCTCACCAGCGCAAACACAGAATACGGGGAAGATGCTGCGCGTGACAAGCCCCTTGCGGATTCCTTCACGCAATTCATCCTCACTAAGTTTCTCTTCTTCGAAAAATTTCTCCATCAAACTATCATCATTCTCAGCAGCTGCTTCAACGAGTTGTCTATGCAGTTCCATGGCTTTTTCCATCTGGTCTTCTGGGATATCCTCTATAATAGGCATTCCACCTTCAGCCTTCCACGAATACTTCTTCATCAACAGCACATCAATGATTTCGTTAAAGTTGGCTCCTGTCTCCACTGGATATTGTATTTGAACACACTTGGAGCCATAAATATCTTTCATGGTATTGATGACAGCATCATAATCACATTTGTCTGAATCAAGCTGATTAACCAAGAAGATGACTGGCTTCTTCAGTTTTTCCGTGTATCTAAAGTTGTTCTGCGTACCCACTTCTGGTCCATATTGTCCGTTGATGAGAATCACAGCTTGGTCGGTAACATTCAAAGCAGTGATGGCTCCACCCACAAAGTCATCCGAACCGGGACAGTCAATGATGTTCAGTTTTTTGTTATTCCATTCTACATGAAATACAGTAGGAAACACCGAATAGCCGTATTCCTGCTCAACTGGAAAATAATCACTGACGGTATTTTTGGCTTCTACTGATCCACGGCGCTTGATGATACCACTGCCAAACAGCATACTCTCGGCAAGTGTGGTCTTGCCGCTACCCGCACTGCCAAGCAATGCGATGTTTTTAATTTCGTTCGTTTGATATACTCTCATAACGGTTATAGATTTTAAAAAGGGTTAGTATTACGTTGTTTAAGATTATGCCGTCTAAGTTAGGCATTTTTTGAATAAAGACAAAAGTATTATAGAAAAAATATAACATATTTAAATCAAATTAGTACTTTTGCATGAAAATAGTCCATACCCATGGCTGGCTTATACATACACATTCCTTTTTGCGCCAGTCGCTGCATTTATTGTGGCTTCTACTCCACCACGCACCTTGGTGTGCGCCAACAATATGTAGATGCTTTGTGCCGAGAGATGCAGCTAAGACGCCATTACCTGCCCACGACAGACGACACAAGTGCTGTTGCTCAGCCTCTGATTTCCACCTTATATTTAGGTGGAGGTACCCCTTCCCAACTCACTCCTGCACAACTTCAACAGATTTTCAGCACTATCGTCACGGTTTTCTTTCAGGGAGATGATACGCTGATGCGCACCCATTGTGAGGTAACCATGGAGTGTAATCCCGACGATATCACCCCCTCGTTTGTCCAATTCCTGCAACATTCGCCTGTAAACCGAGTGAGCATGGGGGTACAAACATTCAGCAACGAGCGATTGAAGTTTCTTCACAGACGCCATCATGCGCAAGATATTTCTCCTGTCGTGCAGCAACTCCGAAGCATAGGCATTGACAACATCAGTGTAGATTTGATGTTTGGCTTTCCCAACCAAACACTCGACGAATGGAAACTGGACATCCAAAAGGCCCTTGCGCTACGAGTTGAGCACATTTCGGCTTACAGTTTGATGTACGAAGAAGGCACACCACTCTACCAACTACTAAGAAATAATAAGGTGAAAGAAATTGATGACGAACTTTCTTCGACCATGTATCAAACTTTAGTGGATGAGCTGAAAGCTTCGGGATATGAACACTACGAAATCAGCAACTTCGCCAAACCGGGTAAACGAAGCCAACACAACAGCAGTTATTGGCACGCCATACCCTATTTGGGCATCGGTGCGTCGGCCCACTCGTACGACATTCAATCGCGACAGTGGAATGTTTCCAACATCAAGAAATACATCTCATCCATCGAACAAGGCATAATTCCCTTCGAACGCGAATGCCTTGACGACGATACCCGCTACAACGACTTGATAACAACCGCACTGAGAACATCGGAAGGCATCAACCTCTCAACGCTCACTCCTAAGCACAGGACGTATCTTTTACAACAAGCAGAAAAGCAAATCGCCCAAAACCTCTTGGAGATTCGGGGCGACTCAATTCGTTTGACGGCGCAAGGACTGTATGTGAGCGACACCGTCATGGCTGATTTAATTTACGCTTAAAAGCTTCGTATGCCTGTGCTTTGACCTCTTTTTCCACCTCATCCAACGGTCGATGACCAGAAACAGCTGACTTGACCCAGACACATACCAAGAATACAACAATGACAGCTCCCGCAGAGGCCAACCACTTCAGCACCTCGCTCTCACTACTAACCACGTTGAACGTCAGGATTCCCACCACAACAGGCAAGGCCCAAAGCAGCCAATCGAAGCCCGTTCGCATCTTATAGCTTTCTTCTATCTCTCGATACTCTTTGTTCTTCGCCAGAAGTTCACGGCGGTTTTCCAGCCAATAACGCTCAAAGTCCTCCTCCATCATGCTTCTTCCTCCGCGGTACGCTTAGGCAACACTAAGTTGAGTACTACGCCCGTAATGGCACTCAGGCCAATACCACTCATCTTGGTCAGTTCGCTTTCACCACCAGGAAGCAAAAAGAAGATCAAGGTACTTAAAGCAATGCCACCTAATATAATAAGTAACACTTTTACCAAACCTTGCTTCATGGCATTGGCATAAACCAAACAACTAACCATGAGAATGCCGATGAGTACGCCACGCAGACTGAAATCGAGCATCGCACCACCAATTCCCAGCGTCAAAGTCACCGACACAATAATGATATTGCGTTGATTGTTAAGATTTACTTTGTGCTGAATCAGATTTTGAACTCCCACACTGGCAATGGTTCCAAACAGCAACAGCATGATTCCTCCCAGCACTGCTTGCGGAATACTCTGCAACAGAGCACTCAGCTTTCCAATCACAGAGAACACGATAGCCGTTAATGCTGCGATGCGGATGACCTGCGGATGAGTCACTTTGGTAATCTGCATGGCACCCGTCACCTCCGAGTAAGTGGTCACGGGAGGGCCACCAAAGAAGGCTGCCGCAAGACATGCCAACCCATCACCCAACATGGTGCGGTGCAAACCCGGCTCTTTCACGAAGTCTTTGTCAGCCACTGCGCTCACCACATACACGTCGCCGATGTGCTCTATCACTGGTGCAACAGCCACTGGAATCATGTAGATAAATGGCTTCCAAGCAAACTCTGGCCAATGAAAACTGGCCAATGAGCCGGGCAAGGCAAACCACGATGCCTCATGCACTTTCGTAAAATCCACTTCACCCATCAGGGAGGCGACGATGAATCCAACCACAATGCCACACACGATGGGCACTAATTTAATCAACCCCTTACCGAGTGTCAGCACAAGGATGGCCGTCACCAAGGATACAAAGGCCAACGCCCAGTTCTCTTTGGCCATGTTCACGGCCGATCCCGACAAGGACAAGCCAATGAGGATAATCACCGGACCGATGACAACGGGCGGGAACAAGCGATCCAGGAGCTTCCTTCCCTGCCATTTAATCAATGCACTCATCACAAAATAAACCAAGGCCACACCAGCAATACCCGCCAACGTACCAGCCATGCCCCACATCTTGGAGGCCTCAATGATAGGTGCGATGAAAGCAAAGCTTGAGCCTAAGAAAATAGGTACCTTCCCTTTCGTTACCAAATGAAAGATGAAAGTACCTATACCAGCGGTAAACAATGCTGTTGCCGGGTCCAAACCTACCAACAATGGAACCAAAACGGTTGCACCGAATGCGACGAAGAGAAATTGCACTCCCACAATTCCCTTACGTAAAGGAGTTAATTCAATGGTATTCATCATGCAGGCAAAATTACAAATTTATATCGAATTATGAATAAAAAAACAATAAATGATTGCTACAGTGCAAGAAAATGAATATCTTTGTCTTGGTCAATCGTACCTTGTACGGTTTCCACAACACCTCTTGTTTCATCTGAGATGACGAACATCAACAACAAAACATACTTTATGAAAATCAGGAATTTACTTTTACTCGCCTTGACTGTCTTCGGCCAAGTGACGTTACAGGCACAAGACATCATCAAACTAATCGTTGGAACCTATACCAATGGCACCAGCAAAGGCATTTACTCTTTCAACTTCAATCAATCCACCGGTCAGACCACCCCTCTCGACACGCTCGAACTGAAGAACCCATCATTCTTAACACTCGCCTCAGACGGCACGATGATTTATGCCGTAAGCGAAAACCATGACGAGTCGGCAGCGGTTAACGCCATCACGTTTGACAAGACAACGGGACACATGCAGCTGCAAAGTTCGTTCCCCACGAAGGGCGAAGACCCTTGCTATGTGGAGACCAACGGCAACCTGTTGCTGACGGCCAACTATTCAGGAGGCTCCATGAGCGTGTACCCCTTGAACGTAGACGGGTCGCTCTCAGCCATGTCGCAACAATTCAAAGGCTCGATAGGTGGACCAAACTCTGAGCGTCAGCAGGCACCACACGTTCATTGCACACGATTCCTTCCCGACGGAAATGGCGTTATTGCTACTGATTTCAGTGCCGACCAACTGCTGCGATTCGAACTGGAAGACATGAAATCACTGGGTAACGCCAACGTTACCGCAAAGCTGTCCAAAGGTTCAGGACCTCGCCATATCGCCTTCAGCACCGACAGCAGGTTTGTTTATGTCTTGAGCGAACTGTCTGGAGCGGTTACTGCATACCAATATAACTTTGGCAACATGAAGAAAATACAGGAGATACAGTCTGATGAAGTGGGTGCACAAGGCGGCGCAGACATTCACGTTTCACCCGACGGCAGATTCTTGTATACCAGTAACCGACTGAAAAATGACGGCATTGCCATCTTCAAAATCAATCAAAAAACAGGCTTGTTGACAAAGGTAGGCTATCAGCGAACAGGCATCCACCCACGTCATTTCAACATTACACCCAACGGACGGTTCTTACTTTGTGCCTGTCGCGACGACAACACCATTCAGGTTTTCCGCATCAACAGTGCCAATGGCTTACTGACCGACACGCATCAAAACATCTCGGTGGATAAGGCGGTGTGCGTACAGTTCTACCCCATCGTGATGCAACCCGACATTCAGGGTGACGGTGTGTTTAGGGTGATAGAGGTGACAAAATAAGTTTGTCGATTCATCTGCCTAAAACCATCATCCCCCTTCTGACCTATTTTTGTCTTTATAAATGACAAAAAAATGGCCATCGTAAAATGATGAAATAGAAAAAATCAATAGGCAAACGACCCGCCTACATGACGTTCATTTCCAACAAATAGGTTGTTTTAGCAGAAAGTCATTGAGATAGTGCGCCAATAGCATGCATATTGCCGCACTATCTCTAAGTTATTGCGGTTCAAAACCATTGTTTTTTCACCGTTTTTCTTGGCTTTTTGGGGAAAAATCGGTGGCAACAATTTGGCATTTCCCATACTTAACCCCACAATACACTGATACACTTTCATTTATATAAATCGCCCATATTTTGCGTATTTGCGTCGAGCTACATGTTTGTTTGCAAATAAGCCAAGCACGGAAGCATGTTTGTAAAAATCTTTCTAACACGATAACAAAAATCCCCAATGCACAAAATCTATCTACTCCCCTCCCCTTTGGGGAGGGGTCGGGGGTGAGGCTCTTTCTTCTATCTCTTCCAAATAATATAGATAATCACCGGTGCGCCAATCAATGGAGTTACGGCATTGAGTGGCAAGATGCCTTGCGAACCAGGCAACACGCAAACAAGTTGGCACAAAAGAGCAATCAACGCCCCCATGGCCATGGTGATGGGAAGCAATTGAAGATGGTTGTCGGTGCCAATCACGAGACGCGCCAAGTGCGGAACAGCAAGACCGATGAATGCCACCGGACCGCAATATGCCGTGGTAACGGCCGTGAGCCATCCCGTGATCACCAAGAGCCAACTGCGTACCGTACGCACGTTTACGCCCAAGTTGCGCGCGTATGTTTCGCCCAACAACAGCGCATTGAGGGGTTTGATCAGCAAAACGGAACCCACCAACCCTACCACAATCGCACCTGTGAACATGGGCAGTTGCGACAACGACACGCCGCCAAAGTTTCCCATGCCCCACATGGTAAACGATTTCACACCCTCTTGGGTGGCGAAAAAGTTGAGAAGGGCAATGGCAGACGATGCCAAATAACCAATCATCATGCCGATAATGAGCAGCATCACACTGCTTTTTACCCACTGGGCGAACATGAAAATGATACCTGTCACGGCCATGGCTCCCACAAACGCAGCCAACAAGACAGCCCATGCCCCACCTACACTGAACAAAGCCGTGGACACACTGCCGCCCAGCAACAGCATAACGAGAGCCACGCCCAATGCGGCACCGCTGTTGATGCCAAAGATAGAAGGACCTGCCAAGGGGTTTTGAAACGACGTTTGCAACAACAAACCGGAGGTGGAGAGTGCGGCCCCGCACAGCAACGCTGTGAGGGCTTGCGGCAAACGCGATTGGAGGATGATGAATTGCCAACTGGGTTTGCCCACATCTTGTCCGCACAAAATAGCCAACACATCCTGCGTAGGTATCGAAACGCTACCTACCAACAAGTTGAGCATCAGCAAAAGGCAGATGCAAAACGATAAAGCCAAACTCAAAACGATGGTATTGTTCTTTGTCATACCCATGGGCAAAGTTAGTTAAAAAGTGGGATAAAATAGCTAACTTTGCACACGGAATAAAGAAACAGGATATGGAAAATCAGTTTACCCGAACCGAAATGCTCTTTGGCACCGCTGCCCTGGAAAAGCTAAACCAATCGCACGTTATGGTTTTTGGCGTGGGCGGCGTGGGCAGTTATGTGGTGGAAGTGCTGGCACGCAGCGGAGTTGGAGAAATCAGTTTGGTAGATAACGACGAGGTAAGCCTCTCGAACATCAACCGACAACTGGTGGCATTGCATTCAACCCTCGGGCAAAAGAAGGTGGAGGTGGCGCGAAAGCGCATCTTAGACATCAATCCCCACTGCAAAGTGCATGCGCATGCGTTGTTTTATTTGCCGGAAACAGCGCATGAAATTGACCTGTCTGCTTGCGATTATGTAGTAGATTGCATTGATACCATGGCTGCCAAACTGGAGATTATCAAACAATGTGACGCGCTGCACATACCCATGATTGCTTGTATGGGGGCAGCCAACAAGATGGATGCCACTCGTTTTAAGGTGGCAGACATCAGCAAAACGCAAATGGATCCGCTGGCAAAGGTTATCAGAAAGAAACTTAGAAAGTTGGGAATTGCCCACCTCAAGGTGGTTTATAGTGACGAAGAGCCCCGCAAGCCGTTTCCCATAGCGTCAACCAATGAGGACTCATCAGCACCAGAACCCGCATCGACAGCATCAATCGTTACTAATAAAAAGCGGTCTGTACCAGCCAGCAACGCTTTTGTACCTGCTGCCGCAGGACTGATTGTTGGGGGTGAAGTGGTGAAAGATTTGTGTGATTTGTAGTGTAGAATTAGGAGTTATTGGGAGTTAAGATGGGAGTAAGTGGGGACTAGAATGGGAGTTAACTGGAGTTATTAGGAGTTAAGAGGGAGTTATCAGACAAATGTCCGTTTACTCCCACTTAACTCCTAATAACTACAGTTATCTCCTTCACATGACAAACAGACATTTGTCCGATAACTCCCACATAACTCTTAATAACTCCAGTTAACTCCTTCACAGCCTCCTATCAATCCCTTCACATCTTCAGCTTCTGCAAGATATAATCCCTACACTTCTCCATGAGCCACTTAGGCGTGCTGGTAGCACCACAAATGCCAACGGTATTGACACCTTGCAACCAATCGAAATCGATTTCGTCGACATCCTCTATATGGTAACTATTGGGGTTCACTCGCTTACACTCTTTGAATAAGACACGCCCATTCGAGCTCTTTCGGCCACTCATGAAGAGTATCAAATCATGCTTAGACGCAAAGTTAGCAATGTTGGGCATACGGTTCGCCACCTGTCTGCAAATGGTGTCGAAGCTACGAAAGACGGCATCGGGCGAGATGTGCGATTGTATGTAATCAATCACGCGATGAAACTCATCGAGGCTCTTGGTGGTTTGCGAATACAAATAAATGTCGCGTGTGAAGTCCAACAGCTTCACGTCGTCTACCTTTTCAATCACAATCGCATTGCTTTGGGTTTGACCTACCAAGCCCAACACCTCGGCATGACCATTCTTACCGAAGATTACAATTTGCGCATCAGGATGATTTTCGTATTGTTTTTTAATGCGACGTTGCAACGCCAGCACCACCGGACAGGTGGCATCTATAATCTCGATGTTGTTTTTTCGAGCCAACTCGTAGGTTTCAGGAGGTTCTCCATGTGCCCTTAGCAACACTTTCACATCGTGCAGTTGGCGCAAGTCATCGTGGTTAATGGTCACTAGTCCGCTTTCATGCAGACGCTTCACTTCAATACCATTATGCACAATGTCGCCCAAGCAGTACAGCGTTTCACCCTTAGCTAACTCTTCCTGCGCTTTCTGTATGGCCGTTGTCACGCCGAAACAAAAGCCACTGCCGCTATCAATTTCTATTTGTACCATCGGAAAATCAGTTCACATGGATATCAATAATCACCTTAGGCAATTCTGGGTCGTTGGTAATCATCAAGATACGAGGTTTACTCTTAGCCTTTTTCAATTGCGCTGCGATAGCCGTCACTTTGAGTTTGGCGGTCTCACCTGGCTCCAATTTCGACTTATTGAGGGATATTTCCAAGCCACCGGTGAACATCTGAACGTTCTCTATCTCCAACATGCTCTTCCCAATATTTTGGATAAAGATTTGTCCTTTCAGTTTTTTCTTACGTCCGAAGGTTCCCAAATCCAGCTTGGTTGCAGAGAGTTGCATCTTTGGTTGGGGCATGTGCGCAGTTGTTTCCTGATCTTTGAAATCAGGCAGAAGCACAGTTGAAACAGTCAACTCATTGTCGGGATTCACTTTATCGCCCGGAACAAACCCCATATAGATGGACGTCTGGGTCAGTCCGTAGTCGCGAATCAGCTTGGAGTTCAAGGTGATGGTTGCTACACCGGCACGACCTGGTGCAATGCGTGAGGGTGACACGTCGGCTGAAAGATAGTTGGGTAGATGCATCAAGATGGGCTGTGCCATCTGCTTCGTGTTGTTCTTGATGTGTATCTTAGCCTGCGGACGCTCGCCACGATTCACATCATCAAACTCGATGTTGTTGACATCGGTTTGCAACATGCCTAAAGTAAAGGGATAAGACCCGCTGAAATCAATGATCTCATCCACGACTTTACCTTTCAAAGTCAACTCTAAAGGAGCGGCAGCACCATTGCTGTAAATGCGAACCAGCTTGTTGAAAGTTCCCATTTGCTTGGCATCATAGGTGACTTTCACGACAGCCGAACCGTGTGATGCGATGGCCTGACGAGGATAATCTACAGAGGTACAGCCGCAACTGGTCAGCACTTTGCTGATAGCGAGTGGCTTGTCGCCGGTGTTCCTGATGTCATACGCCACCGTTACGGGAGCCTTATAAACGACTTGTCCGCAATCTATCACCTCGTTGACGGCTGTCATCTGCTGCGCAGAAGACAGGAGTGGAAGCGCCATGAGCGCGAATATCATGAGTTTTCGATTCATCTTTTATTGTATATTCAAAGTTTTGGCAGCCTCCCTACCATTATACTCCGGACTGTAAGCACACTGAATGGTGCAAATGCCCGTTTGGTAGGTTCCGGCTCTGTCTATGTAATAGTCTGTTTCTATGCGATGTTTTCCTTTGCCGAGGCGGTCGAAATAATAGTTGGTGGCATTGTCTTTGGGCGCACAGTAGTAGCCTTGATGATAACCACTCAACTGCCCTATCGGTTCAAGACATGCCGCACGCTTATCCTGTAGCTGCACAAAGTCGTAGTCGCGGTCGGCCTCTATCTCGATTCTCACGGTCACCCTGTCGCCCACTTTCAGATTCGTTGCAGGCTTACCATTATATAATAAGGTACGAGTTACCTTAATACCAGACGACTGACTGGCCACTTCAGTGGACTTCTGCATGAACTGTGCGTACACAGCTCCCCATGATGTGCCGGCTGAAGTTTTGCTCACGGCAAGCGTTCGCACATCCTTGCCCGGCTTCGACACCTTGACATAACCCAGACCTGCGGTGGACTTAGGTAGGTCAACAGGCTGGTTGTCTACCTTGATAACAGCATCTTGTGACGACTGGGTGAGCTTTTCGGTGGCTCCATGCAAGAAGGCAAACACGGCATTCACACTGTTAATGGGCGTGTCCCAGGCCTGCGTTCGCTTGGATTGCAGTAGCCAGCGTTGCATTTCCTCAATGCTGGAGTCGCCGGGACGCAGGCGTTTGGTGGCCTCAATGGCTGCCACCTGCGAGGGTATGCGATAGTCGCACCAGGTATACTGGGCGCGCGGCGTGTCGAAATAGCGTCCCATTTCCTCTTTGTACACACTATATTCGTTGATACTTTGCAGATATTCCTTGGCCAATTCGTGTTTACCATACTGTGAAAGTATAATCGCTGAATTGGCTTTTCCATAGATTGTCAACGCAGAAGGCTTCTTGGCGAGCAAGTCAACAAGATATTTAACGGTAAATGTCGATGGTCTTTCAGCCAACGCATGGATGTACAAATAGTCGCAAGCCGCCTCGCTGGGTGATAGATTCTTGTTTCCTTTTGCTTTCAATTCTTTCAACTGAGCTACCTCCTCAGCCGCCTTCTTGTCCAAATATGCAAGAGCCTGCCGGATGATTGGCGTTGTTACCTGCTGCTTACCAATGAGCGCATTCAACCGAACCAACATCTTGACCACGGCCGTTGTCATGTAACGACTACCTGACATGCCCTTCCACCAGCTGAAAGAGCCATCGGGATTTTGTAGCTTTGACAGCTTGTCGAGAGCGGAGTTCAATCGGTAATCCATCGAATTTGGGTCGAAGAAAGTGACCAGTTGCTGCTTCTGCTCGCTCTCTTTGCTTGCATCGGCCACCCAAGGCGTTTCCTCAAGTACCATTGTTTTGAGTGATTGGTTCTTTTCCAAACTACTCATGAGCGAGGTTTCGCTACCCTTTTCCTGCTTCCACAGGCTGATGGTCGACTTCAGTTGCGGTGCCTCGTTCAACAGATAACGCCCAATGCTGTTAGCATAGTAGGCTGCTGACAGGCTAACGGCATTGTCACCATCAGGCGTTCCCATCGATGGAAGTGCCTGAACCATAAGCCATGCCGGGTTATTGGTGTATTCAATGGTCAGCCGATTGGCAGCATCATCCACGGGGAAGAGCTGTTTCAGGTCAATCGTCTTGGTGCCGGGGGCATGCTGCGTGAATGGTAAGGTGGTGGTCACCCATTCCTTCTCGGGCAAAATGGGCAGGTAGTGTTGCTCGCCATCGCTGTATCCCTTACCGCTTACCGTGACCCGTGCGATGAGCAACGACAGCTGCGGATGGGCTGCGAGCAGATGGTTTACATCGAAATCGAAGGCTACCGACACGGTTGTGTCGGGCTGTAAACGGCAGGACTGCTGCCTGCTGAACACCACATCTTCGGTCTCTGGGGTAAGCAACTCCAGTTGCACGGTGCCTTTCACCACTCGCTTAGAGGTGCTGATGATGCGTGCCGACAACGTGGCATGGTCGCCCATACGCACAAAACGCGGCATGTTGGGCTGCACCATGACGGTCTTTTGCGCCACAACTTCGTCCTTAAGCATGCCATGACGCATCGCCTTGTCGTGCGCAAGGCCCATGAACTGCCATGTGGTGACACTCTCCGGCAAGGTGAACCTCAAGCTCACATTACCTTTGTCGTCAGACAACAAGGCGGGAAAGAAGAAGGCTGTTTCGCTCAAGTTCTCGCGAACGCTCATTCGTGAGGCTGGTTGTTGGGGCTGAGAAAGCTCTGGTAAGGCTGGCGAAGCTGTGTCATCAGCAAATTCTTCCCTTGCATTGCCCCCTCCAGCTGTCGATTTCAGCATCATGGCACCTGACTGCTTAGCCATCGCAGACAAAGGCATGGCCTTCATCGCACGGGTTCCACGTATCTTGATGCCAGGGACATAGCCTGTGAGGAACACCTCATCCCTGGGGTCGAAACTTGCAAACACATCGTCAAAACGACTGAAATCAAGCTCCCGTTCACGAAGAGACACGATAGGAGCATCACCATAGAGATTAGCTTCAGTAAAGTTTAATCCGCTCCATTGGGTAAAAGGTAAGGCTGGATGATAGGTAGTATTGAGCCTCCAATCATGTTTTCTGATTTCATTAAGCGTCTGGTCGAACAACACAGCCATCAACTGAGCCTGCGCTGGCGAGCCATCTGGCTTAGTAATTTGCAACATCCACTCCTCCTTTTGCCCTGGGGTGAGGCGGTTGCGGAAAGTCTTCCATGTGACCATCAACCGCTTGTCGGGCTGCGGTTTTTGTATCATCTGACGATGACTGTATAGCTTACCATTCTTCACCCATGCGAAGTTGACAAGCAATCCCTTGTCATATTGGGGCAAATAAGTCAGCTTCTTCTTAATCAACTGGTTGTTGATTTCAAGCGTTCCGCTATCAATGACACGGTCGCCAGCAATCATTGTGTACACTACATGCACCTGCTTGTCAGACGAACCGAATAACAAGTACACCGGTTTGTCCTTGTGTGGGAAGGTGTCTGATGTGGCATAAAAGAAATCAGAGGTCTTGACAACGGGTTTCTTGTCATCAAGAGAGAAGATAACAAACTTCTGATCAAGCGTATCATTGCCGCAAATGGCGACTAAATGATGCTCACCCGAAGACAGATTCTTCAATCCCTGAACGGTCGGCTCATTGGTTTTTACTGAATAAGCATGCCCGTCTATCGTATAATTTACTTGTTCATCGACAGGCTGACCGGCATTATTGATGTACCTGAAGGTCACAGACGGGATGCTGTCTCGCAAGCTTTGAGCCGGCAAGTTACAGGTGAGCAAGGTTGGTTTATCGCTCAATGGTAGACGAGTTTCAGCCGAATGGCTCTCTCCGCCAGCGTCAGTGACATCGACATGAACCTCGAAAGAATAGTAACGGGCAACGTGATTGCTGTAATCATCGGGCATCTCCATCGGCACAGGAACCATGAAGCGTCCGTCACCGTCGGTCACCAAGGTGTCTTTAGTGACCATGACTTCCCGGTCTTTATTCATACGATAGAACCACCACATGGCAGGTCTGCGCACAACTGTGTACCTAACTTTGGCTGATTGAACAGGAACACCAGCGAAACTCTTCACATGTCCGACCACATTCACGGTGTCACCCGCCTGATATTTCTCTTTCACTTCATCGAAAGAAACCTGGAAGGTAGGACGTTTATACTCTTCAACGGAGAAAGATTCGTAACCGTTATTGCCAAAGTTTGTACGCAATGAGAACATGCCAGTAAGTCCTGAGGATGGCAAAACAAAGTCGGTTGACGCCGTTCCAAAGTCGTCTGTAACCACCTCTTTGGTGGCTACAATCTTATAATTGGCATCACGCAACGTCAAGGTCATGGTCTGATGGGCAACTGCCTCGGTACGTTCATCATCCACCCTTCGGTAAACAATGGCAGCAGCATGCACGGTCTGTCCAGGACGATAGATGCTTCGATCCGTATAAAGCTCAACCTGCGGACGAACTGGGACTCGGTCTTTTGTGAATTGTCCATACGCATTGAAATAAGTTTCCGCACAAGCTTGGTCCTCATCTGTATAAGGATAAATGGATTGATAGGACGACCTACCCATTTCGTACACCGCCTCACCTTGCGCATTGCAGGTCAAGGTTTGGGAATGACGCTTGTTATCATAATTGTTACCGTTTGTGATTCTAATCTTAGCGTTCGGCAATGGCTGTCCTGAGGTTGCACTCACAGCAACCAATCGTACCCGGTTGTTGGGCAGTGTCTGTGACATGAGATACATATCGCTGACCCGTAACAAGGCACGCTGTGGCTTGATGGACTTGTTGTTGGTGGTCATCTCCACGAGATACACGCCGATTGGCAAGCCTTTGATGGTCATCGTGTCGCGCATGACTTGATAGTCTGGCAATCCAACGTATCGCTTTGAGGCTGTGTACACCGGTGTTTTAGAAACAATATGCGACTTGATTTTTGCATAGTCGTGCGGGTCATTGGGATCAAATGAGGTATCGCCTTTCAGATTGAGGCGCCACACCGACATGTCCAACTGATCAATATTGCAGATTTGCATGATGACCACTTGCCGCTCCTGATGAGGAATTTGGACGCTTTCTCCCAGTGAGAGATGGAACATTGGCAACGTCAGCCGTGCCTGGGCGTTGCGCAGAATGTTCATACGAGGCCACGCTCCCCATTGGGTTAGTGCATAATTGATGTAGTTCATCTTGCTTTCGGCAGAAGCATCGTCAGCCTGTTCCATAAAACGATAGCGCTCGATGGCCAGTTCACCTGCCACGGAGAGATCTTTATAGTGGTCAATCAACGAATCGATGGTCAGCAGATATTTTGACTTCCTCACCTGCATCACGTCCCCATCTCTATCTTGTCGCACACGCAGCAAGGCCGTGATGCACGCAGCAGGACGGTTGTTTTGTTTTTGGTAATAATCGTGCAACATCCCATAAGCCTCAGCCTCCATGCCCAATACATGCAAGAGATCGTTGCCAAAAATCTTACTGTCGATGCCTTCTATCACCATGGGGACATACTCTGAGGCCTTGTGAGCTGCCAACAAGTCGGGATGCGACAGGGATTTACGGTAATACTGCTCACTCAACTCCTTACTGTTGTCCGACAATCGCACATTCTCCCGATAAAGACGACCTAACGACGATTGATAAACAGCAGCCAATACCGGATCCTGCTTCTCGGCCTTCTGCATGCTGGCGACCAGTCTTTCTACCTCAACCGTCAATGAATCGGGCGACACCTGACTAGCGAGGGATCCGTGTAGCAATTCAGCTTTCAAGAGATGGCCATATCGTTTATCGGCCTGTGCCTTGGTTATAATCTGCTTCAGCACATTCATGGACGTTTTAGGTAGGTTCTTTAGCAGTGCTCGCTCATACTGCTTCCAAAGTACTGTATAACTGTCTGCCATCAGGTGAGACGGCAACATTAGTAAAGTAGCAATCAACATCATTATGATTTTTTTCATACCTTAACCCTTGTTTTTATTAAAGACTTAGAAAGCATGCATATGACAGAACTAAGTTCCACCAAGAAACACACCGTTCGTTATTTGCAAAGATAGTGCAAGCCGAAGGCAAAGGAAGTTTACTTACTTTGTTAAGGCGCAGCCTATCTTATGCAAAGATAACAAAAATCGAATAATAGCCACAAGAATTATCATTCTTTATGACGAATTAAGGTCAAGCTAAAAATAGATGCCCGCAACCAAAATAAACAAAATTGATGTAAAAAGATAGGTTACGTCAAACAATACAATCACCCAACTCTCATGAAGAAATGCCGTTGGGTGTGGCATGATGGCACTAGAAACAAAGAGGAGAAGCGCCAAGACGAAGCTGCCCAATGATGGTCCACCCTACACACCATCATCTTCCTCTTCCATATCTGCTTCCGATTCCTCACCCTCCGTGTTACCGGTATCCAACAGGGTATCTTTCTGGATGGATACTGCACCAAGGTTTGATATCTTCATCACCAAAGGAACATACTCGTCACTCATTTTGTCGGGCGAGCCAATACTCACTGCAAAAATGAGGTTGTTGCCTTCAACTTTATCAAAAACAATACCTAACAATGCGCTGTTTTTGCGATAAAGTTCATCAACATAGTTTACAAAATCAGCTTTCGTAAACGTCCTACCATAGAACTCGCTTTGGTCTTTTCGAACGATACTCAGTTTTATCTTATTATCATAATATTTGTTGCCTGCCCCGTCATCCGCTAACGGTAGCGAAGAGTCTGCTTGCCTTGAAACATTTACATGATACACCGAGCCAACCCATTCCACAGGAATCGACTGCTCGTAGTCGCTCATGGATTGCGTAGCCTTCTTCTTGACGGGCTTTGGCTTCTGCGTGATGATATTCTTATCTTGTTTCTTTTCAGAACAAGACACGATACCACAACCTACTATTATAACCAAAAATAAACGTAAATATAATCGCATGAGTTGATTCTATATTTAATATTTCCTATCTTATAACTTACTTGTGGCGTGTAATGCTTCATCCCCCATCATCAGGAAGAAAACCAGAACCGTCCACCATTTGCAAAGGTACAAATAAAAAATGACAAAAAAACTCATTGCACGCAAACAAGACAAAAAAAAGAAAAGCGCCCGCTAATCACTTAGGGGACGCTCAGAATCATCCTGATCTTACAAACTAATTCCTCCTGAATCACATTTAAATATATAAAAGTTCAGTTCTTGTATTTATCTACTGTTATGCGCAACTAATCATTTAGTTGATTATGGTCACGGAATTTCTTCCAACTCTTGCAGGAGATTTCTGGCAATATAGCGATTTCTTCACGATTGGGTAGGTCACCTACTCCACGGCTATCGTCTTGTTGCATAGTGCCTTGTTATTCATGCTTCTAGACGCGTTGTCAACCTCTAAACTCTAGACTGCCATTAAAATGGCCAAAATCAAGCGCTTTTATTAAGTTAAAGTCTAGTTAAGTTACTGTGTCGATTTTATGTTATGACGAGAGTACAACAAAAAGGTTTAATGCTGTAAATAAAAAAAATGAATTGTAAACGTATTAATTTTGAAATATAATGACATTTAAACTTCATTCTAACAACCATTCAATCGCCAATAAACGTTGATAATTAAACAAAAATAGAAATGAAAGTAGTGAATAAAAATACAAACAATATATTTTACAAATAAAACCAAAGAAATGGTTAATCAATTCCATAAAAGTAAGCATACTGGTGAATGAATCACATTAAAATGGAGTTTGATTGATCAAGAAGTTCGTACTTTTTCATCTTCATAAATTGGTCATTGAAAAATGGATGAGCGTGCTACGAACGACACGATTTGTACATTATTTTACCCAAATAATGCCCCAAAAATGGCTCTTCAAAAGTTTCAATCTGGAAAAAATCAATAGGCAAACAGGCAGCAAACAAGTGATGATTCGGTTAAAAAAAGCAGTTTTTCCTGCAAAAGCTATGAGATGACGCGGCAAGAGGCATTACTTTGCACCACAAAAGAGATGACATTGGAGCGTTAAAGCATGCAAATTAGTACTGAAAAGCAATGACTTTGGCTGAAATCAACGTGAACTACCGAGGAGAAGCAACGCATGAAGACGATAAAACATTAGAAATCAACCGTTTATCAACATCGCTCATTTTCGGCGTATTTTCGGTCAGCAGCAAGTTTGTTTGTAAATAAGCCAAGGAGAAGAAAGATGGTTGTCAAGAAAAAATACCGCCAAATGACCATTGATTACAAAAAATATTTAAATCGTTGTGGAAAACAACACTTTGTAGTATATTTGCACATTATTCATAAAATTAAAATATATAAAAGTAAAAATGGGACATCATAATCTAGACGCATTAGATAAGAAGATTCTCACTATGATTGCTGAGGATGCCCGCACTCCATTCCTGGAGATTGCCCGCGCATGCAATGTTAGCGGAGCAGCCATTCATCAGCGTGTGCAAAAATTGATAAATTTGGGGGTGATTAAGGGTTCGGGATTCATATTCGACCCAGAGAAAATTGGCTACGAAACCTGTGCTTTCGTTGGTCTGCACTTGAAAGATCCCAGTGATTTTGACCGGGTGGCCAACGAATTGAAGAAGATTCCGGAGGTGGTAGAGTGTCATTGCCCTACGGGTGATTATGATTTGTTTATCAAGCTATATGCCACAAACAATCATCACCTGATGAGTATCATCTATGATAAATTACAACCCCTGGGTCTGTCGGGAAGCGAAACCATGATTTCGTTCCGCACGGTAATTGATCGCCAACTGCCCGTTGCTCAGATGAAGATAGACGAACGCAGCGAGATGGTTGATGAAGAGACTGATCCAGAACCGTAGTTTTACGCGAAAGTAACGACACCAAGTGAAACGGGTGGAAGATAAATACATCGTTGAGTATTTATCTTCCACCCGATTTGTTGGGTAGCGGTAAACGCAGTATCTGCTTTTCTTGAATTAAAAAGCCTAGAGCAATTTGGCCAAAGAGGAATATTTGAGAATGGCTCTTGACTGACTGAGGAGGCGATAAAACTCGCGTGCAGAATTTTTGACATAGGCTTGTTTGAGCAGATGAATGCATCCCTCCATATCGCTGCCTGCCATTTCGAGCGGGATGGCAACGAGACCGTCTTCATCATGAATGGTGGCCTCGGCCAATATCGTGATGAGCTTGCTTTGTTTAATCAGCTTCAGCAAGATACTCACGTCGTTGAGTTCAACACGTATTTTGAGCTTGCTGTTTACACTATGAATCATATCATCGAACGAGTTGCGAGCCTGTAAACCGCGTGCAGGCATGGCAGCATCATACGGAGCCAAGTCGTCTAAGGTCAACGATTTCCGCTTTGCCAATGAATGTTGCTCACTGACCACCACGGACAGATGGTTGTTGAAGAGCACATGGCTCTCTATCTTATCGTTTCTGTCGGTAGGTTTGAAGGCCAATACAAAGTCAACTTCCCGTCGTTGCAACATATCCATCAGCTCACTCATGGTTTTATAAAAAACATTGAGGCGCACATGTGGGTACAGTTTCATGAATTCGAGAACGGTCTCGGTAAGCAAAGGACTGAACGTGAACGTAACGCCGATGTTCAATTCGCCTGTCAGCATGTTCTTGAGGTCGTCCATCTTCTGCGTGCAATCATCGACATCAATTATTACTTTTCGGGCATATCGCATGAATTGTTGCCCGGCTTCGGTGAGCGAAACCTCGTGGCTGTTTCGCTCAAACAAGATAGTGTCGAATTCGTTCTCAAGCTGGCGTATCTGTTGAGAGAGGGTGCTCTGTGTAATAAACAGTGCCTTTGACGCCTCAGAGAAATTCAACAATTCGGCCACCTTGAGAAAGTATCTTATTTGTCTCAGCTCCATAGTTTACCACTTTCAGTTTGTTACATCATATTCAATCAACGTGACGGGTAGCGCGATAGGATATTTTGTTTAGGAAGAAGATAGGCAACGTGGCACCCAACACCATTCCTAATATGTCAAAAGCGCAAGTGAATCCGTTTGATGTACAAAGATACAAATAATGATTGAATAAATCTTCATCCTGTGTAAACAAACACATAACCAAAGCTTCGACAGTACGATAAGCATACATACCTGGAATCATGGGCAAGAGGGATGGGAAAGAGAATGTCTCAGGTGGACACTTAGCCATTCTGGCCAGTGCCACAGCCATGAAGCCAATGACCAAAGAGGCCACGAAACTGGCAACGATAAGACTCTCTTGGTGATAGGCGTTGTTCATCAAGAAGTATCTCACGCCATGGCCTACGCCCGAGATGAGGGCGCAATAAGGATACGCATTGTGTGGTGGGTTGCTGATACTGGCAAATCCTATGCCTGCCAGAGCACCAAAGAATGCGTCTTCTAAAACGCATAAAAAGAATGCCATAACTATTCGATTAAAACATTTTGAGATTCATCAGCAGTATGCCACCAGCCAATCCTACAGAGAGGCAGAACGTAAGAATCATGGAATTCATGAATCTGCTGAAAGACACAAGATACTGACCTTGAATAAGATCACTAAGACTGTTGATATACGGGATGCCTGGTATGAGATACAAAACACTGGTAGCCAAGGCAACGTCAGGTTTTTCACCCAGTCCGAAGACATATCCCGCCGTACCAATGACGGCAGAAAAGAAGGCGCAAATCATAAAGACCAGCTTGACATCAACGTGCTCTTCCAACAAGACCTGCTTCAATCGGAATCCCAACAGCGTAGCCACGAAGACGATGATCATGGCCAATAAATCGCCACCGAACAAACGGCAGAATGACATGTTGGCTAATGAGGCAAGCAACAACACTACCCACTTGTTGGTAAACGGTGCGGAAATGATGCGGGCAAACTCGGTCTGAGCCTCCTCAAACTGTATTTGTCCGTCAGAAACGGCCCAACTGAGTTTGCTCAGTTGGGTGTTTTTGTAAAAGCTGATACCTGTGTCCGGGGTCTTCTTGAAGTACACGCTCGATTGTCCCGTTGCCGGATCAAAATGTGCCAGATGGATACTACCGGGCAAAATAGTCATTTCTATGTTTAGCTTCCACACCTTGGCCATGCGGTCTACGTTCTTCTTTATGCGTGTGCAGGTCGCTCCACAGCCATAAAGCCATGAGGCATAGTCGGCCAGAAACAGGCATATTGACTTGGTTTGGTCAGCCACTTGCAAATGATTATTCTTCGTCCCAGTCATAGATATCGAATTCATCTGAAAGCTCAAATAATTTATGTCCTTTGGTGTGTCTTCTCATTTTAACTGCTTCACGCATGATGAAGATGACACCTAACATTAAAATAACACTACTCCAAATAATGATTTGATTGTCCATAATTACTATCTTGTTAAAGTTTTACGCTGCAAAGGTAGGAGGATAAACAACCGATTTTACGTTTCTGTTACGGTTTGTATCTATACCAGCATTCGGTGGAGGATGGATGAAAATTGAGACATCAAGATGATTTGTAAACCTTGTGACAACCCTATAAAGGAACGATGTGCTAACGATAACGAGGAAAAATAAATATTTGATAACATCATGACAAACTGTTTGTTACATAGATTCACCTTGAGTAATAAACTAATTGGTGTTTGCTCTGTTTTGTATGGAACGTTGTCACGTATTTAGTAAAAACGATTTGATTTTCTTTCGCTTGGCATTTGGTTCTATGAATATCTGTTATTGGTTTTACCGTAGAAAGAGAAAAAAAATGAACCTACCATGTGTCTTTCAGTGATGAAATATATATGAAGATTCTAAAAACGACAAATATCTATTTGCCTTTCTTTGAAAAATTAATTATCTTTGTCATACCAAAACATGGATCAATCATTCAACACAAAAACATTATGAGAAGTATCACATCATTTGAATTGCAGTATGCACACTGTTTTTGTAAAATTCAATAGATGGAGTAGCCATTTCACTTCTACCTAATATTATATACATGATGACATGCTAGACGCAAAAGCTCCAGACATTGATAAGAAGATATGGTTCATCATCGTACTGGCCTTCCTTCCCATAATCATTTTTCGCGACTTCACTCCTGCGAATGAAGGCAGGTACCTCATCATTGCTGATGAAGCAATCAGGTCAGGTAACTTCTTTTCCTTCACACTTCATGGAGAGCCTTATGCAGATAAGCCACCTTTTTATCTTTGGTTGGTGATGCTTTGTCGTTGGATATCGGGTTGACACCACATGATTTTGTTGAGTCTGCTGTCGTTTATTCCTGTTTGTAGCATTACCACCATTATGCTTTCATGGACAAACAATTTGTTCTCAGAGCAAAAAAGAAAGACGGCCACCTTGACGCTAATGACCACTGCTTACTTTGCTGCAGCGGCATTGGTTGTACGCATGGACATGCTGATGGTACTGTTCATAGTACTGGCTTCACGCTTCGATTTGTCTATCAGTGGTACTATTCCTACCGACGCCATGTATCCCTCCTTCCGCTCGGTTTTTGGATTATCAGTCTAATAGGTAGTGGCACCATCGTTATATACGGTATCATTCGCCGCGCTCCGGTCTTGATTCTTGGACAATCATTCGGACTTGTGGCCTATGTACGCAACATTGTACTTCTATCCAGACAACGTAAAAGCGATGGCCAATAACACATAGGCGGCCTGACATTCAGCAAAACTACTTGCAAAACTTCAATGCAATGAACACTTCCATTATTCTTCTCAGCATTGTCGGCCTCATGGCTGGCATGCTTTCCAGTTCCATCGGGTTTGGCGGCGGCATGCTGCTGCTACCCATCGTCACCTCCGTTTACGGCATAGAGGTGGCCGTTCCTGTATGTACCATCGCACAACTGCTGAGCAATGCCTCACGCGCGGTCATCGGGTGGAAAAGCATTGAATGGAAAAAAACGTTATGGTTTTTGCTGCCATCCATTCCCCTCACGGCCCTGGGTGCTTACGGTTTCTCCATTGCGCCCAAAAACATCATGACCATCATCGTAGCCTTTGCCTTGATACTGTTTGCCATTCAGAAGCTTCGTGGCAAGCTGCACTTTCCACAACACCCGGCAACCATGGTCGTGGGTGGTTGCGTCACGGGATTCATCAACGGCATGTTAAGCATTTCAGGGCCGCTGAGCAGTGCGGCGTTCCTCACATTAGATTTAAGTCCGGTGTCGTACATCGCCAGTGAAGCAACGGCAGCAACGGTGATGCACGTTGTTAAAATCGTGGTTTATGGCAAGCTGAATCTGGTTAACGAGCAAATTATCATCGCTGGTCTAGGCATTGCCGCGGCGATGATTGTCGGCAACTACCTGGCCATGCGATTCATCAAGAACGTTGACAAAAAGAAATATCAAAAGGTGGTAGCCGTTTGTATGATACTTTTATCGTTGTTCCTCATCTTCTCGACAATATGTTAATATATATTAATTATGAATGATTCTTGACATCTGTTTGTCACTTTTCAATTAAAAGCATTACCTTTGCATCCGCAAACAGAAATGACTGCATTTGCTGAGGTGCGTTAGTTCAGTTGGTTAGAATGCCTGCCTGTCACGCAGGAGGTCACGAGTTCGAGTCTCGTACGCACCGCCAACAAATCATTTCGCCATGCACTTGGTGCGTTAGTTCAGTTGGTTAGAATGCCTGCCTGTCACGCAGGAGGTCACGAGTTCGAGTCTCGTACGCACCGCCAACAAATAGTTTAGACATTAAGTCTGAATGGATTTAACAACACATCAGTATCATAGCTCCACGGAGTTATGATATTTTTTTGCTCTCTACCCGTGATAAAGGCTCAGTAGTAATTTCCTAAATCTGTTAAAAAGCATGAAAAGCAGATGAAACAATCTTCGATTTATCCACTTTTTATTTACTTTTACACGCATTTATTTCAATAAGTTTCGACAAATGAAGAAACTATATTTCATCTTGATTTTAACAATGGTCGCTTTTTATTCGTTACCAACCAAAGCGGCAAGTGATGACGACGCCCCGAAACGCTGGGGATTACAACTGGGCATGGGCATGACTTCCGTAGGAGACAATTCGCCGGAAAAGCAACCCTTCTATGTTCCCAATGACAATGAAGGGAACCTATTTTCACTCAACGGTGATTATTTTCTCACTCAAAGACTGGCTTTAACAGGAGGTGTGTACTTTGAACAAGCCGGACTTTTGACCGGCTTTTCCAGCGGAATCGGACTGAAAAAGATTAATACAATGGGCCTTACCGCTGGTGCAAAATATTACTTTTTTCCCAAGAAATGGATCATCCAGCCGCACGTTGGTGCCTCCCTTCAAACCAATTTTCTCAACCTTAGCCGATCACAGGGCAAAGGCAATTATGCGGTCACCGAAGGATACCCCGGAACAACCCTTTATATGGAACATGATATTCAATGTCCAGCCTTGAGTATTATACCACAGTTGGGGGTTGACATTCACCTTTTCAGCACCGTTTCGCTCTGCATCGATTGGGACTACCGCTTTGGTTTAGGTGGACACCAACGCGCAAATATGCGATTTATCAACGGTCCTTTTACGGGACAGCCAAGCCTTTACGAGGCCGAAAAGTTCAAGACAGTCTTCAGCATCGGTGTCAAAATGGATTTCCCCACGCACAAAATCAGCCAACGCGCATACAACAATGCCCTGTGGCTCCTAAGGAGTTGGATTGAAAGCAAAGAGCCCAATAGACGACTCAAGCATGACTAACTTTCGGTGAGAAACCACCATTACTTTGTAATGCTATGCACATGGCTTTGTAAAAAGAATATTGTAACTTTGCAGTATCACAGCAAAACAATAGAAAGAAATGAAAAAGTTTTTTACACTCTGCACGCTCTTGGTATGCTCATCACTCCTCGTGATGGCTCAACCCAAGAAACCAAAACTAGTAGTTGGCATCATTGTAGACCAAATGAGGTGGGACTATCTGCCTTATTATGAAAGCAGATTTGGACAAGATGGCTTCAACCGTCTGATGAATGGCGGCTTCAGTTTCGACAACCTCAACATCAATTACACCCCCACCGTTACCTGCGCAGGACACACGCACGTGTACACAGGCTCGGTGCCAGCCATCTCTGGCATTGCTGGTAACAACTTTTACATCAAAGGCCAGCGTATTTATTGCGCCGAAGACAACACCGTCAGCAGCGTAGGAAGCCAGTCGAAGGCTGGCAAGATGTCGCCTCGCAACCTCAAAGTGACAACCATGACCGACGCTTTACGACTGGCCAACGATTTCAGGTCGCGCACTATTGCCATTTCCATCAAAGACCGTAGTGCCATCATGCCTGGCGGACATACGGCCAATGCGGCCTACTGGATGGATGTATCGGCTGGCTCTTTCATCACCAGCACTTACTACATGAACGATCTTCCCGCATGGTTGAAAGCTTTCAATAAGAAGAATTACGACATCATCAAACGCGACGTGCGCACCGATCCGGAAGGAAATTCCATCTTGGTGCGTCTGGCCATGGAGGTTCTGGACAACGAAAAACTGGGGCAAAGTGATGAAACCGACTTCCTGGCCATGAGTTTTTCGTCAACCGACTATGTGGGTCACAAATACGGAGTGAGAAGTAAACAAACCGATGCGATATACCTCAACCTGGACAAGGAATTGGGCAAACTGCTCAACAAGTTGGATGAAAAGGTGGGAAAAGGCAACTATCTGCTGTTCCTCACGGCCGATCACGGAGCTTCGCACAACACAGATTTCCTCCGTGCACACAGGATTCAGGCCGGAACATGGGATGCCCGCGCAACCATGAAGGCTCTCAACGAACACCTCACGGCCAAATTCGGGGTGGCCAAGCCATTAGTTAAAGACTACATCGAATACCGTATCTATCTTGACCATGAAACGATTGGCCAATCGAACCTTGATATCCAAAAGGTGAAAGACGAGATTGCAGTGTTCTTGAAACAAGACACTAAGATTGAATTCGTGGTTGATTACGAGAATATGGAGAGTCTTCCCATGCCCGCCCGCCTGAAAAACATGATGCGCAATGGGTATAACGCCCAGAGAAGCGGCGACATGGAGGTTGTACTTTCGCCCGCTCATTACGAACATGCAGGCACGGCTCCTCACCAAGGAACCACGCACGGGGTATGGAATCCCTACGATTCGCACATCCCATTTGTGCTATACGGCTGGGGAATTCCACATGGCAGAAGCGGTTACGAAGCAACCATCAACGACATTGCACCCACCATCTGCAACCTTTTGAAGATACAAGTGCCGAACGGCAGCATTGGCAAACCGCTCCCATTCAAGGAATGATGAAACGGTTTGATTAGTCCCAAATCATAAGAAATCAACAGTTCGTCCCCTCGCCTATCATGGCTTTCAGCACATGAATGGCGAGGGGATTTTTTATTGTGTCAACAGCATTGAGTTTCAAGAACAATTGACAACGATTTTAGTGCAAAACATGCGGCTTCCAAACTCATTGACTTTGGGCTGCAAAGTCATACAGATTGGCTTGCAAAGTCAATGACATTGGACGCTAAAGTCATGGAGATTGGAAACGGAAAGCAAAAGTAGGAAAAAGGGAAAGTGCAAAGCGTGGTATTACCACTCAATGCACTTTCCCGATGTTTCTTGTTAAATGATTGTTTACCAACGACTTCTATTCATCAAGTATCCTTGTTTATTGACTCGAGTTATTTCATCTGTTCCATTCGTTATTGTAAAAACCTTTACTCCTTAAACTTCTTAGCAGCCCTGAGCTGATGGCGCATACTGCTAATCAGTAGTTGGCTCTCTTGGAGCAGGTTGAGATAGACAAGCGACAATTGGAAGGTCTCGTTGTCCTGTGCCATCTGTATACGATCGATATGCTTCTTACGATATTCACTCAACTCTGTTTCAAACTGGTCAGCCTTATCCAACAACTCCCGATAGTTTTCAAACCTACCTGTGGCAATAAAGTTTTCGGTTTGGGTTAAAAAGTCGGTGATTTTCAAACGAATGGGTTGATATTCGTCAATGAGACGCTGCGTGATAGGAGTAAAATTGTTGTCAACATGTTCTTTGATAGGCTCAAGCATACGGCGCAATCCATAGATGTATTGCTGCGACGCATTCATGCCCACATGGAACCACGTATTGCGCTCAATGGCGAGGTCGGCAGGTGCCTTGCGCAAAGCCATCAGCTCCTGTCGGCGGTATTTCGTAAGTGATGTTTTCTCATTGCGCAGCGCATTCAGGCTGTGCCTCAACACACTTGGCTTATCATTGATAAATCCGTCCAAAATGGCATTGTATTGCTCATTGGCAAAACGTGTCATGTAACTTTGCGTACGACTGACATGTTTGCTCAGTAAATCCCAGAGAATAACCGGATCTTGCGTGCGCATCATCAAACGGTAAGTATCATCTTTGCCCGATCCGCCGTCCGACTTACCCTTCGACCCTCTAAATAAACAATAGATTACTAAGGCGATGAAGGCCGCTTGTGCCAAGATACCTCCATAAAACATCAGCAAAGCAACCACAGCGGTGCAAAGAAATGCAACGCCAGCCGTGATAAACCAACCGCCGATGACAGACAATACACCCGTTACACGGAACACTGCACTCTCTCGACTCCATGCCCGATCGGCCAAGCTGGTACCCATGGCAACCATGAAGGTAACATAGGTGGTAGACAATGGCAACTTGTAGTTGGTACCAAAGGTGATTAGCATGGAGGCCAGAACCAAGTTAACTGCCGCACGAACCACATCGTAAGCAGCACCGTCATCTAAAGATGCGGCTCGGTGATCAAATCGGCTGTTTATCCAATCGATGATTCGATTAGGAATGATTTTCATGACATACGAGTTGGTATTTTGTGTAAAGCGCACGATACTGCGTGCGGCACCACTCGATCCAAACATCTCGTCGCCCTCGTCTTGTCGTGCCAAATCAACCGAAGTCTTGATGACACGGTGAGCTTTCTTTGATGTGGCCATGGCTGTAATCATGATGACACCTGCCAGCATTAAATAAAATGGAGGGGTTTTGGCACTCTCAACCAAACTTATCATCATGAAAGAAGTGGGAGCAGTGCCGTTACCCTGCGCTAAATAAGTCTGATACGAATCAAGTCCGGCAAGCGGAACGCCGATAAAGTTAACCAAGTCGTTGCCGGCAAACGCCATCGCCAAGGCAAACGTTCCCATCAGCACCACGAACTTGAAAATGTTAACTCCCATGAGATGCATAATCTGCATGAGGATGGCCGAGCCAATAAAGGTATAAACAAGCAACATGCCTACATGGTCGTTGATGTATTGTCGTGTGGCTTCGGATATATAAGGAGACTTGCCTAAGCCTTTCATAAAGATGAAGTAAGCCAAAGCGGTGAATGCGATACCACCAAAAATGGCAATGGCATAACGCATGTTTTTCTTGTAATTGAAAGTAAAAATGATACGCGTTAGATACTGCACGACGGCACCAAAGACAAAAGCAATGGCGACACTCACAAAGATGGCAATAATCACTTTTAAGGCCTGTTCTGTGTTCAGCAAATCACTGAATCCGAGGGAAGAGTCGGCTGCCATCTTGATAATGGCCAACATGAAGGTGGCACCCAACAGCTCGAAGACCATGGATACTGTGGTGGAGGTAGGCATTCCCAAGCGATTGAAGATATCCAAGACAATGACGTCGGTGACCATGACGGACAAGAAAATAATCATGACCTCATGGAAACTAAACTGGGCTGGATTCATGATGCCATGCCGAGCCACATCCATCATGCCCGATGACATGACAGCACCCAGGACTACACCAAAGGAAGCAATGATGAGGATGGTGCGAAACTTGGCTACCTTGGCTCCCACTGCCGATTGTAAGAAGTTGACAGCATCGTTAGAGACACCTACAAATAAGTCAAAAACTGCCAAAGAAAGCAAAAAAATGACGATGCACAAATAAATTGTTAACATTGATATGGTTTAATAATGAATAATCAAAGTACAGTCTGGCATAGTGCCTACTGATTTTGTGAGCAAAAATAGCGGAGTTATATTACAAGTCTTTTAAACACATGTTACAATCATATTACAATCGAAAATAATTAAATTTATGCATCACTACCGGTTGTTTTCAATTTTAAAATTGTACCTTTGTAACTTAAATATTGAGACATTACATAGAGATGAGTAAAGATAATTTGACTCATGCGTTGACAAGCACGGTTGAACTGCTGTCCCAACCAGAATCACTCAACAACTTGTGCCATCGGCAGCGTGATGGATACCCTATCCCATCTGGTAAAACACTGCAAGAAATCATAGACTTGTCAAGAGCCATTCTTTTTCCTGGATATTATGGAAAAGCATCGGTGCATGTTCAAACAATACAATATTATATAGGTGTAAATGTAGAACGATTCCAACGCTTGCTGGAAGATCAAATCTTAGCTGGACTCCGTTTCTGTGAAGACTGCGAGACTACGTTGAGCGAGTTGGAAGCAGACGAACAGAAAAAGATGGCCAGGGAATTATCTTTCAAGTTGATTAAGAAACTACCTGAAATACGTGAAAAACTCTCAACAGATGTCATCGCAGCTTACAATGGCGACCCTGCGTCTGAAAGCCGGGCTGAGATTATAGCATGCTACCCTATCATCAAAACATTGGCAAACTATCGCATCGCACACGAACTCTATCTACTCAAAGTTCCTCTGATACCCAGAATGATGACAGAAATGGCTCACTCGGAAACAGGAATCGACATTCATCCGGGCGCACACATAGGCAGATACTTCACCATTGACCATGGTACAGGTGTCGTTATTGGTGCCACATGCACGATTGGCGACAACGTGAAAATATACCAAGGGGTTACCTTGGGGGCTAAAAGCTTTCCGTTGAACGAACATGGGAACCCTGTCAAGGGCATTCCACGTCATCCCATCATTGAAGACAACGTCATCATTTATGCCAATGCCACCATCTTAGGCAGAGTTACCATCGGTAAGGGAAGCGTCATTGGCGCCAATGTTTGGGTGACAGAAGACTTGGCTCCCGACACAAAGAAATACAACAAGAATTAAGTTTTCATTATTTTAATACAACTATTTTTTATCAATTCAATCAAATGGAATTTGAACTCATCGCCAAAACTTTTATGGGATTAGAGCCTGTTTTGGCACAAGAGCTGACCCAACTGGGTGCAAACAATGTACAAATAGGACGCAGAATGGTGTCATTTACTGGTGATCAGGAAATGATGTACCGCGCCAATTTCCAACTCCACACAGCCATTCGTATTCTAAAACCCATCAAGCACTTCAAGGCTCGCTCTGCTGAAGATGTGTATGATGAAATCAAGACGGTGGACTGGAGCCAGTACATAGAAAAAGGTAAGACGTTCTCTGTCGACTCGGTGGTTTATTCTGAAGAGTTCAGAAATTCCAGATTCGTGACCTATAAGGTGAAGGATGCCATCGTAGACCAATTCAGAGAAAACACAGGAACACGTCCAAACATCTCGGTGAGCAATCCTGACATCCGCCTACATATACATATTGCCGACGAAGATGCAACGCTTTGTTTGGACTCGAGTGGTGAGTCGCTGCACCGAAGAGGCTACCGACAGGAATCTGTAGAAGCTCCATTGAACGAGGTGTTGGCTGCCGGAATGATCTTGATGACAGGCTGGAAAGGCGAAACCGACTTCATTGACCCGATGTGTGGCAGTGGTACGTTGTTGATAGAAGCGGCACTGATTGCCCGAAACATGAGCCCTGGCATCTTTAGAAAGGAGTTTGCATTCGAGAAATGGCCCGACTTTGACCAGGAGTTGTTCGACCGTATCTATAATGACGAGTCGCAAGAGTGCGAGTTCACGCACCACATTTATGGCTATGACATTGACATGAAAGCGGTGAACACGGCTCGACTGAATGTTAAAGCAGCGGGACTAACCAAAGATATCACGATAGAACAGGCTGATTTCAAGAACTTTAAGAAGCCTCAAGAACCCAGTATTCTCATCACCAATCCGCCCTATGGCGAGCGTATCTCCACGCCTAACTTGCTCGGAACCTACAAGATGATTGGCGAACGACTGAAACATGAGTTCATGGGCAATGATGCTTGGATATTGAGTTATCGTGAAGAGTGTTTCGAACAGATTGGCTTGAAACCGTCCATCAAGATACCGGTATACAACGGAAGCCTTGAATGTGAGTTTAGAAAGTATGCTATCTTCGACGGAAAGATGAAGGAATTTCGTGCCGAAGGAGGCATCATCAAGACCGAAGAGGAAAAGAAAGAGATGGCTGAAAAGCATCGCTTCAAGAAGAATAGAGAGTTCAAGAAACGCCTAGAAGAAAACGAAGAGAACGAAATTGCGGATATCCGTTCGTTCAAATTTCACTCCTTGGAACGAGTACAGGAAAGAGACGAGCGCAAAAAAGGCGGAAACCGCCGCAACGACCGCTCATATGATAACAACGATATGCCTGATTACAAAGGCAAGAAACGCTTTGACAAAGACGGACGTGGACGGTCATTTGGTAAACGAGGTGGTAAAGAACGTGGAAGAAAGAATTATCAAATAGACGATTATGAATAAAACTTGGTTCAGTTTTCTTACCCTCATTGCCCTATTCGTAGGTGGACAACAGATGATGGCACAAAAGCAATTCACACTCGAAGAGTTGAATTTTGGCGGGAAAAACTACCGCCAGTTCGTCCCAGAAAACCGCTACACTACATGGTGGGACGATGAATTGATTCACACTGAGGCCAACCAATGCAGCGTTATCGACAAGAAAACGGGCAAAGAGAGCATCCTATTCACGCTGGAAGAAATAAATAAATACGCGACAAGCGACGGATCCAGCCAGGTTAAAAACCTATTTGGCACCTCGTTTCCTTACCCTGGCAAGTCGTTGGTACTGCTGCGCAGCGGAGCAAACATGTGCTTGTACAACTGGAAAACGAAAAAGACAGCATGGTGCATCAGCACTGCTGACCAGGGCGAGATAGCCGAATGGAATGCCAAATCCAAGGCTATCTCTTATATAGAACCTAAAAGTCAGCAACTCCATATACGCACCTCTGATGGCAATGACATTCAGTTGACAACCGACGGAAGCAGGGAAATCGTGTATGGTCAAAGCGTACACCGTGACGAATTTGGCATACACAAAGGTATGTTTTGGGCACCCAATGGACAGAAATTGGCATTCTATCGCATGGATCAGAGCATGGTGGCTGACTATCCGCAAGTGAACATTTTCGGTAGAATAGCACAATGCGAGCCCGACAAATACCCTATGGCAGGCGAAACAAGTCATAAGGTAACGGTGATGGTGTATGATTTAACCACTAAAAAGACGGTTACTTTGCAGGCTGGTGACCCCACCGACCGGTATTTTACCAACATTGCATGGAGTCCAGACAGCAAGATTATCTATATGTTTGAGTTGAATAGGGACCAAAATGACTGTCGGTTGGTGAGCTATGATGCGCAAACTGGCACGAAAATTGCAGAACTTTACCGAGAAACGCACGATAAATATGTAGAGCCGCAGCACCCCATTGTATTCTTACCTTGGGACAACAACCTCTTCATCATGCAAAGTCAACGTGACGGTTACAACCATTTGTACCTTTATCAAACTAATGGTAAGTTGATCAAGCAGCTTACCAAAGGCAAATGGGTGGTGTTGGACGTGATAGGCTTCAATGCAAAAGACAAGTCGATTGTCTATACTTCTACCGAAAAGCATGCGCTGCAAACCAACACATACACCGTGAATGTCAAGACAGGAAAGCGCAGATTATTAGACAACGGGCGTGGCTATCACAGTCCGTCATTATCTCCTTCTGGAACATTTATCGTAGATAGGTACAGCGAACCCACCGTTCCACGCAACATCGAGATTGTCAATACTGCCAACGGAAAACGCACACAATACTTTGAAGCGGCTGATCCGTGGAAAGGATATCAAGTACCAACCTTTACATGTGGCACTCTCAAAGCTGCTGACGGCACGACCGACTTGTACTATCGCATGGTGAAACCAGCCAACTTTGATGAAAACAAGAAATATCCCTTAGTGCTTTATGTGTACGGAGGACCTCATGCACACAACGTAGATGCACGTTGGCATTATGCTTCTCGTAGCTGGGAAACCTATATGGCACAGAAGGGATACATCCTCCTCATACTCGATAACAGAGGAAGTGAACGGCGAGGAAGGGATTTTGAACAAGCAACATTCCGCCAATTAGGTCAGATAGAGATGCAAGACCAAATGAAGGGCATTGAATATGTGAAGACTTTACCATACGTAGATGCTGACAGAATAGGAGTACATGGTTGGAGTTTCGGCGGTTTTATGACCATTTCGCTGATGACAAATTATCCCGAAACCTTCAAAGTGGGTGTCGCCGGCGGTCCTGTTATTGATTGGAAATGGTACGAAGTGATGTATGGAGAGCGTTATATGGACACTCCACAAGCCAATCCTGAAGGATACAGCAAGACTTCCTTGATACCACAAGCCAAGAATTTGAAAGGAAAATTACAAATTATTCAAGGCACTAACGACAAAACGGTAGTGCCGCAACACTGCTTATCGTTCATCGCTGAGTGTATCAAGCAAGGCACACAACCCGATTTCTTCGTCTATCCGGGTGAACCACACAATATGAGAGGACACCAAAGTGTTCACCTCCACGAACGGATTACACAGTACTTTGAAGATTATCTGAAATAAAAAAGGAAACATACGCATGAAGATATTATTATTAGGTAGTGGCGGAAGAGAACACGCCTTGGGCTGGAAAATAGCCCAAAGCAAACGAGTAACCGAACTATTCATCGCTCCCGGCAATGCTGGAACAAGTGAAGTAGGCACCAATGTCGACATTCAGGTGAACGATTTCGATGCTATCAAAGATTTTATAGGCGTCCAAAAGATTGACATGGTTGTCGTTGGTCCCGAAGACCCGCTTGTGAATGGCATCTACGATGCATTGAAAAATGACTCTCGAACTAAAGACACCGTTGTCATAGGTCCGTCGAAAGAGGGGGCAAAACTGGAAGGTAGCAAGGATTTTGCCAAGGCTTTCATGAAGCGCCATCACATTCCAACTGCCCGATACCACACCTTTACGGGTGAGACTTTAGATGAAGGACTTCGTTTCTTGGAGACTTTAGAGGCTCCATACGTGTTGAAAGCCGACGGACTATGTGCTGGTAAGGGCGTTTTAATACTCCCTACGTTGGCTGAAGCACAGCGAGAATTAAAGGAAATGTTAGGGGGTATGTTCGGAAAAGCGTCGGCACGAGTCGTCATTGAGGAATATTTAAGTGGAATAGAGTGTTCTGTTTTCGTCTTAACCGATGGCAAACATTATCAAATTTTGCCAGAAGCAAAGGATTACAAGCGCATTGGTGAAGGCGATACAGGACTGAACACAGGCGGCATGGGCAGCGTCTCACCGGTCCCATTTGCAGATAATGACTGGATGAAGAAGGTGGAGGAACGAATCATTCAGCCAACGATAAAGGGACTATCCGAAGAAGGTATCGACTACAAAGGCTTTATCTTCTTTGGCTTAATCAATGTAAAAGGCGAACCCATGGTGATAGAATACAACTGTAGAATGGGCGATCCAGAGACCGAGAGCGTGATGCTGAGACTTGAAAGCGACCTTGTTGATTTGTTTGAGGGCATTGCCGAAGGCAACTTAGACAAGCGTGTTGTCACCTTTGACGAACGCGCAGCCGTGTGCGTCATGCTCGTCAGCGGCGGTTATCCGCAAGCCTATACCAAGGGATATCCTATCTCAGGACTCGAAACGGTAAAAGACAGCATTATCTTTCACAGTGGAACGGCGGTGAAAGATGGGCGGGTTGTAACTGCCGGCGGCAGGGTTTTGGCCGTTTGTTCATACGGAAAAGATAAAGACGAGGCACTGAATAAGAGTTTTGCAGCAGCAAAAAAGATTGATTTTCAAGACGTATATTTCCGAAAAGACATCGGCAAAGACCTATAAATGCCTACGCTCGTTCATACGAAGACCGGCTGGCCAGTCCATCAAGTACGGACAGCTGTCGTCACCGACGCTTTAACTCGAGAATGCACTTACAGTGTCGTTTGGTTTGATTCATGACGCATAGATTACAAAACAGAATAGCAGGAAGTCGTTATGCCCTGCCCATCACCATGGTATATGCGATAGGCATTTGGTTCATGGGCGGTTTGCTTCAACAGCAGTTGTGGTCTCAGTTCATACTGATGCTCATGACTACTTTGACCATGGTCGAACTGAACAACCAGCACACTTTGATACGAACCTACAGTCGCATGCTGTCATGTTCGTATCTTGTGCTCTCTGTCGCTGACCTTCCCATGTTCGTTCAACTGGATGCCTGCATCGTTCAACTTTGTTTTGCCCTCACCTATTTGTTCATGTTCCGCGCCTATCAAGACAAATCGGCCATCAGCAGCGTGTTCAATGCGTTCTTCTTCATCGGCGTGGCCAGTATTTGGTTCGTCCAAATACTATTCCTAATCCCCATTTGGTGGATTATCTTGCGGTTTTACGTCATGGGCATGGGCTGGCGAACCTTCTGGGCATCGCTGCTGGCTGTCATCACTCCCTATTGGTTTGTAGGAGGCTATTACGTCTATCGGCACGATGTTGGCACACTCATCCATCACTTTTCCAGCATCACCGACTTTGCACCTCTCTTCGATTTCCAAAGCATTTCCCTACTGAACCTGCTGACCCTCTGCTTTATCTCCGCATTGGGCATCATCGGCATGCTGCATTTTCTCCTCAACAGTTCAAAAGATAAGATTCGCATTCGCTTGTTTTTCTCATCCTTCATGTTGATGATGGCAGCCACCATCGTATTCATCATCCTGCAACCCACGCACCTACCCAACCTCTTACCTGCACTCATTGTCAGCGTTTCACCCCTCATCGGCCATTATATCACGTTCACCGGCTCGCGCCTGTCGGGCATTACTTGCCTCACGCTGTTCATCATTACGCTGACCATCACGGGTTATCAACTATGGATACATTGATAGATCTCTTGATACAATACGGCTATGTGGGCATGTTCTTGGCCTCGCTTTTGGCCGGATCGGTCCTTCCTTTCAGTAGCGAAGCCGTCATGGCGGGTCTGTTGGCAGCCGGTCTTAACCCCTGGCCCTTAGTTGTGTACGGCACCATTGGAAACGTCATGGGGTCGCTGTTCAATTATTTCATCGGCACATTGGGGCGGTTAGACTGGATAGAGAAATACCTACATGTCAAACCCGACAAACTGGATCGCGCACAACGCCTGATGGCCCAGTACGGCGCCTGGATAGGATTCTTCGCTTTTCTGCCCATCATCGGCAGCGCCATAGCCATCGTCCTGGGACTGGTTAGAGCCAACATCTGGGTCACCCTCGTTTCTTTCACCTTGGGAAAAATATTCAGATATCTACTTATCATTTATGGCATGAATCTCATTTTATAAGCATTACATACATGACACGCTCAATGAAAAAATACCTTCTGCTGCTCACGGTCACGCTCATTCTCGCATCTTGCACCACCAACCCGCAAGACACGCGGCGAAAAATCACGGTGACCATAGAGCCACTGCGCTATTTCACCGAACAAATTGCCGGTGACAAGTTTGCCGTGAACACCATGGTTCCCCAGGGAGGAAACCCCGAAACCTACGAACCAACCACCCAACAGATGGTGAAGTTGGCCGAGAGCGACCTGTACATCAAGGTCGGAAACATTGGCTTTGAGCGCACATGGATGAAAAAACTGAGCCAAAATGCGCCGCATACCATCATTATCGATTCGTCTGAAGGCATTGATTTGGCCCCCTCTTCACACGGCGTTACCGATCCACATACCTGGATGAGCACCAACAACGCAAAGCAAATTGCACGAAACATCTACCAAGCGTTGGTCAGCATCAATGCACGAGACAGCACCTCATACAGGAGAAATTACGAAGCCTTGATAGACACCATCGAGGCTACCGACATGCGACTGCGCGAACAACTCACGCGTGACAAGTCGCAAGCTTTCCTCATTGACCACCCTGCCCTCACCTACTTTGCCCGCGACTACGAGCTATTACAAATCCCAGTGGAGGAAGAAGGTCGCGAACCCAGTGCCGCCCAACTGAAAAAGACCATCCAGCTGGCCAAGGACAAGAAGGTGAAAGTGATGTTTGTGCAGAAGCAGTTTGAAACCAGAAGCACGAAAATTGTCAGTCAAGAGGTGGGTGCAGAAACGATAGCCATCAACCCCTTGAGCCACAATTGGAGCGAAGAAATGGTGAGTATTGCCCAAAAACTAAAATAACCGCATGACACCCATCATCCAATTAGAAAACATCAGCGCGGCGTACGGACAGAAAACGGTTCTGCAAGACGTGAACCTCACCGTGTACGATCACGACTTTCTGGGCATCATCGGACCGAATGGTGGTGGCAAAACTACCCTTGTACAACTCATCATCGGTCTGAAAAAGCCGAGCGAGGGACAAATCAAGTTCTACCGAAACGGAACACTTGCAGACCACATCAGCATGGGTTATCTCCCACAATACAACGACATCGACAAGAAATTCCCCATCTCGGTGCAGGAAGTAGTGCTGTCGGGACTGAGCGGACAAAAGAAATTGTTCTCCCCATTCACATCCAAGCACCACCAAATGGTGGACGAAACGCTCGACAGAATGCAGCTCACCGAACTGCGCCGGCGTGCCATCGGCACCCTTAGTGGCGGCCAATTGCAGCGCGTGTTGCTGGCACGCGCCATCGTAGCACGGCCAGAAGTGCTGATTTTGGATGAGCCTAACACATACATTGACAGGCAATTCCAAGAACAAATGTACCAAATGCTCAACGACATCAATCGCGATTGCGCCATCATCATCGTGAGCCACGACATTGGCTCCATCCTGCAAAACGTGAAGGCCGTTGCCTGTGTCAACCACAATGTACACTACCACCCCGACACGGAGCTGTCGATGGTTGAGCTGGAGCAACACCTCGGCTGCCCCATCGACTTGTTGGGACATGGACGCATGCCCCACCGTGTGTTAAAAGCACACACGGATTGAAGTTGAATATTCGCTATGTCAGCATCTTTCTTCCATCGTACACCCTCTTAATCATTCCACACACAACCGGGCAAACACTCTAAAAATAACTGGGCGAATGGCGAATGCACCCCCGTGCATCACCACCCTTTCCGCAAAAAAAAGCCACCGTTTCATAAACCACTCATTGACAGTGTTTTATAAGAGAGATTGACCGCATTTTCAAAGTCATGGAGTTTGGGCATCAAAGTCATGGAGTTTAGCCTCCAATCTGTATGGGTTTGAGGTCCAAAGTCAATGAGTTTGATGAACGCGTACGATGCTATCAACACACATTGTCTTTTCCTAAAATCGCTTGACAGTTTTTAGTTGTTTATTCTATATTACTTGTCAATA
>OBRT01000017.1_pt1 | contig 93095 bp, 83 predicted proteins | sample 1494891 | NCBI WGS metagenome assembly OBRT01 (sample SAMEA3360688, study PRJEB22359) | human gut metagenome | biome: ENVO:urban biome; feature: ENVO:human-associated habitat; material: ENVO:feces | place: Bangladesh | collected 2011 | reverse complement strand
CTCAGCCGTCAAGTCATCGTAAGAATAACTGAATATCTCACCCGTGGAACTGTCACGCCATTTTCGACGGCGGACATGAAGGTAAACGGGCTTGCCACGAAGGGGAAAGTCATGAACAACCCGTTCGGCGGTAAAGCCGTAACTGCTTACTGTTCCGGCCTTGCGGTCTGCCTCTTCCATAAAGTTACGCTCATCCAACCAGAAGTCTATCTGGGAAATACTCTCTTGGATATCTATCACATCAAAATAATCTGCGAGTATCTCTGGAAAGATACAACGCAACAATTGCTCGGTCTTCATGATGCAAAGATAACAAATACTTATGAAATTATGTGCATGAGAGGGAGGGGTTGCAACTGGGTTTTACGACTGACCCTTTTTAAGGAAATGACCTTGCTATAGTTCAAACTTAAAAGCTTTTTCAAAGGGATTATTGTTTGTATGAAGAGTGTCATTTACAGTATTCACTTCACCCGGTATGATGTTCGGTAAACATTATCTTTCACAAACATAATTTTGAATAGTATTAAAATTATTGGTGATTATGTGTGCTGATAGTGATTAAAATATTATCTTTGCCAAACATAATGTTTTGCAAAGATAATATTTGATAATATGGAATTTATAGATAGAATAGAAGAAACTGCTGCGTTTAAGCGCACGCTGAGTCTTAGCCGGCCTGTGCTGATTGTGATTTATGGTAGGCGGCGTATTGGAAAGTCAGAACTCATCAAGCATGTTTTGACCGATCAGGATGTTTATCATCTGAGCGAAGAAGCACAGACGCAGCAGCAGATAGATTCCTTTGCTAAGACCGTTTCTTTTACGTTTGATGGCTTTGACCGTGTGTCCTACCATGACTGGGAAACAGTGCTTACCTCCGTCAATCTTTACGTTGGAGAGAACACATCAGTTTGCTTAGATGAGTTTTCGTATCTCGTCAAGAGCGATCCTTCGCTTCCTTCCATCATTCAACGATTGGTGGATAGCAAAAAACTGAAATACAACTTGATACTTTGTGGTTCCTCCCAACTGATGATGCATTCATTGGTACTCAATGAAAAATCACCCTTGTATCAACGCTGTGCTTGGCAGCCAAAGCTGAAGCAACTGCGTTTGCCTTATATCAAAGAAGCCCTGCATTGTTCCGACCAGCAGGCTATCGAGGAATATGCCGTTTGGGGTGGTGTGCCACGCTATTGGGAACTCCGTGCCGACTTTGATAGTTTGGAAGTGGCGGTACGCAATCTATTGGTCAATAATTATGGCACGCTGTACGATGAGCCAACACGGCTGCTTCGTGACGAACGTCGTGATACAGCTACATCTTTCTCATTACTTACTACGGTGGGCAACGGGGTGAATCGCATTTCGGAAATAGCCAGTCGTATGCAGCAGCCTGCGACCAACCTTTCTCAGCCCATCAGCATACTGACCGATTTGGGTTATGTGGAGAAAGATATACCCTTTGGTGACAATCCAAAGAGCAGCAAGAAAGGACTGTATCGTCTTGGTGACAACTTTCTTTCCTTCTATTACAGATTTATCAATCCCAACAAATATCTCATCGAACTTGACCGCCAGAATCTCGTAATGGATATTATTCGTAAGGACTTCAGCACATACGTTGGTCAGGTATGGGAAAGGATTTGTCGCGACTTCGTGACAGGTAATGAAATCGATGGTGTTGTCTATGGCATTGCCTCACGGTGGTGGGGCGGCATACCAAAAGAAGATGGCAGCAATGATTACGAACAGATAGAGCTCGACCTTGTAGCTGAATCGCTCGACAAGAAGCACATCCTCGTGGCAGAATGTAAATGGCGAGAACGCGACGATGCACAGAGCATTTATGAGCAATTAACAAGCCGTGCCAGCCGCTTACCATTCGTAAAGAAGGGGCAAAAGGTACACCCGATATTGTTCCTCAAAACAGAAACCAAGACTGATGTTCCATGCTATTATCCCAAAGACATCATAGCGTCTATGCTTCAAAAAGATGCCTCCAAAGAATACGTCTCATATTAACATTCTTTAGTCGGTAACATTTTGTAGGTTATGGAAAAACTATTCGCCACAAATTAAATGACTGCGCTATCGTTATCTGTTTTCAAGGCAAAACAACTCACAAATAGAAAACATAAAACAAGAAAAAGCGTGTCTTAAAGACGAGTGATAATACACTCTCAAAAAAATAAGCCCCTCCGAAGAGGGGCTGTAGGATATGCATCCTTCGGCATATAGCCTTATTGTGATAAGATGTAGAATAGCTTATGTGGCAAATGTAAACAAAATAGTTGTTCCTAACAAATATATTTCTAATTTTACAAATTGTACCATCCTGTGTTGAAATGAGATTGTCTGTATAATCTACTGATGATATCGCATGATAAGGGTATTGGCATGACCCATGCGGCGTTTTTTAACACAAATGCCGAGCGTTTTTTCAACCAACTGGTTCGTGCGTTGAAAAAACGGCAAGCAGGAACGGTTTTTGTCATCATATTGATTACCAGTGAGTTGGGTTGTTTTTCAACTTAAAGTACTATGAAAAAGTAAAGCGTTTGGAGCCAAATTGCCTGTTTTATGTGCAAATTAAACCTTCTATATGGTGCAAATTGGGCGGTTAAAGCATGCAAATTGAGCGGTTAAAGCATGTTGATTGCCGCTTTGTTGGATATGAATGACGGAACAAGGTGATGATTTTACGGCTTAGAACACCCAAAAAAGTCCTCATCATCATCTATTTCACGATTTTATTTTGTCAAGAAAAACGAATGGTTTTAACAAACGAAAGGTTTGTTAACATACAAAAGTTCCATCGGTAACCGTTCTGCCCTACTGGCTCGGCACCATCCCCTACGAGGAGCTCACGGGAGTGCGCAACAGGGTGAAACGCGTGTACTATCAGGATTAAACACCGCGGCTGTCACTCGGGTACAACCGCTCAGTTTCCTCTTAACGTTTGTGAATGCGCTGCTGTGCAATTTCAGCCAGCAAACAACCCAGCTGACTATGACACCCGGCGAAAACCAACGAATTAATAATATTTAACACGATATAAGCAACGTTAATTTCATTCTTTTCGTATCTTTACCAAATATATCACTGCTGTAGTGAATTTTTGTAACCATATCTTTTATTAATTTTAATCTTAAACTAACATGAAGCATTTAAAGGTAGGTTTGAATGGATGCTCTCTCGGGGAGGGTGGAGTGTCCTCTATTGGTGTGAAAGCCTTAGGATTAGCCTTGAGTTTATTTGCATGTTTCCCTGTTCATGCATCAAATGGCGGGATTGTGCCAGCTGGTCAGTTGACAACTGCACAGCAACAGGCAATTACCGTAAAAGGCCATGTGACGGATCCGTCAGGTGAGCCATTGGTGGGCGTTACCGTCTCCATCGTGGGAGCTTCACAAGGAACGGTAACCGACATCGATGGCAACTTTTCTTTGCAAGCGTCGAGAGGTGACAGGCTGCGTATTTCTTATGTAGGATACCAGACTCAGGAGGTGACTGTCTCGGGTGCCAGTGTCAAGGTGGTGCTGACCGAGGACAGCAAAAGCCTGGATGAGGTAGTTGTCACCGCATTGGGCATCAAGCGCGAGAAAAAAGCGTTGGGATATGCCATTCAGGAAGTTAAGGGCGACCAACTGGTGGCTGCCAGGGAGAACAACCTGGCCAATGCCCTTACCGGACAGGTGTCTGGCCTTCAGATTATCCGTTCGAGCAACGGCCCGGCAGGATCGTCAAAGATTCAGTTGCGTGGCAGCAATTCGGTGACCGGCACCAATCAGCCATTGATTGTTGTCGACGGTATTCCTTTGGATAACTTTACCGGAACCGGCAACAACGACTTCTGGAATCCGGGTACCGACATGGGTAACGGTCTCGCCGACATCAACTCTGAGGATATAGCCTCACTTTCTGTGTTGAAGGGTGCCTCGGCAGCAGCCTTGTATGGCTCCAGGGCCGGCAATGGCGTCATCCTGATCACGACCAAGAAAGGAAGTAAGTCGAATGGCTTGGGCATCACGGTGTCGGCCTCTGTCGCCGCAGAGAGCGTTTTCATGAATCCCGAGCGCCAGAAGACATTCGGCCAAGGGTCGGAAGGTACTTTCAACGCAAAGGCAGGAAGCAACTGGGGACCAGAGATTACCGGGCAGACTTATACAGATTGGGCTGGCAAAGAACAGCAGATGAGGTATTATGATAATGTCAAAAACTTCTTCAACACAGGTGTCAATTTCACCGAGAGCGTAGCCTTCTCACAGCAGTTCAACAAGACTTCTGTGTATGTGTCTGGCACCAGGATGGACGATGGCAGCAAGATTCCAGGAGCTGACTACAACCGTACGAACTTAATGTCGCGTGTCTTTACGAGCTTTGGCAAGGATGACCGGTGGACATTGGACTCAAAGATACAGTACATCCGCTCGTATGCCAAGAACAGACCGATTTCAGGTGCCAACACAAACAACTATTTCTACACCATGTATACCATGCCTATCTCGCTGGACATCACACAGTTCAAGAACTCAGTGAACCCCGCTGACGGCTCGATGTATTGGTGGGAGAAGGGCAGTGGACAGAACCCTTACTGGGCAAAGGACTTTAACACCAACGAGGACTTGCGCAACCGCTTCCTGTTGAACTTCTCACTGAAGTATCAGTTCACCGACTGGTTGAGCGCTGAGGCCAAGGCTGGTAGCGACATCTATTTCACCGAGAGCGAGACCAAACTTTATGCCGGCAGTCCTTCCTCTGCCACTGGCAGGTACTCGTTTGGTGAGCAAAAGTTCTATGAGAACAATTTCAGTCTGTTGCTCACTGCGCAGAAAGACAATGTGCTGGGCAAGTTCGGTGGAGCATTGACCTTGGGTGGAAACCTGATGGAGCGCAAGAGTACGGGATTGTCAAACTCGGTGAGCGAGCTTATCGTTCCCAATTTGTTCTGGCTGACCAACAGTTCCCAGTCCAACCGCTCGATTAATCCTACCTTCAGTCATCGCAAGACCAACTCCCTCTATGGCTCGTTGAGCATCAATTACGATGGGTGGGCGTTCCTGGAAGGCACATTCCGCAATGACTGGTCATCGACGCTGAGCAAGGACAACCGTTCCTACTTCTATCCGTCGGTTAGCGCATCGTGGGTTGTCAGTGACATGTTAAGTAAGATGGACAACCCATTGCCAAAATGGTTTACCTATGCCAAGGCCCGCGTGTCATTCGCTCAGGTGGGTAACGACCTGGACCCGTATCAGTTGTACAACACATATTCAGTAGGGACCGTGCCGTTCACAGACGGTATAAGTGCCTCTGACGGTTCGACTCTCTTTGACAGCAGCGTGAGGAGTGAGCTAATCTCCTCATGGGAGGCAGGTCTTGAGATACGCTTCCTGGACAACAGATTGGGATTGGATGTGGCTTGGTACAAGTCAAATGCCCGCCGCCAGCTGTTGAACCTGCCCATCAATGGTCTTTCCGGACACAGCTCCAAGAAAATCAACGCTGGTGATATCCAGAACTCGGGTCTTGAGATTATGTTGAACGCCACACCTGTGCTGACCAAGGACTTCAGGTGGGACTCACAGTTGAACTTCTCCAACAATAAGAACGAAATCATCGAGTTCACGGAAGGAATTGACGAATACATCCTGGGTGGATTCGACAATCTCAAGATTATTGGCAAGGCAGGTGGCAATTACGGTGAGATATGGGGGACAACGTTCAAGCGAGTGACAGACAAGAAGAGTCCGCACTACGGAAAATTGTTGTTGAACTCTGATGGAATCCCACAGGGCAACTCCGAACTTTCAAAGATTGGTGACCAGCAGGCCGACTGTCTGTTGGGATGGACCAACACGCTGACGTATAAGAACTTCTCCCTGAGCTTTATGATTGACGGTCGCTTTGGCGGGCATATCTTCTCTGGCTCCAACATGATGTTGCAGCGGAATGGTGTGGCCGGGGTGACGGCTCCTGGGGGCAAGCGTGACAAGATGGTCGTTGACGGAGTGGTGGACGACGGCAAGGGCGGCTACACTGCCAACACCAAGGAAATAACACAGCAACAATACTGGACAGCCCTTACCGGATCGACAGGCAACTTGGGTATTGGCGAGGCAAACCTCTACTCTGCAACAAACGTCCGTCTGCGTACCCTGTCTCTGTCTTACGCCTTCAAGCCCAGAAACTCTGTGTTCCAACAAGTCAAGCTGGGTGTGGCATGCAACAACGTGCTGATGTTGAAGAGCAATCTTCATGGACTCGACCCAGAGGCGGTCTTCGCAACCAACACTAATGCCACAGGCTTTGAGTATGCGGCTCCTCCTACATCAAGGTCGTTCATCTTTAATGTATCATTTGGCTTCTAATCTTAATACAATAGCGATATGAAAACAACATATAAATTACTGTCAATGGCTGTTCTGGCAATCTCCTTCTTGGGGTCATGCTCAGATTTCGGGGAAATCAACGTCAATCCTTCAGCCGCGGGCGATGATGCCATTCATCCTGACTACCCGTTAAACAAGTCGTTCTATGAGGCGCAGATGGATCCAGACATCGCTGAGCGTGTGTTTGTCTACAACTGGGCCTCAATCTCACGTGTGGTTGGCGAGAACACCATGGGTGCCACCGCCCGCTACAGTGACCAGTTCAACGACCGCCTGTATACCTACACCTCCAATTGGGTGAAGTATGCCTCTTCTGCCATCCAGCTGGCAGACAATGGGGCGAAAGGCAGCGAGCGCGAGAAGCAATACTACAACAACATCAAGCAGATAGCGCGTATATGGCGTGTGATGCTCATAGCCGACTTTGTTGACTCCTTCGGGCCCTACCCCATCAATGCCTTCACGGGGGTTGATCCCGTGTTCAACACCGTAGAGGAGGTGTACGATTTCTTCTTCAAGGAGCTGAAAGAGGCCAGTGGCGCCCTTGACCTGACCGTGAAGCCCACGGATGCCGAAGCCAAGGGAGACCCAGCCTTTGGATATGACGCGGTGAAATGGCAGAAACTGGCTAACAGCCTTCGCCTACGCTACGCATTGCGTCTTTCAGAGGTGAACAACACCAAGGCGAAAGCCCAGTTCGAGGAAGCTGCCAAGCTCCCCTTGCTGACCGATAATGGTGACATGTTCGCATTCCAGGAAAATGGCGGCTGGTCTGCTTATGAGGGTGTGTACAACCGAGGATGGAGTGACCACTGCATCTCGTCTACCATGTGCAACCTGCTGGCTGGACTGGGAGGAATCCCGGTGACAGACGAGCGTCCCGACCTTGCCAGTCACACCAAGCCAATGAACTATATTGGACAGAAATACGACAAGCACTATCCGGAGACTACCGACAATCCCACCAAGCAGCTTTGGATGGATGGCATCCCCGAGAATCTGGATCCGCGCGCTTTGGTGGTATGGTGCCTGACAAACGACACGAAGGCCAAAAACTTCCCTGCCCAGGCTAAGCAAGGAGTGGAGAACCATGCTAAGTATGGCCTGATAGACCCTGCTGATGCGAAAAAGGAAAAGGAACTGAAGAAACTCGACGCAGCCTTTACTTGGAATGGCTATCCGGCAGGAACCCGAGGTGCATGGTGTCCAACGTTCGCGCTCAACCAGGTGCTGGGCAACGCATGGCACACCACCCCAATGCTCAGCAAGGCGTACCGGGACAACAGCAAGAAGCGCATCTGGATGGCACCATGGGAGACTTACTTCCTTTTGGCTGAGGGCGCAGTGTACGGATGGGCCACGCCAATAGATGCCAAAACCGCTTATGAGAATGGCGTGAAGTCAAATTTCTCATACTTTGGGTTGGATAAATATGCCAAAAGATACCTGGCATCTGAGGAATACAACCGGGTTGGCACGTCCGTTAACTTTGACCATGTTGCAGAGCCTGCCGACTTTGAGGCCGACTATGTGGATGGATACACCGAGACTCCCGGCAAGATGACTTATCACTATCCTGATGCCAGCAAGATTCTTTACAAGGGCCATAAGCTGAACGACCGGCTGACCAAGATCATCACACAAAAGTATATTGCCAACACGCCTTACGGTGTGGTGGAAAGCTGGAACGACCATCGGCGCCTGGGATTGCCTTTCTTTGAGATACCGGCCAACGAAACAGCATTGACAGGTTCGGACATGGACGGGCTGTACACGCCAGAAAGCTGGAAGGACGGACAGAAATGGTATCACTACACACAACGCATGCGGTACCCATCTGTTTTTGAAAACTCCGACAAGGCACAGTTCCAGAACGCCTTGAAGCTGATGGGGGCTGACAAGAATGTGATGATGACTCCGCTGTGGTGGGCCATCAAGAAATGACGCCATCGCGACAGGACATGAGAGAATGCCTGAGGGAAGCCTGATGTCATAGGTTCCAGATGGCAAAATAAACAAGTAAAAAAAAGACCGTATCCCAGTCACATGACAGGATACGGTCTTTTTTTTTTCGGTGTCTGCAGCCCACTTATCCCACAACCATGCTCACTAAGTACAGCGCGACGGGGATGGTGACGATGGCGATACCGATGAAGTCGATGTACACACCCGACTTAATCATCTTTGTGATGGGGACGTAACCGCTGGCATAAACGATGGCGTTGGGTGGCGTTGAGACGGGGAGCATGAAGCCCAACGAGGCAGAGAGCGCCACGCCTACTGCCACCGGCACTGGACTAAATCCAGCCGAGAGGGCTGTTCCAATGGCAAGCGGACCAATCATGTTGGTCGCGGCGGTGTGCGAGGTCAGCTCTGACAGCAGCAGTGACATCACGCAGAATACGGCCACGAACAGCAGTTCAGACGGTTTACCGCCCATCATGGCGATAATCTGGTCGCCAATCCAGCTCGACAGACCGGTGGAATACATCATGCCTCCCATGGCCAGTCCGCCACCGAAGAGCAGCAACGTGCCCCATTCCACGCCTGCCACGGCATCCTTCCAGTCGAGCGTCATCTTGTTCTTCTTCAAGTCTACGGGCAGGAAGAACAGCAGCAGCGCACCCACCATGGCCGCAATGGCCTCTGGGAAGAGCCTGTTGTATTTGTTCAGCACCTCGCTCTGGGTGCCGAGGACGATGCTCAGCACGCCTGGTGTTATCCAAAGAATGACGGCCACACCGAAAGCAATCATCGTGTTCTTCTGCGCGCGGGTCCATTTTCCCAGTGCATTTACCTTGCTGTTGATGAACTCGGTGGCGCCTGCGATGTGTTTCACGTCACTTGGGAACATGCGGGAAAGCACGATGTAGGCAATCACGAAATAAGCCACCATGGCCACGAATCCCCATACCATCCATTGGAAGAACGATACATGCAGGTCGCACATCTCGTTGAGGAATCCCAGCATGATGATGTTCGGTGGCGTTCCAATCGGCGTGAGTACGCCGCCGATGGAACAGGCGTAGGCCGTCATGAGCATAAGGCCAGTGGCGTATTTGTACGAGCTGAGGTTGACAATCTTTCCTTGCGCGGCCATCATCTCACGGATAGCCTCGAGCAGTCCCAGCGCAATGGGGAACATCATGGCAGCTGTTGCCGTGTTGCTAATCCAACCCGAGCAGAGCATGCACGCCAGTCCGATGGCCAGGAAGATGCGCCGCGGGTTGTCGCCCACCCATTTCATCGACATAATGCCATAGGCGATACGCTTGTCCACGCCGTTCACCATCATGGCTTTGGCTATCATGAAGCCTCCCATGAAGAGGAAAATCATGGGGTTGGCAAAGGCGGCAAAGGCCTCCTTCATCTTCACCACATCGAACACCACACAGAGGGTGGGGCCTATGAGGGAAGTCACAGGGATGGGTACCGGCTCGGTAATCCACCACAGTGCCACCAGCGTCATGATGGCCAGTAGCTTGTGTCCCTCGGGTGTGAGGCCAGAGATGGGGGTAATCCACACGAGGATGGCGCATATCGGACCGAAGATGGCACCGATGATCCTACGTTTACGGTCGAATGATGAGTCCTGGTTTGACTGTTCTTGTTCCAGAGGCTCTGCTTTCTTGTTCGTGTCGTTCATATCAGTTAATTAAGTGTTTAAGTTATTGGTATTAATGATTCCAAAAATAAGAAATATATTCTAATCAACCGTCTAATTGGCTATTTTTCTTTTGATTTATCGTTTTTTTTATCAAAAAGTAGTTGATTTATCTTTAAAATGTTTATATTTGCGTTGTAACTTTTCTGTTAAGGAGAGCTTAAGATACCATTCTCCCGATGTGGAATGTGTGGTTTTTATTCAGGGATTATCCATCAAAAACCTTATATATTATGAAAATGGTGTATATTATTCTCATTGCAGTAGTGCTCATCTTGGCGATTGCCTATCTGACCTATCGTAAGAACCACAATCTGGCGTTTAATGAGGCGCGTCTGAAGGATGCCGTCAATCGTGTTTTCAACGAGTCTGGCGAGTCTACTATGAAGCGGTCCGATTTCCTCTTGCGTCTGAAGCAAATCCTCGGTTGCACGCACAAGCAGGCACTCTATATGTATGGAGTGGCTCGAACCAAAGGACTTATCGAGGTCGACAACAAGCAGGTCAGCAAGGCTCCATAGTCAGCTGCATAGCACCACAGTGCCTATTCTATACTACATCTATTAAGGTGTAGGGTTGTGGCAAGTGCCGTCGCGGTGTTCTCCTGATGGCCAGCCACCAGCCAACACCCTAAAGAAAAAGGCGACACCTCATGATGTCGCCTTTCCTCATATATTGCTGTGTAACACTAACGGTACCGTGCCAACTAATTGCTTGCCTTTGGCTGCAAGTTGGTGATTTCCATTGTACACTCTTCCTCTTCGCTGTTATCCTGCTTGAAGGTGATGAACAGTTTTTTGATGCTCGCCGGGTAACTTGCCTTGGTATGGTCTACCTTTACTGCCATATCATAAGTTGGCTTGTTTAGGTTTGGGTTGGGCGTTACTGACAATGTAATCCAATCCGGCAACTCATTCGTAACGGTTTCATGCATCATTCCAGCCTCATCCTCGTATGCATATTTGACAATCTGAAAGCTCTGCAAGGCAGAATACATATCATATGATCTTTTGCCAACCTGCCCCCAATATGTATATCTATAACTATTCAATTTAAACGTAGCAGCAGAAAGGCCATCGTCACCAGGCTGGGACTCAGCGAATGATGGCGTCAGATTAAACCTATATCGCAAATCTGCATCCGAGATTTCTTCATCAATCCTGTAAACAACTACCTGTCCTGGCTTCCACGCTTTGACGGCAGCGAGCGTGATGGTGAGCTTCTTGATGTCTGCCCTATTGTCTATATCGCCCTTTGTAGGTCTTGAGCCTCTGAATGTTTCAGTATCCTTCGTCAACCAAATAACAGCTTTAGCGTCTGCGCCCAGTTGTTGCGGAATCATGAAGATGGTGAGATTGTCGCGCTTGCCATCCGTCATCACACCCGTCACTTGGGTTCTGTTAACTTGGGTAGTTTTGTCTGGGGTGATAGTCTTTGATCCTACACCTTCATATTTGGGCCATTTCAGGCGAATGTTCTCCTTCGTGCCAGAGGGTGTCCAGTTGAAAGTGGGCATATCACCATTGAAGGTCACCTCGCAAGTACCCTTGGCAGCCAAACCCTGCATCTCGATACCCGCAATCTTATAGCCAGTGGGGCATTTGTCGCCAATGGCGAAGTTGATGCCTGTGAGGGCGTGGTGCAAGGTAATCTTGGCAGGTTGCTGTTCTCCTTCCGCTTGAACCACAACGTTGGTCTTGCCTACCATGAGGTCTTTGTGTTGCGTTGCGTCAATGTTTGCACCGATGTCGTAGGTCAGCGAGTATTTGTCTGCGCCTGTTTTTTCAAGTTTGTTCTCTCCTTGCAGGTACGGATACACGCCTACCAGCTGTACGTATGGCTCTGCCTTGTTGTAGTACTTGGCTGCTCCACCCACCGTAACGGTGCCGGATTTCGATGCCTCACCATTGGCGATGAAGTTGAGCGTGTTGCCCATTTGGTCGAAACCGCCCTTGCACGAATAGCCGTAAACGCTAAACTTAGAATCGTCTGGCATGACGCCAATATTGTCGTACATGGTTCCGCGCGTAGTGGTAACAGCGTTGGTGGCAAATTGCAGTTTCACCTCGCTTCCTACCTTACTACCATTTGCATCAGTAGTTCCCAATTCGTTGTCCACGTCTTGCGAGCAAGACACGGTCAGCATCAAGACACCTGCCATGGCAAGCATCAGCTGCTTTTGTCTATTCAGAAATCTATTCATTGCAGTTTTTGTTTTTGTTGTTCTGTAATTCCTTTGTAACTAACTATTGGCATATCAAGGTTTCATTTCAGCCAATCTGGCAACTCAGGTTGCTCCTCAGATGTTCCTCCTGGGTTTTCAGGTTCTGTCTCCTCCCATGGATCTACCTCAAAACCTGCTTCTGGTTGAGGGCTTGCTGCAAGAATACCAGCAGAAGATCCAAAAGTCAGCACCTCACATACGGGGGACTCATAAAACTTTTTTACCTGTAACTTGTTTCTTTTCATATTCACAATTACTTATTTTCGTTTAGTTTTGGCTACTGCCTATCCTGTTTTCGGTAGCTTATTCTACCATCATATTGAAAACTTTGCAAAGATATACATTTTCCTCTACATTAACACTTTGGAATATATAAAAAAACTAAAAAGCGCGATTAATTAGTTACCCCTCAAAAAGGCGAGATAGCATTTTTCACATTAACCTGCGGGAAGAATTGGTGGTGAAAACTATTTAAGAGCAATAAAATTGCCTTTAATTTGCTTACTTAAATTTAATCCTATAACTTTGCACTGCAAAAAAGGTCGAACAATCCGACTGATATTGCAGTAACATGAGTAATATATGGTTATCCAAAGAAATAAATACATCGAAGCTTTGATAAGTAAGCGTTGGATAACTTCTTGCGTACCAACAGAAACCATCGTGACTTCTCATCCTTTAACAACGAAAGAAGCGAAAGAATCTAAAAGAATATTGCCGCAAAAAACATTTCACGAAAGAACGTCCCGTTCTATCTAAAAAAAACGAAAAACAGTGTTGCAGCCTCTCTCATTTGACGAATAAGCGGAGAGAAACTCCAGCGCATTGATTTTCGTTCTTTTCGTCAGAACGTTTACGTTCTTTGGTTTCTTAATATCACTCACAAATTTTCGTGTTTTCTGTTTATTTCGTTGTTGATTTCTTCTACGTTGTTTACAACAACAAAATATACCATCTTTAAATGAAAGAGCCGTGCCATTATACCACAATATTGATATTCTAAATTATTGCTGAACAATCGCGAAAAGCTACCTTCGCCTCCTAAAAACAAAGAAAAGTATGGCAGATGCCTTACATCCACCATACTTTCCTCATTGATTTGACCGCTATTACAGCAGGGCCTTGAACTTCTCATCGAGCGTTGCCTTTGAGGCTGCCCCGACGAATTTGTCTACCAGCTCTCCTCCCTTGAAGAAGAGGATAGTAGGGATGTTGCGTACACCAAACTGCATAGCGATGTCGTCATTCTCTTCTACGTCGCATTTTCCTACGACGATTTTTCCATCATAGTCGTTGGCCAACTCAGAGATGACAGGCCCTACCATGCGACAGGGACCGCACCATGTAGCCCATAAATCCACTACCAATGGTAAATCGCCATTCTTGTAACTCTCGAAATTCTCGCTTGTGATTTTTACTTCCATCTTTTATTTGATTTTTATGTGGGCGGTTCTATAATTACCGCCGTAAAGTTTTAGTATGTTGGACAGTTTACGTTTTGTCATCTTGCGGTTTTTATTAGGTGGGACTATGTGGGACTATGCAAGACTATGTAAGACTATGTTTTATATAAAACAGTCTCGAAATCTGACAAAGCTAATTTATAGAACCGCCCATATTTATTTGTGACAAAGATAAACGATTATCCTGAATCATGCAAGCATCGTGCCCAATTAATTCACCAGATAATTCATATTGGGGTTTCCTTCGATGTATCTGATCAGGTCATGATTCAAACTGATTTGCTGAAGCCCTGAATGAAGCAAGATACTAGTTTGATGTTTCTTGTCTACTACCTGGAAGCACAGCTGCGTGTTGCCTTTCGAATCTTGCAGCATCGACACGATGTCGTTCACCACCACTTCGTCGATGGCCTCGCTGTCCACAACAATGGTCAGCCTGTGTATCTGCTTGTCTCTTACCGTTTGCAGGTACTGAACATCGTTGATGCGAAAGTCGTAGTAGTTGCTGTCCCGATACCGCTGCGAACACTTGCCGGTAAGATAAACGGTACTGCCCACTACCATCATGCCTTTCCACTTTCCCCACTCCTCTCCAAAGAAGGCTATCTCGCCTGTTCCACTAAAATCTTCTATTGTCACGAATCCACAAGGCTTTCCGGTTCTCGTAAATTTGTCCTTCACCTCAGTAATCATGCCAGCGAAAACCACATCTGCCTTTTTGGCCAACTCTGCCTTGTCGCCCAGTTCGGTGCACGATGTGTTACACATGCTCTTCAATACGATGCTGAACTCGTCCAGCGGATGGGCCGAAAGATAGATTCCCACCAAATCATGCTCGCGATTCAGTTTCTCAATGTTGCTCCACAACTCTGGTTTAGGAATGGGTGGTGTAGCAATCTCTACGGCATCTACGCCGCCAAACAGCGAATGTTCTATTTCTGATTTCTTGTTCTGATAGAGCTGTCCATAGCGCACCAGCGTGTCAATAAATAGTTCGCCTTTGTTGTTGGCAGTGAAGTAACTCTCTCGCGGAATGCCGAAGCTGTCGAATCCACCACTGAGCGCCAAACTTTCGAAGGCCTTGCGGTTGACTTGAGTAAAGTCCACTCGGTGTGCAAAATCGAAAATGTCTTGGTACAGTCCATGGGCCTCTCGCTCCTGGATGATGGCAGTTGCAGCGGCATCGCCCATGCCCTTGATGGCAGCAAGACCAAAGCGTATTTCCCCCTTGTAGTTCACGCCAAACTTCTGATAGCTCTCGTTGACATCGGGTCCCAGCGTGGCTATACGCAGCGACTTGCATTCGTCCATCAACTTCGATATTTCCGTTATCTGATCCTTGCGTCGACTCATGATGGCTGCCATGAACTCAGCAGGATAGTGAGCCTTGAGGTATGCTGTTTGGAAAGCCACCCACGAATAGCAGGCCGCGTGCGACTTGTTGAAGGCATAGGATGCGAACTTCTCCCAGTCGGCCCATATCTTGTCCAGCACGTTCTCGTCATATCCGTTCTTCTTGCCGCCTTCGATGAACTTGGGTTTCATGGCATCTACTATCGCCTTTTTCTTCTTACCCATCGCCTTACGCAAGGCATCACTCTCACCACGCGTGAAATTGGCCAGCAAACGCGAGAGCAACATCACCTGCTCTTGATAAACGGTGATGCCGTATGTATCTTTCAAATACCGCTCCATCACCGGAATGGGATACGTAATCTCCTCCTCCCCTTTCTTACGCGCGATGAACGACGGGATGTTGTCCATGGGACCGGGGCGGTAGAGGGCGTTCATGGCGATGAGATCTTCGAACTTCGTCGGACTCAACTGGCGCAGATAGTTCTGCATGCCGGCCGACTCAAACTGGAACGTGCCGATGGTGCGTCCCTCTTGATAAAGCTTGTAGGTCAATTCGTCGTCAATGGGAATCTTGTCAAGGTCGATGTCTATGTTCTTCGTCAGCTTCACATTTTTTACCGCTTCCTTCAACTCAGACAGGGTTTTCAGCCCCAAGAAGTCCATCTTTATCAGACCTGTTTCCTCAATCACATGCCCATCATACTGCGTACAGTTGGTCTTTTCGTCCTTAAAGTCGGGGTCATCCGCCGTTGACACAGGTACCCAGTCGCTGATGGGGTCGCGACAGATGATGAAACCACAGGCATGGATGCCCGTTCCCCGCACCGTTCCCTCCAGCATTTTGGCATACTTGATGGTGTTGCTCTCGCGTATGTCGGTAGATACTTCGGCCATTTGCAGCTCGGGCGTGCACTTGATGGCGTTGTTGAGGTTCATTTTCATCTTATCGGGAAGCCTCTCCGGAATGGCCTTGCACAGAGCGTTTGCTCGCTCCAGCGGCAGTTTTTCCACCCTCGCCACGTCCTTGATGGAGTTCTTGGTTGCCATACTGCCGTAGGTGATGATGTGCGCACAGTTCTCGTGTCCATACTTGTCCATCACCCATTTCAGCACCTTCCCCCGGCCATCGTCATCAAAGTCGGTGTCAATATCGGGCAAGGAGATACGGTCAGGATTCAAGAAACGCTCGAACAGCAAGTCGTATTTCAGGGGATCAATCTTCGTGATGCCCAAGCAGTAGGCCACAACCGACCCGGCTGCCGACCCACGTCCCGGTCCAACCATCACGCCCAATTCCTCTCGGGCCGCACGAATAAAGTCGGATACTATCAAGAAATAACCCGGAAAACCCATGGTCTTCATCACATGAAGCTCAAAACGTATGCGGTCGTCCACCTCCTTGGGCAGTGGGTCGCCATACAATGGCTTGGCACCCTCGTATGCAAGATGCTGCAAATAGTCGGCCTCAAACTTGATGCGATACATCTTCTCGTAGCCACCCAGATGGTCTACCCGCTTCTGCGCGTCTTCCTCCGACATGGGATTTTCGCCATTCTCATCGGTGGTAAACTCACGAAGAAGGTCTTCCTCCGTAAACTTTTGTTTCCAATCCTCTTCCTTTCCAAACGATTCGGGGATGGGGAAGTTGGGCATAATGGGGTCGTGGTTGATGGAATAGGTTTCCACCTTATTAAGAATCTCGAGGGTATTCGCCATCGTTTCTGGCACATCGCTGAAGATGCTGTTCATCTCTTCGCGAGTCTTAAACCACTCTTGCTTGGAATAAAGCATGCGCGTGGGGTCGTCAAGGTCTTTCCCCGTAGAGAGACACAGCAGGTGATCGTGAGCCTCGGCGTTCTCTTTGTCTACAAAGTGAACGTCATTGGTGCACACCACCTTAACGCCGTACTCCTTAGCCAGGTTGAAAATCACCTGATTGGCGCGCTGCTGCATGGGATAGGCCTCACGGTTGGCCCGAATGGAGGGGTCTTTCACCTCGTGGCGTTGTATCTCCAGGTAGTAATCGTCGCCAAAAACTCGCTTGTACCACTCTACCGCTTCCCTAGCTCCGGCCATGTCGCCGGCAATGATTTTGCGTGGCACCTCACCGGCCAGGCAGGCCGAACAAACAATGAGGTCTTCATGATATTTCTCCAATTCCTCACGGTCGGTACGCGGCCGCATGTAATAGCCATCCTCCCAGGCATGGCTCACCAGCTTGATGAGGTTTTTGTAGCCACGATAGTTCTTCGCCAACACGATGAGGTGGTAACCACTCATGTCGCCCATGTCCTTGACCTTGTCGAACCTACTACGCCGAGCCACGTACATCTCACAGCCGAAGATGGGCTTGAAGGGTTGCTTTCCGTCGGCCTTCAACTGCTTGTTAACCGTGTTGGCATAGTCGAAAAATTCCTTGATGCCAAACATGTTTCCATGATCGGTGATGGCCAAGCCGCGCATCCCGTCGGCAACAGCCTTGTCAACGAGTCGCTTCACGGGCGACTGACCGTCGAGAATGGAATAATAGGTGTGTACGTGTAGGTGGACAAAATCGTTCATGTGCTCAATTTATTTGGAGTGTAAAGGTACTCAATATGCGCGACACGGCCAAAGAATGAGTGTAAAAGTTTGTGCGGTTTCCGAAAAACAATTATCTTTGCACAAACTTCTAATCGGTTTTCATACTATGATTAAAAGAATCAAAAAACTGAAGAAAATCCGTATACATCGCGAAGGAACAGACACCCTGATTTGGGGATTCATAGTCATTGCAGCCATTGCATTGCTATTATGGCGTTCGTTCGAAACTAAAATTCCATTTTATGCCTTTACGATTATCTTCGGAACGATATATTGCATCGTCATCAATTTCTTTCAATGCCCCATCCGCTATTTTCCTTCTGAGGACACCGACAAGACTGTGGTGGCCCCGGCTGATGGTAAAATTGTGGTGATTGAGGAGGTGGAAGAGAACAAGTACTTTCACGAGAAGCGCCTCATGATTTCGGTCTTTATGAGCCTGTTCAACGTTCACGCCAACTGGTTTCCCGTTGACGGTAAGGTGAAACTGGTTCATCATCAAAACGGCAACTACCACAAAGCATGGTTGCCCAAAGCCAGTGAGGAGAATGAACACAGCGACATCATCATCACTACGCCCGACGGTGTGGACGTTCTTTGCCGACAGATTGCCGGAGCCATGGCCAGACGCATCGTGACCTACGCCAAAGAAGGTGAAGACTGCTACATTGACGAGCACCTGGGCTTCATCAAATTTGGCTCGCGCGTAGACGTGTACCTGCCCATTGGAACGGAAGTGTGCGTGAAGATGGGACAAAAAACAACAGGCGACCACACCGTCATTGCAAAACTGAAATAAAACAAAGCGGGAACGGCAATCGGGGTGACGCACGTCGCCCGCACTACCCTACCAGACCTCTACGACACAAATGAGCAACATCATCAAAAGAAACATACCCAACGCACTGACTTGCAGCAACCTCATCTCGGGCTGCATCGCAACTTGTTTCGCCTTTACCGGCGATGCCAAGATGGCCTTGATATGGATACTCGCCGGGGCCACTTTCGACTTTTTTGACGGCATGTCGGCCCGCTTTCTAAAGGTATCATCGCCCATCGGCAAGGAATTAGATTCGCTGGCCGATTGCGTCACCTTTGGCGTAGCGCCATCCACCATGATTTTTTATGAGCTTACGGTCATCGACTACCCGTCGTTTCTTACCACATCCGAGGCATTTTCGTTCGACCCTTACCGCACGTTCATTCCCTATATAGCCTTCCTCATGGCAGCTTTCTCGGCACTGCGGCTGGCCAAATTCAATATTGACACGCGTCAAACCGATTCGTTCATTGGGCTTCCCACGCCGGCGAACGCCCTATTTTGGGGGTCGCTCATCGTCACAAGTCCTGCCTGGCTCGAAAACAATGCCGGCGCACTGGTGTACATTTTAGTACTGCTGCTGTTGAGTTGTTATCTCTTGGTCAGCGAGATTCCCATGTTCGCCCTTAAATTCAAAAACTTTAAATGGCAGGGCAACGCCATCCGACACAGCTTCATCATCTTCACCGCTGTTGTGCTTATAACGTTTGGCGTGTTGAAAGGCTGGTGGATTGTCATTGCATGCTACTTCCTCATATCCTTGGGATTATTACTGACAGGTAGGTCAAAAATCACCAAGATGAATCACGACAAAGAACACAAACTATGATATTCAAAATAATTTTTATCATTTTCCTCATCGGCTTGCTGGTGGTAGGCTTTTCCGCAGCAAAGTTTATCAGCATTTTCCGCGAAGGTGCCAAACTGTTCAGAGAGCAAGCCAAGGGGTCAGCTCAGCAGCGGCAGCACCATAGAAACACCACCCAAACGGTGGTAGACCATCGGGATGCTGACGAAATAAACAAAAAAATCTTCAAAAAAGACGAAGGCGAATACGTTGAATTTGAAGAAGAACCCGCTGAAACGGAAATTAAGAACTAAGGAAAATTGATTATCCTTTGCCTCATTCTGCGCCCGCGAATGGCCATCCTGCACTCGTAAATGGAATGAAATCAAATTGAGTAGGCACACATTTGGCAACGGGGGCTATTGGAAGAGGCTTCATGATTTTTTTTAACAACCAACCTCTTCATGTTTTGCGTATTTGCAACTGGCTTTGCCACATGGCGCAAATACGCCCAAAATGAGCAACGATGTATCGCATTACTACACAGGTAATTACGAATTTTCTGCATTACAACGCATTCATTTTTCATATTTTCTTGCTCCAAAAGCATGGTACTAAGCGTGCAATCTGTATGTCTTTGCCTGTCAAGAACATGTAAATAAGGCATCAAGATGATGCTTCTTCGTTCGCAATCTCAATGACCTAATAGCAAATTTCACTTTTTCGTGCAAATCATTCTCTTGTTTGCTTCCTCCCTGCCTATTGATTTTTTCCAGTTTGAAAGTTTCAAGGTGCCATTTTGGGGGCATCAAACAGGAAAAATATTCTACAATTCCGTAGGGCCGTGATATATCATAACCCCTCCTTTTGTGGTTACACGCTGCTGTTTCAGGGGTTCCTTTTTTGTCTACATGTTAAAAATGTATGTCAGGCGAACCGAATGTTTTATCTTTTTAGTATCTTTGCACATCACGCAATCATGGGGGTTCGTGATGATCAATTGAGTGTATTCAAAGAAGTTATGCCACTGCATTTGCCCAAAAATTTTCCAGCCATCGAGCGGCTGAAACAGGAAAACATCCTCGTGGAATGCGGGGAAGAGAAGACCGCGCATGGACAGGTCAAGCCTATCAAGATAGCCGTATTGAACCTGATGCCTACCAAGTTGCAGACCGAAACCGACATTCTGCGGTTGCTGTCGGCATCACCTTTGGATATTGAAGTGGCGTGGATGAGGCTTCGGTCGCACACGCCTACGCATGTGCCAGCGGCTCACATGGATGCTTACTATCATTATTTTGACGAATTGGTTTCGCAGTCGTTCGATGGACTCATTGTGACTGGCGCACCTGTAGAGCATTTGAATTTTGAAGAAGTGGATTATTGGGACGAGCTGACGCAGATATTTTCATGGGCGAGGACTTCGCTCAAATCTACCTTATATATATGTTGGGCGGCGCAAGCGGGCTTGTATTTTCATGAAGGTATCAACAAATATGCGCTTCCTAAGAAGATGTTTGGCATCTTTCCTCAACGGGTGCTGCACCCCGAAGTGCCCATTTTCCATGGATTTGATGACGTGTTTTGCATGCCGCACAGTCGCCATACCGAGATTAGGAAGGAGGATATCCTCCAGCATCCTGAACTGACGTTGTTGGCAGAGTCAGAAGAATGTGGGGTGAGTATGTGTATGACGGCCGGTGGAAAGGAGATTTTCATCACGGGACACATGGAGTATGCCCCCGATACCTTGGACCAAGAGTACCATCGTGATGCGGGAAAGCGCGACGATGTGGACCTGCCCAGGCACTATTATCGTGACGACAACCCCTCCAAGGGACCGCTCGTTACCTGGCGTGCGCACGCCCACCTACTGTTTACAAACTGGATGAACGAATATTTAAGATAAGCAATGCGGAAACTAGAACTGCTGGCACCAGCCAAAAACTTGGAATGTGGAAAGGCTGCCATCGACCATGGAGCCGACGCAGTGTACATCGGTGCGTCGAAGTTTGGCGCGCGGGCATCGGCTGGCAACTCGCTGGACGACATCCGTGAGCTGTGCCTCTATGCCCATCAGTTCGGTGCCAAGGTGTATGTCACGGTCAACACCATTGTCTACGAAGACGAACTTGAGGACACGCGCGCGCTCTTGCGGGCCTTGACGGAGATGCGCGTGGATGCGCTGTTGGTGCAAGACATAGCCGTACTCGACCTGTTGCCCAAGGACATGAAGCCCTTGCCGGCCCTCCATGCCAGTACGCAAACCGACAATCGGACGGCCGAGAAGGTGGCTTGGTTGCATGGTCTGGGCTTCGAGCGCGTTGTGCTGGCGCGCGAACTGTCGCTTGCCGAAATCAAAACCATCCATCAAACCGTGCCTGACGTGCAGTTGGAAGGCTTCGTTCACGGTGCGCTGTGCGTGAGTTACTCGGGTGTGTGCTATGCCTCGCAGTATTGTTTTCAGCGCAGTGCCAACCGCGGTGCATGCGCACAATTCTGTAGGATGAAGTTTGATTTGATTGACGCGCAAGGGCGTGAGATAGAACATCAGCGTCATTTGCTGTCGTTGAAAGACCTGTGTCAGATTGATCACCTGGAAGAAATGGCCGATGCGGGCATCTGCTCGTTCAAGATAGAAGGCCGACTGAAGGATGTGGAGTATGTGAAAAACGTGGTGTCGGCCTACTCGAAGCGGTTGAACCGCATCATCGAGAAGCGCGGAGATGACTACCGCCGCGCATCGTTAGGCCGGGTGACGTATTACTTTGAACCCGATTTGAAGAAGACTTTCAACCGGGGATATACCGATTATTTTCTGCATCACAGGCAACCTTACATCTATTCGCCCGACACACCCAAGGCACTGGGCGAGTATGTTGGCAAGGTGAAGGAAATCAGGCGAGGCTCGTTCAATGTTGCCGGAACGGCCAGCTTTGCCAATGGCGACGGACTTTGTTTCATCAATGATGAGCATGAGTTGGAGGGTTTTCGCATCAACCGGGCAGAGGGCAACAGATTGTTTCCGCTGCGCATGCCGGACAACCTGCGACCGGATGCGGCCTTGTATCGCAATCGCGATGAGGCGTTCAGCAAGCTGTTGAAGGGTAAGACGGCAGAGCGCAAGATTCCCATCACGCTCACCTTGTCGGTCGTCGAAAACGGTTTTGCCCTCTCGGCCACAGGGCAGGGCATCAAACCCACTTGCCAGATACTGGAGATGGACAAGCAAAAGGCCATGAAACCGCAACGAGATAATATTTTGCGACAGTTGGGTAAGCTGGGCGACACGCCCTATTTGGCCGACGTGATTGAGCTGGAAGGACAGGCCGATGCCTATTTCATCCCGTCGAGCGCATTGGCAACGCTGCGCCGCGAGGTGGTGCAAGCCATCGAGTTGGAACGTCCCAACGAAGTGGAAACGCCATCCGCAAATGCGTCTGGCTCCCCAACAGCTCCGCCAGTGCGCAAGTTTAGTGGCACATTGGCTTGGCAACCCGAATACCGTAAGTTTACCTATCTGTACAATATCGCTAACACGTTGTCCAAATCGTTCTATCAACGTGAGGGCCTGTCAAACGCAGCTGATGCCTATGAGGTGAGCCAAGGGGCGGATGAAGGGTCGAAACGGAACGATTCCGTGCTGGTGATGCAGTGCCGTCACTGTCTGCGTTACAGTCTGGGACATTGTGTAAGGCGGGGTGGCAAGCAACCTACGTGGAAAGAACCGCTGTACCTGCGACTGGGTGACGGTCGCCGCTTCCGTTTGGAATTTAAGTGTGACGAATGCCAAATGAATATCTATGCCGGAGAATGAAATCATCGTAAACAAGCGAACGCGTCGTGAGCCGTTGTTCTTGCTGTGCCGATGCCTGGTGCTGTGGGTAGTCATGGGCTTGCTCTGTGGTTGTTATCACCGACCCAGTAAAACCTCCGAGGCCCTCGTTCCCTTGAATCCCGAGCAGGTAGACTCGCTGCATTTCTATTCAAAGCACCATTACACCAACAACTATAATTTCATCGTCAAGAGCGATTCGCTCGTGCTGCTCAAGCAACAACCCGAAGAATTGCTTTCCGGATTCATGACCGACAGTTTGGTGCTGGGCCGTCACAGTCATGTGGTGGTGGCCGACATCCGCATGCTGCCCACCGACACGATAGACTCCGTCTGGGTGCAGTTGGCCAGCGACCAGCATACGATTGGGTGGATTCACGAGTCGGAGATGCTGCCCCGCGTGGTGCCCGACGACCCCATCTCGCAGTTCATTTCCACCTTCTCGGACACCCACTTGCTGGTGTTCTTGGTGGTCATCACGCTGATAGCCATTGCCTATTGGATGCGTCGGCTTGTCAAGGACAAGGCGTGGATTGTGCATTTCCGCGACATCAACTCGTTTTATCCCACGCTGCTGTGCCTCATCGTAGCCTCGTCGGCCACACTGTATGCCAGCATCCAGATGTTCGAGCCCGACATGTGGAGGCATTTTTATTATCACCCCACGCTCAATCCCTTCACGGTTCCGCTGCTGCTCATGGTGTTCCTACTGTCGGTTTGGGCCATGCTCATCGTGGGTTTGGCGGCCGTGGATGACGTTCGGCACCAGCTACCCTTCAGCGATGCCGTGATGTACCTCAGCGGATTGTTGGCCACCTGTGCCGTCAACTACATCGTCTTCGGCCTTACCACCTTATATTATATAGGCTATCCCCTACTTGTGGCTTATTATTGGTTTGCCATCCGACAGTACAAGCGCCACGCCCAACCGCATTATTTGTGCGGCAACTGTGGTGAAATTATTCAGCACAAGGGTCGTTGCCCCCATTGTGGTGCCATGAACAGCTGACGTAGGATGTAGCATCCTGACGGCCGCGAACGACAAAATCCTTATAAATAAGGATTGATGCATACCATCGTTTTTTCTATCTTTGTCCCATCAAGATAATCCCATTAGGTGGAGATTGACTAAAATGACAGATCGTGACCGTTGAAAGCCACGGCTTGGGTGCTCGCTCAAGGGAGGTTGCCGACCTCATGTCAGTGATGACATGGAATAGGTGGCAGCGATGAGTCCCCCGTAATGAATTTAATGTTAGACACGAGGCTCTCGGAATTTTGTTTCGGGAGCCTCTTCGTGTATGCCCATGCCGAATTTTTGAATCCCCGCAATTTGTCGCCCAAGACGCAATGCGCATGCAGGAATGGTTGCTCCCGCCCATGCAAACTCATATAGTTTGGGTGACAAAGACTTTGCTTTTGGTGGCCAATCTACATGAGTTTTCCGACCAAAGTCAATGCTTTTTTCCTTTACATCATTCACAAAGAGATTTTTGCATGATTGGGTGCAGAAAACAGCATCAAAAATAGTAGCGCAAGACCGCACGATAATATCTGCGCAAAGCTGCACGGAATCGGCTGACATCGCAAAATATCCGTAAAAAAAATAACATTCTCATAAAAAAATATTTATATTTGCAAAATCAAACCATCCTGATGGTTCGGCTGAGACTGTCCAACAAAAATTTATGATGAAGAAAGCTCTCTTGTGGGGAGGTGCCATCCTGGGTGTTCCAGTAGCACTGACCGCCCTGCTCGCCATACTCCTATATATCCCCCCCGTGCAGCAATGGATGCTGCAGAAGGCCACTTACTATGCTTCGCAGAAAACGGGCATGGAGATTTCCATCGGCCGTGTGCGTCTGGCTTTCCCGCTGGATTTGAGCATGGAAGATGTGCTCATCATCCAGCCTAACGACTCGCTGCCGCAGGCGAAAGATACCGTGGCATCGGCGCGTCGCATGGTGGCTGACGTGCAGTTGATGCCTTTGCTGCACAAGCAGGTGGAGGTGGATGAGCTGACGTTCGAGGGCTTGAAACTCAATACCGTCAACCTCATTGCGGCCGCTAAGGTGCAAGGTACCATCGGAAAGCTGAACCTGGTGAGCCATGGCATCGACCTGAAGGGCTCGACCGTGCGTGTGAATCAGGCCAATTTGGAAGATGCCAAGCTGCAAGTGGCATTGGCCGACAGTGTTCCAAAAGATACGACGGAGAGCAAGACAACTTGGAAAATCGGGGTGGACCAATTGGACATCCGCCGCTCTGACGTCACCGTTCATCTGCCCGGCGACACACTTCAGGTACGAGCTTACTTGGGGAAAGCCGTGGCCAGCGAGGGCTCGTTCGACTTGGGCGAGGGCGTTTACCGACTGAAAAAACTGGACTGGACGGACGGAAAGTTGAATTATAACAACAAATGGAAAGCACACTCTAAGGGACTTGACTATAACCATCTGGCGCTGAGCGACATAACCGTAGGCATCGACTCGTTGCAATACCAAGCATCTAAGTTGGACATGAACGTGCGACAGATTGCTTTTCGGGAGAAGAGCGGACTTGATTTGCAACATCTTTCGGGCAATGTGGCGCTTGATTCCACGCGACTGAGTTTGAAGAATGCCCATCTCAAAACATCGGAATCGAACCTGATGGCCGACCTCGACATGGATTTGAACAGCTTCTCCGAGCAAACTAATGGGAAGATGAACGCCAACGTGCACGCCACTTTGGGCAAGCAAGACTTGATGCGCTTTATGGGTGACCTGCCAAAAGAATTCAAACAAAAATGGCCCAACGCACCTCTATTGGTCGATGGGGTGGTGAGTGGCAACCGAAAGCGTATGCAGTTTGATGGCTTGAACATCAATCTGCCAACGGCCTTGAAAGCCCATGCCATCGGCTATGCGGCCAATCTCGATGATCCGAAGCGGTTGAAGGCCGACGTAAAGTTGAAAGCTAAGACGGGCAACCTTGATTTCGTAAAAGCCTTTTTGGACAAGGAAACGCGCAAAAAGGTAAACATACCGCAGGGAATAGGTCTGGATGGCAGTCTGAAAATCAACGGAAAACAATATACAACGGATTTCGTTGCCCAGCAAGGAGGAGGGTCTTTGCAGGCCAAAGCTCAGTTGGATGCGGCCAAGATGAGCTATACCGCCAAGTTGAACGCCCGCCGTATGCCGCTACAAAACTTCCTGCCCAACCAGGGATTGCACCCCTTTAGCGGTACTATGGACGTGAGCGGACAGGGCACCGACTTTCTATCGCCCCGCACTACGCTCACGGCTAAGGCCAAAATCACCCAATTCAACTACGGAAACTACAACCTGGATAACATGACGGCCGATGCCCATGTGAAGAATGGACATGCCAAGGCATTGATACACAGCAACAACCCGCTCATCAAGGGCGACATCACGCTCGATGCTTTGACTCGTTCGAAAAACATCAACGCCACCGTGGTGACCGATTTGCAACATGTGGATTTACATCGCCTTCATTTGTTGGATGACACCATCTCGGTAGCGGTGAAGAGTCATTTGAAGCTCGCCACCGACCTCAAAGAATCCTACAAACTGAAAGGAACGGTTGACAACATGGTCATCAATGACAACGGAAGGATATACAAGCCCCAACCCATGAACCTTGATGTGCTGACCCGTAGGGACACAACCCATGCCGAGGTGGCCACCGGTGACTTCTACCTATCTATGCACAGCGGGCAAGGCTACAAGAAGTTGATGAAACATGGCAACGCTTTTGTGGCCGAATTGAAACGGCAGTTTGAAGATAAATACATTGACCAGCAGCGTCTAAGGGACCATCTTCCCAACGCCAACCTGTATCTAAAATCGGGTAAAGACAACTTCTTTGTGAACCTCATGCGCCGATATGGGTGCGACATGGATCGGGCATTGGTGAACATCAAGTCGTCTCCCAGCATGGGATTGGAAGGTCTGTTGCAGGTAGACAAACTGCTATTAGACAGCATCCAGTTGGACACCGTTCGGCTCAGTCTGCATTCCAATCCCGAGGGAACCACCTACCATGGGCGCATTCAGAACGCGCCGGGCAACCCGCAGTATGTCTTCAAGGGCCTCTTCGATGGTGCCCTGCATGAAAAGGGAACAAACATCAGCGCCAAATTATACGACGAGCATGACCAGTTGGGCATTGCATTAGGACTGGTAGCCGACTTGGAAAAGGGTGGCATACGAACCCGTCTGGACAGTACAAAGATTGTACTGGGTTACAAGGATTTTGCCGTTAACAACGACAATTACCTCTTCCTGGGCAACGATCGGCGCGTATCGGCCAACATCTTGCTGCGTGCCAAGGACGGAACGGGTGTTCAGTTGTATTCCAATGACGACCATCTGGACGTGCTGCAAGATGTAACCCTTTCGCTCAACAAGATAGAATTGAAGAACATCATGAGCGTCATTCCGTACACACCCGACATAGCAGGAACGATGAACGGCGACTTCCACATCATCCAAACCCCCACAGAGCTGTCTGTTTCGTCGGCCGTATCGGTGAAAAACATGTTCTACGAACAGAGTCCAATGGGCAACCTCAGTTCAGAATTCGTGTACATGCCGAAGTCGAACGGGAGCCACTTCGTGGATGGTGTGCTGCTGAGTGATAACAAGGAGGTAGCAACGATGACGGGAACCTACGACAAGCATGGGTACCTGGATGCGACACTCAATTTAGAACGTCTGCCCTTGCAGTTGATAAACGGGTTCATTCCCAAGCGTATTATCGGGTTGCGTGGCTATGGTGAGGGCGAAATTGCCGTGCGTGGGTCGATGAAAAAGCCCCACATGGATGGCGAAATCTATCTCGACTCGTCCTATATCTTCAGCGAACCATACGGCGTGTCACTTCGCTTTGCCAATGATCCCGTTCGAATCAAGGACAGTAAACTGTTGTTTGAGAACTTTGAAATGTTCGCCAACAATAACAGTCCGTTGAACATTTACGGCACCTTCGACTTCTCTGATACCGAGCGGATGATGCTTGATATCCGCATGCGAGCTGAGAATTTCGAAATAATCGATGCCCGAGAGAATCCTCGTTCCGAGGCTTACGGTAAGGCCTTTGTCGACTTCTTCGGCACAATGAAAGGTCCGGTGGAGAGCTTGCGCCTTAGAGGAAAGCTCAATGTGCTTGGCACCACCGACATGACTTACGTGCTGAAAGATTCAGAGCTGGCCACCGACAACCAATTAGACGAGCTGGTGAAGTTCACCGACTTTAATGATTCCACGGTTGAGGTGGTGCGTAGACCCAAGCTTACCGGCTTTGACATGTTGATGGGCGTGACCATTGATGAGGCCGCTCATATCGTTTGCATGCTCAATGCCGACCAAACCAATTACATCGACTTGCTGGGTGGTGGCGATTTGCGTATGAGTTACAATCCATCGGAATCCATCCAAATCATGGGCCGTTATACTCTTCACAGCGGAGAGATGAAATATTCGTTGCCCGTCATCCCGCTGAAGACCTTCAATATTCAGAATGGCAGTTACATAGAGTTCAATGGCGACCCGATGAATCCCAAGCTCAACATCACGGCAACGGAGCCTGTCAAGGCCACGGTGAGCGAGGGTACGGGTGCCGGGCGTGTCGTTGATTTCGACTGTGGCGTGAAGCTGTCGCAAACACTCAGCAACCCTGGCATCGAGTTCATCATCAGCTCACCGAGCGACATGACCATTCAAGACGAACTAAACACCATGTCCGTGGAAGGAAGAGGCAAGGTGGCGGTCACCATGTTGGTGTCGGGCATGTACCTCACCGACGCCAATCCGTCGGCATTCTCGATGAACAGCGCCTTGAGCTCGTACTTGCAAACCGAGATTAACAACATCGCCGGCTCGGCCATGCGCACCATGGGACTGGATGTGGGCATGAGCATTGACAACACGATGATGGCCAGTGGCGGCATGCATACCGATTACAACTTCAGATTCTCCAAACGACTGTGGAACAACCGACTGCGGGTAATCATCGGTGGACGGGTGTCCACTGGCGAGGAGGTGATGGCCAACCGTGACGATACGTTCTTCGATAACGTTGAATTGGAGTATCGCTTGAACCAGAATGCCAGTCAGTATCTGCGCCTGTTCTACAAAAACAACACCTACGACTGGCTCGAGGGACTCATCGGAGTGTATGGCGTTGGTTTCACTTGGCGGCGCAAGCTGGCCCATTTCAAGGATATCTTCCGTTTCAAGAGTGACAAAGAGGCCTTGCCAACCATTCGTCCTGTCCAAAAAGACTCAATCAACAATGACATCAAAACCACTAACTAAATACATCCTTGCGCTCATTCTGCTGCCGGCCATCATGACGGCATGCTCTACGACCAGCGCCATTCCCGATGGCGAACAGCTGTTTACCGGACTGAAAAAGATTCAGTTTGACAACTATGAGAAGAACGCTCATGCCGATGAAACCAAGATGGAACTGGAATCGGTATTGGCCACTGCGCCCACATCGTCCTTGCTCGGCAGCAGTTATTACCGCACTCCCATTCCCATCCGCCTATGGATATGGAACGCCTTCTCGCAAGACACCAGTGCCGTGAGCCGATGGATTACCAAGGCATTTGGTTCGAAACCGAAGCTATTGAGTCAGGTCAACCCCTTGCTGCGCAAGTCGGTAGGTGAGTTGCAATTGAAGAAATTTGGTTATTTCAAAGGGAACGTCGACTATGACATCATTCAGCAATCCAACCCGAAGAAAGCCAAGGTGGCTTATTTCGTCAACATGGGGCCCCTGTGGCGGCTCGACTCCATCAGTTATCTCAACTTCACACCCGGGGCAGACAGTCTGGTGGCAGCCACCAAGGATGAGGCCTTGATTCGCAAAGGCGACCCATTCAGCGTGCCAGCTCTTGAATCCGAGCGGCAACGCGTGGCTCGCTTGCTGCGCAACAACGGCTATTACTATGCCAAACCCACCGACGCTTCTTACCTGGCCGATACCTTGCAAACGCCTGGCAAGGTGGTGCTGCGCTTTCAAGAAGCCGATAGTTTGGAGCCAGAGGTTACCCGCAAATGGTATGTGGGACGGGTGAACGTGAATTTGCGCCGACAGTTTATGGAAGAACTCACCGATTCGTTGGTGCGGCGCAGCTTCACCCTTCGCTATGCACGGCGCAAATCACCCTTGCGTCCTGGCGTTTTCTATAACGGTTTGAAGATACGTCCTGGACAACTTTACAGCCTCGCCAACCAGGAAGCATCGTCAAACTACCTGCATTCCACGGGGCTTTTCACCTACACCAGCTTCCGCTTTACCCCGCGAGATTCGTCAGAAACTTGTAATACACTCGACCTTGACATCGATTGCGTGTTTGACAAGCCCTACAACTTTTATATCAACGCCAATGCCAAAGGCAAGACCTCGAAGCGCTTCGGACCAGAGTTGATTATGGGTCTGACCAAGTTGAACGCCTTTCGCGGAGGCGAAAAACTGGACATCAACGTCCATGGTTCATACGAATGGCAGACCGGCCACCGGTCGGAAGGCAGCTCATCGAAGGTGAACTCGTACGAATATGGCGGCGATATCTCCCTGATTGTCCCACGAATGCTCACGCCGGCCAATCTCTTTTGGTCGGCTAATCACCGCGCCAAACGAGACAGTTTGCGCGTGCTATCGGGCAAAAAACCCCGAAGGAGAAGGCGGTATTACGGTGTACCATCAACGACTCTGCGCATGTCAAACAACATCTTGAACCGTGCCGGCTACTTTAAACGGCATGTTGTTTCGGGCGATTTGACCTATGAGTTCTGGACTTCACCGCAGTCGTACCACGAGTTTAGTCCACTCACGCTGTCGTACGAGTACATGACCAGCCGCACCGATTCGTTCATGGTCTTGTTGGCCGACAACCCTTATTTGCAGATTTCCATGCGCGACCAGTTCGTTCCCAAGATGAGTTACACCTATCAATATACCACAGGGATAGGTTCTCGCCATCCCTTCTCATGGAGAACCACCGTGAGCGAAGCCGCTAACATCCTGTCACTGGGCTACATGGCGGCGGGTAAACAGTGGAACGACAAGAGCAAGAAGCTGTTTAAAAACCCATACGCCCAGTTTGTGAAGCTCGAAACCGATTTCGTGAAGCTGTGGCGATTTGGCGACAAACATTCCATCGCAGGCCATCTTAATGCCGGTGTGGTATACAGTTACGGCAATGCCACCAAAGCCCCTTACTACGAACAATTCTATGTTGGTGGCGCCAACAGTGTGCGGGCTTTCAACGTACGGAGCATTGGTCCCGGCAAATACCGGCCCAGCAACCAGCGCATGTCATACATAGAGCAGACCGGCGACGTGAAGTTTGTGGCCAACCTGGAGTTCCGTCCCCATTTGTTTGGCGATCTCTATGGTGCCGTCTTCCTCGATGCTGGCAACGTTTGGACGCTTGGTGACGACGCGCAGCGGCCTGGTGGAAAACTCAAGTGGAAGAGCGTGTTCACCGACATGGCTGTGGGCACCGGTGTGGGCATTCGCTACGACCTGGGCTTGTTCGTCATTCGTGTGGATTGGGGCATCGGCCTGCATGTTCCTTACCATACGGGGAAGAAGGGCTTTTACAATCTGTTGCGCTTCGATGATGGCAATAGTTTCCACCTGGCCATTGGCTATCCATTCTAAATAGGATACGATTTCGGGGACAATCAACGGATGACAAATTCACTGACTTTACGAGCGAAGCAACCATTTACGGCACGATGCATAAATAGAAGAGAATGGCTGCCGATGACACTTCTGTGTGTTAACAAACCTTTTATTTGTTAAAACAATTCATTTTTCTTAACAAAACAAAGTCGTGAAATAGATGATGATGAGAGCTTTTTTAGGTGTTCAAAGCCTTAAAATCATCACCTTGTGCCGTCATTCATATCGAATAAAGCGGCAACAAACATGCTTTAACCGCCCAACTTACATGCCTTTACCGCCCAATTTGCACCTTATAGAAGGCTTTTTTTGCATCAAAAACAGGTATTTTGGCTCCAAACGCTTTACTTTTTCATAGTACTTTAAGTTGAAAAACAATCCAACTCACTGGTAATCAATATGATGACAAAAACCGTTCCTGCTTGTCGTTTTTTCAACGCACGAACCAGTTGGTTGAAAAAACGCTCGGCATTTGTGTTAAAAAAACGCCGCATGGGTCATGCCAGTACCATTATCATGCAGAGCATTCTTATTCGATATCATCAGTAGAGCATACAAACTGTCTTGTTTTAACAAAGAATGGTACAACAGCGTTTAATAACCTCAATAATAATTTGGCGGATGGCATTCTGATACTATTTTTCACATTTTTACACATTATCTCTCTATATAAGAACGTGCTTGCCTTCTAAAAGCAAGTAAGAAATTTGCTGGCACTCGCAAAAATTGAAGTAAATATTAAATAATATTTATAACATTACGTTTATTAGGTATGAAACAGTTTGTTATAAGACTCTTATATTCTCTATATTGTGCAGAAAGATGGAGTTATCGCATCCCGATGAGAATACTTGGACCTTTTATCAATCGTGTATGCAAACGGCTATATTTTTGGAATCCGTTTGGCTATATTCAGGAAAATAATCCAACGTTGGAGCACTATATAAGAAATGTGTATAAAACGCTGGAAGTCGTTTTTTATGATATAAATATAGGAATAGGTATTGCGCGTGCAGAAGGAACATTAGCTTTTATGTTTGTTCCTTATGAAATGCTTATTCTGTCAGTTTTCAAGAAACTTAGAATACTTCCTATTCAGAATTCCCATTTCCTTATATTTCTTATAATCACTTGTGGTCTCTCTTTACTGTTTACCCACTTCATGGGTCAAAAGAATGAAGAATATATTGACTATTTCCATAAATTTGAAGAACATAAGAATAATGCAGTTTGGCATATTATTTCTTCTATATTTTTCATTGGCGCAGTTGGCGCAGGTATAATCAGTGTTATATGGTGGAATGAAAGTTAAAGCAGAATTTGAAAATATGAAAGCAATGAAAATATATTTGATGATGTGTGTTTTGTGTGCATCGTTGCTTCCGATACAGGCTCAAAATTCAAAAACAGAAACTTTCTTAAAGAAAGTATTGGTATGTAATACTCGTATTCGGGAAAGCAAATCCTCTCCAAGTAGTATAAACAAGCAGTTGATAGAATTGTATCATAAAACCTGTACCAACCGGTTGTTTGGAAAATTGGTAAAAGAGCTGAATGAAAATGGATTAGATCATGATTTGATAACCTCAGATTATGGCTTTGATGAATATTCTCTCGAAACGATAAAAGTAAGTAAATATTCCGCTAATATCTATCGTGTGTGCTATCAGGTTTTTATGACTACTATAAATGGTAAGCAGGGAAAATATGATGTAGTACTATATTACGAGCTTAAAGTGGAAAATAATAATCTCAGGATAAACGGTATTAGTGTGCTATTGGAAGATGGAACTATTTGTCGCATCGTGTAATGAAGGTAATATAGAATGGAAGGCAGGCGCCCTTAACTTGTTGTCATTAGCAATAAGCTATGGTATTGGAGAGGTCTTCAAGGAAGTAACAGTGACACTCGGCAAAGAACTATTTCATGCTGGTGTGCATGGTTTGGCAAGCGGAGCTTATTCAGATTTGGATGGTGAAAACAATAACCCACTGATTACAATGTTGTAGAACAAAATATCGACCCTCTTCATATTTCTGGGAAAATGGGTTACCATTTCAAAATATTTTTCCTATTTTTGTCAGCAACATATCATGAGTAGGTCGTTATGAAAATTTTAGGAAACATTATCTGGCTTATCTTTGGCGGCCTTGGCGTCGCCTTAGAGTATTTCGCTTCGTCATTGGTATTGATGATTACCATCATTGGCATTCCCTTTGGCATTGCTACGATGAAGCTTGGCATACTTGCCCTGTGGCCATTTGGTTCGCATGTTGTTGATCGTCCGCAGGGCAGTGGTTGCGTCAACGTGTTTATGAATGTGCTGTGGTTCTTCATCGGAGGTATCTGGATTGCGCTCACGCATCTTGGCTTCGGTCTGCTGCTCTGCATCACCATCGTTGGTATACCATGGGCCAAAATGCACTTTCGTCTGATGCGTCTTGCCCTGACGCCCTTCGGGAAACAAATTGTGAACGATAACTTTTAGGCACAAGAGGTATCGGGACGACCAATCGCTCAAATGAGTGCGCAAGGCATAGGAGAACGGCGAGATGCAGAATGCTCATTCTGCCACACGCACACCAAACGATTGACCACCATGTAGGGACGTGATTATTCGCTGGGCTCATCAACTCGTCATTACGTTCCACGACAAGGCATCGAACCATCATGGCGATGAGAAGTTTTATCGCGAAAAGTTGTAGACTCTGTCGGTAACAAAATATTTAATGAATAAACAAACAGTATGATGGTACAGAAAGTTTTTTTATCCCAAAAGGTATCCCAGTTTGTGTCCATAATAATAATGGGGTTATTGTTTGTGAGCTGTAATAGTCAGGATTTGGAAAATATGCCACAACCAAGTATGTCAATTCATGATTTTCCAAGGTTGGACTGTTCAACTTCGACACAACCACTAAGTGTAATTCTAACGGCAAAAATTCTTGGGCTTCCCTATAAATGGTGGCAAGATCAGGCCGTGACTCAGGTTTGGTATGTTTCTATTGACTGGGACAAAACATCTTTAACGGTGTCGCAAAGAGGATTGCTTGAGAAAAAGTTGAATTGCAGTACTACTCATGGTTCGTATGTTAATCTTCTTGACAATAAAGTTGATTTAATTATTACATCACGAGAAATATCACGAGGCGAACAAGTTTACGCTACCTCTAAAGGAGTAAAGTTGATTTCTCGACCTATCGGCAAAGATGGTTTTGCATTTATTGTAAACAAAAATAGTCCTATCACCTCTTTAACGGTTAAGCAGATACAAGATATATACACAGGTAAAGTGTTAAATTGGAAAGAAGTGGGTGGGAATGATCAAGAGATACATCCATATATTAGGAATGCAAACTCTGGAAGCCAAGAGAAAATGGAGATGATGGTTATGAAAGGGCTAACGATTGTAGGAAAACCAGGTATGCAGACGGGAACGATGGCTGGACCTTTTTACGAAATACGTAGAGATGTAAATGGAATCGCATACACCCCTTTTTATTATTATAATATCATGATGCGTGAACAAGACTATGCCAAGACAATTGGTGTAGAAGGCATACATCCGAACAAAGAAACAATTAACAGCGGGGCTTACCCGTTTGTATCGGAAATATATGCATCCATCAGATCGGATGTTCCCCACGATTCATTCACATATAAACTTTTTGAATATCTTACTCAATCAGGGGCGCAGTCTATCGTGGAAGAGAGCGGTTACGTTCCTTTGAGTTCAACAACAGGAGTAAGGTCAAATGAAACTAAAAACTAAGAAATTTGCAGGGGCGTACTTCAATTTCTGGAATAAATGTCACCAATGATGGCCAAGGAGTAATTCTTGAAAAATACAGATTTATTGATGGAGAGATTACAGCTAGTAAGGTAATGAAAAACAGATTAGCACTTAGTTTCTGCTTTAAATCTTGAGCAGTTATAGCTTGGGCTCTAAAAGCTGTCTACCATTTGTCGTTCTCAACAAGTAGCCTCACCAAACCTTCAGAATCGGTACTTGTGATTACTGTTACAACCGTCTTGGCTGACTCCTCGTTCCAGCTTGCCGTCATGTACTTGTTATCGCCCATCATGGCCATGTCCAACAAGCGGAACATCTCTTATAGCGGCGATATGTTGTTGCACCATCAATGACCGTTGCTTTTATCGTGTCCCTTGTTTCTACTGTTCTATTTAGCCATTGTTTCGTTCAAGTTTGATTAGATAATACGGTGTATTTCATATCCTTCTACATAGATAGCACTGAACGGACGTGCCGGACACTGGTTTTCGCACGCCCCACATCCAATACAACGTTCGGTGTTGACCGCTGGGATTTTCGGAGATTTTGGATTTGAAGGCTTACTCGGCACCATCGTAATGGCACCCGCGGGACAATGGCGGGCGCAGTTGCCACATTCTACACCATCAGTGAGTGGAATGCAATTCTTTTTCACCCAAACGGCATGGCCGATTTGTGTTGCTGATTTGGCCATGCGTGTGATGGGCCTGATGGCACCGGTAGGACAAACATTGCTGCATCGTGTGCATCCAGGGTGGCAATAGCCTCGCTCGAACGACATGGTGGGTTGCATCAGCTTCATCAAGTCAGTTGATGGGCGAAGCACATCGTTGGGACACTGCGCCACGCAAAGCTGACATGCTGTGCAGTGCCGTGCCATATTCTCGGCCGAAAGCGAACCGGGAGGTGTGATGGGCGTCGTTCGTTTCGGAACTATTTTGTCTTCAATGACAGCCAATCCTCCGTCTATCTTCTTCTTTTTCTGTGCCCATGCCGCCGTTGTCATGGCAACAGCCACTCCGATGAGGAATGTCCGGCGTGAGGTATCAATCGGCTTTGTGGCATCCGCTTTTACAATCTTTTCTTCTTTTGAGCGGCTCATGTCGTTCCACCGCCATTGCAGATGAAGTGCATCGTGCTGACAATTATCTATACAGTTCATGCACGCCACGCATCGACTGTAGTCAATCTTGTGGTTTTTGTAATCAATGCAAGCCGCTTTGCACCTATGTGCGCACAGACTGCATTTGGTACATTTCCCGGCATCGAGTACGGGATGAAGCAGCGAGAAGCGCGAGATAAATCCCAGAACGGTACCCACTGGACAAACGGTGTTGCAATAGGTACGTCCGTTGCGCCAAGCCAATACGATGAGTGCAACGAAGCTTACTGCGGCGATGATAAAAGTAGGCAGACTGCGCAACCACACATCTCTTTCGTAGAAAGCATAACTGTCGGCACGTTCGGCCAAGAAAGCCAGCAGGTTGTTGCCCCAGATATATATCGGTTGAAACAGGTTCTGTACGATGCGTCCGTACGAACTGTAAGGAGCGAGCAATGCCACCAAGGAGCCAATGCCTGCGATCAAGGCAATGACAAAGAGCGTGAAAACACCATATCTCAACCACTTAACTTCAGGAGAGTATGAGAAACGATTCCGCTTTTTCTTGCGTCGTCCGCTAAACCATGACACTACATCTTGGAAAACACCCAATGGACAGATGACGGAGCAATAGATGCGTCCGAACACCAAAGTCAGCACGACCAAGAAAACAATCACTCCAATGTTCAACGCAAGTACGGCGGGGAGGAATTGTATCTTTGCCAACCATCCCAGCCAGGTGTGCAGTGTGCCGGTGAAATCGAGGAACAGCCCTGTGATGAGTACAAACACAACAAGGGCACAAGTCAATCTTATTTTTCGTAACATAATCGTCAATCTTGAAAATTCAAAACGCTATCATGATTTGGTGTGTTCATTGCGAAGCCTACCAATTCTTCGCAGGCAAGTCATCATCATCGCTTTCGACTGCGTATCACGTATACTTTCGGGTGCTATCAACGAAATCTTTGAGTGACAATGACCTGGAATCGTTTATAAAAATAGTTGGATTTATGGAGATAACTATACCTCGTCATGATATCTTAACATATATTAGTACGAAAATCCCATTCACGGTGATATCCTTGTATGATGGCTTGTTGGCTTGCGACGCTCCATGGTTGCGGGTTGTGCTTTATGTCAGATGTGGTTTCCCGATGAACTCCAGTTTCTCTCAAGCTCACGGCTCAGCGTATCTTCACTCGTTCCTACAATGCAGACAATTCAACTAAAAAACAACGCACGCTTGTGTTTCTCGTCTAAAAGCTGTACTTTTGTTGCAACTACAACAAAATACAATTAGCATTGGAGGAGCAAACAGACTGATATGTCAAGCATCAAAATACTCAATAGTTCGTTTCTCGAACAACTTGAACTCGAGTTGGCGCCAGGCATCAAAGCCGGCTTTCCGAGTCCTGCGGGTGATTATCTGCAAGACTCTCTCGACTTTAATCGTGACTTCATCCGTCATCCCGACGCTACGTTCTATGGCCGGGTATCGGGCGACTCGATGATAGATGCCGGCATCAACGATGGGGATATCGCCGTGATAGACCGTTCGGTGGAGGCTGGGCACAATGATGTAATCGTGGCTTACATCAATGGAGAGTTCACCATCAAGTATCTCGACATGACCCATGTGCATGAGGGTTATATCGAATTGCGGCCCGCCAACAAGGCGTTCCGTCCGATTAGGGTCAGCGAATTGGATAAATTCGAGGTGTGGGGCGTAGTGGTTTGGACCATCAAAAACTGGAAAAAGTAATATGTTTTACGCCATCTGCGACTGTGACAACTGCTATGTGAGTTGTGAACGGGTGTTTCGTCCCGATCTCAACGGCAAGCCCGTTGTTGTGCTGAGCAACAACGATGGTTGCGTGGTGGCACGCAGTAAGGAGGCCAAACAGCTGGGTATTAAAGCCGGATTGCCTTATTATCAGATGAAAGAGCAATTCCCTGGTGAGGAAATTGCCGTGTTTTCGAGCAATTACGAGTTGTATGGTGAACTCACGGCGCGCGTCATGACCATCATCAAAGACGCTGCCCCACAGATGTTTCGCTATTCCATTGACGAATGCTTCTGCTTGCTTCCCGACATGAGTTTTGACGAATTAAAGCAGTGGGGCGAAGACCTGCATCGGCGTATTCTGAAGCATACGGGACTTCCCATCAGCATCGGAATGGCCAAAACCAAGACGCTGGCGAAGGCGGCCAGCCACTTTGCCAAGAAACATGAGGGCTATCATCATTGTTGCATCATCGAAACGGAGGAAAAACGCGTCAAGGCTCTCCAGCTATTTCCTGTGGGTGAGGTGTGGGGAATAGGACATCGAAACACCCCCAAGCTGCTGGAAATGGGCGACAAGACGGCCTACGACTTTGCCAACCATTCCAAGGAGTGGGTTCGGTTGCTGTTCCATGTCACTGGTGTAAGGACCTGGATGGAACTCAATGGCGAAGACTGTATTCCGAATGAAGAACCTGCGAAAAAGAAAAGCATCTGTACCAGTCGCAGTTTTACGGGTACGATATCCGACTTTGAAGCCGTTAGAACGCACGTTTCCAACTTCGCTGTGCGCTGTTCGCAGAAGCTCAGACGGCAGCACAGCGTGGCGTCTGTGGTGAGTGTGTTCATCCACACCAATCAGTTTAGAGAAGACCAACAGCAGTATTGGAACAGTCGCGAAGTGACACTTTTGACGCCTTCCAACTCCACGCAGCAGCTCGTGCAAGCGGCAGCAAAGGCTTTGCAGGAAATCTTCGTGCCTGGTTTGCAGTATAAAAAGGCGGGAGTTGTGGTGATGGGAATCATGTCCGACAGTGCTGTCCAGACCAATTTCATCGATTATAACCGCGATAAAATGGAAAAACAGATGCGGCTTGATCAGGTAATCGACCGCCTGAACAAGCTCAGTGGCTCCGAATTGGTGGTATTAGGAGCCCAACAATACCGGGAAAAAGACAAGCAAGGCCACCACGTTGCTTTCACGGATGCCATTCGACACGACTTCAAAAGTAAGAATCCCACCACGCGTTGGAGCGACATCATCACCCTGAAATAGTCTTTCCCAAGCATTTCTTGGCAGCAAATAGTGACGGAATTCGCCCTGCGTGTTCCGCCTCTTATCCTTCTTCTGCCTGCTCAAGCATCTGTTGTTGCGTTGTTTCGTCTTGTGTTTTCTCACGCGTCACATACTTCTGCCAATAAGCAATGAGCAGGGTTGTTAACGGAAGTGCCACAATCAGACCAATGAATCCAAGCAATGTTCCCCATACAGACAGGGACAAAAGCAAGATGGCGGGATTGAGGTTCATGGCTTTTCCCATGATTTTAGGCGTGAGGACGGTATCACTAATCACCTGAACAATCAGGAACACGAGCATGGCCAAGCCAAAGATAATCCAGAAATTCTGCCCTGTGTCGGCTGCTTTCAGCATGGACAGGAAGACCATTGGCACCAAAGCTAACGTGTGGAGGTAGGGCACCAGGTTCATAAATCCCATCATGATGCCAAGCGCAATGGCCATTGGGAAATTGATGATGGAGAGGCCAATGCCGAAGAGAATACCAAGGATGAGTGAAACAAGTCCTTGTCCTCGGATGTAATTATTGAGTTCTCTTTCCACATCTTTCATCAACTCTTCCCAGAATGGACGATTCTTCTTCGGGAAAATGCGAATCCAGTTGTCGGTCAAAAATTCATAATCTTGCAAGATGAAGAAGGTATATAATAAGGTGATTAACGAAGCGATGATGCTAATCACGACACTGGCCGTTTGTCCAAGCAAGGTAAATACCTTGGGCATCCCCGTCTGAAGGATGTTGCCGAAATCCTTGCTCTTCATGAAATTTTCTATTTCATCGCGGTTTTTGGTAATCCAATTTGAGATGTAAGAGCCTAAGTCGCTACTGTGCGTACTATGATTAATCCAGTTGTTGAGGATGTCGTTGAGCTTGCCAAACTGTTCGATCATCGGTGGAATGATGGCATATACCAGTCCGCCAATCACCACAGCCACGGCCAACATGGTGATGATAATAGCAATGGCGCGAACTTTGACATGCATTTTATACTGTACAAACTTCACCAGTGGGTAGAGCAAGTAGGCAAAGAGCCAGGCCACAAAGAACGGTAGGAGCACGCCGCTCAGGTAGTTGACAAGGTATAAAACGCAGAATATCAATAGCAGGACGGAGGCTATTCGTATAAATTTGTCAAAGGTGATTTCTTGTCTTTTCATATTTTCGTAGATTGATGTTTCCTATTTGAGCTTTTCTTCCTGTTGGGGAGCCATCGAAACAGACTGCTCTTGGCGTAAGGCCTTTTGGTAACAGTCCCTGCAAAGGGGTTCGTAGGTGAGCTTTTCGCCCAGCAAAACGCGCTTATCGTTCTGCACCAATCGGTGGCTGATGTAAGCCAAAGCGCCGCATTTCACGCAGATGGCATGCACTTTGGTCACCTCATCAGCGATGGCACACAAGCCAGGAATGGGACCGAAAGGCCTACCTTGGAAGTCCATGTCAAGACCTGCAATGATCACGCGCACCCCTTTGTTGGCCAATTCGTTGCACACCTTGACGAGTCCATCATCGAAGAATTGGGCTTCATCGATGCCCACCACCTCCGCATCGGAAGACAATAACAAAATGCTTGACGATGAATCAACGGGAGTAGACTGAATGGCATGCTGGTCATGGCTCACCACATTCTCCTCAGAATAGCGGGTGTCTATGGCGGGCTTGAATATCTCAACGCGCTGTTTGGCAAAGCTAGCCCGTCGCATGCGCCTAATCAGCTCTTCTGTCTTGCCCGAAAACATAGAGCCACATATCACTTCTATTCTTCCTGGGCGATGTGATTCGCCTGTCAAATATTCCATCATGTTGCTGCAAAAATACGAAGAGGAATTAAAAATTGCAAAGAAATTGTCTGTTTTTTTGTTCGTCTTGATTATTTAACTATATTTGCGTTCTATATGGGAATATTGTACATCGTGCCCACCCCAGTGGGGAATATGGAAGATATGACGATGCGAGCCATTCGCATTCTCAAGGAGGTGGACCTGGTGTTGGCAGAAGATACCAGGACATCGGGCAAGTTGTTGAAGCATTATGACATACAAAATCACTTGCTATCGCACCATAAGTTCAACGAACATGGCACTTCCGCGGGTATTGTAGAACGATTGAAAGCAGGCCAGAGCATAGCGCTCATCAGCGATGCAGGCACACCCGGTATCAGCGACCCAGGGTTCTTTCTGGCGCGCGAGGCTGCAAAAGCTGGCATAACGGTACAAACACTGCCTGGAGCCACCGCCTGCATTCCGGCTATTGTCTCATCTGGTTTGCCCTGTGACCGCTTCTGTTTCGAAGGCTTCTTGCCGCAGAAAAAAGGTCGACAGACACAGTTGGAGGCGCTCAAAGAAGAGCGTAGAACGATGATTTTCTACGAGTCGCCCTATCGTTTGCTGAAAACATTACAGCAATTTGCCGATGTATTTGGCCCCGACCGCCCCGTGAGCGTGGCTCGTGAGATATCCAAACTGCACGAAGAACATGTTCGAGGCACACTTGAAGAGGTGATACAACATTTTAAAGAAGTTCCACCGCGAGGCGAAATCGTCATTGTGGTGGGTGGAGATAACAAAAATAAGAAACTTAAAACAGAACGAATATGAAAAAGATTTTAAGCCTGGCCACCATTGCCATCATTACTTTCGCATGCTTTGGATGTCAGAACAACAAGAAAAACAGCGATTTGGAACAGGCGGCTCAAGCCGACTCATTGCAGCAAATCATCAGTCAGAAAGACAACGAAATCAATGACATGATGGGTACGCTCAATGAAATCCAAGAGGGATTCAAGGAAATTAATGCGGCAGAAAACAGGGTTACCATCGCCAAAGAAGGTGAGGGTGCCAACAAAGGGCAGCAGATTCGTGAGGACATTCAGTTCATCGCCTCTACCATGAAGCGTAACCGCGAACTGATTGCCAAGCTCCGCAACCAACTCAAGCAAAGCTCCGTGAAAGGTGATGGTTTGAAAAAAGCATTGGACAGCCTCACCGCTCAGTTGGAAGAGAAAGACAAGCAGCTTCAGGAATTGCGTGCCGAACTGGATGCGAAGGACATCCATATCTCCGAGTTGGATGAAACAATCAACAACCTGAACACCAATGTCAACAATTTGGCAACCGAGAGTTCGCAGAAATCGCAGGTAATCAACAGTCAGGACAAGCAGCTTAACACCGCTTGGTTTGTGTTTGGTACACGAAAAGAGCTGAAAGAACAGCGAATCATCGAGGGGGATAAGGTATTGCAGGCCAACTTCAACAAGGATTATTTCACCAAGATTGACATCCGCGTGAACAAAGAAATCAAGTTGTACTCCAAGTCGGCTAAGGTTCTCACCATGCACCCATCCAGCAGTTATCAGTTGCAGCGCGATGCCAACAAGCAGTACGTGCTTCGAATCACCAATCCGGAAATCTTCTGGAGTACCAGTAAGTACCTAGTTATCTTAGTGAGATAAGGCTGTCGAGAAACACGGCTCCTTTATAAAAAAGGTCGTTTGCTGTCAAAAACAATCATGTTCTTTTGTTTTTTAACAACGAATTGAACAAATGAAGCAAATTTGATTGTTTGGAATCAATGAACGCTGGCGTTCACCGAATAAAACGAATTTGGAAAAGACATAGATTGTATCTATTATTAGTTGATTACCAACACTGTAAGCTCTAAGCGATAGAAAGGTGGCAATGTGGATTCTGTGTAGATACGAAAAATGTGAGATTTAACGTATTCAACTTTTGATTTCATCAAGATTACATAGATATGGATTGGATGGGGTCGTTTGAACCGACCCCATAATATGATTAAACGGAAACAAGAAGACCATGTAAGAGAGTGAATCACCAGTAGCCATTCCACATATTATTACCTCCATAATGGTTCCGTTTCCCATCCCTGCGGAAAGCCGAGAGCTTTTAAGTCAATTTCGGGAAACCGAATGAACAACCATGTTATTTTGGATTGCATATCATTATTGGGGGATATAACATTAAGAAAGTACTTGATGATGCAAAGATCAAAGTAAGCACGCATGGAATCTGCTGGCAGCGTTATCCAATCTCCTGCGGGACTATTGGGAATTGCTGGCTGAATAGCATTCTGCTTGTTCCATACTCTTGAATGATGACCACAAGCATTTCGAGTAACGGCAATAACCGTGAGCCATGACTCAAACACATTGATAGGTAAACCAAAGCGTTTTGCTATGCGTTTGCGTATGCGATTTTGTTTGATGTTACGATAAATGGCATTGACATTTCCAATAGTAAGCAGTTCTCCTAAAATCCACGATGGAGGGTAAGGTTCTGAGTAGGTTCGTTTGAAATGGAGAATGAATTCCTCCTTAGATTTACTATATTCGCTGGATATAGCTCGCATTGTTTCATTAAACTTGGAACTATCCAAGAAATACAAAGAGTCAGTCAGCCAAAAAGGATTGCCTGTCATATCTGCTGTTATTTGCATCACCGCACACCTGATAGCAATTTCAATCTTTTCTATCTCATTGAACATGAGCAGCCTTAGTTTCTTGTCAAAACGATAAAGCATCATCACCTTTTTGAAGGTTGAACCTTCTTTGTACAAATGTGCTGTTTTGGGCATCTTCAACAAAGGATACATATAAGCAGACAATCTGTAATAACCAATGTTGTCAAGGTATTGTATGGCTTTGTTTCTATCACAAATTTGTAAACCTCGAGATTCAAGCAAATTAACGAGATTTTCTGAAGATTCAAACCGTTTTGTAAAGGGAATAAGATTCGCCATATTCAAATGTGAATAAACAAAAAAAACGCCTCGCACGATTTGAGCATTGTTAAGAGGCTTGGCGAGGACTGACGCTGCAAAGTTACAAACAATCATTGATAATACAAACTTTTTAGCAAGAAAAATCACGCAAAAGTGAAATTCTTTGACATGTTTATAGTTAATAATGTTAAATCAGACCTTAAAATCATACTTTGCCAGCCAAACAAAGCGGTTTTCAAGGTAAAAGTATTACCTTTGTAACGTCTATACCCATACCGAAAGCCCCGATGGGCAGAGGTTAGGCAGACATACATATGGTAAAAGGCGTTTTTGTACGCTTTGGTTTTGACGCTATAAGAATCTCGCAAATTCAACGACAAGTCAAGAACAAAGCAACAAAGAACGCCTCATGAGGTGTATTATATACAGCCCTCATTGGCTTCGGACGATTCTGTCGTTCGTTGTCTGAGTGCATTCTATATACTTACACTGGCGTGGGGCTTTCGGCGTTGTATCAGCGTTGTACATTGAAAGACGATATTTCTTATTTGTTACCTACTTGATTATCAGCAGGTACAGGAAAACTCAAACGTAAGCATTATTTTATTGGGTGACAAGAAAGAACCAACAAAATGAAAAACAAATCTTGTGCAACAAATTTTGCTACCCAACAACCATTTTCCCTGTTACTTTTATTTCAAGAACCGTTTTTACTGGCGGAAAGAAAAAAGATGTGTTACTTGTCTATGGCTGCCAACCAAAGCCAATACACAAATATAAATTCATTCATCTTAGGATATATATACTAATGGATTGGATGAACTGAACGAATTGCGGAGCGATAGCCCAACCATGCCATGTGTTGTATTGGGTTGTCGCTCTCTTTCTTTCCGCCAGTAAGAACTCTTGTATGATTTCTGTTACTTTCCACTTGTAACCGCTTGTTTCAAGTCATTCTTAGCTCTTTTATTCTCATTTCTCAACTATTCTAATTGTTACTCCGTTACCTGAATCTTCATCACCATTTCTGGGCTTTGATAAATTTGGTTGCAAAGGTAATGTCTGTACCCATATTCCTTGCAAGGTCAGTGCCTATGGTCTCTTGCTAAAATCTCCACCTTGCAGGTTGTATTTTAGCAGAGAACCTTGCAGGAAAAGCACAGACACCTTTTGAGGCAACAAAATTTTAATCAATCCCGAAATTGCAGATGCAAAATTAGGGAATAAAAATGAAGACTTATGGCAAACATTTGTGACACTCAGTACAAGGTGATGGGCGAACGCAAGGCGGTAGCCGACCTTTGGAATACGCTCCAAACAATGGAGGTGAACACCAAGAACGTATATCTCTACAAGTTGGCGGAACACTATGGCATCGACTATGAGAAGATGGGCATATCGGTAAGAGGACATATCTATTGGGCAGAGTTTGAGGCAGACGAGGACATCTGCTTGTTGTCCTTTGACACCGAAAGTGCATGGTCTGCCTGTGAGGAGTTCTTTGATGAACTGAACAAAGTTCTTGGTGGAGAACTTTCCGTCAGTTATCGTGAGATAGAATGTGGATGCGACATTTTCTATGTCCATGACGAGCAAGGCTTCTTCCCAGAGGAATGCTGTGTGAGTTCTTCGGGCGAGCCTTTCGAGGATGCTTGTGAGGACATCTTTGACACTTGCCAAGATGCTATTGCCAAGTGGTGTGAGAAGATGGGTATCTCGCAAGGTGACAGAACTGATGATGAAATGGTGGACTTCATTAACGGCTATGAGTATGAGAACGAGGGCACCTATTATTATATAAACAAGTTCACGTTTAGCTGATGAAAAGATTTGAGACGATAGAGAAAATCCCCACTTGGGCATTATGCTATATCATCAATGGCGACCCTACGGGATTGAGTGATGAAGACATCAAGATGGTTGATGGCTTCATGCAGAAATGGCAAGTGGAGATTGTTTCTCCACTCAACCAAGACGGAAACGCATCATTCTCGCACTATCCTGCCTTTGGACTACCTGCAGAGGTTGAGGAGTGCAAGGTGATTTATCATTCGGAGGACCCACAAACTTTATAGAGCTATGTTTGAATACGAAGAATTGACCGACATTATCGGTTGCAGTTGCACACTGCTGATACCCTACAGAGGACGCACAGAAGGTTTCGTGGTTGCAGACTATGGTGAGGACATCGTAGTGAAATTGCGCAATGGCAAGGAAATTGTAGAAAGACGTGATGACGTTCTTGTCTATGACTGACGAAAAGGATGCTTGGTGAAGGTTATACTCGCCAGGCATCTTTTTTCTTTCCGCCAGTAAAAGCCCTTTTGTATGAAACGGCAAACTCCCTTCATCGTTTGCCGATAAACTTTTATATGGCTATGCTTTGATGGTTGTATTCGCCAAATGGCGACCTGCCTCTTTGTATGAGACAAAATCTGCGACTACGCCTTTCTTGGAGCTTTTCGTACAATGAAGTCTTTTGTCTGAGGATGGATCTTGTTTGCAGCATTGCGATTGTAGTTGGTTGCTCATGCTTACCTTCCTCAACAAATAGGAGTAGCCTTCGAAGCTGGTTCTCCTTCTGCTTGTCTTGGTCAATATGCTCATGCGACCACCCTCCATGCGGAAAAGTATATTGCCTGTTGGTTAACCATTGTTGCTGACGGCAAAACGCCATGGAAACGTGCTTTGCATTGATGATGGTTGCTGCAAATGATTGTACCATACGATGCTGTTACGGTGTTCTTGCGTCCTTTTCTGAATTACCGATTTTTTGAAGCCACTATTTTTCCTATGCAAAGGTAGCGTGATGCTTCAACAGATGGAATCCGTCTTGTGCGGTCGCTTCGCTGTGACCAATAAAATAGCCGATAATCTTCCTTTTTCTCCTCACCGCCAACAGAAAACGAGTATTATAGTCGATTTTCATGGTGCTGCCCTCATGTGCCACATCCCTGCTCTTGGATTGCATGTAAAAATTAAGTTTCACTTCAAAAAGTAATTCAATATGAAAAAGATCGAGAACACTTTCGTAGTAACAGGATTCGTAGGCAACAACGCAGAAATCCGTCAGTTCACCAACGCTTCAGTAGCACGTTTCTCATTGGCAGTCAGCCGTCAGGAGAAGAATGGTGAGGAAACCAACAGAGTATCAGCTTTCATGAACATGGAGGCATGGCGCAAGAACGAGCATGTTGACTCTTTCGACAAGCTGCAGAAGGGAACCTTGCTCACCGTCGAGGGCTACTTCAAACCAGACGAGTGGGTTGATCAGCAAGGCACCAAGCACAACCGCATCGTCTTCATCGCAAACAAGTTCTATCCTACACCAGACAAGGAGGAAACTCCAGCGGCAGAGCCTGAAAAGCCTACCAAGAAAGGCAAGAAATAGGATTTCTTCATTCTCTCCAATAAACAAAGCGGCTTCGGTCGCTTTTGTTTTGCTCATACAACCATGTTTACTTTTATACCCACTATTAGCAAGTTTACTCTTATAACCGCATGCGTACTGCTATTATAAGCGTCAAGCCGTCTTCCCTTTTTATTACTTTGTCCCACCCATCTGCGAAACCGCACCAACAGTTCGTCAAAGCGACATTCTTTATTTATCGGGAGTAAGATCCCGAAAGATGAAGAATGACCATTTGCCGAAGGACAAGCACGAACAGAATGGCATTGGCTAACGGCATCCGTGACGCAACCGTCACTTACATGCTGTCTACCAATGCCACCCCTTTCGTTAAGTTGCTTGTCTGGCTGTTGCGCAGTTTCACTCCCACCCATATCTTTTATATTCGCTTCTCGTCTTCCTTTTATAATCCATGGTTTACCCTTTTTATAGCCGTCACAAAGATTTTATGCCAAAAGGCTCCTTGACTGTGGCGACCAACTGTCGCTACTGCAATAAGCCACATGGCATGAAGGCTGGAGCGGAAACACACTCGGCATGGATGCCAAGAGAGTTTCCCAATTACTCCTGCCACATCTTTGTTCCGTCCTTCTATTATAATCGGCAAGCCATTCTCTCTTTATAGCACTTCGTCCCTCCCTTGCGGAATTGCACCAATGGCGCAGTTCCACACCCACCCTTTTCTTGTTGTAATCTTATGTAGTAGCACTTATAGCCATTTCATTTCGTCCATCGTCTTTGCCGCTTCGGATATTTTCCGCAAAGGTACCAGTTGCGTGGCAAATGACAAATTGGGCATCATGGATGCTTTTCAAAAAATCTTCCTCTATGTGCCTTGCATATAGAGCGTATTTTTCGCTTCCGATTTGTCTTTTTGCCTTCCAACTCCTTTGCGTGGCGGAAAAATATCCCTTGGGCAAGCCGAAAGGCTTCCGAAAATAGGGAAAATAAATAATCGAGTTTAATGCAAATAATTTTTCCGACTATGGCAAGAATGATAGACGACAACATCAAGAGACAGCTGAGCAAGAGGATGGATTTCTTCTTGAAGTATTTTCCTGTGAGGGTTCGCAATGTGGGCGAGGACGCAGTGGCTGCACGCCAACTGATTTGGGCGTTCAAGGATGCAAGGGACAACGCTTTTGAGAAGGTGGCGCAAATGACCGCAGCACATCTTATCAAAGTTTGTGGTGAGAAGATAAAGGACATCGTGTTTGTATGTGTGCCAGCCAGCACCCAAGCCAAGAACGAGAGTCGATACATGGCTTTCTGTAATCGTGTGAGCGAGCTTTGCGGCATCATCAACGGCTATTCGCACATATCCGTTTCAGGCGACCGCTTGGCAGTACACGAGCACCGCCATGACAAGGAAAAGAGCATCACTAAGACACAAGTGATTGAGTTTGATGAAGCCTACTTCAAAGGCAAGGACATCTATGTTTTTGATGATGTGGTAACGACCGGCGCAAGCTATGCCATTTTTGCCAATCAGTTGGAAATGTTTGGCGGAAACGTATTGGGAGGTCTTTTCTTGGGACGCACACACTATAAATATGCAAAGTGATATGGATAAGACAAAGTACATCAAAGCCAATTCCGTGGCTTTTTCGGGACATCGCACGATAGCGGAAGACCGCAAGGACGAGATAAGGAAGAAACTGAGGGGCAAGGTAAGGCTGCTCTATGCTATGGGCATCACCAATTTCTATTGTGGCATGGCACTCGGTTTCGATATGTTGGCAGCCGAGGAGGTGATTTCATTGAAAGTGGAACTTCCCAATCTGAAACTTATTGCCGTCATTCCCTATGACGGTCAGAACGAGAGGTGGAGCGCAAGGGAGCAAGACCGCTATTGGGATATTCTTGACAAGGCGGACGATGCTATCCTTTTGAGTAAGTACTATTTCAATGGATGCTTGCTCAGACGAAATGATTATATGCTTTCTCATTCGTGCGGACTGATTGCTTTCTTCGACGGCAAGCCCAAGGGCGGCACGTTCTACACTTGCCGAAAAGCCAAGTCGATGGGGATGGACATCATCAATCTGTACAAGTCACAAGTATAACAAACGAAAACTATAGCGTATGGACGACATCGTATCTTTGTTCGTGGTGTTCTTCGTGTTCAAGGCTTTAGGCGGAACGCTTAAAAGCCTTTTCCACGGAGACAAGCGAAATGATTTCAGAAGAGACAGATAAGGAATTGCCTTATCTGCCAAGTATTATGGGCAAGCCATACTGCAAGCATCAGTTGCAGTATGGCTCACCATTTATCTATATTGCACAAAAATCTAATTCGTTCAATAAGGATTTGTATGTTTTGCGAAACTTACTAATGGCAATATTTTTGATATTGCCTGGCTTGTTGCTTGTTATCAATTCATTCAGTAAAGCCGTGTCAGCTATGGCTGATTTCATTGCATCTACGCTCTTCTTATATCCGCATACCAATTTTGCGCCTGTAATAGACTTGAAGTGCTCAACTTCAGAGGTGTTGGCGAGTGTTTTACAGCAACTAAAGTGAACTATTTTATCACGGAAGAAATCCCCGGCTATATCTGCCAATTCTTGTAAATCAACATTTCCATTCTCTCCCTCTAAACTTATAGAATGAAACCAACCATGACAAGCTATATAAACAATGTCTATTTTATTCCATTCACGTTTATTCCTGTTGAAATACTCTATGTAGAGTTTCAAATCCTCTTTTGTCAAAATGTGCCTATAAATAGCATCGCATTTATGATATTCTTTCAACATTCTAAGAATAGGCTCGCTATTCAAATCAAAGCGTTCAGGCTTTTTGTGGGTATTGAATTTCCATTCTCCCTCAAAACAAAGTATATTCTTCATAAAATCACCTTTTATATTTCACTTTCATCCTTTGGCTTCCTCTTGCCGAGCGGCCCGCTGAACTTTCCACGGTTCAGCTTCACCCCATATTTGTTGAGTATGCGGAACACCGAGCTGCGGCTCCTGAAGCCGCTGACTTTCCAGATGTCATCGATAGTGTAGTTGTTGTTATACATATTGACGATATTCCTCTCACGGTCAATGCCTTTCTTTGGAGTTGAACTCTTGGCTGGTTTGATACCCGACTTTATATATTCCACATGAGTAGCAGCCTTACGCAAGGCAACTATCTCTTCGGACAACGAACCGAACATGAAAAGCACATCAGCGATTGATGTACTTGGGAACAACTCCCCCTTTGAGTCAATCTTATCCTGAATGGATATTATCCTTATCACCTTCACCCTGCAAAACTCCAGAAACATCGCCAATTCCCGAACACCACGCAGCGCATTGCTGAACTTCGAGATGACCAGTTCATCACCTCGTTTCAGACAATCCATGAGCTGCTTCCATTCCGGGCGTGTCTTCTCTTGGCTTGCACTATCTTCTATGATACGGCAGCAGCCATACTTCTCCATCCAAGCCCGGTCAAAGGTGAATGTGTCATACTGCTCCGAGTTAAATATGTAACCTACTTTTGCCATAGCTATTATACACTGATTTGTAATTTGCTGACAAAGATACTTATATTCCATCAAAGTATAATCATACTCTGATAATTATTATAGTTAATTAAAGATTGATGTACTGCACTTTCTTGGATATATTATCATTTCATATCATACTATAAAGTATGAATGAGAATAAAACATAAAGTTTGATTTAGTTTGAATGAATACCCGATAAATAGTCGTAAATTCGCACCAAAATTTCAAATAAAGTCCGAAATGGAAAGTATAAATATTATCATATCTGCGGCAAAAAGCCGATTGAGGGTGAAGTGCAAACAATCTTGCACTTCAAGTTTTCGCATATCATACTTTGATGGTAGAAAGCATATGTCCATGTTGTCTGCCATCATACTTGCCATTCTTTTGCTGGCATCCTGTTCAAAAAATGCCAGTGAATCATCTTTCCATGATGCAAGGGAGGCATTGGATGCGCAAAAGGAGTTCCTTTCAAGAATGAAATCAGACAAGGATTTGTCTATGGAACACCTTGCCAACAAAATATCCAAATGGCGTACTTTAGAAGACTCGGTTTCTGCTTGTCTGATGCGAGACACCATCAAAAAGGCACATTCGTTTCCGATGGAAGAATTTTCCAATGTCCATGACTCCATCCGTGACGAGTTTATGCGCATAGCTACCGCCAAGCGAAGGACATTCAAGGATGTGCTCCTGTTGAAGATGAACGCCACACCTTATAAAGGTAATAAGGAAACGGATAGCCTTTCCTTGGTGGCTTCAAAGTTTTTTGAGAGTATGGACACCATACCATTGTATAAAGGTGACAATACAAGGATCTTGACCACCTATCATTTCTTCTTAGAGAAGGTGAAGAAGGAAGGCATAGCCAACCAATCACAGTTTCTTGCCTTCTTGAAAACGGAAGACAGACTGTTCAGAACATTTCTATCTCATCTATACGAGATGAGCGACGTGTCGGTTTCGCATATAACAAGTGGAACAGAAGATGTGTGCAAGATGATTGCTCAATCTTCAAGGAAAGGAAACTTACCGGCAAGGGATGCCGTGGCATATATGGCGGTTCGTACCAATCGAAGAATCATCGCCAATGCGCAGACTTGCGTTGCAGACATAAAGAGCGGAAAGGTTACTTCAGCTGAACAACAGACTGCCTATTTCTGGATGATACTGCAACCATTCCTGTCCATTGATGACTTCGGAATGGCGATGCTTTCAGAGAATCAGCGAAAGGATTTGGTGCAACTGTCAATAGATGCTTTAGGCACAATCGCCTGTCTTAGCCGTTCCTTGCAGATGGACAAGAATATGACAGACGGGTTACCAGATATGTTCATCAAGCTATACATTTCTTCATTATAAACACAATAGTTATGCTGCATAAATTTCTCAACGACTTCCTGGCACTTGCACCATTGCAGTTGCCAGAGCTTATCAACCAGGAGCGCATGGAACAGCCAGTCTATGAAGACGGCTATGTCCTGCTTGACTTCAAGTTGGAAAAGCCTTGTCCTCTCGAAGAGGTGATGAACCTGTTCGAAGATCAGATGGAACTGGTCATCCTTTACCACAAGGTGACTTCCGTACATACAGAGTTCGGACAGTTCTGCTGTGCCTTCTCCAACCCTAATTTCGGGCGAATGTACAAGATGAATGCCAGTACGGATGCCAATGGAAATGTCCACTCCGTCATGGTGACAATCTATGAGTCCTTGGAGTTCATGTACGGTGACTTGTGCCACGACATGGAACTGCAAGCGAGGACAGGCTTCTTCAAGTACAAGCGTGACAAGGCGGACATGCTTATGTGTTTCATGTGACATTACGTTCCATTTATGAGCGACATGCAGCTTCAGAACATCGTGGACATCATCCACAAATGCCACACATGGATAGACGTTGGCAGTTCGTTCCATTGGAAAGACACCGCAGTTTCACGGCATGGCATGGTGCAGACCGTCTGCTGTCGGTGCCTGACTCTTCGAGCCTGTCATTCCAACAATGATTATGTCCGTGGGCAGGAGTGGCATATTCCTCTGCTTGACATTGACCGAAGTGCCAAGATTCTTATGAGAAAGGATGCTGGTTTCAAGAAACGCCTTGCTTCAAATGCTTTGACAATGGCGGATGTCGAGCGACTTTTCATGGAAGTCACCTATGGAATTATTGAGTTGGAGCTATTCGAAGGTTATTGACCGTTTTACATTACATTTTGATCTATGATATTCAAGATTATCTTTCTTTTCTTCCCTATGTTTCTTTTCTTGGCATCAACGATGTGCTACAGAAAGAACAATCGGATGATGCAGAGATTTTATCTCCGCATGGTGTTTTCGCATAATTTTCGAAAACTGTACACATTGCTGTTGCTGATGGCAATATTGGTGTTCAGTTTCGTGGCATATCAAGTACAGCCCAACGAGATTGGTGCTCATGTAATGGCACTGTTGGCATTGTTGCTGTTCAAGTTCTCCTATGCAGACAATCTGCTGCATAGGTTGCATGACAACAGGAAATCATGTGCTATCGCTTTTACAGCCTCATTGGTGTTCATGTTCACTCCCCATTTGTACACATTGGGGATGATGGTAGGCTTGCTCTTGGTGGCATCCATCTACTATCCGTCCTCAAAGGTCATCTTCAAGGCACAATGTCCTGACAGTGGCAGACACTTGGCGCAATGTCCTGAGGACATCGTAAACTTCTACTTTTAGTCCATTCTTGGAATATGCCACTTGGTACTTGGCACATTCCACAACACTCAGTCTAAAATGAGAATCATTATTTCACAACATCAACAAGACATTTTCAATGAAACATATACCAAAGGAAAATATAAAGGTAAGTCTCTCTGTCGGCTTTCTGGCATCTCTCCAGGACCGACATAACGAGCGGTATTCCAAACACGAAGCGTTCTGCTATCTGCTGGACAAGGCTTGTGAACACTACATGCCGAAAGCCGTAAGCAAGGAAGTGGCAGACGAATTGAAAGATTTTCAGTTTGTTACAACCAAAACTCAACTTGCGGAGGACTGGCATTGGCATCGTGCCACCGTGCGTCAGTTTCTCGAAAAATTAACGGAACATGGGCTGATACACTGCAAGGAGTTTGAAACGAAATACACCATCATCACGATGATTGGCATGAAGGACGGTAACGTTCCGACAATGCGAAATAGCATATTGGAACCAATCATCCGTTTCACAATGGACAGTTGGTTCAATGGCACTTCCACCACAGAAGAGACTGCCGTTGTCTGTGGTCAGATTGTAAAGGGTGCAGTAGCATTATCGCAAGAAAACAACTCTGCTTCTACATCATCTGACAACCAACTTTCATCTGATGATATTGCCACTTGCATGATTGGCAGACTTGTGGATTGTATGCCTCTTGTAGATGAGGAAGAACATAACACGCTTCAGTTGCGTAACGCAATCTTCAAGTTCTTCACTCGTGTTCTCAATCGAGACTGGCTCCAGTTGTTCCTTCTGATAAAGGAACTGCCCGACATCGCCAGTCATGGAAAGTCTGCTTCCGTCAAATTGAACACAGCTGAAGACATGAGCCTTTTCCAATCCCTGTGTTCCGCTTATAAGGCTTGCTGTCCTACCTCAACAGTTGAGACAGCTGCCAAGCCAGTTGTAACCGCCAAGGCGGACAACCGTAAGTAGAGTTCATTCTGTTCCATTATAGCAGCCTTACGGACATTCTCCTTTTAAGACCTCACGGTTCGGTACTGGCATATCGCACTCGTCGTGGCTTGCCTTTTTTAGCGCATCGGGCTTGCCCGCTGTTCACGAATTTAGGGAGTGTGGTAACTCATTACCCCTACGACCTATCAGTCTTCGGGAGAGTGTCCGCCAAGACAGCAAGCTGGGACACTGTTTTTACTGACACATATAAGCATATCAGAGATATGGAAAGAATAGCAAAGCAGGTTTTGAACGTCAGGGGACGTAAGGGATGCGCCGCCGCTCTCAGCCGTGAATACCAACGCAACTGGAGCGACAGGGCATGGCAGGTGGCTATTGCAAAAGGCAACTATGACCTCGGTAGACAGCATCTGAACTTCCAGATTTCCAAGGGAGGCAAGATAGCACCTATCGACAAGAGCAAGTCCATCCCACAGATGATGGCTGAGAACTTGGCTGCTCGTGGCATCAAGGACAAAAATGAGGGATTGACTGAGCCACGTTTCAGGACGGTGGCGGACTTCATCTTCAGCGGTTCGCAATGGAAGATGCGTGAGCTTGCCTTCGGTGACCAAGAGGTAGTCTTCAAGCCCGGCGACAACAAGGAGAATTATGCCGTCAAGCGTATGCCAGAGATTGAGCAATGGGCGACGGACATTTATAATTTTGTCGCAGGAAAGTATGGCGAGGAGAACATCGTTGCCTTCTATGTACACTTGGACGAGACTTCACCACATATCCATTGTGTTCTTCTGCCAATCAAGGACGGCAAGTTTGCCTTCAAGGAAATCTTCGCAGGTGCCAACAATCGGGAATATAGTCAACGAACATCACAACTTCATGACGAGTTGGCGATGGTCAATGAACCTTGGGGACTGGTGCGTGGAACGAGCCAAACGGAGACTCGGCAACGACACAGACCTACGGAGGAATACCGCAAGCACCTGTCCGAGGAATGTTCTTCAAAGGAAGAGGAACTGGACAACCTTAACAAGGCTGTAAGCGATCTTCGGGTGGAAATAGCACTGGCAGAACGTCGTGTAAAAGGTCTCTCTTCCATGGTGGAACATCTGGAAAAAGAGAGACATCAGAAGATGTTGGAGATTGACAAGCTGAAGGTGCTGATTGCAAACAAGGAGGGTGACAGTTCTATCTTGTCGCAGAAGTTGGAAAAAATGCAAAATGAGTTGGCTTCCGTTGATGAGAAACTGGCTGACAAGAAAGACAAGCTCGCTGTGGCTGACCAGCAGTTGGATGAGTTGAACAAGGACATGGAGTTTGTCAAGGAGCGGACAGAGACGCTTCGACAGGATGCCATGCAGTTCTCTCGTGAAGCTCAGACTGGTGCCGGCACACTTATCAAGACAGCGATGTTGGAAAGCATGGTCACTGACTACCGTTCCAAAATGGCATCGTTGCCACCTGAAATCAAAGTAGCATTTGACGGTTCGCCATTGGAAACCATAGCCGAGCACACTGCCGAAGTTCTTCATTGTGCCACCTTATTATACCTTGGCTACATCGACCAAGCCACGACATTTGCCGAAGGGCAAGGTGGCGGAGGCGGTGGCAGCAATGACATGAAATGGGGGCGCAACGATGACGAGGATGACAGGCGTTGGGCGCACCGCTGCCTTGCGATGGCAAACAGGATGATGCGACCGAAAGGCAGCAAGGGTAGAAAGCGTTAATAGAAAAAATAATCGACAAATTGAAATTTATGATTAGAAAAGCAATATTTATGATGGCATTGTGCCTATGCGGACAAATGCAAGTCAATGCAGAGACTATGGATGATGGCACGGATGATTTGGTGCCGTCTGGCATAAATGAGGATATGCTCCGACAGATTGAGCCTACATACCTCAAAGAAGTGGCAGTTCCTTCTGCATGGTCTTCCAACTGGTTCGTTGGCGTATCGGGTGGCACTTCCGCTTTTGTAGGAAAACCGCATGGTAAAGGAAACTTGTTCGACAGGATGAAACCTTCCCTGGCAATAAAGGCAGGAAAGTGGTTCACGCCAGAGATTGGGGGGCGGTTGAGTTTCCAAGGTTTTCAGTTCAAGGATGCCAGCAAGAATGTCCGTGATTACAAGATGGTTCATGCGGATTTTCTTTGGAATGTGACCAATAGTTTTGTCAAAGACCATGCCACCACACAAAGATGGGGATTCATTCCGTATGCTGGTTGCGGTATTATCCATAACGAGAATAACGGCAAGAGTCCGTTTGTCATCAACTATGGTGTGCTTGGACAATATCGTTTAACAAAGCGTTTGGCAGTCAACATGGAATTGGGTGGTGCAACCACATTCCGTGACTATGACGGCGTGGGCGCATCCAATAAGTTTGGTGACAATTTGTTCACCTTGTCTGCCGGACTGACTTTCAACATCGGAAAGGTCGGTTGGAAGAAGGTTGTAGATGCCGCTCCTTATATCAACCAGAACAAATGGCTGGCAGATTACACCAATGAATTGTTGGCTCGCAACCAAAAGTTAAGCAAAGCTCATGCGGAGGATGCAAATGTCATCGCTGAGATGAGAAAAATCTTGGAGATTGAAGGATTGCTGAAAGCCTATGCCGACCGCCTGACATATTATGCGGATAGTACGGAGTATCGCATCTACCCGAAAAATGACTACAGCGGTTTGAACTCACTCCGTGCAAGATTGGCTCACAAGGATTGGAATGGCATGGGAAAACCAAAAACAAGCCGCTCTCTGGAGTATAGTTTCTCTGTTTCCGATTCTGTTTCTTGGAACAAATACGTTGCAGAAATGACAGGTGGAACCAAGTGCATCGGTTCGCCAGTGTTCTTCTTTTTCAAGATTGGAACCGCGCAGTTGGTTGACGTTTCACAGATGGCAAACTTGGATGAGCTTGCTCGTATAGCAAAGGCTTATCATCTCAAAATTTCCGTTGTTGGTGCTGCCGACAGTGCCACAGGAAACGATGGCATCAACAATCCTCTCAGCAAGTCAAGAGCGGATTATATCACGCAACAGCTTGTGGCAAGAGGCATTGACAAGTCCATGATAATATCAAAAAGTAAGGGCGGTATTGATAAGTATTCACCAATTGCAGTCAACCGTCATACGGCTGTCAGACTATTTGCACAGTAAATGTGTTTTACTATCATTCATACGATAAGCGGTAATCTGCAAAACAATGATTATCAAAAGAAAGAGTCCGTTCGTGATGAATGGACTCTTTCTGCTATTGGTTGTTTTGTTCTTTCTCCTGTCGCAATATCTTGTTTATGACAGTGATGACTTGCTCTTGTATATAAGCTTTGAACATCGTGTCATCCTTTATGGCAAAGTCCAACTGTTCATATACTACAGTATTGACAGAACTTCTGAGTTGTTTTAACTTGTCATTTACTGGTATCTGTCGATGGCCTTGCCAATAGAACGTAACTTCATCTTGCACTATCGCTTTCAACACCATTTTCTGTTCACGGCTGAGTTTCTTGAAAGTCTTGTTTTCTCGTTCTTCGTTGTTGCCATATAAAATAGTATCGATATATTCATCGGCATCAACGATCTCAAACTCATTGTCCCCGAAAGGCAAGTCCAAAATCTTCTTGTTGCTTTTCTTCATCTCACCCATGCACTCCTTACAGATGTGTTGGACATGACCTTTCCTCGAAAATGACTCGTTCGGCTTGTATTCACCACAAATCTTACAGTAATGTCCTTTATGCTTCTTCTTTGCCATATCTCTTATCTTATCAAGGGTTATGCAACTGTATGAGAATGCAGGATGCATCATCTTCCAAGTATTCTATACGACTTGGCAATTTGTTTTCTACTATAACAGAATCTATGCAATCCTTGGATTGATAAAATCCATCTGTACATAAAAACAACAAGTCCATGTCTGATATTTTTGTTTCTTGAATGGATATAGGGTTGCGGAAACCTCTTCCATTCACACAACGAGTCAGAAAGGTACAATTATCACCTTCCTTCAGGTGGTCTTCAGTAAGTTGATGTATACCTTTTTCTTTTTTGTAATATAAACGGACATTTCCTTGCCATGCGTAATTGGCAGTATCATCTTTTATGTATAAGACGGTAACTGCTGCTCCCATTTTGCAACAAAGAGCCTTGCATTTATCTGCAACTGCAATGTCTGCTTGTTCAAAAGCCTTTGCTAACAGCTCTCTTATATCCACAGAATTATGTTCTGCCAATATTTTATAAATACTTTGTGCAACAGTGGCAGCTGCGATCTCACCATATTGTAAGCCACCCATACCATCGGCAAGGATAGCGATGCAACTCCCATCTTGTAATTGTTTGCACAAAATAAAATCCTGGTTTGTATCACATAAGCCTTTTTGACTACAATAATTTATATCTATCATTATAAATCCCTTTCTTCTGTAGCAGAGCGAAACACTTCTGAAATGACTTGCCATGTTCTCCTTACTTGGTCATAATTCAAACCCGATTGTGAATTGAGAGTTTGGCTTATCAGATAGCTTCTCTCCTCCAACTGCAATTCCTCGTCAATTTTGTCTGCATAATATACAAGTTGGTCTCGGTTCAATAACTTTGCCAAATCGTTTGCCAGCCAATAGCCACCAGCCACATATTCGTCAAAATCTTCCCAATCATACACTTCCATATACGCTTCTCGATCCAAGTTTGCCATAAGGTAGTTGTCCAATATGAACGACATATCCTCTGCATCCTTGTTTGTGGTTAGATGTCTGTCCATCCAAGCATTGAACTTCAGCAAGAATAATCCATGCAAAGAAGCTATCTTTACAGTGAATCTGTCATCAATACTAACCGTTATAGCATCAGAAAGCACTTCGTCAAACCCTTTTACGGACATGGCAATTGTTTCTTCGGGTGGCCAATAGATGTTGTCATCTTCCTTGGCGACATATCCGTATGGAACAACATCTATCTCATAGTCACCATAATAGAAGCGTTGGTGTTTTGACTTGTCCTTCTCGAAACCATCCGCAATCAAACTATTTTTGATTTTGTCAAATTCCTGCCAGTTTGGAACAGCTATAGCTAGATCCAAGTCTCTTGTCTTTCTACGTGATGACGTGTTCAGCATCTGCTGCATGACTATATCTCTAGCGGTGGCTCCTATGATAAAGAAGTCGTGATCCATTCTACGGAAGCTATCTGTAAGTTTCTCCAACAAATCCACAAGAAATGGATTGTTTATCTTTTCACTCGAAATCTTTAAGCTCATTCTTTAATATGCGTTGCGCAGCCTCAAAGCAGCGACTATTGCCACTACCCATCAAGTCTGCATAGATTAATATTGCAGGAACAGTTCTGTTGTCTGTTTCCCAATTCCAAAATTTGTTGTACAGATGAATTTCCCCATTTGCATCTTGCTTGACGACACCTGTTCGTATAAGATGTGCTGCAGGTATTTCCGTGTATATGTCGAAAATTCCTGGTTGTAAGTAGCCATCCGTCAAGTTTGCGGCAGGTTCTCCTCCCCATGACATGCCCTTTGGCAATGCTATGTTTTTCCACTCATTTCTATTCGCTTCTGTTCGAAATGACATTGCGCCTACCAGCAATTTGGGTTTCAATACTTCATTGTAATTGCTAACCCATAAGTCAAGCAGTTGTTTTTTGTCTTTTATTATGCGCCCGTTTTTAGTGTCACAAACAAAACCACGTCTTGTAAGTTCATCCAAAATGTTTTTCACGCTTCCCAAAGATACACCAATTTGCTCTTTTATCTCTCGATAAGGCTTCTTTATATTGTCTGCATCTTGCAACAGATAAAACACGACCTTCAATCCTGCATCTTGAAACACGGGATAGGTTTTCACCTTGGACTCTGTATTTTTCCTTCCTTGATTAAATATTTGGAAAATCAAGTTTCCTGCCTTTGTATATCTGACAAGGCAGTTTCCTGCACAGTCCAGATAGTTGATACCTCTGTTTGCCAATTCTGTTGATACCTGCGGCGTGACGTATTGCGTAACAAGCAAGATTTGCTGCTTGTCATTGTTCATCGTTTGCATAGTCGCTAATGTCGGATTTAATGTGGCCTTGGTTATGTTTTCCCTTACATGACACACAAAATCTACATTCATTATTTTAACAGTGACATCATTTTCATTGGTACAATTTACTTTGACGGCTGTTGTTGACACAACATCCCCCACAGGAAGGCTTGCTCTAAGAGCATCCAATGCTTGGTTTATTATGATATTGTTTGCCATCATTTTATGTTATTTGTTCAATATATCAGTTGTGTTCAATTTGATTGAACATTGCAAAGATAATGAACAAAACTTAAACGAACGAACTTTTTGTTCAATATTTCATCTTGTTCAATACTATTTAACATAGTGCGAAGATTGAACAGGGATATTTTCAGAAATACAATTCCCGAAAAGTGACACAAATGACAAAAAACGGGAATGCTCGAACTGTATATGCCGGTTCTAACAGATCTCTCTATTATCAAAAAGTGGTAATCATACCACTTTTCGTCACTAGAATATTCCCATACCCTTCATCCTCCCTTGTTTTTCCTTAGCAAATTTAGTTCAGCCCACCAGACTGTCAAGTACCGCCTTGCTATTAGCAGGTTATTTCATCAGCAGCCTTCCACCAATCAAAGATTGGGGTATTCCAATGAAATAATCTCCCAATTCCTTGTCTTGTCTGCCTCCATGTCCGAACTCTTGATTGCACGTAAAATCAATTCCCTCGATGAAGTCGTAAAGGCTTCGAGAATAGGGAAGAAAAAGAAGTTTCACAATTTAATCCGAACAGATATGAACGATATGATTAACGAAAGAGACAAGGAGTTTGCCAATGAGTTTTCACGCTTCGTGAACGGCAAGATGTGTTCCGCATCCAAGGTGGGTGCAGAGTTTGCCAATGACCACCGCTTTCTTGTAAACGAGAAGTTCAAGGTGATGATGGCTTTCATGGAGCAGTTGGCAATAAACTATCAGAAGGGCTATTATGACCTTCGCAATGAATGGGCTTGCACTTTGGCACATGCAGCCATTGAAGCCTTGCGTGAGCAGCAGCTCTACTATCCATCTTCATCAGAGTATTCACCCAATAAATAATGCAGTTATGACAAGCAGATTGATTACACCACAGTTGGCGGAGCAGTTCAAGCAATATCCGCTTTATTCACAGGACGGCAAGAAGAAGGATGCCATTTGCCAATGCGTCTTCTTCATCGGCAAAGTCCGTTGGTATGTATTGGAAGGTCAGCCGGAAGGCAATGACTTCACGCTGTTCTCTATCGTTGTCGGTCTTGCCGATACAGAATATGGCTATGCTTCCATCAAGGAAATGGAAAGTATCAGCGTGGATGTCGGACATAACCTTCCTAAGATACCGATATTGCAGGACAAGAGCTTCAAGCCTTGCCCAATCGGAAACATTCCCGACGAGAGATTGCAGTCGTTTCTGTCTGACATGTATGACAGGGAAGAAGTTTAAACCAAACATCAGCCGTAGGCTTCTTGCCTATGGCTGCTAAAAATCAAACGATATGATACAGCAAAAGATAACGGAGATAGCCGATATATTAGGATGGAGCGTTGATTTCTCCGAGCCACAAAACGGCAAGACAGATGTAAACTTCGCCAAATATACTTCCTATGGTCAAGATTTCAATTTCAGCGTGGAACTTGAAGGCGGTGATATGGAAGCCTTCATCGACAATATCCATGAGTATTACGAGAACTTTGATGTTGACGAGGAAGCGTACATTTGGATTGGCTCAGACGGTCACGGCAAAAATGGCGCACCTTACCACATTGCCGATATAGTCAAAGACATGGAGGAAGCCGAAGTCATGATGGCTGACCTTTATGAGGCATTCAGACAATATTATTCACAGTTGGAACTTCAAACCGTATGACAATAGAACAATATCTTTACCGTCTATGTCGAAACATTCTCAATGAGCGTTTCGACTGGCGCAAATACCTTACCACCCGAAGCTATTTCGGCAGAGACCTTTGCGTCACTCCGCTCCATGTCTCCTATGGACAAATCGGCTATACCATCCATTTCCCTTACTCTCGTGACCCAATGCCCGAACTCGCATATGATTGGGAAATGGACGACCTCACCATCGATGAGAAAGATTGGCAGAAATGGCTATCACCCGAAGAAGATGATGAGGAGGAAGAATAAAACTCCCCAAACGAAAAATCCAAGATGCCTACACATTATTATATATGTGCGCATCTTGGATTTTTGCATGTTTACCACAGATTGACTCGTTACCGACGGAACGCAGACCGTGCGACTTTTTCCTCTTCTACCTCAGTCTGCTCATTATCATTTGATGATGCAGATTGCTTCATGTCCTTCGCATCCTTGTTTTCTTCCGATACTGAAGCTGCAACATCCTCACTCTGTTGCTCCTTCATTTCCAAAGACACTTCGTCTATTCTCTGCGTGAGAATGGACGTTGCCTTTTTCACATCCATCAAGGTGGTCTTGATGAAACTTGGCGTCTCCTTCAGACTGCCGAGCCACGATTTCAGATAGGCGGCACTGTCTTCCTTCAGATTCTTGGTCATGCCATACTTCTGGCACACCAACGCACTGCCCAACTCTGCAACAAGTTCCTCCCTTGCATATTCATCTGAGCCAAAGCCCGATTGAGGATGCAAACGGTTCAACTGATTTTCCGCTCCTGTCGAGTGAACCATCTCATGAAACGCTGTTCCATACCACGACTCACCGTCTTTAAACTGTGCCTTCTCAGGAATGGTTATCTGGTTGCGAGAAATGGAGTAGAACGCATTATCCTGGTGTTCGATGTTGATGGGGCAAATCCACTTCTGTTCCTTGAACATCTTATCTACTGCAGGAAACGAGTACATGTCACCTTCCTGCACCAATGCTTTCTCTGGCTTGTTCTCGGCTTCTAACTTGGCATACAGTTCGGGTCTTGCCTCCTTCAAATTGGTCTGTGCCACATTGAAGACTTGGTACACATTCAACTTCGGATAGACATTATACTCCTTCTGCTCCTCAGCACTCATTCGCTTGTAGTCGTCATAGGGTATCTTTTCTTTTGTCTCCTTGTGTACAATGGTGAAACTTGTCAGCATCACGGGAAAACTCTTCTCTCCCTTGTTGATGCAGACCTTGGGCAACGGCTCACCATTAGCATCCGTCATCTGCTTCTTGTTACCTTGCTTGTCGGTCTGATAGTTCAAACCCACTGCACGGTTAAAGGTGCAGAACACTGGCAACTCGTAGCCTTTCTTCTCGCAGAGCATGGTGAGCAACAAGGCATTCATGCCGTTATACTCCCTGCCAGACAGGTTCTTCGGCCAGCTCAATGTACCTTCCGTAAACCAAGGCTTTTGCCATCCGTCCTTGCTTCCCAACGACTCGATCTTCTCTATCATCATGTTTGCGAAGGTGTCCAAGGCTCTGTCCTCAGCATTTTTTCCATCGCCATTATTCTGTGGACTCTTATTGTAATATGCCATACTTGCTAATTGTTAGGATGATACGGTTTCTTCTCCCACTGGTTCAACTCCGCCACCTTGCAGCCCAGGTTGAGCCTGTCGTTATACACCGAGATTTCCAGCTCGCCCTTTGCCTCGATGGTGGCTTTTGGCTGCAACCATTCCTCTCTTTCTTCCGAGAAACGGACAAAGCGCACCCATGTAAAGGCGAAATCTTCACCAATCTTCTCTGCACTGAAAGCCGAAAACATCAGGAAAGTCTTTCCTTTTTTGTCATTCTTCATGTCAATGTCCTTACCGACTTTGCCCTTGAACTCCATATCTCCCACGATGCCATCCTTGCTTTCTGTAGCAGGCTGGCTCACTTCGACTCCTTTCAAGTTAAAAAACAGGTTGTCGTCTTTCTTCTTGAAGGTAAGCACACCTTTCACATCGATGCGATTGCCCACAACGATAGCTTCGGCACAATCTCCATCCATGATGCAGCTTACCATCACCGTCTTGTTGATACCTTTCTTGGTTGGCACCACCACATCTACGGAATATGTAGTAAACGGCATTCCGTCCTTCCCATTGCGAACCACTGCAGCCTTGCTGACGGTTCCGCACACACTTACGTTACATTTAATCATAGCTCAAATACTTTTTTATTCGTTTTCAATCGACCAAGATGTGGAACTTCCAAGTATCTTACTTTCTTTGCATTGTCTGACTTTGACTTTCTTGCTGTTCCAGGACTTGCTCATAGTTTTGCGATGCCTGTTGCGTCAACACGATAGTATTCACCATTCCAGCGATGCGCATTTTTTTGGCATCATTGCTCAGGTTGGTATCACCCAACACTTGCGACAATCTACAGAACTCCGCATTGGTCAGCTCTCTCGTCACTTTGGTAGTGCCATTGTCCGCTTGCAACACAGCCTTTCCATTATCGCCAACACTCAACACGCACTCCTTCATAGTCGGCATCAACGGTTTCAAGTCCACCTGCCTTTTGCTTACAGCTTCTGAGATTTGCGCTTTTTGCTCTTCCTCGCTTTTACTGTCTATTTGCACAGCGAGGGCAAGCAGACTGCTATACATGGTAGTCACCAATCCCATTATCGGGTCTGCACTTGACAATCCTGTGCTTGCGTCCTCAGATGAAAGCAATTTCTTCATCCAATCGTCAGGTGACAGACTCGTGTCCACTGCCGAACTATTTCCCTTGTATTTTGCCAACAGGTCATTGCCGTTATACAATGCCTGTTGCTTCAGATTGCCTTTCTGCGCTATCTCCGCCAAGTACGATGCAGGATCCACGTCCCTTGTCTTGCCGTCTGCCGATATGGTCTTCACCCCGAAATGCAGATGCTCACCTGTGGTTCGCGTTCCAGTATTGCTAGATACACCCAACTTCTGTCCTGCTTTTACCTCGTCACCCACCTTCACGACGATACTGTCCAAGTGCATATAGGTGGTTTGCACCTTGCTTCCATCCGATCTTGCGTATTCCACTGTCACAGACTTGCCACCGCCAGTATTGGCATTGTGGTTCACAGCTACCACCTTGCCACCATTCTCGGTTGCCAACACATCATCATGCTTGGCTCTGATGTCAATGCCCTTGTGCATCTGCTGTTTGCTTTTGTCCATAGGGTCTTGACGCATACCGAATGGAGAAGTGACAAACAAGAACTCGTCCCTTTTCACAGGGAATGAGTATTTGTCGTTGGTTGTTTGAGATGCTGTTTGCTTCTTTTCGTCATTATTGGATGTCGATACCGAAGACGATACCGTTGCTGAAGTCCTTGCATTCTGTTCTACGCCGAACTTCTTGCCCTCAGCCCTCATCTCTTGCATCACCTGTTGGTCATACTTCTGTAATCCATTAATCTCGATAATCTTTTGCAAACTGGCAGCATATCCTCCATTGGTGGCATAACCGCCTCGCTCAATACCTTTTGTCCATCCCTTGTAGTCGTCGGGAGAGAGTTTGAAGCATTGGCTGTAGCGGCTGTTGTTCTTCAATATCTTGGAATGGTGTTCGTATGAGTCACCCACCGTGGCATACTTGCAGAACTTCTCATTAGGCTTGTCATCGGTATAGACAAGATAATCGCCACCGTTCTTCAACCAACTTTTCGAAGCCTTCACGCCAAAGTGGTTGTTGCCCAACTGCGACAGTTCACTCTGTCCATTACGGCTTTCTAAGATGCCTTGCGCCAAGGTGACGGAAGCAGGGATGCCATATCGCTTCATTTGTTCCATCGCCTCGACAGCATATCTTTCTGCATATTGCTGATTCTTGCTCATGTCTTTATCCTCATTATTATCGTTTCATACCGCCAGAACGCTGCTGTTCCTCAGTATTTTGCTCCTCTTGCTTCTGCTTGGGTGCCTCCAACTGGTCACAGATAGCCACTCGTTCTCCTGCTCGGATAAGTTTGGGCAGATAGGTGTCCAAGGCATGATGTGGAAAGCCAGCCATGTAGATACCAGCTTGGGTGTTTCTCTTTGTCAATGTAATCCCCAACACTTCCGCTCCTCGCTTGGCATCCTGTTCATACATCTCATAAAAATCACCTACACGAAACAGCAGCAAAGCATCTGGATGCTTGGCTTTCAACTCCTTCCATTGCTTCATGATGGGAGAGTCCTTGGTCTCTTCCTTCTGCTTACCCTTTGTTTCTTCCTTCTTTTCCACAGTAGCGTTATTATCTCTTTGAACAGTCGCATCCTTCTCTTCCCTAATATCTGTCTTTTCCTCAGAAGATGCTTGCTTATTCTCTTCCTCGTGATACTCTCGATGTTCTTCCTCATTCTTATCGGTGGAGACTTGCGTTTCTTGCTTCACCTCGGTTTCCTCAACTTGCTTTTCTGATGCAGTCTGCTCCTGCGTCTGTCCTTTCTGCAGGATGTCAGCAAACAGGGTAGCAGCAAGATGCTTTTTGTACTCGTTCTTGTCTTCGGCAATCCACATTCGTTGCCATTGGCTTGGCGATACCACACGAGGCTGCAACTTGTCTGCGCCATCAATGGTGACTGCACACAGAATGACATCGTTCTTTGCCTTGAACACGTTCACTTTCTGTATGCGGTTCATGTCCACCTCGTTGTGCTGACCGCTGCCAAACAAGTCCACCTTCAGGTCAGGCTTTGTCTCTGCCATCGCATAGTATTTCTGTGCCAGTTCCACTCTCAGACTGTCCATCGTGTCCTGCGCCTGTTTCAGTGTGGTGAAGAAGCGGTTTAAGTCCGCCTTGTCGGGATAGATGGAAAAAGCCTTCTGTCCTTCGGGCTTGATATACATCGCCCAACGCTTGTTGTCATCCTGCACCATCTGTATGCGGTCGAAGCCCACCTGCTTGCTCTGGCTCACGGCATCACTCACGTCTATCTTGGATATGTCTTCCAGTTGCCAGTTCTTCAATCTTGCCACAGTGATGTCCTTTCCTGCAAAATAGCTGTCATCAGGATGGTAGCCCAAAGCGCCATCGGGATTATAGAACTTGACAGACTGAAAACCTTCTTTCTGTAAGGCATGTTCGATGCGCTGCTTGCTCATGCCCGACACCTCGTTGTTCACTTCCAATGATGCTCCTGCTGGCAACACTACATCAGCACTCTTGTTTTCCTTGTCTCTTACAATCACCACAAACTTCTGCTCGCTGTCAGGATGCTTGGCTATCTCGTCTGCCACGAAGTAATGCTTGGGCATCTTCAATTGCATCTCGGTGGTCTGCTGCTCGTTCTTCAAGGATGAATATTCTATTTTCTCGCCACGCTCTGCCTTGCGGATAACGTCCAAGGCATTGTTCACATCACTCTCTATGGCATCTATCAGACATGGATTTTCTTTCAGTTCACGGTTCCAGTAGTCCACCAATCCCATGTTCTCCTTGGAAATCTTGGCTGGCATACCCATTTCCATCATCTTGATGCCCGAAGCCAGTTCTACCACCAGTTTCTCTTGCTTCACGGCATCCTCAGATGGTGCAATGCCATTCTTCATCACCATGCCTTCCCTTGCCAGTCGCTGTTGATGTCCTGTAGCACTCACCACTTGACGCAGCATCTCCTGCACATAATCGCTATATTGCTCAAAATTTTCTTGCTTTGGCATATACACGGCGTCCTTCTCCGTGTCATAATGTGCCACTCCGCTTCCGTCTTTGCGCACCGCCATCAGGTTGTCCTTCATCTTCTGGATGAAGTCATTCACTTGGCTACGCAATGCCTTGTCTTCATTCGCACCGACATTCGCCTTCACCACCTCTTCATATTTTTCTTTGTCTTTCAATAGCAACATGGTTTGATCGATGTTGAACAGCACTCGTATCTCCCGATTATGGATGCCCTTGTACTGTGTCTGATCGGTTGCCGACAATTCCTGGTAGTCCTTTCTGCTGATGATGTCTTCCGGATTATGTCGGTTCACATACTTGTTCCACGCATACCAGTTGAACGGCACACCTCTCTCATGCGCCATCACAGACTCGTCTCGCTTCTTGGCTTCACTAAATAACGTGTAAAGATTTGTAGAAAATCCGTTCTTGTCGGAGTTCAATCCCATCACGAGGGCATTGAACGGACTCACAACCGCTCCCTTTGGGTAAAACCGTGGATATTGCTTTCCTTGCTCATTCAGCCAGACACCCTTGTTGTCGGCTGCTTTCGACAGGGCCTCGGTAATCAGTGACACTTGACGCTCTGCCGCATTCTTCTCTTGTGGACTTTTCTCTTTCATCGTATGATTGTTTTACGTTTTCTTTTATTATCTTGAACGTTGAATAACTTCTCGCTGCTCTGCGTTTTCCATCGCCTCGTTTCTCACATTTCTCACTTCTTGCTCGCCATAGTTGCGTTCTGCCATCTGTCTCATCTGGTCACTCTTGGCAAGCACGGCATTGGCAAGGGTGTTGAGTGGTAAGGCTCCTGCTTGATATGCTCCAACCACATGCTCTGGCAGTTGGATGGTGTATGGCACTCGGTCGATGGTTGCCACTAAACAGTTGCCTTGTAGCACAGGGTTGGCTATTCGGGGATTCAACGGTTCGTCTGGATAGGACTTATATTGCACTGCTTGTGCTGTTGTATTATCGTATGATACAGCATTTCCATCATTGCTTTCCCGTTTGTTTGCCAATGCTTCATGTCCTGCCTTGTTCAGCAGATTGGCACCGCCCATACCGATGAGCGTCATCTTCAGCAATGGATTTTTCACAAACATTCCTGCAAGAATGGCGGCTATTGGCATCATGTTGTCCTTCAAGCCTAATGATTGCGTCTTGCCAGTGAACAGTCCAACAAGGATGTCGGGCAACATGGCTATCACATAGCCGAGGTTATTGCCGATGTCGCTGAAACCATTCAGTCCGAAGTTCTTCAACAGTCCTTCCCATCCGTTGCTGTTGTCACGCTCTGGCTGTTCCTGCTGCGTATCTTCCGATTGTTGCTGTTCTGCATCTTCTTGTAGGGCCTCTGTCTCATTTCTTTCTTTGATGATACGCTCAGCTTCTGCAACCTTGGCTGCGTCGTGCTTGGCTTTCTCTTCCAGATAGGCATCTTCCTTGCCGGGTGCCACTATCAGCGGTACATTCTTGTATTTCGGATCGTTCCGTTTCTCTTGCTCTTTTTGGAAAGGAAACTTAAAACTGTTGTCTGTCCATGCCATAGGCGTAAATGCTTTTTGTGGAATATGTATCTTGTTATGGAGTTTGCTGTTGAGCGTCTTGACATAGCCATTGTCGGTGGCATTCACTTTCTTGGCTTGTGAGCGAAAACCTGTGAAGGCATTGCCGTTTTGTCCGAACACACCCTTGCTGATGCTCAGTTCCATCACTTGCTCTTTCCGCTGTTCTGCGTTTCCCTTCTTGGAATCGAGGATATAGCCCAATGCCATGTCGCTCCCCACCAAAGTTGCCAATGACTTCCAACTACCGATACCGCCCATAGTCACGGCATCCACTACCGAGGCGGTAGCCCTTCCAGCAAACTTCTCCGTCTTGCTTGGCTTATAGGCTTTCTCGCCACGAGCTTCTATCTCAGCCGTCAATGGTGACTTCATCAGTTCTTCTTGCAGTCCCCAGATGCTGTTTTGTGCTGCCTTTCGCAAGATGTAGTCCATCGTTGATTTGGGTGTATTGTCCTTGACGAGCTTCCCAATCATCAGGTCTTCCATCCTTTGTGCAACGTATGCGTATGCCAAATCCTCGCCACAGGCTTTCGACAAAGCATCATATTTGCTTCGTCCAATTTCCTTCACCACGGCATTGCGCCACTCGCCTGCAAGAAGAGCCAAATCCTTCACGATGTTTTTGTCCTTCCATATCTTCTGGTTGTACATCTCCAAGTAGTCCTCTGTGGTTTTGCTGTTCCATTTGCCTGTCTGTTTCAGCACAAATTCCGTGTTATCGGCATACGGATTGGCAGAAGCAAGCACTCCTGCCAAACTGCTCTGGTATCTGCCTCTTTCCTCCAGTTGCTTGTGAGTCAAGTCATCTCGCACCTGTTTCATCACAGGTGCCAGCTTGCCGTCAAAATATCCTTGAAGGCAATACTCCAGTTCTGCAAAGCGTGTAGGGTTCTTGATTGTACTCATTATAGCGTTACGTTTAGTTGACCTAATATCTGTTCTCTTGTCTGCTCGATGGCTTGGTGATACACTTCCATCTGCTTTGGAAAGTATTCCTCCAGCCAAGCGTCTTTCTCTATTCTGTCATGGATGAAGAGAATGGCTTGTTGTAGTTCTATCTCCACGGAGCATTCTCCTTCCTCTCGGTTATTGAACCACGCTTTTGTCCACCATCTCACTCCTGCACGGTCTGGATAGACGCTCACCAACCTTGGAATATCAAAGCTCTGCACATCGATGTCCAGTTCAGTAAGCGGGTCGATGATGCCACTCGTCCTTATGGCTTCGTCATGGAGTTTTTTTTTAGAACTTCGCTCAATGTGGACAGATAGATGCCATGCCGCAATGCCAGATAGTTCAAGAAATCCGCAATCAGCATGTTCTGCACTTTGCAAGCCAAGGGCATGGCTCTCTGCCCGATGCCTAACGGATTGCTGATGGATGGCATAGCTTCATAGAAATAGTGTTTTGCTGCTGATAGCGAAAAAATGTTTCTCAGCGACAGCTCTGCATGTTGCGGTGTCACATACATACCTTTATACAGGTCTTCCATATACGATGGCATGAAGCGTAGCATCAGTTCTTCTATCTCTTTCTGATCTTTGTCATACTGTGTGGCTATATTCATGTCGTAGGTCTCAAACTCAGGAAAACCAGTCTTACCGGTCTGTTCCATTGCCTTCACATTGCCATATAGCATGGTCAGGAAATCAATCGGATTGATTTCCTTGCCGTCAAACTTTACCTCGAAATGCAGTCTGTCACCGCTCAATGCCACGATGTTTCCTGCCTTCACGGTTTGTCCGAAGTTCACGAACACGTTGGCAAGGTGAGCGTAGGTCACTTCATATTTGCCGTAGCGTATCACTTGGTAGATGCCGTGTGTCGCATCATTGCCAATGCCCGATACCGTTCCGCTTGCCAAGGCTGACAGCAGATAGTGGTTTGCCTCAAAGTCCAGTCCGTGGTGGAAGAATGGCTCTCCAGTTACAGGATGCTTCTGTTTTCCATATCCAAGTGTCAGTTCCACGTCCTTGCCTCGCTCCTCAAAGGGCATGCAAAAGCCGCTTTTTGATTGCAGCATCATCTCTTCTGTATATCTCATGTTGTTGTCGTTTTATGTTTTTATCGTTTCATGCCGCCACTGCGTGCGGTCGTTTCTGCTTCGTTCACATTTCTTCCTTGACCGCCATCACCACTGACGATGTTCTTGATGTTGGAATTGTTGCCGATGAGCATCATGCCGAGCATGGCTCCTGCTATCTTGCCAAGCCATCCGAAACGTCCGAAAGTGAGGAACGCTGCTGTTACCAGTCCTGCAAGGCTCAGTCCCGACACATTTCCTTTCCCTAAGTTCTTGAAGAAGTTGCCGAACATCTCCAGTCCGTTGCCTCCGAAGATGCCACGGAAGAAGTTGCTCATTCCGCTCCACTTGCTGTTGATGTCGCCCATGGCACCATTCACAGCATCCACAGCTTCTCCAGCCTTGTTCTTCAGTCCTTTCACGTCTTCCACAGCTTCGGATATTTTCTCCGTGGTGTCTTTTCCTACCACCACATCACTGGCTATCTCCACCATGCTCTTGTCGTTGACAAGGTTCTGCCATGCCACATATCCTGCTGCGCTGCCCACAGCGGCTGTTTTCATCGCACTTCCTGCGCCTTTTAGTGCTTGGGTGGGATGCACAGCCGTATTGCTTGCAGATTTCAGTCCTTGCTTGGCGACACTACCTGCACCTTTCAAGGCACTGCCGCCATACTTTGCTATCTTTGCCCATATACTCATAGTCGTATCTTTTTATTGTTATTTGATCTTTCCGTTTCGCTTCCACCTGTTCATACAGTCCTTCACGATGGCTTTCTTGTCAGCCTTGTCGTGGCTACCTTCCTCTATCTCTGCCCAGATGTCCGCCATCGAGGTGTACTTCACCGCCTTGGTCAGCCGTTGCAGCTTTTTGTTCATTACCTTCAGCTTGGGGCGGATGCCGAAAACAATTTCCACTCGTTCTTTCTCGGTCATCTTGTTGCCCGACAAGCATACAAGCCTGATGTCATTTACTATCTCCACGCTGCCCATAATCAACTCCCGATAGATCTTGTTGCGCTTGGCTGACAGTGCCACAGCAAGGGCATTGCTCGGATGTTTATCCAGTTGTTTGGTGAATCCTCCCAAGTTATCCACCAGTCGGTCTATCTCGTGATAGAAGCCATATACCTGTGCAGCATACACCACGATGGAGCGGAACGAGTCCAAGTAGTTGTTGAACTCTCGTTGCAGATTGGTGGTTCCTTCCACTTCCTCTTTCAACCATATATGACCAGTGGTCTGCATCAGCATCACCTTCTCCTGGTTCTTCAACTCCTTTTCAGCCTTGTCTGTATATGCGCATATCATTCCTGCCAACACAGGGTCGTTCTGGGCTTGCACCTTGCAGACGGAAAGCAACATTATGCCAAAGCAAAATATCCATGTTCTCATACTCAAATGTTTTTATATTATTATGGTGTACTGACTTTGGCAGCTCTCCGCCACCGCCCCAATGCTTGGGTGGCAATCTCACCATTACTTCTGTCTATCATCCCTGCCGTGACATTGTTCCACACATCACTCATTGTATAGTAGCGGATGCTCAGATACAGTTTGTTGAGCTTCTTTTGGAAAGCAGATAGTTTGTCGTTTAATGCCCACAAGGTCTTGGAGCGGGCTGCTCCTGTCAGCATATTCTCTGTGCCACCATTCGCCACGGCATCGTTCAATAGATTGAAAACCGATACCAATTCCGTTGCCGTCTCGATATACAGGTTATTCATACTCATGCTTGCCACAATGCCTTGCGGATTATTGGCAATAGCTGCCTTCAACTTGGCGAGCGTGATGAAAATCTTCACGCCATCATCATACAGATGAGTACATGCTTTCAGCGAAGAGGCATAGCCGTTCACTGATTTCAAGTAGCTGTTGTACTTCTTCTCCCATTTGTGTATCTGGTTAAACTCAGCAGCCATTGTATTCTGCAACAACGCCGTCTTGGTCTGTCCGTTGATTTGCTTTTCAATCTCACTGTTGATAAGTTCATTGCCTTCTGCCAATGCCATCCATTCCAAGGGATTGGATGACACCAATTGTGCCTTGGCTTTCGATGCCGTTGCTATGCCGATAATTGCTATCAACCATATCTTACCTATTTGTAATCTCATAGATGCTCCTCCTGCGTTTGCTGGTTTCTACTCGTTCTCTGATGGTTGTCACCAGTTCTTCTTTCATCGGTACTCCGATAATGTCAAGCCTTGGTGTCGTTCTGTCTCCTGAATATATGCTCACGGTTTTCAATCGGAATAGTTGCTGCATGAAAGTTTGACTTTCGTTGAAATCCACCACACGATACAGTTCCTGATAATCTACTTCACGATGAAACACGCCATGCTCAAACACTAATTGTTCGTTACTGATGATGTACCGCATCCTGCATAGATAGACCATTCGATATGCCAAACATAGGGAAAGCAAGAGCGAGAGGACAAACACCAAAGTGGAGAGGACGGCATCATCAATACCTGCATATACAAAACCTACACTTATAAGCACAAGCAAGTGCAGCTCATTGATGACGAACTGCATCCAATGGGGCTTGATGATGATGTTTCTATACCGATATGTCTGCTGCATAGTTCTCCTTTTTGATAATGACACCGTGCTTTATCTGCGGAAGCCCGATGTCTGTTCCTCTTTTTCCTTCTGTTTGGCTTGCTCTTGTTGCCTCTCAGCCTCTTGCGCCTTGGCGAACTCGAAATAGTCGAAGTCTATCTCTCCTTGGTCTATCAACCGTTGGTCTCGTTTGCCAAGCAAGGCATCGTTCCAGTCTTTATATTGTCCCAAAGGATGAAAGGCTTGCACCGTGAAGTCTGCAAATCCCATTTCCTTGGCGATTGCTTTGAAGTTCTTCACAAAGCCACGTCCTGCCTCGTCTTTGTCAAAGCCCAAATAATGGTTCGCTTGTCGGGTCTCTTCCAGCATTCCCTTTATTTGCCCCTTTGTCGGTGTACCTCCGGTCGAGATATACACGTTCTTCACTGGATTGATTTGGTACTCTGCCATAGCATCGTATGCACTCTCAAACCATAGAATATTTGTGGCTTCTTTCAATGGCTTACCTGTCAGGTTGGCTATCCACAATCCTTCACTGCTGTTGCTTCCTTCCGCCTTGCCCTTGTATGCCTTACCGTCCTCTCGTCTCGGTCTGCCTCGCTCTTCCAATCCAACGATGCTGTCCGGCTTGGACGGCAAGGATAGTGGAAAGGCGAGATTGGCAAAGTTCAATCCGTCATTTCGACGCTTGGTCGCCAAGAAGAAATGCTTGTGAAAGGCGAACTGGGTTCCCATGTTGATGCCTCTTTCCTTGAAATAAGGATAGTGTTTCCGTTGGGTGTCCTTTTCCCTTGGGTTGAAACGCAAGATGTCATAGTCTGACAGGTTGAAGGGCTTGGCATCTCGCTTGGGTTCTGCCACTCTGCTTTCACGCACGTCAATGGGATTGTTCAACAGTCTGTTGCATACCACATTCACCAGTCTGTCCAATGACATCCCTGGCTTATAGTCGTCAAACAGCGTCGGATGCTCCTTGATGAAACCTATCACATTATAGTTTTTCTGTTCTGGTGGCTGAAAACAGCACTTACCATTGCCTGTGACAATAAACTTGTCGCCTCTCACTCGCTGTCCATGACTGTCCACCTTTACATACGACGGATAGCGCAAGCCATCTCGTTTGTTCAACTGATAGCCTGCGTCCACCAGCAGCTCCTGTATGTTCAGACGCTGTAAGAAATCATTATATGTCAGTTCGTTGTTTGCCATAAGCGTATTCCGTTATAGTCCTTTCCCCATGTGAGGATGCAATACTTCTTGGTTCATGGCAGCCTCAAAGTTTCTCGCCGCCACATCCATTGGCGTATCTACTCCTGGCTTGAAGTAGGGACGAGGTGGCGCAGGTGCTGCACCATGATGGTGGTCAACTATCACTACAGGTGCGCCATGTGGACGATGTAGCTCACTGCCTACTTCTGCAGCAACACCCAATCCTGCTAACAGTGCAGCTCCAATCTTGGTTCCCAAACTGGTACGGTCTTTCATATCTACCTCACCGAATATCTTGGAAAAAAGTTTCATGCGATGGTAGTCATCCACTGCCATGAACTTGTCATACTGCTTCTGCGTTATCTCGTGGCTTACTCGCTCACCGTTGATGATGGCTGTCATGAGGAACTTGCCTTCTTGCTCCGCTGGCTCCACTCGTATCTCACCAACAGTTACTTCTCTGCCATGCTTGCCTTCACGGAACCATCCCTTGCTCTCGTCCAAGTCCTGCCCATCCACAATACCTACTTTATTGTTCATAGGTTCTTGCTGCACTTGCAGTGGCTCGACGGTAGATTGCAACTGCATCTTGCCGTCCAACTCCTGCTGCACCTCTGGACGCAAACCGATATGGATGCGCTCCTTGCTGTTGAGCATGTCCATCGTTATCTTGTCTGCGAAATCGTCCTTGATGACATTATTCAATATATCCAGTCGTTTGGCTACAGATACTTGCTTGACAGAATTGTTGGTCAATGCCTTCAATTCATCGTCGGTCAAGTCATACACCATATCACTTTTGGTGCTTTCTGATTGGATGGTGAGTGTCTTTGCCTTCTCATCGATGATGATACCGTGTGAAGACAGGCATTCCTGCCATTGATCGTTGGAGAAATATACAGGTGAGCTTATCAGTTCCTTGTAGGGTTTGGCTGGCTCTTGACTTCTTGGACGTGTTTCTACAGGTGTCATCACGGCTTGCAGGTTTTGTAATACATCTGCTTGTGATGCTACTTGTTGCTGTCCTTTATAGTAAAAGCCATAACCTCCAGAGGTTAACTCACCAGGTTTCAGCCTTCTGTCTGGTCTTTCCGCTACCATAGGTGCTCCTGCATAGAACATCTGTCCTCCGACTCTGCGTAGATGATAGCCGTCCTGCATTCTCGGTGTCCAACCTAAAAACTCTGGACTCCATCCTAACCGTCCGTATTCTCCAGTACCAATCCTATATCCATGCAGTCCCATAGCCACTCTTCCATTGGCATTTCTTGCATGGACAAGGTTTCTCGGCATATAGAAGTCTTTGCCGATGATGCTGGTAAAGACATTGTACGCCTTCTTGTTGGCAGAGTTGGTTCCCCAATCGGTCAATGCCAACATCTGTTTCTCGGTGAGGTTATAGGTCAGCAGTGGGGAGTCATGTCCCTGTACCGCTAACTGATAACCGTCACCGTTGGCTATGATATGGGCTTGCATACCATTGCGCATCAAGATGTCACGCATCTCTGGCTGCAAGTCCATCTGTCTTGGATTCAAGTTCTTTCTTATCGCCATAGCATGATTTTATTAAGCGTTCTCTTTTTCCATTCCTTGCTCTAACAGCTCGTCCTTGTACTTCACAAACTGTTCCGCACTCTCGTTGCCGATGCACAGGGCGTGTTCCTTGCAGTATTCTTGATACTCGTTCTGCCATTCCTCGCTGAAATGGTTCACATAGTCGAGCCAACCATATTCACCGCTCTGCATCTTCTCCACGAGGATGTCTTCTGTATAATAAGGTCCTTTTCTCATTTCTTCCCTAAATTTGATGTTTCACGTTACTTTCTTGCAACGGCAGAAGCATGTCTTCCTGCGGCCTTCTTCTGCTCATTCCATAACTCTTCGGTATATTCCTCCTCTGGAACATAGTCGAGGTTGCCGTCATCGTCCATCACCCAACAGCCATAGATGCCGAAAGTGTATTTGTCCCACTCTCGCTTGCCCTCCTTGCGCCACTGCTCACCATCACCATTGGCGAAGCGGATGCCTGTGTCGCTCTTCAGGTCGATGCCTACGGTCACAGGTTCGTCTTCTACGGCAAATGTCAGTGCCTCGCCATTTTGGATGCTCTTTAGTTCAGTTCCTCCAAGACAGAGTTCGTCAGATAGCACCTGCAAGTTTCTACCAATCACAGGTGTCGGCACAGCCATCACTTGGTTGGTCTCTCCGTCAATCTGTACAAATGCCTTGACATGTGTGCCATCTGGCATATCCACATCTGCCACCACAGCCTTGCCCTGCTTCAACAGTTCCTGCTGCTCCTTGGTGAATTTGTCCAATGGGGCGTACTTCAACACAGGATAGAACATCACATCCACATTTCCGTCTGCCATTCTTACCAAGGCAAATCGGGTTCTGCTCTTGATACTGTAACCCTCGTTTACTTCCATGCTCACAGGCAACAATGGCGATGGACGACCATTGCTGATGTCCTCCAAGGCATGCATCGGAAGGTCTTCAATCATCTCATGGGTGAGTCCAAACTTAGCGAGTGTCTGATACGGCACTTCGCTTTCTTCAAATGAGTTTCTTTTCATATTCTGATTATATTTTGAATGATACTTTGCATATAGCCATGCAAAGATAGCCCAAGAGTAATGAATACAAGAAAGCCTACGTTCTTCTGCTCAATCTTTTCCGTTTTATTATGATTATATCATCATTTCATACTCTCAATCATACTTTAATCTTATTTTATGTTATACTTTTACAGCATCGACAATCACTCTTGATATCTTTCCCTAACTTTGCACCATGAAATGGAAAATAGTGGCATTCTGGGTAATAAGTTGTCTGGCGGTATCGAGTGCAAAGGCGCAGTTCAATACCGTCAGAGACAACGTATGCCGTTACAAAGTCAAGAAAGTTGAGGAAAAACTTCTGCCTCCTGCAAACAATCAGGTAGATTCCGTCACTGTAAATCTACCACAACAGGAAACAGACTCTGTGGATAACAAACAAAAACAGTGGATAAGCAGCTATCCAAGCATCACTTATCCACTGAAATCAATCAAAGTCACCAGTCCTTACGGCTATCGTCGTGACCCTATCACAGGAAAACAATCATGGCACAATGGTTTGGATCTTCGTGCGAAGAATGAACCTGCCTATTCCATGATGGAGGGTATTGTTGAAAAGATAGGGTATGACAGTCGTTCTGGCAATTATGTTACGTTGAAACATGGCAACTATCATGTTAGTTATTGCCATTTATCCTCTATCATAGTTCGTAAAGGAGAATATGTTTATCCCGGTATAATTGTTGGAGTCACTGGCGATACCGGTCGTAGTACTGGCAGTCATCTCCACCTTACATGTAAAAAGGATGGCAATGGTATTGATCCCATGAAGCTAATCAAATTAGCAGAACATTGGTATTAATGGATGCTTACCATGCTTCATGTTGCCTAATTTTTTACCAATATTATAGATTTTAAGTTTCTTTAGTAATTTCTCGCGCAGTCTTTTTCAACTTTCTCGTATCTTATTAAAAGGTGCGTAAACAAGCACGCCTCAACATGAAAATAGAAAAATTATTGGAAAAAAAGTAAAAGCGGGTGATACTGACGCTTTGAAAATAATCTACGAAAAATACTCTCCAATGATGAGAGGAATTTGCATCAGTATCACAAAAGAGGACGAGGACACGATAAATGACCTCGTCCAAGACGCATTTATCCTTACTTATAACTCATTGGGTAAACTAAAGGATAATTCCAAGTTCAAAGAATGGTGTGCTACTATCACAAAAAATATAGCACTTAGGCATTTGGAGAAAGAGTGAGAATAAGGCGGAGCTTTGTCACGTCTTGCTCCGTGATGGCACGTTCGATAAGCTGGTCGTGCTTGGCGTAAAGCCACTCATTGTCTGCCGCTGCGAAATGGGTAAACGTCCAAAGCGCATTGACAGCCACACGTCGGTCGTCGTCAAGCGTAAGCTGATACAGTTCCTCCTTAAGATGATTGTTACGCACGCCGTGGGTAGAGGCGCACAATTGCATGATTTCAGATTGAGAAAGACGGTGAGTGAGGAGGGTTTTCATACAATAAAACTATATTAAATCACATGCTCTTTTCTGTAGTCTTCTGACAGATCTTGAGGACATTCAAAACCAACCTCCAAAGCTTTCATTTCAGGGGATATGTAATATTTTTCTTTCGTAGAAACCTTTTCCTTGAATTTCTCCAAAAAGGAATTCAATCCTGTCACAACTGCTTCTGATACACTAATATTGTTCTGTTGAGCATATCTGACAATACTATTATATGTATTGTTGTCTATAGTTATTGTATTCATAAATAATCCTCCATACATTTTAACACCGCAAAGTTACTACAAAAAAGTGAAATGCGGAAAGATATAGTGATAGAATTGAGTTACAAGGGTTTTGGTTGAAGTGGCGATAATCCGTGAAGCCATTACAATCCCTGCCGAAGCCAAATCCTGACGCCGCTACGTTACTTGTTCGTAACCATGCCCGAAAATGCGACAAACGGGTACGAATAGCGAAACAAGGCTCTAAGGAATAGTGAGTTATCCATAACTCATGCGAAAAATCAGGTTACGGAAAAAGATTGCGCCGTTCCTCCCCGTTTTGCGTACCAACACCGGACTCTTCACCAACTAATTTTGAAACCCAAAAATTAAGGACAATGAAGAGTACATTTTCAGTAATCTACTACCTCAAGCGTCAGGTAGTGAAAAAGGACGGGACAGTTCCCGTCATGGGACGCATCACGGTGGACGGCAGCCAGACACAGTTCAGCTGCAAACTGACTGTCGATCCGAAACTGTGGGACACCAAAGGGGGACGTGTCACGGGCAGAAGCACGGCGGCACTCGAAGCGAACCGTATGCTTGACAAAATGCGGGTACGCATCAACAGACACTATCAGGAAATCATGGAGCGTGACAACTTCGTCACGGCGGAGAAGGTGAAGAACGCCTTTCTCGGACTGGAACACCGCTACCACACGCTGATGCAGGTGTTCCGCCAGCACAACGAGGACTACGAGAAGCAGGTGGAGGCAGGCATGAAAGCCAAAGGCACGCTGCTGAAGTACCGCACCGTTTACAAGCACATGCAAGAGTTCCTCGACATCCGCTACCATGTGAAGGACATCGCCCTAAAAGAGCTTACCCCGGCTTTCATCTCCGACTTCGAGATGTTCCTGCGCACGGACAAGCACTGCTGCACCAATACCGTGTGGCTGTACGTCTGCCCGTTACGGACGATGGTATTCATCGCCATCAACAACGAGTGGCTGACGCGCGACCCGTTCCGCGAGTATGAAATCAAGAAGGAGGAAACAACACGCAGTTTCCTGACCAAAGATGAGATCCGCCTGCTGATGGAGGGGAAACTGAAAAACGCCAAACAGGAATTGTACCGCGACCTCTACCTGTTCTGCGCCTTCACGGGGCTGTCGTTCGCGGATATGCGCAACCTTACGGAAGAGAATATCCGCACCTACTTCGACGAACACGAGTGGATAAACATCAACCGCCAGAAAACGGGCGTGGTGTCCAACATCCGCCTGCTCGACATCGCCAACCGCATAATCGGCAAATACCGGGGACTGTGCGGGGACGGCAGGATATTTCCCGTTCCGCATTATAACACGTGCCTTGCCGGTATCCGTGCCGTCGCCAAGCGTTGCGGCATCACCAAGCATATCACGTGGCATCAGAGCCGCCACACGGCAGCCACGACGATATTCCTCTCCAACGGTGTTCCCATCGAAACGGTCAGCTCCATGCTCGGACACAAGAGCATAAAGACGACGCAGATTTACGCAAAGATAACCAAAGAGAAGCTCAATCAGGACATGGAGAACCTTGCCGCAAGATTGAACGGCGTCGAGGAATTTGCAGGTTGCACCATCTAAAAAGAAAAGCCATGAAACGTGACACAATCATCATCGAGGACAAGGCAGTCAGCGTAACCGGTAACGACGTGTGGATGACCGCCACCGAAATAGCCGGATTGTTCCATACGACCGTCCCGGCAGTGAACGCCGCCATCAGAGCCGTCCGCAAGTCGGACGTGCTGAACGACTACGAGGTGTGCCGCTACATGCAGCTTGAAAACGGGCTGCACGCGGACGTGTACGCCCTTGAAATCATCATCCCGGTCGCTTTCAGGGTGAATACCTACAACACCCACCTGTTCCGCACATGGCTGGTGGGAAAGGCACTCTCACAAGAGAAACGGCAGACATACGTGATGTTCATACAGAACGGAAAAGCCGGGTATTGCTGATTGCACATACCCCATAAGACAAGTAAACGGGTAGCACCACAAAAGGTGTCACCCGTTTACTTTTTCATGAAACCGCCTCACTCCAGCGGCTTGCGGTAGTTCGCTTCCAGTACCCCGCGCAGCCCCGTTTCCGGGTAAAGCACCTTCCCTCCCAAAAGTATGAAGGGCAACACGCGGTTGTTGCGGTATTCCTGCAAGGTGCGCCGGCTCACACGGAGCAGTTCCGACACCTCGCCGTCCGTCAGGTAACGTTCCCCGTCCAGCGGAGGACGGTAGCTTTCCAGAAATGCGGACAGCCATTTCGAGCCTTTGCGCATATCCTGCATCACAGAGGCTATCGGCTCGTCTTCCATCGTAAAAACATCGTTGGTCTCGTTCATCATAACTTCGGATTCAGTGGGTGAATAAATCAAATCATCTGCCGTGCGGATAGAGCGTGCCGACAAGCGGTATCAGCCGCTTCACCTCCTCTGGCTTGTAATAGAACCTGCGGTTTATCTGCGAGTAGCCGATAAGCCGCCTGTCACGCAGCGTCTGCAACGTGCGCGGGCTTATTCTCAACTGCCCGCAGACCTCCTCGCCCGTGAGCCATCTTTCCATGCGCCCCGTGTCGCTTTTGCGCCTCAGGGCGGCGACCTTCTCCGAGAGTGCGCCGAATGCCGCCACCATCATCTCGAAAGTCTTTTTCTCGATAGATACTATTTCCATATTCATGTCATTTAGAGTTTGCCGCAAAGGTAACGAAACGGCATACAAGACGTATCGTTTTCCGCTGAAAGGCTGCCTGTTGCGCCGTTTGACCGGGTTACGGAGCCATCTTCCGCAAAAATCTTACGTGAGTCACGTAGTGAGTTGTTAAAGCCCCTTTTGTTTATTGCCGAATTTTGTCGCAGAAACAAAAAGAAAGGACTGAACATGAAAGTGATAACAATGGAAAGTTCCGCCTACAAGGAGATGATGGCGCAGATTGCGAACATCGCAGGGTACATCCGCGAGGCAAGGGACGAGAAGAAACGGAAGCGGGAAACCGAAGACAAGCTGCTTGACACGGCACAGGCGGCGAAGATGCTCAACGTGAGCAAGCGCACCATGCAGCGTATGCGCACCGACCACCGTATCGAGTATGTGGTGGTACGCGGAAGCTGCCGCTACCGCCTTTCCGAGATACTGCGGCTATTGGAGGACAACACAGTAAGGAACGAGGAAGGGACAATAGACACCCTGTTCCACAACCACACGCTGCGCACGGGCGGCAAACCAAAAGGAAGGAGGACATAGGTCATGGAACTGCTCACACGAAACAACTTCGAGGGCTGGATGCAGAAGCTGATGGAACGGCTCGACCGTCAGGACGAACTGCTGCTGGCGATGAAGGCTGAGGGGAAACAGCCCACTATCACGGAAAGCATCCGCCTTTTCGACAATCAGGATTTGTGCATGTTGCTCCAGATAAGCAAACGCACCCTCCAACGCTACCGCAGCGTAGGCGCATTGCCCTACAAGACGCTGGGCAAGAAGACCTATTACAGCGAGGAGGACGTGCTGACATTCCTTTCCAACCATATCAAGGACTTCAAAAAGGAAGATATAGCCTTCTACAAGGCTCGTATCCATAATTTCTTTCATAAATAACCCATTAAAACATTTTTCAGATGGCAAAGAAAAAAGACGAAAAGGACGTGCTGGTAGTCCGTGACGAGAAGACAGGCGAGATCAGCGTGGTAGCCGGGCTGAACGCGGACGGCACACCCAAGCGCACCCCCGCAAAAGCGGAGAACGCGCAGAGTTTCCTGCAATTCGACCGACATGGCGACGTGCTGGACAACTTCTTCAAGAACTTCTTCCGGCAGTGCAAGGAGCCCAGCCGCTTCGGTTTCTACCGCATTGCGGCAGACCAAGCTGAAAATCTCTTAGAGGTGATGAAGCAACTGCTGAAAGACCCCGAAGCGAACAAGGAGCTGCTCGCCCCTCACAAGGTGGACACCTCCGACTATGAGAAGAAGGTGCAGGAAGAGATGGCAGCACAACAGACAGAGAAACAAGAACCTCAAAAACAGGAGAACATGGAACAACGGAAAGAACAGCAACAGGACAAATCCGAACAGATGCAGGGCAAACGTGGCTACCAGCCCATCGACGAGAGTAAAATCAACTGGCAGGAGCTGGAGGACAGATGGGGCGTAAAGCGGGACAACCTTGAAAAGTCCGGCGACCTTACGAAGATGCTCAACTATGGCAAGTCCGACTTGGTAAAGGTCAAACCGACCTTCGGCGGCGAATCATTCGAGCTGGACGCCCGCCTCTCCTTCAAGAAGGACGGTGAGGGAAACATCAGCCTCGTGCCGCACTTCATCCGCAAGGAGCAGAAGCTGGATGAGTACAAGGAACACAAATTCTCCGACAATGACCGGAAGAACCTCCGCGAAACGGGCAATCTCGGTAGGGTCGTGGACATTGTGGACAGGGAAACGGGCGAGATCATCCCCTCCTACATCAGCATCGACCGCAAGACGAATGAAATCACGGACATTCCGGCAAGCAGGGTGCGCATCCCGGAGCGCATCGGCAAGACGGAAATCACCACGCAGGAGCGGGACATGCTCCGCGCCGGACTGCCCGTACGCGACAAGCTCATCGAGCGCAACGACGGCAGAAAGTTCGTCACCACCCTGCAAGTGAACGTGGAGCAGCGCGGCGTGGAGTTCGTGCCGGGAACCGGCAAGTCGCCCCGTACCGCACAGACACAGGAAACCAAAGGCGACACATCGAAAAGTCAGGCGCAGGGCGGGGAAAATGCCGCACAGACCAAGAAGGAGCAACGCCGCAACACGTGGACGAACGAGGACGGCAGCATCCGCCCCATCAGCAAATGGAGCGGCGTGAGCTTCACCGACCAGCAGAAAGCCGACTATGTGGCGGGTAAAGCCGTGAAGCTGGAGAACGTGACCGACAAGCAGGGCTTCCATGCCACGATGTATATCAAGTTCAACCCGGAGAAGGGACGCCCGTACCGCTACGACACGAACCCTGACAATGCACAGCAGGTTGCTCCGTCCAACGAGAGCCGCACGCAGGTGGCGGTGAACAACGATGGCAAGACCAACGAGGCTACAAAGAATCTGAGAGAGCCGTTGCAGAAAGGTCAGACCAACCCGAAGGACGCCCGCCAGCAACAGCAGCAGGAGAAGCCGCAGAAGAAAACGGGCAAGGGCATGAAAATGTAATCCCGTGTCCGCCACTGAATCCAAAATAAAATCCAAAGTATCAACAAAAAAGAAGAAGACATGAAGACAATCATTGCAGAAAAGCCCTCCGTGGCACGTGAAATCGCCCGCATCGTGGGCGCGACAAAGAGAGAGGAAGGATATTTCGAGGGAGGCGGTTATGCCGTGACATGGGCATTCGGACACCTCGTTCAGCTTGCCATGCCCGACGGCTACGGCGTGCGCGGATTTGTCCGTGACAACCTCCCGATTATTCCCGACACATTCACGCTCGTCCCCCGTCAGGTCAGGACGGAGAAAGGTTACAAGCCCGACAGCGGCGTGGTGTCGCAGATAAAAGTCATCAAAAGACTGTTCGACACAAGCGAACATATCATCGTGGCGACCGATGCCGGACGCGAGGGAGAGCTTATCTTCCGCTACCTCTACCACTATACGGGTTGCACCACTCCTTTCGTGCGCCTGTGGATCAGCTCTCTCACCGACAAAGCTATCCGCGAGGGACTGCGGAAACTCGAAGACGGCAGCAAATACGACAACCTCTACCTCGCCGCCAAAGCGCGGAGCGAATCCGACTGGCTCGTGGGCATCAACGGCACACAGGCGTTATCCATCGCCGCCGGACACGGCACGTATTCCGTGGGGCGGGTGCAGACACCAACGTTGGCTATGGTATGTGAACGCTACTGGGAGAACCGCCGCTTTACGTCCGAAGCATTCTGGCAGCTCCATATCGCAACGGACGGTTGCGACGGCGAAGTCGTGAAATTCTCATCCTCCGAGAAATGGAAAGAGAAAGAACCGGCGATGGAACTATATAATAAGGTAAAGGCGGCAGGTTGCGCCACTGTCACGAAAGCCGAGCGCAAGGAGAAGACGGAGGAAACTCCCTTGCTCTACGACCTGACCACGCTCCAGAAAGAAGCCAACGCCAAGCACGGCTTCACGGCGGAACAGACGCTTGAAATCGCGCAGAAACTCTACGAAAAGAAGTTGATAACCTATCCGAGAACGGGAAGCCGCTACATCCCCGAAGACGTGTTTGCCGAAATTCCCAAACTGCTCGCTTTCATCGGCACACAGCCCGAATGGAAAGACAAGGTGCGGGCAAAAGCCGCCCCGACACGCCGCAGCGTGGACGACGGCAAGGTGACAGACCACCATGCCCTGCTCGTCACGGGTGAGAAACCGCTCTTCCTCTCCAAAGAGGACAATACCATCTATCAGATGATTGCCGGGCGCATGGTCGAGGCATTCTCTGAGAAATGCGTCAAGGATGTGACCACTGTCACGGCGGAATGTGCCGGAGTGGAGTTTACCGTAAAAGGCAGCGTCGTGAAGCAAACCGGATGGCGTGCCGTCTATGGCGAGGAAAAAGAGGAAATTACCATCCCCGGCTGGCAGGAAGGCGACACGCTGACACCGAAAGGCTCGTCCATTACCGAAGGAAAGACCAAACCCAAGCCGCTGCATACCGAAGCCACCCTGCTCTCGGCAATGGAAACGGCGGGCAAGGAAATTGAGGACGACGCACTGCGGCAGGCGATGAAGGACTGTGGCATCGGTACTCCCGCCACACGCGCCTCCATCATCGAAACGCTTTTCAAGCGCGGTTACATGGAACGCTGCAAGAAGTCGCTTGTTCCCACCGAAAAAGGACTTGCCCTCAATTCCGTCGTCAAGACGATGCGCATCGCCGATGTTGCCATGACGGGCGAATGGGAAAAGGAGCTGGCGCGTATCGAGCGCGGGGAACTGTCCGACGACACCTTCCGCAAGGAGATAGAGGCGTACACACGTGAGATAACCTCCGAACTGATCTCGTGCGACAAGCTCTTCGGCAGCCGTGACTCCGGCTGCGCGTGTCCCAAGTGTGGCACGGGCAGGATGCGGTTCTACGGCAAGGTGGTACGCTGCGACAACACGGAGTGCGGACTGCCCGTGTTCCGGCTGAAAGCGGGACGCACCCTGTCCGACGATGAAATCAAAGACCTGCTCACCGAAGGGCATACCAAGCTGCTCAAAGGGTTCAAGAGCAAACAGGGCAAGAGTTTCGATGCTGTTGTCGCCTTTGACGGGGAATATAACACGACTTTTGTGTTCCCGGAGGCTAAAAAGGACAAGAAATTTTCAGGACGGAAGAAATAGTATTAACTTTGCCACTTGTTCAGAGTAATGAATTGTTCTTCGATACCGGATTACACTCATACTTTGGATTTAGTGGTGGCACTCGGAGGGATACCGAGTGCCTTTTTCTTCCTTTTTCCAACCGATTATCCCGTTAATTATCAATCCGCTAAATCCAAAGTAATGAACAACAAGAAGAAAAACGAGGGTCAGACCGACTTTTCCTATTACGGTCTGTACCTGCTGGACTATCTCCGCACGAACAAGTTTGAACAGGCTGACGACACCGCTTTCATACGGGAACGGGCCGACCGTGCCGCCGAAACGTATGAGAGGGCACGGCTTGAAGGCTATCCCGCCGATGGTGCGCAGGAACTGGCGATGGACACGCTGCTGCGCGGGCTGCATTATTCCCGTTACGCCATCCTCCGCGAAGTCGTGGAAAACGAGTTTGCCGATGAAGTGCCGGAAGAGAAGCGTGAAGCCTTTGTCCTGAAACTGCTGCCGCTTGTCGGCAACGTGTTCTCCGTCTATGACCTCTCGGATGACAATTTCGCCCTGTCTTCCGATTACGACCTGCTCTACACGGAGCTGACGGGAGCAACCGTCCTTTACTTAGACGAATATGGCGTTTAACCGCAAACAGAAACTGCGGGACAACATCGAGGCGATACGGACGGCATTCATCCTTGACAGGGAAAATAGGACAGCGACAACCGAAGAGCGTGCCATACTTCAAAGGTACTGCGGTTTCGGCGGTCTGAAATGTATCCTCAACCCTGCAAAGGAACTGACGGATGCCGTCCGGTGGGCGAAATCCGACCTCGAACTGTTCGCCCCGACGGTGGAGCTGCACAGGCTTATCCGTGAGAACAGCAAGGACGAAACAGAGTACAAGCGGTTTGTGGATTCGCTGAAAGCGTCCGTGCTGACCGCTTTCTACACCCCCAAAGAGATAACCGACACCATCGCGGACGTGCTGGCAGATTACAGCGTCCGCCCCGCCCGTATGCTCGAACCGTCGGCAGGTGTCGGCGTGTTCGTGGATTCCATGCTGCGGCACAGCCCCAATGCGGATGTGATGGCTTTCGAGAAGGATCTGCTCACGGGTACAATCTTGAGGCATCTCTATCCCGACCAGAAAATGCGCACCTGCGGTTTTGAGAAAATCGAAAGACCGTTCAACAATTATTTCGACTTGGCGGTGTCCAACATTCCGTTCGGTGACATTGCCGTGTTCGACGCGGAGTTTCAGCGGAGCGACTCTTTCGGCAGACGCTCCGCCCAGAAAACCATCCACAACTATTTCTTTCTCAAAGGACTGGATGCCGTGCGTGACGGCGGTATCGTGGCGTTCATCACCTCGCAAGGGGTATTGAATAGCACCAAGACCTCCGTGCGTAACGAGCTGTTCAGTCAGGCCAATCTGGTATCCGCGATACGCCTGCCCAACAACCTGTTCACGGACAACGCGGGCACGGAGGTGGGCAGTGACCTGATTGTCCTGCAAAAGAACCTCAGCAAGAAGGAAATGTCGCAGGACGAGCGGCTGATGACCGTGATACAGACGGACACGAAAACCGCCCTGACCGACAACGCCTATTTCATCCACCACCCGGAACGCATCGTGCATACGATGGCGAAACTTGACACAGACCCCTACGGGAAGCCCGCTATGGTTTATCTGCACGAGGGCAAGGCAGCAGGCATCGCCGGGGATTTGCGCCGTATGCTCGACGAGGATTTCCATTACAGGCTTGCCATGCGCTTGTATTCGGGTTCAATCCGGCAGGCAGGAACGGAAGAAAAAGTTGCCGTTCAAAATAAAGTAGAGCGTCCTGCCATAAAATTGGAAACAGTATCCTCGGCGCAGACGGTGGAAACTCCGACAGAAAAGCCGCAACCCGCAGATGAAAAGCCGGAGATAGAACCGCGCCCGCAATATTCCGCAGGCGTGCAGCTCACCCTGCTTGACCTCTGGGGGATGACGGAAGAGGTCAGCCAACCGAAAACCTCCAAAAAGAAAAAGACGGTGAAAAAGGCAGTTACGGCAAAGTCCACTCCGCCCAAACCGAAAGTCACGGTTACACCGACAGCTCCAACTGCAAAACCCGCAATGGAGAATAAGGAGGTGAAAGCGGAGAACACCGCCAAGCCTGCCGACCCGGACGACATCTATGCCACACTGGACTGGGATACCAATCCTCCCATCAACGGTTTCTATGAAATGATGATGGGTTTGACGCCGGAGCGTAGGAAAGAACTTCGGGAACTGGCAAGGCAGCATAACGAGAAACAAGTGGCGGAAAAGACGGAAGTGAAAGCCGTGCCGGAAACTTCCCGTGAGCAGCCACGACAGGAGGAAACACAGCCGGAGGCAGTCGCCGCACCTGCCGTTACAGATACCCCATCGGAAGCGGTGGGGACTTTCCTTTTCCCCGACATCGAAGCGGAAAAGCCGAAGGAGGAAGTCGTGGACCTTTCTCCGCGTGCCTACCACCGCACGCCGGAGATGCACCTGCGCGAAGGGTCGCTGGTGGCTGACCGGGGGCGTCATAACATCGGCTACCTGAAAGACATCACGCCATACGGGGCGACATTCCAGCCGCTCGACCTGAAAGGATACCAGAAGGAAAAGGCGTTGTTGTATGTGTCGCTGCGTGACGCCTACGAGCGTCTGTACCGTTATGAATCGCTCCGGCGCGAGGCAAATGTTCCGTGGCGAGAGCATCTGAATACCTGTTACGATGAGTTTGTCATGCGCTACGGCAACCTCAACGCCAAGCAGAACGTGAAGTTAGTGATGATGGATGCGGGCGGGCGCGACATCCTTTCGCTGGAACGGATGGAAAACGGAAAGTTCGTCAAGGCGGACATCTTCGAGCATCCTGTTTCCTTCGCGGTGGAGAGCCATGCCAACGTAGGCTCTCCCGAAGAAGCCCTGTCTGCGTCGCTCAACAAATATGGTACGGTCAATCTCGACTATATGCGGGAGATAACCGACAGCACGGCGGAGGATTTGCTCACTGCCCTGCAAGGGCGCATCTACTACAATCCGCTCGTGACCGGTTACGAAATCAAAGACCGTTTCATCGCCGGAAATGTCATAGAGAAAGCGGAACGCATAGAGGCATGGATGGGTGACAATCCCGAAAATGAGCGTATGCCGGAGGTGAAGCAGGCGTTGGAGGCTCTGAAAGATGCCGAGCCGCAGCGCATCGCCTTCGAGGATCTGGACTTCAATTTCGGGGAACGCTGGATTCCGACGGGTGTCTATGCCGCCTACATGAGCCGGCTGTTCGACACGGAGGTGAAAATCGCCTATTCCGCAAGCATGGACGAGTTTTCGGTGGTGTGCGGCTACCGCACCATGAAAATCACGGACGAGTTTCTGGTGAAGGGGTATTACCGGAACTATGACGGTATGCACCTTCTGAAACACGCCCTGCACAACACCTGCCCCGACATGATGAAGTCCATCGGCAAGGACGAGCATGGCAACGACATCAAGGTGCGCGACAGCGAGGGAATACAACTCGCCAACGCCAAGATTGACGAGATACGAAACGGCTTCTCCGAATGGCTCGAAGAGCAGTCGCCGCAGTTCAAGGAGCGGCTTGTGACGATGTATAACCGCAAGTTCAACTGTTTCGTGCGCCCGCGCTACGACGGCTCCCATCAGACCTTTCCCGACCTCAACCTGAAAGGGCTGGCAAGCCGGGGTATCAAGAGCGTCTATCCCTCACAGATGGATTGCGTCTGGATGTTGAAACAGAACGGCGGCGGAATTTGCGACCACGAGGTGGGAACCGGTAAGACGCTGATAATGTGCATCGCCGCGCATGAGATGAAGCGTCTGAATTTGGCACACAAGCCGATGATTATCGGGCTGAAAGCCAACGTTGCGGAGATTGCAGCCACCTATCAGGCGGCATATCCCAACGCACGTATTCTGTACGCTTCGGAGAAGGACTTTTCGACCGCCAACCGTGTGCGCTTCTTCAATAATATAAAGAACAACGACTACGATTGCGTCATCATGTCGCACGACCAGTTCGGCAAGATACCGCAGTCGCCGGAATTGCAGCAGCGCATCCTGCAAGCAGAGCTTGACACGGTGGAGGAAAACCTCGAAGTGCTACGGCAGCAGGGAAAGAACGTGTCGCGGGCGATGCTGAAAGGATTGGAGAAGCGCAAGCACAACCTTGAAGCGAAGCTGGAGAAGGTGGAACACGCCATAAAGTCACGCACGGACGACGTGGTGGATTTCAAGCAGATGGGCATCGACCACATCTTCATAGATGAGAGCCACCAGTTCAAGAATCTGACTTTCAACACGCGCCACGACCGTGTGGCGGGATTGGGAAACAGCGAGGGAAGCCAGAAGGCACTTAACATGCTCTTTGCCATACGCACCATACAGGAGCGCACAGGAAAAGACTTGGGTGCGACCTTCCTCTCCGGCACGACTATCAGCAACTCACTGACTGAATTGTACCTGCTGTTCAAGTACCTGCGCCCGAAGGAGCTGGAACGGCAGGACATAAGGTGTTTCGACGCTTGGGCGGCGATATTTGCCAAGAAGACGACGGATTTTGAATTTAACGTGACGAACAATGTGGTGCAGAAGGAGCGTTTCCGCTACTTCATCAAAGTGCCGGAGCTTGCCGCCTTCTATAATGAAATCACGGACTACCGCACGGCGGAGGATGTGGGCGTTGACCGTCCTGCCAAGAACGAGATACTGCACCATATACCGCCCACGCCGGAACAGGAGGACTTCATACAGAAACTGATGCAGTTCGCCAAGACGGGCGATGCCACCTTGTTGGGCAGGCTGCCGCTTTCGGAAACGGAAGAAAAGGCGAAGATGCTCATCGCCACGGACTATGCCCGGAAAATGGCACTCGACATGCGCATGATAGACCCGAATTACGAAGATCATCCCGACAACAAAGCGAGTCACTGTGCCAAGATGATCGCGGAGTATTATCAAAAATACGACGCCCAGAAAGGCACGCAGTTCGTTTTCTCTGATTTGGGGACATACCAGCCGGGCGACGGGTGGAACGTCTATTCGGAAATCAAGCGCAAACTGACGGAGGACTACGGCATACCGCCAAGCGAGGTGCGCTTCATTCAGGAGTGCAAGACCGACAAGGCGCGGAAGGCGGTGATAGACGCCATGAACGCCGGGACGGTGCGTGTGCTGTTCGGCTCTACCTCTATGCTCGGAACGGGTGTGAACGCCCAGAAACGGTGTGTGGCTATCCATCATCTCGATACGCCGTGGCGACCGTCCGACTTGCAACAGCGTGACGGACGCGGAGTTAGGGCAGGTAATGAGA
>OBRT01000016.1_pt1 | contig 93925 bp, 92 predicted proteins | sample 1494891 | NCBI WGS metagenome assembly OBRT01 (sample SAMEA3360688, study PRJEB22359) | human gut metagenome | biome: ENVO:urban biome; feature: ENVO:human-associated habitat; material: ENVO:feces | place: Bangladesh | collected 2011 | reverse complement strand
ACAACAGGCCCATTGGTAGAATTAAGTATGCACTAAATTAATTCCGCCAACGGGTAAAAAAAACAAATTGAGGCAAATTTACTGATAAAATTTTTTGTGTTTGGAACGCAAAAAGCCACGACTTGTGGAAAAGTTAGGCATTCGTGTTTTGTCTCAGACGCATTCTTCAAAAGGAGATAGCTACGGTCATAGACAGAAATAAATATGTCGTAAGTAGTGAAATTTTGTAAGATTTATTTGTTAGTTTCAACTTTTTTTTCTAACTTTGAGGATGATAAAGGACAACTAAACGGATGAGCAATTTATTGAAAGGTATTATTGTCGTGATGTTAAGTACGCTATTTGCAAGCTGTTCCAGTCATCAAGGAATAGAGTCTGTAACAGCAGACGAGTTTGAAAACGCCCTCTGTGACGGCCATGTACAATTGCTGGATGTGCGCTCGGCCGATGAGTATTCGCAAGGACACATCGCCAATGCCGAAAATATTGATGTGCAGCAGCCTGACTTTATTGACAAGGCCAAGGCAAAGTTGGATCACACCAATCCGGTCTATGTCTATTGTCGTTCGGGCAAACGCAGCATGTTGGCCGCTCAAAAACTGGTAAAGGCCGGTTTTAAGGTGGTCAATCTCCGTGACGGAATCGTGGGTTGGGAAGACGCAGGCAAACCTGTTCTTCCCTAAAGGGACGGCAGCCGCATGGGATGAATGTTGTTCTGGCTACAGAGTTTCATTCATCTTGCAAGGTGGCCTTAACTTGGTTCTTCTTTAACCGTCTGGCCATGTAACTGATAGTCGCATGGAACGGAACTGAAAGAAATTTGTGTTAATTTAAAAAATAAAGATTATGTTTGGACTTATTGGATCAATTATTATTGGATGTTTGGCTGGTTTTATTGCTGGTAAGATTATGCGTGGTGGCGGTTTCGGCTTTTGGATGAACCTTCTGCTGGGTATCGTAGGCGGTGTTGTTGGTGGCTGGACACTGGGCCTGTTGAACATCTCTTGGGGCGGAACCATTGGCTCTTTAGGAACAGCTGTAGTGGGTGCCGTCTTATTACTTTGGATTGCATCACTGTTTAGAAAGTCATAATAAATGCTGTTAACAACAACTCCTACTGTTGAAGGAAGAAAAATCCTGGAGTACAAGGGTGTGGTGACGGGCGAAACCATTATTGGTGCCAATGTGTTGAAGGATTTCTTTGCCGGTATACGCGACATCATTGGCGGCCGTAGTAATGCTTATGAGAAGGTACTTCGTGAGGCGAAGGACACTTCCTTGCACGAGATGCAAGAACGAGCTGAGGCTTTGGGTGCCAATGCCATTGTGGGTATTGACGTTGATTATGAAACCATTGGACAGTCGGGGAGCATGTTAATGGTGGCAGTAAGCGGAACAGCGGTACTCATTTAGCGCCGCTTTTCCCGCTGTTCTTGCCTCTCTTGCTCGCGTAACGTTTCGCGGTAGGCCTTTTCTATAGGGTCTTCTGCGGCATCTATCTTGCGAAATGCCTCCTTCAACTGCCTGAGGTGTTTCATGTCTCTCTTCTTCCTAAAGTCGAGCATCTTGGCTAAATCGAACTCAAAGAAGCCATGGGGTGCGTCATGGTCTGGTGGTAAGTAGGGGCGATTGGCCTTCAGACTGTCAATATTTTGCATGTGCTTGCCCCAGATAATCACTTCTCCAAGGCTGTATTCCGCAGGGAAGAGGAAGATCGTGTCTTTCCTAATTTCTTCTGCAGAGAGTGTTTCTTTCAGATAGTTGCGTTTGTAGAAAGTGGCATTCTTTGTATTGAAAGGTAAGGATACCAGTCCTCTGTAGGTGGTTTTTCCAACAATTTTTCCGTTTGCATGCACCTCCACGTCGCGGATGGGGACACGGGTAATGGCGTCACACACCAAACATTGCTGTGCTTGGAGCTTCATTTCACCAAGCAATAGTACGGTGGCTAAAACAAAAATTCGCCGCAGAATGATGGTATGTGATAAGTAAATGTTGGTGATCATCTTACATTTTGTTGGTGGTCATTATATATTTTACCAGTAGTCACCCAACATTTTGTTGGTGGTCATCTTACATCTTACCTTTCTTGACCGTTGGTTGAAGCTGGGTTTAAGCGTGTTTGGCTGCATCTAAAAGCTGTTCCCAGACCGCACAAAACTCAGTCATTTGATGGAAAAGTAGGTCGGCTCCTTCTTTTCTAAGGGTGCTGTCGGGTAGGGGGCCACTGTTGATGGCTACGGTAAAGATTTGAGCCGCCACGCCTGCTCGTATGCCCATAGGCGCATTCTCCACCACAATTCCTTCCCAAGACTGATGGTTTCCCGTCAATTGTAAGCCCTTCAAATATGGGTCGGGCGCAGGTTTTCCGTGTTTGATGTTATAGGCTGTGACAATATTCTCTTCAGATACGAAGTGGTGAAAATCGTTGACAAGTCGTTTAATCAATTTCTTTTGCGCACTACCTGTCACAATGCCAATACTCATTCCGCTCTTCTTTATCTTGCTCATGAGGTCGAGTACCCCGTCAAAGATGGGCGCTTCGGGCATTTGATGAAACAGTCTACCTTTCTCATCGTACATCTTTTGTGCCTCTTCTTCTGAAATATCACGACCTTGTTGTTGCTTAACCATCATTCTGATGGTGTCCACACCCTTCATTCCTTCAGTGGCATACACATCATCTTCGGTCATGTCAAGACCAAAAGTCTTCATCGATTCTTTCCACGCAACGGCGTGATGAGGCATTGAATTGTACAGCACACCATCCATATCAAAAAGCACGACTTTGGGTTGGAACGCCGCAAAGTCATGCTTTCTCAAATAATCATTTATTTCGTTTTCAAACATTCAATCTTATTTTTCGTTGGCCAAACGCTCTTGTATGGCCTTGCTTTCAGCCTCGTAGCCAGGCTTGTTGAGCAAAGCGAACATGTTCTTCTTGTACGCTTCCACACCCGGTTGGTTGAAAGGATTCACACCTAAGAGGTTTCCGCTGATGCCACAGGCTATCTCGAAGAAGTAAAGCAGCTGTCCGATGTAATACTCATTCAGTTCTGGAAGGCTGATTCGGATGTTGGGAACGCCACCGTCAACGTGCGCCAGTCGTGTACCCAGCTCAGCCATCTTGTTCACTTCGTCTACTCGTTTACCTGCCAAGAAGTTCAAACCGTCAAGATTTTCCTCATCTTTGGGGAACAACATCTTCTTGTTAGGCTGCTCAACACTGATCACAGTTTCAAAGATTGAACGCTCGCCCTCTTGTATCCATTGTCCCATGGAGTGCAAATCGGTGGTGAAATCGCATGCGGCAGGATAAATTCCCAGATGGTCTTTTCCCTCACTCTCACCGTAAAGTTGTTTCCACCATTCACCGATGAAGTGCAGTTTAGGTTGGAAGTTGACGATAATCTCAATCTTCTTGCCCATCTCACGATACAGTGCATGACGCACAACAGCGTACTGTGCGGCTATGTTCTCCTGCAAAGCCACGTCTTTCCCCGTTGCCTTTTCCATGTCGGCAGCGCCCTGTACCAAGGCTTTGATGTCGAAACCGGCGCAGGCAATGGGCAGTAATCCAACGGGAGTGAGTACGGAGAAGCGACCGCCTACATTGTCGGGAATGACAAAACTCTTGTATCCTTCTTTGTCAGCGCATGTGCGTGCGGCACCTTTTTTAGCGTCAGTGATGGCCACAATCACGTCTTTAGCCTCTTCTTTGCCACGTTGTGCCTCGCATTGTTTCTTCAACAAGCGGAAAGTAAGAGCCGTTTCAGTGGTGGTACCCGATTTAGATATGTTGATGACACCAAACTTCTTGTCCTTCAAGTAATCGGTAAGTTCAGCCAAATAGTCCTCGCCAATGTTGTTTCCTGCAAAGAGAATGGCAGGATTCTTCTTATCGTTCACCAGCCAAGCGAATGAGTTTCCCAAGGCCTCTATCACGGCACGAGCGCCCAAGTAGCTTCCGCCAATACCGGCAACCACCACCACTTCGCACTTTTCGCATAAGGTGTTGGCGCATGCTTGCACTTCGTCAAGAAACGCAGGTGTGATGGATGAGGGTAAATGAAGCCATCCTAAGAAATCGTTTCCCGGACAAGTGCCGTTTTCAAGCGCTTCTTGTACGGCTTTTACCTTTTCTTCATAGGCCTGTATTGTGCCAGGTTTCAAGAACTGAGTGGCTTTTGTGATGTCTAAACTAATACTTTTCATCTTCAAGTTATCTAAATGAATCTGTTAATAATTTTATCTCTATTTGCGGACTGATGTGTTCGTACAAAATGTTGTACACAGCATCCAAAATCGGCATGTTCACGTGCATGTGCCGGTTGATCTCTTTCATGCACTTGGTTCCGAAATATCCTTCGGCAATCATCTCCATTTCAATCTGTGCGCTTTTCACCGAATATCCCTTGCCAATCATGGTGCCAAAGGTGCGGTTGCGCGAGAAATTGGAGTACGATGTCACCAGCAAATCGCCCAAATAAACCGAATCGTACGCACTGCGTTCAATGGGATGGACGGCTGTGAGGAACCGAGACATCTCCTGAACGGCATTCGCAATGAGCACGGCTTGGAAGTTGTCACCGTATTTCAGTCCGCTGCAAATGCCCGAAGCGATGGCGTAAACGTTCTTCAGAACCGACGAATATTCGATGCCAATCACGTCTGATGAGGTTTTGGTCTTGATGACATCGCTGGCAATGAATTCGGCGAACGACTCCGCTTTCTGTATGTCAGCACAGCCGATGGTGAGGTAAGATAAGCGATCCATGGCCACTTCCTCTGCATGTGACGGCCCTCCAATCACGGCCAAGTTCTCGTATGGCACGTCAAACACTTGATGGAAATACTCTGAACACACTAAGTTTTCGTCGGGAACGATGCCCTTGATGGCGGTGATGATGAACTTGTCGCGCAGACGGGTCTTGAGTTTCCGCAGATGACTTTTGAGGTAGGGTGACGGTGTCACGAAGACCAGCGTGTCGTAAGCACCAGTGATGGTGTTGATGTCTGATGAGAAAAAAATCTCATCGGTGTTGAAATGCACGCTTGTCAGATAGGCGGGATTGTGTCCCAGACGCTTAAAATCCTCGATGCGGTCGTCTCTTCGCATGTACCACCCAATGTGATGAGCATGGCTCACCACAATCTTGGCTATGGCTGTGGCCCAACTTCCGCCTCCGATGATCGCTATCTTGCCGCAGTTATAATTCATAATTCTTCATTCATAATTCATCATGATTGCTCACAAGTCATGATTCTTCTTTTCTCAATCCAATTGATAGTTAGCGAGAAGCGTGTGAATCATGAACTGTGCATGATGAATTATTTCTGGCTGTTGTCAATCCACTGTTGAAATTGTTCAACCTTCGGATTGTCGTAGCCCAATTTATATTTCTTGTTCACCCCGCAAACATTCATTTGCAAGGCCTGTGCCTTTACCTGCGCGATGTCCGAAATCAGGTTGTATCCTGCCTTTCTGAACACAGGAACCCATTGCTCCGGAACGCCAATGGCTGCCCATTCTTCCACCGAACTCTGCGGTATTTTCTTCTCAGGTTTCATTTGTGGGAAGAACAGCACTTCCTGTATGAACGTCTTTCCGGTCATCAACATCACCAAACGGTCGATGCCAATGCCGATACCCGATGTGGGAGGCATACCATATTGCAGCGCGCGCAGGAAGTCCTGGTCGATAATCATGGCCTCGTCGTCACCCTTGTCAGCCAATTTCATTTGCTCCTTGAAACGCTCTTCTTGGTCGATTGGGTCGTTCAATTCAGAGTAAGCGTTCGCCAATTCCTTGCCGTTCACCATCAGTTCAAAGCGTTCTGTCAGTCCTGGTTTGCTTCGGTGCATCTTGGTAAGCGGTGACATTTCCACTGGGTAATCTGTGATGAACGTGGGTTGAATGAACGTTCCTTCGCAGAACTCGCCAAATATTTCGTCAATCAATTTGCCTTTACCCATGCTCTCATCCACCTCCATGTCGAGCTTTTTGCAGATTTCTCTTATCTCGTCTTCAGTCTTTTCGTTGAGGTCATAGCCTGTTTTCTCTTTGATGGCATCCAGAATGGGCAAGCGTCGATAAGGAGCTTTGAAGCTAATTGTCTGCCCGTCAATCTCCCGTTCGGCACTACCGTTGACGGCAATACAAATGGTTTCCAGCAGTTTTTCAGTAAATGCCATCATCCAATTGTAGTCTTTGTACTGTACATACAATTCCATGCAAGTAAATTCTGGATTGTGATTGCGGTCCATTCCCTCGTTGCGGAAGTTCTTGCCGATTTCATACACGCCTTCAAAACCGCCCACTATCAGTCGTTTTAAGTACAGTTCAGTGGCGATGCGCATGTACATGTCGGTGTTCAGTGCATTGAAGTGTGTGATAAATGGGCGTGCGCTGGCACCACCGGCAATGGCCTGCAGGGTAGGAGTCTCCACCTCTGTGTAGCCAGCCTCGTCCAGTACCTTGCGCATGGTGCGTAACACCGTAGCACGTTGCAAGAATGTATCTTTCACGCCATCGTTGACAATCAGGTCGACATAGCGTTGGCGATAGCGCAATTCGGGGTCGTCAAACTTGTCGTAGGCCACTCCGTCTTTGTATTTCACGATAGGCAGGGGTTTTAAGGCCTTGCTCAACAGAGTTAAACTTTGTGCGTGTACCGATATTTCACCTGTTTGGGTTTTGAACACAAAGCCCTTGATGCCAATGACATCGCCAATGTCTAACAGGCGTTTGAACACCACGTTGTACAAATCTTTGTTCTCATCCGGGCAGATGTCATCGCGCGTAACGTACACTTGTATTCGGCCTTTAGAGTCTTGCAATTCTACAAAACTGGCCTTGCCCATCACGCGTCGCGTCATCATGCGGCCTGCTATCACCACTTCTCGCTTTTCCTCACCGTCTTGATAGTCAGCCTTTATATCTGTGCTGAACGCGTTGGTAGGAAACTCTGCGGCAGGATAAGGGTCGATGCCCATATTTCGTAACTCTTGGAGACTTTGTCTGCGACCAATCTCCTGTTCACTCAATTCTAAGATGTTCATATATGATAAAATAGCTATTTTGTCCCAATTCTGATGGATAGAGCCCGCCAAAAGCATTCAAGACAGTTTGCTTTGTTGAGGCGCAGCCTATCTTATGCAAAAGTACGAAATAAATCTGAATGTGCCTACCTTTTCATATTTTTTATAATTGCGTGACAAGCTGACTGCTATTTTGTGCCGCTGCACACACTTCGCTGTCATTGTTTTCAACAACGAATTTAAGGAATCAATAAATCAAAGGAGCAGTGTTCCAGGTGAAGGTTCGTGCCATTACACACCAAAAAATGTAGGATATTTTCATCGTTTTAAGCCCTAAAAACGGCACTTCAAAAGTGATGAAATAGAAAAAAACGATAGGCAGGAAGGAAGCAAACATCCGATTGTTTTGCCACCAATATCCAGTTTTTCGTTCAAAGCAATGAGTTTGGTGGTCAATCTGCATCACTTTGGCGGTCAATCAACATGAGTTTGTGCTTCAAAAGCATAGGAATTGTGCACTAAAAGCAATGCTATTGGCTTAAAATTGTATTGAAATTGAATGCTAAAAGTGACTGAAAAAGATATAACTTGCTGTGCGGTAGTTGCTTATGAAAATTGCTTATATTTGGCGTATTTGCACCAATAGGTAGGTTGGTTTGCAAATACGCCAATTATGAAGCGGTGTGTTGTCAAGAAAATTACACCTTGGGAACATCTTTGAGGCTGTTCGCAATTTCTTCATCGGTGATGTTGTAATTGCGCAAGTCGCCACTCAAATAACTGTCGTATGCCGTCATATCGATGAGTCCATGGCCCGATAGATTAAAGAGAATCACCTTCTCTTCACCACTCTCTTTGCACTTTTGTGCCTCACGAATGGTGGCAGCGATGGCATGGCAGCTCTCTGGAGCAGGGATAATGCCTTCGGTTCGAGAGAAAAGAATACCGGCATCGAATGCCTCCAGCTGTGGAATGTCAACGCCATGCATCAGCTTGTCTTTTGCCAATTGCGAGATAATCATGCCCGCACCATGATAACGTAAACCGCCGGCATGAATGTTCGCCGGCTTGAAGTCGTGTCCCAGCGTGTACATGGGCAACAAGGGCGTGTAGCCAGCCTCATCGCCAAAGTCGTATTCAAACTTGCCTCGGGTTAGTTTTGGGCAGCTGCTGGGCTCGGCAGCGATGTATTCTGTCTGTCTTCCTTCCAAGATAGTGTGGCGCATGAAGGGGAAGGTCAGTCCGCCAAAGTTGCTTCCTCCGCCGAAACAAGCAATCACGACGTCGGGATACTCGCCCGCCATCTCCATTTGTTTCTCTGCTTCCAAACCAATAACTGTTTGATGTAGCGCCACATGATTGAGCACCGAGCCGAGCGTGTACTTGCAGTTAGGCGTGGTAGTAGCCAGCTCGATGGCTTCAGAGATGGCTGTTCCGAGACTTCCCTGATGGTGTGGATCGCGCGTGATGATGTCCTTTCCAGCGCGTGTTGACATCGATGGCGAGCCTTCCACGGTGGCTCCGAAGGTGCGCATGATACTACTGCGGTAGGGTTTTTGCTGCATCGAAATCTTCACTTGATACACGGCAGCTTCTAATCCGAAAGTCTTTGCCGCATAACTCAAGGCTGCTCCCCATTGTCCGGCACCCGTCTCGGTGGTGACGTTCGTGGTGCCTTCCTGCTTGCAGTAGTAGCATTGGGCCAGCGCCGAGTTGAGTTTGTGCGAGCCAAGCGGGTTTACACTCTCGTTTTTGAAATAGATATGTGCCGGTGTATCCAAGGCTTTCTCCAGCGCATAGGCACGAACCAGTGGGGTGGAGCGGTAGTATTTGTACTTGTCCAGCACCGCTTCGGGAATGTCTATCCATCGGTGTTCGGTGTCAAGCTCTTGCTTGGAGCATTCTAAGCTGAAGATGTGCGACAAGTCTTCTGCCGTAACTGGCTGCTTGGTCTTTGGGTTTAGCGGCGGCAGGGGCTTGTTCACCATGTCGGCTTGTATGTTGTACCACTGTGTTGGAATATCGTTTTCCTGAAGTATGAATTTCTTTTGTTTGCTCAGCATTGTTGTCTTTTTTTGTTGGGTTGATGATTCAGATGGCCCGAAATAGGCCCATAAGCCTGGTTTTATCACCAACAAAGGTAAGAAAAAGATTGCATTTGTGGGTCAATACATGCGAGATTTGTTAACTTTGCATGAAAAACATGACGATTGTTCTTACGCTATTAGGCTATTTTGCGGCCTTGTTGTTACTGAGTAGGATGACGACAAGGCATGCCACAAACGATACTTTTTATCGCGGAAATCGACAGTCGCCCTGGTATTTGGTAGCCTTTGGCATGATAGGTGCGTCGGTTTCAGGTGTCACCTTCGTGTCCGTGCCGGGCATGGTCAATACCATTGGCATGACCTACCTGCAAACTTGCCTGGGCTTTGTGCTGGGTTATGTGGCGGTGGCCTTTGTGTTGTTGCCCATTTACTATCGTTTGAATCTCACCACCATCTACACTTATCTGCAACAACGCTTGGGAACTCGTTCGTATAAAACGGGTGCTTGGTTCTTTTTGTTGTCCAAAATGTCGGGTTCTGCGGTTAAGTTTTATGTGGTGTGCATGCTCTTACAGCGGTTTGTACTCGATGCCATCGGGGTGCCTTTCATGGTTACTGCGTTGGTGCTGGTATCGCTTATCTGGCTGTATACGCGGCGTGGAGGCATCAAGACCTTGGTATGGACCGATACGTTTCAAACCTTTTGCATGTTCGCGGCGCTCATTTTCATCATCGTACAGGTGATGTCTATGCTCGATATGAATGTGGTTGAGGCCGTGAAAGCTATCGCGCAGGATGACAGAAGTCGTATCTTCGTGTTTGATGATTGGCTGTCTAAACAGAATTTTTGGAAGCAATTTGTGAGTGGTATCTTTATCGTTATCGTGATGACGGGGCTTGATCAGGACATGATGCAGAAGAATTTGACGTGCAAAACCTTGCGAGAGGCACAGAAAGACATGTGTACTTACGGACTTGCCTTTGTGCCTGTCAACCTATTGTTTTTAGCGTTAGGTGTGCTGTTGTCCATGTTAGCCGGGCAACAGGGTGTGCCTCTGCCATCCGCAGGCGATGAGTTGTTGCCCATGTATGCAGCGACGGGCGAATTAGGTGCCATGGTGGTGGTGTTCTTTACCATTGGCATTGTGGCGACATCGTTCAGTAGTGCCGACTCTGCCTTGACGGCTTTGACCACTACTTACTGTGTGGACATCTGCCAAAAGCCTGCCGATGAGCGGCTCAGACATCGTGTTCATGCCGCCATGGGCGTGGTGTTTGTGTTGTTCATCCTGATGTTCAGGACGTTCAACTCGACCAATTTGATTGATGCTATCTATATATTGGTATCGTATACCTATGGACCTTTGTTGGGATTGTTTGCGTTTGGACTGCTCACGGAGTACCAGGTAAACGACCGATGGGTACCCAATTTAGCCATTGCCGCACCCGTGTTGTGCTATGTGTTGGATGCCGTTGCGCAGCATGTGTGGAACTATCATTTCGGTTACGAATTGCTCTTGCTCAACGGGGCATTGACCTTTGCTGGATTGTTGGTGACGAGGAAAAAAGAAGTACTTTGAACTTTGAACTTTGAACTTTGAACTTTGAGGTTGCAATGTGGGAGCTTGTAAACCATCAAACTTTGAACTTTGAGCTTTGAACATTGAACTTTGCCGTTGCAATGTGGGAGCTTATGAACCATCAACTCGTAAACTCGTCAACTTGTGAACTTGTCAACTATCACTCAATACCACTGCACTGCATTGCTGTAGCCGCTGCGTTTATCGTATTTCAGTGCGTCAGCTAAGGTGGCAGCGTTGGCCCTAAACGTGAAATTGTAGCTGGTATAAGGGGCCAACACCACGGAGCAACTCATGTTGAAGCAGTGGAGATCGCGCTGAAGTGATGCCGTTGTCATAGACATGGCATGGTTTTCAAAGTCGTAACCCGATGAGAAGCTGATGTTCCATCCATCGCTAATGCGAACATTGCCGCTGACATTGAGCGTCTGAGTGAACTTGTATGGATAGCGCATGGTTTTATAATTGAACTTGTTGATGTCTTTGTTCTCACTCATGGTGATACCATAACCGAATGTAATCGACCAAGGTAGCTTGAACGCCATGTAGCCGTCGTCATCAGTTTCGGCCTTACCAGCCTTTTGTTTCTTCTTCGCTCCATGCTGCCCCTCAATCATATCGTCATCTATGTTGCTCTCTATGTCGGTGTCACGACCTTCAATATCGTTCTTATTTTGTTCGTCTTCATCCTCTTCATCATGGCTGCCGGTGAAGAGTTTTTTCAGCTTTTCGGGCGTCAGCGTGTAGGAGATGTTCTGCGACATGCCTTGGAAACGACCAAAACGGCCCATTCCCCATTCCGTATGATTGCCCTCGTAGGGTCTGCCATTCTCATCTAATTCGTAGGCATACGATGCAAATCGCGCGTTGAGGTTGAAGGTGTAGTTCTTCCACCACTTCAATCTGATGCGCATGCTTAGGTCGCTCAGCGGCTTTTCTTTGGCCGCCATGTTGTACGACATCGATAACCCAAGTTCGTCAATGATGCTCACTTTCTTCATTCCCGTTGAGTCTTTGTCGCTCTTAACCTTCATTTCGACGTTGTTGCCCAGGTCGAATGAAATGTTTCCGCTGCGTCCTCTGCCCGGTACAGAGTACATGCCATTCTCGTAAGGAGAATATCCTACGAGCGATACATTGCCGTCGGCGTCGGTCTTTTGATAGTAATCGTAATAGCCATAGCGGCGCGCACCGAAGTCAGGAGCATAGCTGAACGAGACGGAAGGGGTCAAGACGTGGCGGATGGCCTGCACCTTATCGCCGAAAATCTTGCGATTTGGGATGAACATTCCATAGAGCTTGGTAGACATACCCAAGTTGAGCGACCAGTTATAGACGTTGTGAAAGCCATACGTGGTGTCGTTCACAACCTTTTGAGAGGCAGCGTCCCACGACCGATGTATCTTGTTTGAGTACATGCGGTCGGTGAAATTGAACGACGGATTGACATTTAGATAGTCGAAAAGTGTGAAGTTGGCATTGACTGGAATGTCGTGCTGGAAACCGTTTCGCCAGTCTTTAATGAGGTTCGACTTGAACAATTTATCCTCTTTTGTCTGGATAGAATTGGAGAAGCGACCCGTGTAGCTTACGGCAATCTTCTCGTACCAGCGTTCATTGCCCACCACATGCTTGCGTTTGAAAGGATAGAAGCGGCTGATGCTGATGTTCAGGTCGGGCATTGTCAGGGCGATAGACGAGTCGCGCATGTTCTGCGAAAGGTTCATCGAGCTGCTCAGTGACAAGCCAATGCTTGAGAAGGTGGTGCTATAACTCACAGAAGATGTACGGGTGCTTTGCGTGAGTGCCTGCGGATTATACAAGCTCGTCAGGTTGTTGCGCTCGTAACTGGAGGAGGCAAAGTTGACGCTGGCCGCCAACGAGTTGTAGGGGTTGGCTTTTTTGTCTTGTCGGTGGCTCCATTGTATCTTGTAACTTTGTTGGCGGGAAAAGTCAGGTAGGCCCTTGTCGCCCATCTTGGAATCCTGGTAACTGAGAAATATACTACCGCCATAGCGATACCTTTTATTGTAATTGCTGGCCAATGAAATGCCCCAAGAACCCTTGGTGTAGACCTCGCCAATCACCTTCAAGTCGATTTTGTCACTGATGGCGAAATAATATCCGCCGTCCCTAAGATAAAAACCACGATCCATCTCATCGCCGTAAGACGGCATGATGAAGCCTGATGAATAGCTCTTAGTGAAGGGAAAGAAACCGTATGGAACGGCAAGAGGCAGCGGAACGTCGGCTACCACCAGATGGGCAGGACCAAAAACCACGTCCTTTCCCGGGCGTACCTTGCCCCTCGAAAGTGCGATATAGAAGTCGGGATGCTTTTTATCGCAGGTGGTATATCGGCCGTGTTCCATGTACACCACGCCCGAAGAGTCGCGCTTTGACCGCTCACTGCGCAAGAATCCCTCTTCTTGTTGGGTGTAAACGTTGTTGATGAGCCCCTTCTTGGTCTTGAAGTTGAACGCCATGGTGTCGCTTTCGTACGAATCTTGCCCCAATTTGAACACGGGAGTGCCTTCCAACGTTTTAGTTGTAGTGTCCTTGATGACACCAGTTGCGTGCACCAGATTGCTGTCCATGCTCATGTATATCTTCTCACTCTTAAGGTCCATGTTCTCGTATTTCACGGTAGACGAGCCGTAGAGGTGCGTGGTTTTGCTCTTGGCGTCATAAATCAGCGAATCTTCTGCGGTGTATTCTACCGGTGCGTCGATGCCGTTCGCCCTCCTTCTGTTGAGCGAGTCGAGCCGAATCGAGTCGTCAATCTGTTGATTATGCTTGCGGATGGCCAACTGAAGCGAGTCTAATAGGGTGGTGTCGGCGGCAACGGAGTCAGGGCGTTTGTCAAAAGTAGAATCGCGCTTGATTGGCACCAAGGTGTCGCTCACACCCAGCGTGTCACGTTGTTGCGTTTGTTGCCTGGCGTATGAATCAAACCTGTTCATGTCTGCCATGACGAAAGCAAAGATGAACAGCAGCAGAACTATAACCGACGGAGTTCTCATTTAATGTGCAAAATTACACAAATAAGAACGAATTGATATACAATTTTTTATTTTTAACTTAACACATCGTGCTAAACTTGCGCTTTGATTGCTTTTCTTCTTGTGCGCAACCTCTTGTTAGCTTCTGTCCAAAAAAATGATAAAAAAACGATGATTGCAAAGTTGTGAACTAGAAAAAGCGGTCATGTTTTCAGGCCGAAAAAATGTATTTTGGGAGCTGCAAAATAGACTTTTTCTGCCAAAAACAGGTTGATAATGACCCTTTTCACGTCACTTCACGCCACTATCTCTTAGTAATTGGGCTTCAAAAGCATACGGTTAACCACTCAATAGCATACCTATTGCCAATCAAAAGCAATGCTTTTAGCATAAAATAGCATGCGGTGAACATGAGAAAACTGACTGTCTTGACGTAAAGGTTTGGCCGTCAATTAGATACAAAACAATCGCATAACTCGCGTATTTGCAGCCACCAGCATGCTTGTTTGAAAATATGGCCGTATTTAAGAGGTTATTGTAAAAGAAAATGACAGCAAATGTGATGCCCGATGGTGTATGGAATAGGTGGCGATTATTCGAACAGTTGCATCCATCTGGCAAATCTCTCTGCTCCTTCCTTGCCGAATCTCTCGAGGCTCTTTAGTGCTTGTTCGGGCGTTCTCACACGGTCGAGGTGCGTTTTGGAGTAGAACTTGTCGGCATAACAAATCACCTGTTCCTCCATGGTCTCGGGCAAAAAGTCTTGATGGGGTAGGGGCAGGTGCTGTTCTATGATGTCCTGCAAGGCGATTCCGGCACCCGTATGGCGTTCGCAAACCCGTGCGTGTTTGGGGTAACCGGCCGCGCGCAGCATGTCTGCTCCAATGATGCCATGCTTGATATACGGTTCGGTGCCAAAGCATTGGATGCCCGGCGCATCACATTTTACGATGCCGATGTCGTGCAGGATGGCCGCCTCCTGGATGAAGTTGCGGTCGAGTTTCAGCTCCGGATGCTTGTCGGCAATTTGCAATGCCTTGCGGGTTACGCATTCGCTGTGCGTCAAGAGGATGTCCCGCGCCTTGCTTCCTTGCGGGTAATACTGGTCGATGATGGCTAAATAGTCCATGATAAAGTATTTTAATCATTAAAAAAACTCACCTTCAGGCATGAAAGTACCCGAAGATGAGTTGTATGTTGTTTGGCGTAAAAACAAAATTATCAAGCTTGTGGGCGTTCGATGTAAGCAATCACGTCACCCTTGTTCAGCTTGCTTCCCTGCTTGGCATTGATCTCAACCAACTTACCTCCTAAGGCCGCAGGTATCTCTACGAACTCGCCCCACGGTGCTTGTATGTAACACAGTTTATCGCCTTCAGCGTACTCTTTGCCGATATATGGCTCAACAGAAGGAGCACATTCGCCATCACCATTGAACTCCCAGAACACTTGTCCCTTGACCGGAGCCACAATCGCGTCAGCTTTTGCGTGCTTGAATGCGGTGAGTTCTTCTTTCGATACTTTGCTCCCAAGTTTCGCATCCTTCGCCTTTTGCAGGTCAGCCAAGAAGTTTTTCTTCGCTTGTCCGCTCTTGTAGTTGCGATATTGCTCGGGGTGCATGGCCAATTCAAACAGCTCTTCGTCGTCTTTGCCAAAATCCCAACCGTTTTCCTTCATTTCTTTCTTGAAGTCATCCAAGTTGTTTTCCAACAAAGTATGTGGGTCTGCGTCCGTAAACTCGTATCCCTTTTCCTTTGCGAGGTCAACTAATACTTGGTCAACCTTGCCGGGTACCTTGCCACTCTTGCCAAGTATCATGCCCCACATCGAGTCGTCCATCATGACAAATCTGCCCTTGCCTTGCTCCATGGTCAACAGGTTCATCAGTGCTATGTTCTTGGTATACTGTGAGAAAGGTGTCACCAAGGGTGGATAACCCACACGAGGCCATACGTATGCCACCTCGTTGAACAGCTTGATGAGCATGTCGTCGGTGGAAAGTTCTTCCTCTCCCTTCTTCTTGCGGATGTTGTTAATGGTGCCATGAATGCCGGCCAGGTCGGCCATCATGCTGCCCATCATGCCACCAGGCAAGCCGCAGCCCAGCAAGAGTGAGCTCATGAACTTGTTTTGTGGATTGATGAAATAGCCCAACCAGTCGTCGATAAACTCTTGAGTCAATGCACGAGCCTTCATGTAAGCATCCATGTTGATGTCTGGAACATCGAAACCAGCCGTCTTCAGCATGCTCTGCACCGAGATAACGTCAGGATGTACCTTGCCCCATGATAGGGGTTCGATGGCTACATCCAAGATGTCGATGCCGTTTTTGGCCACCTCTAACATCGATGCCATTGACAGTCCAGGACCCGAGTGACCGTGATATTCGAGGATAATCTCTGGATGTTTCTCTTTTATTATCTTAGTTAACTGTCCCAAGAACGTAGGTTGACCGATGCCGGCCATGTCTTTTAAGCAGATTTCTTCTGCGCCTGCCTCAATCAAAGTGTCGGCAATATTGGCGTAATATTCCAGCGTATGGATGGGAGAGGTGGTGATACACAGGGTTCCCTGTGGTGTCATGCCCGCTTCTTTTGCCCACTTGATGCTTGGAATGATGTTGCGAACATCGTTCAAACCATCGAAAATGCGCGGGATGTCCACGCCTTGGGCATGCTTCACCTTATACATCAGGGCACGCACGTCATCGGGTACGGGATACATGCGCAATGCATTTAGTCCACGATCGAGCATGTGTGTCTTGATACCCACCTTGTTAAAAGGCGCACAGAAGGCGCGGACAGCATCGTTAGGGTTCTCGCCCGCCAACAAATTTACTTGTTCAAAAGCACCTCCGTTGGTTTCTACACGAGCAAAACAGCCCATTTCTATAATGACTGGAGCAATGCGTTCTAATTGATCTTTGCGTGGCTGAAACTTTCCGGAAGATTGCCACATGTCTCTATAAATGAGACTAAACTGTATTTTTTTCTTCATAATTTTCTCCTTATCAACCTTTACACGGTGTTGCAAAATTAAGCAAAAAAAATCAATTTGTCCATGACCTCGATGCTTTTTTAAGATTTATAGGCATTCAAGTTAGTAAACATAAAAAGCCGATATGCAGGGCTTTTGGCTCGCACATCGGCTCTCTAAGAGATTCAGTGTTATGGAAGAATGTGGATTCTTCCATGAATCTAATTGTTATTATGAATCAGTTTTACTTCTGTTACTTCGTCGGAACCTCTTCCAACACTTTCTTCAACAGGTTCCAGAAAGGCTCTACCGTGCTGATAAGGCAACGCTCTGTTGAGGTGTGTGGACTGCGAATGGTGGGGCCGAACGATACAACGTCCAGGTGAGGGTATTTACCTAAGATGATGGAACACTCCAAACCGGCGTGGTCTACCTGCACGATACCTTCTTCATTGTTTTGCTCTTTGTACAGTTTCATCAGCAAATCGAGCACCTCGCTGTCAGGATTTGGATCCCATCCGCCATAACTTCCGCTGAACGTTACTTTCATTCCAGCCATGTTGAAGCAGCTTTGCAGGGTTTCACCGATGTAAGCTTTCATGGATTCGTTAGATGAACGAGCCAAAATCTTAAATGAAGCTTTGCCCGCTTCTATGTCAATGATGGCCAAGTTGGATGAGGTTTCCACCACAGTTGGGATGGAAGGAATCATGCGCATCACGCCATTGTGGCAAGCATAGATGGCATCAATGAGGTTGTCTTGTATGGCCTCGGGAACCTGTGTGGCCGGTGTGTCTACCTCTTCGGCTGTCAGTTCGATGCCACTCTCAATGTCTTTGTATTCTTGTGTGAACTCTTCTTTCCAGTCGGCTACCATCTCTTGCAGTGCGGGAACGTTTTCTTTCGGCAATGTGAGCACCACTTCGGCTTTGAAAGGAATGGCATTGCGCATGTTGCCACCATGCCATGTGGCCAATCGAGCATCGAGTTCGCATATTGCTTCGTGTACCAATCGAACCATCAGTTTGTTGGCATTGCCACGACCCTCATGTATCTCCAAGCCCGAGTGTCCGCCACGAAGACCCGAAAGTGTTACCTTCACGGCCTTGTCTGAAGCGTCAGTCGCTGCCTCTTTGTAATCCAATTCGGCGGTAATGTCAACACCACCAGCACTACCAATGACGAATTTACCCCACGTTTCAGAGTCTAAGTTCATGAGGATATCACCATCCAATTCGCCTTCGGGCAGGTCATTGGCGCCAAACATACCCGTTTCTTCGTCGGCGGTGATGAGGCCTTCTATCGGACCATGCTTCAAATTCTTGTCTTCCATGACAGCCAAGATGGCGGCTACACCCATTCCATTGTCGGCTCCCAGGGTGGTGTTCTTTGCTTTCACCCATTCGCCGTCAATCCAAGTCTCTATCGGATCGGTTTCAAAGTTGTGCTTACTCTCCGGTGCTTTTTGTGGAACCATGTCCATGTGTGCTTGCAAAATCACCGTCTTTCTGTTCTCCATGCCTGCAGTGGCGGGTTTCTTCATTACTACATTCTTGGCTTTGTCTACATAAGCCTCGACACCTGCACGCTTTGCAAAGTCGAGTAAGAATTGATGTACTTTGTCAAGATGTCCAGAAGGACGCGGCACTTGCGTCAGTGCGTCAAAGTTTCGCCATACACAGGTCGGTTTCAGATCTTTAATTTCACTCATAGTATTTTGTTTTTTTTAGAGTTGTTGCTCGTGTGTTTTGATACACTTTGCTTCCAACTCGTGGTGAATAAATAGGTTTTTCTGTTATTCTTGCGCTGGCAGAACGATTTTTCCTGCCTTCACGCATTTAAGTTTTTTCTTTGTAAACGATAGGGCTATCCACGCGTATATGCCCAGCACGGCCACTAAAAGAGTTTGCACTGAGTGTACAATCAGCACAAAGTATAGGGCATCGGTTTCAGCTACTCCGTACAAAATCAGCATCGTCTTGACGGCAAAATGCCAGGGGCCGGCTCCGTTTGGCGTTGGAACGATAACGGCAATGGAGCCTACAATGAACGTTACCAATGCGCACGACAGTCCTAAGTGAGCGGTGGCATCAAAGCAAAAGAAGGTGAGATAATAGTGCAGAAAGTAGCATAGCCATATTAATAAAGTGAAAGCAATGAACAAAGGTATGCTTTTTACCTGTCGAAGTGAAGCGATTCCTTGTCCGATGTCATGCAAGGTGATTTTCACCTTATTATATATGGACAAACGTTTTAGTAGGAAAAATGCCAACACCAACACCGCCATGGCGCAGATGGCCGTGACAATGTAGCCGGCAGTGGAGAATTGTCGCAGTATCGCGTCAATGCTGGTGCCCGTGTGAACGAAAAAAGTATCGAATATCTTGATTTGAGCTGTCAGCGTGAGGGCCGTGATGAGTAGCACCAAGAAAGAGTCGATGATGCGCTCGGTCACTACGGTTCCCAATGCTTTGGGGAACGACACGCTGTCAAATCTGCTTAAAATGCCACAACGGGCGAACTCGCCTATGCGCGGAATCAACAAGCTGACGGCATACGATAGGAATACAGAATAAACCCTGACCGATGCCCTGGAACGCTCGCCCATGGGCTGCAACGTTTGTTTCCAACGCCAACCTCGAAAGGCTTCTGCCAATATTCCGAACGGAAACGACAGCCACATCCAGGTCCAATCCATCTCATGCAGCACCACATTCTTGATGAGTTGAAAATCAAAGTCGCGGTACATCCAGTATAGAATGGCACTGCCAAGGAGTAAAGACAGTGCTACGTTCAAGGTTTGATGTGTGGCTTGTTTCATGTAGAGCCGTTTGTTGTATTGTTTGTTTGATATACTGGTATATGAAATATACTATGCAAATGTAGCGTAATATTAGGGGATTACCAAATAAATACATGGGTTTTTTGAGGTACCTCAATGACTGTTTTCTTTGATTTGTATCAACAAAACAGCATAAAATGCGACTAATGAGTGAAAATGTTTGCGCACACAGCACGATGGTTGTATCTTTGCATCGTCATTAAGACAAAAGGATAACAAATTTAAAAGAAAGGTAAAAAGATTATGGTAACAATTATGACTTTGGCTGTTGTGGCTATATCTGTAGCACAGGCCATTCATTTGGGAAGCAAGATTAACTTGAATAGCAAGTAAAAATCTTGCCTTTCATCTTTTGAAAGGAGAATTTATTTTATTTAGTAATACGGTAAAGAGGCAGCGTCACATGTGGCAATGCCTCTTTTTTGTATATGTATGTGGTGGGATGTCGCAAGTGTTAAAAACAGAAAACTTTGCGGTTTTACCCCCTTCATAACTCGCGTATTTCTCACAAAACAATCGTCTGTCTGAAATACGCTTAAAATGTAAATTGTTGATAATTAATAGTTTGCTTTATTTTTCCTTATTCGGAAGCATTGAAAAACGCTGTTTTTGGGCGGTTAAATGCTATCTATTGGCGTGCAAACTCATGTAAATAGGATGGTAATAGCTATGCCTTTGAAGGGTAAAAGCATGACAATAGGCGTGAAAGTGCAATTTTGAGGGATAAAAAAGGCATTTTTCCGTGATGAGAAATCCTATTTTACAGAAAACTCGTGTTAAATAAATTTACTTGGCGAGCATCGTCCAATGGCCCATTTTAGGGTGCGTGAAAGTTTTGAAGAATCAAAAGAAAACAGACCTATCCCAACTGCAGTTTTAAGCTCTGGCATAGTTTGGAGAACTGTGGATTCTCCTTTTTGAGCATTTCAAAGATTTCACGTTTCGAGTAAATCTTGGTCACTTCCTGGGCTTCAGCAAGGCGTAGGTTGATGTTGAGTTGCGCGTTTTTCAGTAGTGTGCGCATCTCTGCCAAGATGTTTTCCTTGTCATCTTGAAGCTGTTTGAGCAGAATGTCGTTGTCGATGATCACTTCTATGTTCGGGAAGTTGGTGATACGGGGCGTCAAGTTCTTCATGCGTTGCGCCAAACCTATCTTCTCTTGGGGCATTCGGTTGCACATCATCTTCCACTGTATCATTAGCTCTTGCTCGCTGAAGGCCGTGTTTTGTGCGGTTACTTTCTGTTCGGGTTTGGTTTGGTAGGATGGTTTTTTGCCGCCGTTACGCAGGTCGTTGAAGCTCATTCCTATGTCCGAGAGTGTCAGCCGCGGCCTTTGGCCGGCAGGATTGTTTGTCGCAGCCGGCATTGAGGTTGATGGTTGTTGTGTTGAAGTGATGGGGGTGTGGCGGGCATTTACTGGAGACACCTTGCCGATCTCTGAGCTCGCCACACGTTGATTGGTCTCGCCGCCCATCGCGGGAGCCAACTTTTTGAACAAGGATTTTAAGCGTTTGGGGCTGCGCCCCGCACCGTCTGATGCGTCATCCGCCTGTGTCACTTGCGCCACGTCGATGAGCGTAAGCTCTACCAACAGGCGTTTGTTGCTGCTCTGACGGTAGTTCACGTCGCAACGGTTCAGTATTTTCAACGCTTGGTATAAGAATTTCGTTGGGCATTTCAGTGCCTGTTGCTGGTATTTCTGGCGTTGTTGCTCGCTTGCATCCAGCAAACTTAGCGTCTGTGCATCCTTCGCCATGAGCACGTTGCGTATGTGCGAGGCCAGTCCGTTGGTGAGAAGTCCACCGTCGAAGCCTTTCGCGAGAATGGAGTTGAGCAGCACCATCAAGTCGCCCACTTTGTTTTCGAGGCTCAGATCTACTATCTTGAAATAATTGTCTGCATCCAGCACGTTGAGGTCTTCCAGCACCTTGTCGTACGTGATGTTGCCCTGACAGAAGCTGGCAGCCTGATCGAAGACCGACAAGGCGTCGCGCATGCCGCCGTCAGCCTTCTCTGCAATGATGTTCAGGGCAGCGTCTTCGTAGGTGATTCCTTCCTGCTGAGCCACATTTTTTAAGTGGTTGATGATGTCTGTAGTGGCCATCCGCTCGAAATCATATATCTGACAACGTGAGAGGATGGTGGGTAAAATCTTGTGTTTCTCGGTCGTTGCCAGGATGAAAATGACATGTGCGGGTGGCTCTTCCAGCGTTTTGAGAAAGGCGTTGAAGGCCGATGTGGAGAGCATGTGCACCTCGTCGATGATGAATACCTTGTACTTGCCTACCTGTGGCGGTATGCGTGTTTGGTCCATCAGCGATTTGATGTTCTCCACCGAGTTGTTACTGGCGGCGTCAAGTTCAAAGATGTTGTACGACCTTTGCTCGTTGAAGGCCTGACAGCTCTCGCACTCGTTGCAGGCTTCACCGTCGGGAGTGGGGTTCAGGCAGTTGATGGCTTTGGCAAAGATGCGCGCGCAGGTGGTCTTTCCGACACCGCGCGGGCCGCAGAACAGATAGGCGTGAGCCAACTTCCCGCTCTTTACGGCGTTCTTAAGGGTTGTGATAAGCGCGGATTGGCCAACGACAGCGTCAAAGGTCATCGGCCGGTATTTGCGCGCTGAAACAATGTAATCTTTCATTGTGGATGAATTTGTTTTGCAAAGATAGCAAAAAGATTAGACTTCCTTGGACCGCCCTGTTTGATTATTTGTTAATAAGATGAAATTATGACAGGTGCATTTTTCGTTTTCAATTATAATGTTTATTTTTGCAATCATTAAATCCTACCACTCTTGAAACGTGTCAATGTCATACTGAGCTTCGTCAATCACTATAAATACCTTATCGTGATTGTTGGCGGATTCCTTATTGTTGGGGTCCTTGATGAGAACAGTTTCATGAAACGTGTCCAACTGGAATGGCAAATCAGTGATTTGAAAGAAGATATCAACAAGTACAAATCGCTGAATGAAATCAACACGAAGAAGCTAAGAGAACTAAAGCGCAACCCTAGTGCCATCAAGAAGATAGCCCGAGAGAACTATTTCATGAAGGCCGATGATGAAGACATTTTCGTGTTGAGTGATGACCCTAAAACAGAACAACCTCAATCGACAAATGAAACAACTCAATAAACTCCAGAGCCTGATATTCCTCACTGGTGGGGCTATGATGGTGGTTGGAGCCGGATGCTTCGCCATGATGTGGCAGCAGAAAATCGCTTGTTGGATTTATCTTGCGGGCGCTTTGATGTTCGGTGTCATGCAGATGATGCAGGAATACCAAGGCAATAACTTCATCGTGAAGCGGTTGAAGCGCATCATGAGCTTGGCCGACATCTTCTTCATCCTGTCTGGTTTCCTGATGGTGGACATGGTCTATCGCTTTCTGCAATCGGCCTTCGACAACTATCTGACGTACTATAACACCATTTATAACAAGTGGGTGGTTTTGCTGCTCATTGCAGCCATTCTGGAAATGTACACCATGCACCGCATCGAGCACGAGTTGTCAAAAGAGGAATAGATGAGGGTCTGTATTCCAAAAAAATGCTAAAAGGTACCCATAAACAAATTAAATAGCATTAAATAATTTTGTTCACAAACAATACATATTATCTTTGCAGAAGATGGACGGTGCCTCGGCAATTTCAAACAAGCTTGATTGCCTTCGGCTTGCACCATCTTTGCAGAAGATGGACGGCTGGGATTGTGAGTGAATGAGGTTTTCCAGAGAGTGCTGACAAGGTGCCCTGAAAGAAACAGAACAAGAATACATATATGAATAAGATATTATACCTGCTTATTTCTCTTGTAGTGTTCACGTCTTGCGCGAACAGCTATCATGTGCAAGGGTCATCCAACGTCACCGATTTGGATGGTAGAATGTTGTACCTCAAGGTGCTGCAAGATAACGATTTCAAGAACATCGACTCCAGTGAAGTGGTACATGGACAGTTTCAGTTCGCAGGAACATTGGACTCGGCTCGTATGGCCAACATCTTCATGGATGACAGGAGCGTGCTTACCTTCGTGTTGGAAGAGGGCGACATCAATATCAAAATCAACAACACCCAGCAGACTGTGAGCGGCACACCCTTGAATGACAAGTTGTTTAAGTTCTTCAATGAGTACAATCAGTTGAAGAGTCAGCAGGCCGAACTGGTGCATCGACATGACCAAGCCATCATGAATGGAAGCAACATGGATGTGGTTAACGCGCAGCTCAATGCTGAAGCAGAAAGTTTGAGTCAGCGGGAAGACCGTCTGGTTACTACCTTCGTGACAGATAATTTCGACAATGTGTTGGGGCCAGGCGTGTTCTTCATGATGACCATCGGCAATCAATATCCCGAGCTGACCCCGTGGATTGAGGACATCATGAGCAAGGCTACCAACCAATTCAAGAACGATCCGTACGTTAAAGATTACTATCAAAAGGCGCAAGAGAACGAACAAATCATGAATGGCTTGAAGGATGTGCCTGCTGCAGCCAGTCAATCGGTACCGAACGGACAGCAGCTTCCACCACCAGCATCACCTGCTGATTTGGCAAAACCTTCGGAAAAGACAGAGTAGAAACAAACCATAACCATGACAATAGCAATATACGGTGGAACAATCGTTAATGAAGGTAGGGCTTTCGAAGGCTCTGTGCTGATTCAAGATGACCGTATCACTTCAATTATTGAAGGTAAGAAAGCTCCCTGTGGCCACTACGATAAGCAAGTAGATGCCACAGGGTGTTTCGTATTACCGGGCATCATCGATGAGCATGTGCACTTTCGTGAACCGGGATTGACTGCAAAAGCCGATATTGACAGTGAGAGCCGAGCTGCGGCTTACGGTGGTGTGACGTCTTTTTTCGACATGCCTAACACGGTTCCGCAAACCACTTCGCTGGAAACTTTGCAGGCTAAACACGAGTTGGGAAGGCGGCATAGCCACGTCAATTATACCTTTATCTTCGGTGCGACCAATCAAAATGCCGACCTCATTCCAACACTCAACCGCCATCAAGTGCCGGCCATCAAGTTGTTCATGGGTGCCAGTACAGGGAATATGCTGGTAGACAGGCGGGAAACCTTAGAGCAAATCTTCCGTACTTGTCCATTCCCCATCATTGCGCATTGCGAAGATTCAACCCTCATCAACGCCAACATGCAGGCCTACAAACAGCGGTTGGGGGAGCAGGTGGACATCTCTTTACATCCCATCATACGCAGTGAGGCAGCATGTTACAAGTCGACTGCCTTGGCAGTGGCATTGGCAAAGAAGTATGGAACACGCTTGCATGTCGCTCATCTCACCACTGCGAAGGAGCTAACGTTCTTTGGTAGCGATGACAACATCACCGCCGAAGCCGTGATACCGCATTTGATGTTCTATGAAGATGATTATAAAACCCTGAAAAGTCTCATCAAATGCAACCCTGCCATCAAGACAAAAGCCGACCGTGAGGCACTAAGAAGGGCGCTCACCACAGGAGAAATCCATACCGTAGCGACCGATCACGCACCTCATTTGCTGCCTGATAAGCAGGGAGGAGCATGCACTGCTGCTTCTGGCATGCCCATGGTGCAATTCTCTTTGCCCACGATGTTGGAGTTGGTAGATGCAGGCGTGCTCACTATTGAGCGTTTGGTCACGTTGATGTGTCATCATCCTGCCCTGTTGTTCGACGTGAACGAACGTGGGTTCTTGCGCGAAAATTACAAAGCCGACATCACCATCGTCAAGCCAAACACGCCTTGGACGGTGACCGAATCCGTGATTCAAAGCAAGTGTAAGTGGAGTCCAATGACGGGACACACCTATCAATGGAAGGTCATGCAGACCTTCTGCAATGGTCATCTGGTCTATGATGATGGCGTGTTTGACGAGGATTATCGTGGTGAAGCCCTGTGTTTCCGACGATAACTTTCGTCCGCAGTCCACTCACTCAATAGCTTATCCGTTGCCACATCGACCCTATGATTGCAAGAATATTCATCTTTCTTCTCTTTCTCATCATCCTTCCGGATGTGTATCTTGACCTGCATTACCTGCGGAAGAAGAAAAAATACACCTGGTGGAAGCGCCTTTTATGGTGGCTTCCCGCTCTCTTGATGCTGGCTTACACCATCAAGATGGCCGTCGAACCTAACTTTATACCCGATAATCCGGCTTGGATTGACAACTATTTGTTGCTGCTTTGCCTGCTCATTGTGCCAAAAGCGATGTTTTCGATCTGTTCAGTTATCGGACTGTTCTTTTGCCGATTGCGCAAAAAACGCCGCAACTGGGGCAACTTGGTGGGACTCATTCTGGGTTTGTTGCTCATCTATATTTTTGTTTATGGGTCTACCTTCGGCATCAGAAAACTGGAAGTGAAACATGTAGAGGTAACCTTCAAGGATCTGCCCACATCGTTTGATGGCTATCGCATCGTGCATTGGTCTGATGCGCATGTGGGGAGTTATTTCAAATCACGCCGCCCCATCTTGGAACGAGCCGTGGACAGTATTCGGGCACAGCAAGCCGATATGGTTGTCTTTACGGGCGACTTGCAAAACCTGCAACCCTCAGAACTCTATCCGTTTGTAGGACTTTTCAGATCTATCAAGGCGAAAGATGGCGTATATTCCGTTCTTGGAAACCATGATTACAGCGGATATATCCATGCCGATGCCGCCGTCAAGGTGGCCAATGAGCGTGAAACCATTTCGCGTCAGCGACAATGTGGATGGACAGTCTTGCTGAACGAGAACCGTTCAATCTACAGAGGACGCGATTCCATCGTCATCGCTGGCGGAGAGAACGATGGACTTCCACCGCATCCGATGCGTGGCGACATCCACCAAACCTTGCGAGGTGTCGGTGATGATGCCTTCGTTGTGATGCTTCAGCACGATCCATCGGCATGGCGACGGCACATCCTACCCGAGTCGAAAGCACAACTCACGCTCAGTGGGCACACCCATGGCGGACAGATAAGCGTGCTGGGCATCCGCCCCTCCAAGTTCAAGTATGCCGAGGACTGGGGACTTTATCATGAGGGTGACCGTTTTCTTTATGTGACAGCCGGGCTGGGTGGACTCGTTCCTTTTCGCTTTGGTGTGCCGGCAGAAATAGTCGTTATCACCCTGCATCGGCAGAAATAATCAGAAAAAACAGGACGTATGAAATATTTGTACCGCATCTATCAATTGTTCATTGCAGCACCCATCATCGCTCTCTTCACCCTGCTCACAGCATTGGTCGTCACCATTGGGTGTACGCTTGGTAACGGTCATTTCTGGGGTTATTATCCCGGACGATGGTGGGGGCGGCTGGTTGTCCGTGTTCTGCTGTTGCCCGTGAAGGTGGAAGGACGTGAGCATCTGGAGCCGAAACGTTCGTACGTTTTCGTTAGCAATCATCAAGGGGCTTTCGATATCTTCCTGATTTATGGATTCTTAGGGCGCAATTTCAAGTGGATGATGAAGCATCAACTGCGCAAGATGCCGTTTATCGGACGCGCTTGTGCGGCGGCACACCATATCTTTGTTGACAAACGCAGTCCCAGTAAGGTCAAAGAAACCTACGATAAGGCGCGCGAGACGTTGCAAGATGGCATGTCGCTCGTGGTCTTTCCAGAGGGTTCGCGCACGTTCACGGGTCACATGGCTACTTTTAAGCGGGGGGCTTTCATGCTGGCCAACGACCTTCAACTGCCCGTTGTGCCATTGACCATCAACGGATCTTTCAACGTTATGCCTCGCATGCGCGACATGAAATGGGTTACCTGGCATCCTTTGCGTCTGACAATTCACGAGCCTATCGCACCAAAGACGCTGGATGCTGGGCATATCAGTCAAACCATCGACGAGAGCTATCAAGCCATCATGAGTGCTCTGGCTCCCGAATATCAGGGTTTTGTCGAGAATCCTGACCAGTGAACGGCATGTGCGACAACAACTGCCGACTGTAAAAATGCCGTGAAATGTTTTTGCATATCACACTAATTCCACTACCTTTGCATAAGGTAGGCATCGCCTTAGCAATTCCAAGCAAGCTTGATTACGTTCGGCTCGCGCTACCTTTGCATAAGGTAGGCATCGCCTCAGCAATTCCAAGCCAGCTTGATTGCACTCGGCTCGCACTACCTTTGCAAAAGACAGGCATCGCCTCAGCAATTCCAAGCAAGCTTGATTGCGTTCGGCTTGCGCTCATTTTTCACCACATTTTGAACCCATAAAATAATAAAGCTATGAACAAAACCGACAGCATCGTCATCATTCCGACGTACAATGAGAAAGAGAACATGGAGAAAATCATCCGTGCCGTCTTCGCATTGGATAAGTGTTTTCACATCCTGGTCATAGATGACGGCAGTCCAGACGGCACTGCAGCCATCGTTCATCGGTTGATGCAGACCGAGTTCGCCGACCGGTTGTTCATCATCGAGCGGTCGGGTAAACTGGGGTTGGGCACAGCTTACATCACTGGATTCAAGTGGGCACTGCAACATCAATACGACTATATCTTCGAGATGGATGCCGACTTCAGTCACGACCCCAATGACCTTCCGCGCCTGTATGCCGCCTGTCACGACGAGGGCTACGACCTTTCCATTGGCTCTCGTTATGTTAGTGGTGTTAATGTAGTGAACTGGCCCATCGGAAGAGTGTTGATGAGCTACTTCGCCTCCAAGTATGTGCGGTTGGTGACAGGCTTCAACGTGCATGATACCACGGCTGGATTCAAGTGTTACAAGCGTCGTGTGCTTGAAACAATTCCATTGGATGAGGTGCGTTTCAAGGGCTATGGCTTCCAGATTGAGATGAAGTACACCGCCTATAAGATAGGTTTTAAGATTAAAGAGGTGCCTGTTGTCTTTGTCAATCGTCGCGAGGGAACCAGCAAAATGAGTGGCGGCATCTTTGGAGAGGCCTTTTTTGGCGTGATGCGTTTGCGCTTAGATGGCTGGTTGCGCAAATATCCACCCATGCCCAAAGATTGAACTTACTTGCATGCTGGTAACCTGTTGGTTTTCAATTCGATGCAGGTCATGAATGAATAGCATTGACTTTGATCACCAAAAGCATTGACTTTGCCCGCCAATCTCATTGACTTTGCAGTCCAAAGTCAATGGGTTTGGCAGACCGTCTGATATTGCTCATGCTTTTGTCCATTATTCCAGCTTATTTCATTACCTTTGTATGCTCAACGCATTTGCGATGAATATACAAGACATTCAACAACTATATGGAGCGTCGCCACAGGCTGGTGCGCTTCGAAAAGCACTGGAAGACAAGTCGGTTAAGACCGTTTTCCTGCAAGGACTCATGGCTTCTGCCGCCCCTATGCTGTTCGCCGGAATGGCCAAACAGCTGTCCAAAACCATTCTTTTCATTCTTCAGGATGCCGATGAGGCAGGCTATTTCTATCACGACCTGACGCAGGCTCTTGGCAATCAGCAGGTGCTGTATTTCCCATCGTCATACCGTAGGGCCGTGAAGTATGGGCAACGGGATGCCGCCAACGAGATATTGCGCACTGAGGTGTTGGCCAAGCTGGCGGCGGGCAAGCCTCTTTACATCGTCGCCTCACCCGAATCGCTCTGCGAACTGGTGGTGTCGAAGCAAAAACTGGACGAGGGTACCATCAAGTTGAACGTGGGACAGACAGTCGACCCCATGCAACTGAAAAAAAACTTGCTGGCTTTTGGATTCCAAGAAGTGGACTATGTGTATGAACCCGGGCAGTTTGCCGTGCGCGGGAGCATAGTAGACGTCTATTCATTTAGCAGCGAATGGCCTTTGCGAATTGACTTCTTTGGTGATGAGGTGGATACCATTCGCGCCTTTGACGTGCAAGACCAGCTGTCCAAGGACAAGCAAACGGCTATTGAGATTGTACCCCAATTGGCCATCGCGGACAGTGATAAAGTGCCGTTCCTAAACTTCTTACCCGCCGATGCGCTGTTGGTGATGAAAGATTTCACCTACGTTCACGACACCATTGACCGTGTCTACAATGAAGGTTTTGCATCGCAAGTGGTGCAAGAGCGCATGGAAGGGGCCACAGAGGTGGAGCAACAGGAGATTATTCGCACGCTGCGAAGAGAGCAACAACTGATTACGGAACGGCAATTCGCACACGATGTGGCTGGCTTTCAATGTATCCAGTTTGGACAGCAGCCATCCATCACGCCACAGGCCACTATTACCTTCAGCATTACACCGCAACCTTTGTTTCATAAGAACTTTGACTTGTTGCGCCAAACTTTTGAAGACTATGCGCTGCAAGGGTATAGTTTGTACATCTTTGCCGAGAGCAAGAAGCAGGTAGAACGTCTTCGCGAGATATTAGGGGCCACGCCCGATGCCACCCTCCGTGACGATAATGGTGCCCCAAGACCGTCTTCACGGCTCCAAGAGCCGCTCTCTTTGAAGGGCACGGGCGATGCTTCGTTGCACGAAGGGTTCGTGGACAATAACCTGAGGATATGCTGTTTTACCGATCATCAGATATTCGAACGCTTTCATAAATACAACCTCAAGTCGGATAAGGCGCGCTCAGGCAAGATGGCACTCACGCTGAAAGAACTTCAGGAAATGGAGCCAGGTGACTTTATTGTGCATGTTGATTTTGGTATTGGCAAGTTTGGAGGTTTGGTGAGAGTTCCTACAGGCAATACGTATCAAGAGATGATTCGCATCATCTACCAGCGAGGAGATATTGTAGATGTTTCAATACATGCGCTGTATAAAATCTCCAAGTACCGTCGCAGCGACACTGGCGAACCTCCTCGTTTGTCTACATTGGGAACAGGTGCATGGGAACGGCTCAAGGAGAAGACCAAGAAGCGCATCAAGGACATTGCGCGCGATCTCATCAAGTTGTATGCCAAGCGTCGGCATGAAAAGGGATTTTCTTTCAGTGCCGATAACTATATGCAGCAAGAGCTGGAGGCCAGTTTCCTGTATGAGGACACCCCCGACCAAGTGAAGGCCACGGCAGAAGTGAAAGCAGACATGGAGAAGGCGCGTCCCATGGATCGTTTGGTATGCGGTGATGTAGGGTTTGGTAAGACCGAGGTGGCCATCCGCGCCGCGTTCAAGGCCGCTTGCGACTCTAAGCAGGTAGCGGTACTGGTGCCAACGACGGTACTTGCCTTCCAACATTACAAGACTTTCCAAGAGCGGTTGCGTGGCATGCCCGTGCGAGTGGATTATCTGTCGCGCGCTCGAAGTGCCAAACAGACCCGTCAGGTGTTGGAGGATTTGGCTGCAGGGCGTATTGACATCATCATCGGGACGCACAAATTGATTGGCAAGTCGGTGAAGTGGCACGACTTAGGTTTGCTCATCATCGATGAAGAGCAGAAGTTCGGCGTGTCCACAAAGGAGAAGCTTCGCAAGCTCAAGACTAACGTCGACACGCTTACCATGTCGGCAACGCCCATCCCGCGCACCCTACAATTCTCGTTGATGGGTGCCCGCGACATGAGCGTGATGCGCACGCCGCCGCCCAATCGCTATCCCATTCACACGGAGATAGGTACGTATGGACACGAAATCATCACCGATGCCATCAACTTTGAGATGAGCCGAAACGGACAAGTGTATTTTGTGAACGACCGTATCTCTACGCTGCCCGAGGTTGAGAAGATGATTCTAAAATATGTACCCGATTGCCGTGTGACGATTGGGCATGGACAGATGCCGCCCGAACAGTTGGAGAACATTCTCATAGGCTTCATGAATCACGACTATGACGTGCTGCTTTCGACGTCTATTATCGAGAATGGAATTGACATCAGCAATGCTAACACCATTATCATCAACAATTCCCATCGGGTGGGACTTTCTGACCTTCACCAGATGCGGGGACGTGTGGGGCGAAGCAATCGCAAAGCCTTTTGCTACCTGTTAGCACCACCCAAATCGGTTCTCACGCCCGAGGCACGCCGACGTCTCGAAGCACTTGAAACGTTCTCTGAATTAGGTAGTGGGTTCAACATCGCCATGCAGGATTTGGATATCCGAGGGGCAGGAAATCTCTTAGGGGCAGAACAGAGCGGTTTCATGGAAGATTTGGGGTACGAAACCTATCAAAAAATCCTTTCGCAAGCCGTCACCGAGCTGCGAAACGATGAGTTCAGCGACCTTTACGAAGAGTCTATTGCAAGTGGAGAAGTGGTGTCGGGCGCCGATTTCGTGGATGATTGTGCCGTGGAGAGCGATTTGGAAATGTATTTCCCCGATAGTTATGTGCCGGGAAGCAGTGAGCGTATGTTGCTGTATAGGGAGTTGGATAATATTGAAGATGATAATGAATTGGCTGCATATCGGCAGCGGTTGATCGATCGTTTCGGTCCTATTCCCCACGAAGGAGAAGAACTCATGAATGTTGTTGCATTGCGACGCGTGGGTAAACGCTTAGGGTGTGAGAAGCTCATGCTGAAACAAGGCAGAATGACCATGCAGTTTGTGAGCAACCCAATGAGTGCTTATTACAAGAGCAAGGCATTTGATAATGTGCTCAACTATATCGGTAGGCATCCTCACCGGTGTGATTTGAAAGAAATAAAAGGTAGGCGAATGATGCACGTCAGTGAGGTGGAAAGTGCCAATGAAGGGTTGAGCATACTTCGAGAAATCGACGGTATGGCTTAATGCTGTTGTGCTTTGTTCCCTAAGGATGCCATCCTGCATGGAAAGGAGTAGGGTCAAAGATGTTCAGAAAAGTATTTCCAGAGTGGCGCAATCATCAGGGCTTGCATGAATTCCCCGTTTTTCAACATCTCAAACACTTTTTCCTTGGGCAGCAACTTGAATTCGATATCTTCTGTGCGGTCCAAGTGTTGGCTGCTCACGGGCTTCACTCCCTTTGCCAAAAAACAATGGCAAAGGTTGTTCGTGGTGCTGGGATTGGGAGAGATGGTCATGAGTTTGCTCCATGTACCTCCGCCAAAGCCTGTCTCTTCTTGCAGTTCTCGCTTGGCAGCATTGAGGGGTTCTTCGTCTTTTTCTATCACGCTAGCACAAATTTCATTCGACACAATGCCTAATCCGTGTCGCCATTGGCGTTCAATAATCAAGTTTCCATTGCAGTCTTCTGCTATAACATTTACCCAATCGGGATATTCCAGCACATAGTATTCGTCGTGAATCACGCCGTTGGGTAGTTGCACCTCGTCTCGACGAGCCGTGAGCCACTGTCGTTTGATGATATAATCAGACTTTAATGTTTCCCATTTTTTGATTGACATGATTTGTTATGTTTTGATGATTAGATGGCTCTTTCGCCAGATTTAGTCCTGCGACATAGCCCATTGTCCATGCTGCTTGTAGGTTAAATCCCCCCGTGATGCCGTCGACATCGATCACTTCGCCAGCAAAAAACAAATTTGGACATGCTTTGCTCTCTAACGTAGTAAGGTTGATGCTCTTCAAACTGATACCGCCACAGGTAACAAACTCTTCTTTCCAAGTACCTTTTCCTGCTACGGTGTATGTGTCGTTAGTGAGAGTTTCAGTCAACTTATTGATACTTTTGCTTCCCAACTCGTTCCACTTTTGCTGAGCGGAGAATCCTGCTCGCCCAATCAAATAGTTCCATAAGCGTGCGGACAACATGTAAGGGCGGACGGAGTGCAGTTGCTTTTGTGCGTTTGCCATGGCAGTTTGTCGCAGTGTGTCTGCTACAATTTGAGTATTGGTGGTGTGAATCCAATTTACTGAAACATCAAACTGATAGTTGCGATCGTTGAGTATTCGGGCGGCATAAGCCGACAATTTGAGCGTTGACGGTCCGCTCAATCCCCAATGCGTGATAAGCAGTGTGCCTTCACTTCGTAGTTTTGTGCCTGGAATGGATAGATAGACGGGGTCTACACAGGTTCCCATTAGTTCTAAAAGTCGTTGCTCGTTAATGCTAAATGTAAACAGTGAAGCACATGGCGGTTCAATTTTGTGTCCTATGTCCGACAGATATTGCAGTTGTTCTGCATGCGGTGAACCTCCTGCCGTGATAGCTGCACGGTTAAAAACCAATGGCTCTTGTCGTGCGAAATACAACTTGATGTCTCCATTTTCCAGTGGAGTAATCTTCTTTACACAATGCTCTGTATAGATATCCACACCCCATTGATGCGCCAATCCCACCAAGCAATCAATGACAGATTGTGATGTTTGTGATTGTGGAAACACGCATTGGTCAGCCTGTGTGGTGAGTTTAACCCCATTATCCTCAAACCATTGGTACGCATCTTGATAACCAAAGACCTTAAACAAGCGTTTCATGAGCTTGTCGCCGCGTGGATATGCCTGCTTCAAGTCGGTTACTTGTGCGAACGAGTTTGTGATGTTGCAACGCCCACCACCTGTCACAGCCACTTTCGCCAACACCTTTTTCCCTTTCTCAAAGATGCAGACTCGGGCATTCGGCATTTGTCTTTTGGCGGTGATGGCAGCCATGAAACCAGCTGCCCCACCACCAATAACGGCAATACTGAGCATGTTTATTCGCGCTTATAGGTCGTCTTCAATGGCTGTACTCTTAGCGTATGCCGTACTTTTCGCCTCAAAGAAGTCGGTCTTTACCATGTTCGGGTCTGAATATTGCGCTACCCATTTCATGTCTTCGGGTTCTTTTTGATTGTCCTCATACAGATAATCAAAGCCCAAGCTGTGCCAACGCAGGTTGCCCAGATAGTGAATGTAGTCTGTCACCATTTGCGCATTGAGTCCTTGAATGTCGTTTCCAATCACGTACTGTCCCCATGCAATCTCCTGACGAACGCCCTCTCGCATCATCTCTTCGTACACTTTCACCTTTTCGGGCGTAAACATTTCGGGCTCTTCTTTTTTCAATTCTTTGATAATGTTTCTGAACAACCACAGGTGAGTGTTCTCATCACGGTTGATATAGCGTATCTCTTGTGCCGATCCAGACATCTTTCCGTTGCGACTGAGATTGTAGAAAAACATAAAACCACTGTAAAAGTAGATGCCTTCCAAGATGAAATTGGCAATACAGGTCTTCATCAGTGCATACAAATCTTGCTTTTCATGAAACTCATTATAGCAGTTGCCGATGAAGGTGTTGCGCCTTAACAGATGCTCATCTGTCTTCCATTGATACAGAATGTCATTGCGTTGCTCGGGGCTGCATATCGTGTCGAGCATGTAACTGTAACTCTGACTGTGTACACACTCTTGAAAAGCCTGTATGTGCAGGCATAGGTTTACCTCGTTGGCTGTGATATATTCGCACAGCGAAGGCAGGTTGTTGCTTTGCAGGGAGTCGAGAAAAACCAAGAAACTCAATATCTTGTCGTAGGCAGTGCGCTCGGCTTTGTCCAGTCGTGGATAGTCTTTTGTGTCTTGGGTGAGGTTGATTTCTTCAGGAATCCAAAAGTTGTTCATGGCCTGTCTGTACCAGTCGCTTGCCCATTGGTATTTCATGTTGTTGAAATCATTGAGGTTGGTGGTGTTTCCCCCAATCATCCTTCTCAATCGTAGGTCTGTATCTCCATTTGGATTGAATAGCGAATTGCGCTTTAATTGTGTCATGTTTTTTTAGTTTACGAGTTTATAGTTTACGAGTTTACGAGTTGATTGTCTGCTTTTTAGCTCACCAATTGTCATTACATCAATTCTTTTTCAGACTTATGAGGCACAGCTTTCACATTCTTCTACCTCTAACGATTTACTTCGGATATAGTAGATGGTTTTCACACCACAGTGCCAAGCCAAGGTGTATAGTCCCAACAGTTGCCGCATGGTATAATTATTGGTGATGTATAGGTTGACACTTTGTGCTTGGTCAATATGTTTCTGTCTTATTCCCGCGGCTCTCATGCTCCACGATTGGTCTATCAGGTATGCGCTTTTGTACACCCAATAGGTTTTATCCGATAAGCTTGGAGCTACTCGGGGCAACATGGCACCCTTCTTTTCTTCTAAGAAGAACCGTTTCATCACAGGGTCTACGCCTGCCGTGGTGGCTGCAATGATGCTAGTGCTGCTGGTGGGTGCGATGGCTAAGAGGTAGGCGTTGCGCATGCCCTGTTGGCTTACTTTCTTGGCAAGTGCTTTCCATTGGGGCGATGTGTACTTGCGCTTGGTGAAGTATTCGCCTGTTTGCCAGTCGCTACCCTCAAAGTATTTGTAGCTTCCCTTTTGCTTTGCAATGTCCGAACTGGCTTCAATAGCCAGACGATTGATGCGCTCAAACACTTTGTCTATGAACGACAGATGCTCTTCGCTTTCCCATTTGATGCCCCTTATGGCCAGCGCATGATGATAACCACTTACGCCCAAGCCGATGCTTCGATAGGTGCGGTTGGTGATTTTTGCGAAAGGAAGAGGGTAAAAGTTCAGGTCTATCACATTATCCAAGGCTCTTACCACACTTGACACCACCTCTCTCATCTCTGTTTCGTCTTCCAGTTTTAGGTGTCCCAACGACAAACTGGCAAGGTTGCACACCACGAAGTCGCCCGGTTTCACGGTTCTTACCACTACGGTGTCGCCCTCTTCAGTGCGTATCTCGTTTGACACTTCCTCTATCTGCGACATGTTTTGTGCTATTTCCGTGCAGAGGTTAGAGCAGTAAATGATGCCTTTGTGGTGGTTGGGGTTGGCTCTGTTCACCGTGTCTCTGTTAAAGGTGAAGGGAGTACCCGTCTCCACAGCCGATTTAAGGATAAGTCTGACTATCTCTTTTATAGACATAACTCTTCGTGAAATGTTGCTGTCATGCACGCAATCCCAATAGCGTTTCTCCCATTCCTCACCATAATAGTCTTCCAAGTTATACCCCTTAGTCGTCATCACCTCATTGGGACAGAACATATACCAGTCTTGGTTGAGGTTTTCTTCCGCCATTTTCCAAAACAAATCGGGGTAACAGATGGCGGGAAAAATGTCGTGTGCCTTCATCCTGTCATCGCCATTGTTGGTGCGAAGTTGTAGGAATTCGGGTAAATCCTTATGCCATACATCCAGATATACAGCCACCGCACCCTGTCTAACGCCTAACTGATCGACGGCAACGGCAGTGTCGTTTACTAATTTCATCCAGCGAATAACGCCACCGGCGGCACCCTTGAAGCCTCTTATCCTGCCGCCAGCAGCGCGCACCTTACCAAAGTAGAGTCCCATGCCACCGCCAAACTTGCTCACTTGCGCAAAGTTGTCTATGCTTCGGTAGATGCCTTCCAAACTGTCGGGAACGGTATCAATGAAGCAACTTGATAGTTGATGAAACGGTTTGCGCGCATTGGAAAGGGTGGGGGTTGCCATGGTTACTTGTAGCTTGCTCAGCATGTTGTAAAAGCGTTGCACCCACGTCATGCGGTCTTGCGGCTCGTTCATCGCCAAATGCAAGGCTATTCCCAAGAACATTTCTTGCACACTCTCAATGGGGCTGTTATCAAAATTACGAATCACATAGCGCTTGATGAGCAGTTCCAGTCCCGAGTAGTTGAGCAAATGGTTGCGACTGGCATCGATAAAAGTTGCCGCTTGTTCTATTTCGGCTTTGCTGTATTGTTGCAAGATATATGCGCCATAAAGATTTCTGTCAGTCAAGAACTTCATCTTGTCATACAGAGACATCAGTCCCTCACTGTCTTCAAAGCGTGCGATGCGCTTGTTGAGTTGGTAATTGAGCAGTCGGGCCGCGATGAATTCCCATTCGGGAGCCTCTTGTGTGGTAAGCTCCACCGCTGCCTTGATAAGCGCATCCATGCGTTCGGTGGCTGTCATACCCGCTTTGCTGAAGCTGGCGTACTTGTCGATGAGCAGCAATATACTATATTCTTTGTCTGTAAAGTCTGCGGCAATGTGTTTCAATACCTCTGTGATATGCTCGTCTTGCAAATCCTCGGCGATGCGCCTGTAAGTGCGACGTATCTCGGTTCGCTGCCATCTGAACAGGATAAAACTCTTAGCTTCGGCGTAATAACCGTTTTTCATCAGCGCCTTTTCCACCTCATCCTGAATGCTCTCCACATTTTGCTTGATGTGGTTGGTACAAACGATATCTTCTACCGATTGTACCATTTTGTAGATGGTGGCGTCGTCTATCTCGTGTTTCGTACTGATAAAGCTCTTCTTGATGGCCGTGGCAATTTTCTCTTTGTCATATTGCTCGGTAGAGCCGTTACGTTTAGTAATATCCATTGATTTTTATAATAAGAAGTATGAGTTGTAATGTTGTTTCTGCAAAGTTAATGAAATGCGTCGGAAGAAAAAATTATATCTTGTACTTTTTACAGACAAAAGAATAAGTTGGGTAATGAGAAGTGGTTTACTGATTGGTGCTTACCCTTAAAAGTAAAGTATAGTTAATAATTCTTTAATATGTTAATCGGATTCGTTTTATTTTACAAAAATAATTTTCAAAATTGAAAAAGAAGTTGCCTATTTAGGTGCAAAAATAAGGCTTTGCTCGCTTGTCTCTATCACTTAATCTTATTATGTCAATGGGATAGGGCGGTTACTCCATTGAGTTTGTCCCACTATCTCCATGTTTTTGCATGCTTATTTGCACCAAATAAGGGCAGTTTGGGCATGAAAGAGGCGATTTTTATAAGCAATTTTATGGGATATGATTGCAATGTTGTTTCTAATGTATTGGTGGTCAAAAAGATAAGTAAACTTGTGCGTGCTTCTCGTATTTTAGCAGAAGAAGTTGTGTCAATGCTAAAATGCGCTGTATTTTTGTTAAAAACCTAATTTAATATTTTGCCAATTCTATCATTTTTTGTAATTTTGGAATAAATAAGAAACGATTGCAACCATGGATATAGAAAAAATTAAAGACATGATAGCGTGTTGTGATGGACTGTCTAACACACTCGGTATGGAGTTCTTGTCCACACCCGAGCCAGATACTTGTATGGCTCGAATGGAAGTAAACCATAAAAATAAACAGATATTTGGTTTCTTAAGTGGTGGCGCCACCTTGGCTTTGGCGGAAAATTTAGCAGGAGTAGGCAGTATGGCTATATGTCCCGACAAAATTTGTGTAGGTATCAACGTTAGCGGCAACCATGTGCGAACGGTGATGGAAGGCGAAACGGTAACGGCATTTGGTAGGCTGCAACATCAAGGAACAACGCTGCACCAATGGCATATCGAGATAAAAAACGCTCAAGAAGAACTCATTTCAACTGTGCAAGTTATCAATTATGTGATGAACAAGTCTCAGAATGAATAGTTTTGCGTATTATAGGCTGCCCGATGCAAGGCATTTTATAAAACTTACCCAAAAGAATGGAGAGCCTGAGACTTTCTTTTCATTAACAGATTTGAATGGAAAAGTGGGCTTTGTGCTTGTTCCTTTCAAAATAGATAAGGCGCATCCTGTCGTGTTGATTCATCCTGAAAAGAAAGAAAGGGTGCGTGTCAGCAAATGTTCTGCAAGGCTGCGCAATGAATACGGTGCGACAATATTGGCTACGCCTTCCGATGGAAGGGAGAGATACGGTGAAGTTTTTCGTTGTTTTCATCAACAGCTTAAAGACGGAAAGTTGGCGAAAATCGTGCTGGCTCGTTGTGAAGAAATACCGCACTCGGCATCCATAGATGCGGAAGCTATGTTTTTGGAGGCGTGCCGAATATATCCTCATCTCTGCATCATGTTGGTGTCAACGCCCCAGACTGGCACATGGCTCATGGCTACACCAGAGGTGTTGCTTGACGGTGACGGGGAGACATGGCGCACCATGGCTTTGGCTGGCACGATGAAAGCAGGAGAATTGGCGCCCGATGCTGATAGTTCTTCTGCCAGTACGCCATGGGTAGATGGCAACGACATGTGTGATTGGTCGGCTAAGAACAAGCACGAGCAGCAGTTGGTTGCTACTTATATCCAACAATGTCTGTCGCCTTTCGCCGCTCAACTTACTCAGCGAGGACCTTATACCGTTCAGGCTGGTGACTTGGTGCATCTGCGCAGTGATTTTATGTTCAATCTTCACGATACCAAGTCCTTGGGATCTCTACTCGAGGCGTTGCATCCCACGCCTGCCGTGTGTGGACTGCCAAAGGCTGAAGCACAGCGGTTCATTCTGGAGAACGAGCATGCCCACCGCAGTTATTACAGTGGATTTGCAGGTGTACTCAATCCAAGTGGCGAAACTCATCTTTATGTTTCACTTCGATGTATGCAAATTTTAGAGAATAGTTATCGGCTCTATGCCGGTGGAGGACTGCTCCTTGACAGCGTAGAGCAACAGGAGTGGGAAGAAACTGTGGCGAAAATGGAAACGATGAGGAAAATAACAGCCTCTCCCCCGACCCCTCCCCAAAGGGGAGGGGAGTTGTAAGCTGATAACTTTGAACATTGAACATTGAGCTTTGAACTTTATGATTAGCAATGCTGTCTACTCGTCTACTTGTCAACTATCAACTCATGAACTATTAGCTGTCAACTAAAAAGCTATCAACTTGTGAACTCGTCAACTTGTAAACTGGTCAACTAAATAATCCATCCATGCCCTATTCAGACAAAGAGAACGTCAATATACTCACCGCATTATTAGTGGAACACGGTGTAAAACACGCTGTGGTGTGTCCCGGTTCGCGCAATGCACCCATCGTACATAATCTCAACGAATGCCCCAACATCACATGCCACCCAGTGACAGACGAGCGGTCGGCTGGATTTTATGCTTTGGGTATGGCTCAAATCACAAGGCATCCTGTTGCCGTTTGTGTCACTTCGGGTACGGCGTTGCTTAATCTTTTGCCAGCTACCGCAGAGGCTTATTATCAACATGTGCCTTTGGTGGTGATTTCGGCTGATAGACCTGCGATGTGGATTGACCAGCAAGACGGTCAAACCCTGCCGCAGTTGGATGCTTTAGGGCGTTTTGTCAGTAAGGTGGTTTCGTTACCCGAGCCTTCTACTGATGATGAACGGTGGTACTGTAATCGATTGGTAAACGAGGCATTACTTTGTTGTCAGCGGCATGGGGGCAGTCCGGTACACTTGAATGTACCTATTTCTGAACCTTTGTTTACATTCAATATGCCAGCGTTGCCAACCGAACGTGTGATTCGACAGGTAGCGGCAACGACCGATGTGGCTCACTGTCAACCGCTTTTGGCGGAAGTCCAATTGGCCAAGCGCCCGATGATAGTCGTGGGACAATTGAGTAACAAAGAAGCTCAGCGCATCGCTTTGCAATTATGCGAGTTGTCAACGGATGTGGTGGTTGTGTACGAATGTCTCGGAATGGCTTGTCATGAGGATGCGCCTCGCTATCCCTATCCACCAACCGAAAGGCTTTTTCCCCTACATATAGATAAGGTGTTGGTGCGCATGCAGCAGGTAGAGCAATATCAACCTGATGTAGTGGTGTGCCTCGGAGGAACGCTGGTGAGCAAGCGTTTGAAAGCGTTTCTGCGCCAATCTCCAGCTGCCAAAACTTGGATTGTCAACGAGCGAGGAGCAATATATGATACTTTCCAAAACCTGACAGGCGTGATTGAGGGTGCGCCGTATGATGTCTTGGAGGTAATCTTGCGGTATGTTCGTGGGGAAAAAGAAAAACAAAGACAGCCTTTTGAGTCTGGTTTTCGTTCCAAGTGGACAACGTTGATTCAGCAAGTGCAGGCGCAGAATGAGCGTTTTCATCCTCCTTACTCTTCATTCCTGGCTGTGAAAAGATTTTTTGAGACCGCAAATCACAAGTACAGGTATGTCCTCCATGCCGCCAACAGCATGTCTGTTAGGTTAGTTAACTACTTTGCCAGCGATTATGTCTTTTGCAATCGGGGTGTCAACGGCATTGACGGAAGTTTGTCAACGGCAGCAGGTTGCTCGCTGGTGACAACTCAAAACGTGTATTGCGTCATCGGTGATTTGAGCTTCTTTTACGACCAAAACGCCCTGTGGCATAGCTTAGGGGGAAACTTCAGAGTGCTGTTGTTGAACAATGGGGGCGGAGTTATCTTCAAAAGTTTGCCCGGTTTGAAAGATAGTACGGCTCAGCAGACATTGATTTCTGCCCAACATCATGTCACGGCTTGTGGGATTTGCCAGCAAAACAACGTGGCTTACCTTTCGGCACATGATGAGAAAGAACTTGAAAATAACATGAATCGCTTTGTGAACGACAACTTTGACCGCCCCGTAGTCTTTGAGGTGTTTACCTCGCAAGAACAAGATGAACAGGCAATGAACGAATACAAACAAGTTTAATTTGATATGGAAAAGAGACAATGGAAGTCCATTGACGGCTTCAACTTTAAGGAAATCCTCTTCGAGGAGTATAACAGAATTGCGAAGATAACGATCAACCGTGAGCGTTATCGCAACGCTTTTACACCGCTCACCACATGGGAAATGTCGCAAGCCTTTGCTTATTGCCGAGAGTGTGCGAACATTCGTGTGGTTATTCTCACGGGAGCAGGTGATAAAGCATTTTGCTCTGGTGGCGACATGCACGTGAAGGGACGAGGTGGATATGTAGGAACAGACGGCGTGCCACGCCTCAACGTGCTGGACGTGCAGATGCAAATTCGACGCTTACCTAAACCTGTGATTGCCATGGTGAATGGCTATGCCATCGGAGGTGGGCATGTGTTGCATGTTATGTGTGACCTGACGATTGCCAGTGAGAATGCCATTTTCGGACAAACGGGACCAAAGGTAGGGTCTTTTGATGCAGGTTTCGGTGCTTCGTATTTGGCTCGAATGGTTGGACAGAAGCGTGCCAGAGAGATTTGGTTCATGTGCAAGCAGTACTCTGCACACGAGGCAGAACGTATGGGCATGGTGAACAAGGTGGTGCCATTCGATGAATTGGAAGACGAATGCGTGTCATGGGCGGAGACAATGATGCAACGTTCGCCCTTGGCGTTACGCATGATCAAGGCTGGACTGAATGCCGAGTTGGACGGACAGGCTGGTATTCAGGAGTTAGCTGGCGATGCTACCATGCTGTATTACACCATGGATGAGGCGCAAGAGGGTGGAAAAGCGTTCTTGGAGAAGCGCAAGCCCGACTTTGATAAGTATCCGCAGTTTCCTTAAAACTAATAGGGCTAATTAGCCTAATTGGCCCAATTAGCCTTATTAGGCTAATTAGGCTAATATGCCCAATAGGCCTAATTAGGCCAATAAGCCCAATAAAAAAATAACCACTAAAAACATTAAAGCCATGCAAACCAACCAGTTTTTGCCACAAAAAGGTAATTATCAAAACTTAATTGTTTATCACAAAACCGAGTGTATCTATGACATTACCTTTTATTTTGCTCACCACTTTTTGGCAAAGAACGACAGAACGGTTGACCAAATGGTGCAAGCGGCTCGCTCGGGAAAACAGAATATAGCTGAGGGGTGTGCGGCTTCAACAACTTCTTCTGAAACAGAAATCAAGCTCTTGAATGTGGCTAAGGCAAGTTTGCAGGAGTTGTTGATTGATTATCAGGACTATTTACGGGTGAGAGATCTTGCTATATGGGATGTAAACGATGCTAAAACAATACAGACCAGACGTGTTTGCGCACGGCATAACGACTCGGCGTATTATCGAAACGCAATCAAGGAAAGAAGTGATGAAACCATCGCGAATATTGCTATTACACTCATTCATCAAGCTGACATATTCCTTAGAAAATACATTGATAGGGTGAAAGATGATTTTGTGAAGCAAGGAGGAATCAGAGAGCAAATGTCGAAAGCAAGAATTGATTATAGAAAAAGTCATTTATAAGATGAATATAAACTTGTGTTATTCTATTTGTAAGCGCACACTGCACTTCAAAAATCCTGCCACCACCTCGCGGGGAGTGTACCAAACACGCACGAGTTACTATGTAACCCTATGGCATGAAGACAGTCCTTCCATCAAAGGGGTGGGCGAGTGTGCCACCTTGCCTGATTTAAGTTGTGACGTTTGTCCTGATTATGAGCAAATATTAACCGAAGCGTGCCATGAGGTGGCGCACGAGGGGCGTATCGACTACGAGCGTTTGCGACCTTATCCGTCAATACTCTTTGGGCTGGAAACGGCATTGGCGCAAATAAAGGCAAATGGAAGTGCTGCCTTGTTTGACACACCTTTCGCACGAGGAGAGGAAGGAATCACCATCAACGGCTTGGTGTGGATGGGTACATTTGAGGAAATGGTGCGTCGGATGCAGGAAAAATTGGAGCAAGGTTTTCGGTGCGTGAAGTTGAAAATAGGGGCTATCGACTTTGAGAAAGAATTGGAACTGGTGCGCGCTATCCGTTCGCATTTCACATCAGACCAAGTTCAGTTGCGCCTTGATGCCAATGGAGGTTTCACACCCGATGAGGCTCTCGCAAAGTTGGAACAGTTGGCTAAGTATGACATTCATTCGATAGAGCAACCCATCAAGCAGCATCAGTGGCAGCAAATGGCACTTTTGTGCCGTGAGTCGCCCATTCCTATCGCACTTGATGAAGAACTCATTGGTGTGAACCTGCGACAAGACAAAGAAGAGTTGCTCAATGCCATACGCCCTCAATACATCATTTTGAAGCCTTCGTTGCATGGTGGCATGTATGGAACAGAAGAATGGATAACGTTAGCAAGACAACGAAACATAGGCTCGTGGATCACCAGTGCTTTGGAGAGTAATGTGGGATTGAACGCCATTGCACAACTTGCCGCAAAGGTTTATGGCCCGCATGTCACCTTTCCGCAGGGCTTGGGAACAGGACTTTTGTTTACGGACAACGTTCCTATGCCGTTGGAAGTGAGAGGAGATCAGTTGTGGTTCATACCCACAAAGACGTTAAAAGGAGGTAAAAAATGATTTATCAAGAATTTATCAGCGAATGGAATAACGATGCACAGACCATTCATGTGCAAACCAGTGGGTCGACAGGTGCGCCGAAGAAGCTGAATGTAAGGAAGGACAGAATGATTGAAAGTGCCAAGATGACGTGCAATTTCCTTGCATTACAGCCTGGTGACACCGCATTGTTGTGCATGAATCTCGACTATATTGGCGCCAAGATGATGGTGGTTCGCTCACTGGTCAGGCAACTTCATTTGATACAGGTAGCCCCCTCCGGTCATCCGTTGGCAACGGTTGATGTTCCAATTACCTTTGCCGCCATGGTTCCCCTGCAAGTATATAACTCGCTGCAAGTACCCGAAGAACGGGAAAAATTGCGCCAAATCAAACATCTTATCATTGGCGGAGGGGCAATTGACGATGTTTTGGCAGCCCAACTGCACGACTTCCCTCATGCGGTATGGAGTACATACGGCATGACAGAAACCCTGTCGCACATTGCCTTACGCAGATTGAACGGTCTCCAATCTTCCAGTTGGTACACGCCCCTGCAAGGAATAAAGGTAACAACGAATGCCGATGAATGCTTGGTCATTGACGCTCCGAAGCTTTGTGACACGCCTATTGTGACGAATGATATGGCCGAAATCCGAGAGACAAGCACTTCTGAGGGGAAAAATGTCCTTGCTTTTCGCATCATTGGTCGTCGCGACAACGTCATTAACAGTGGAGGATTGAAGATTCAGATGGAAGAGTTGGAGCGCCTGATGCGGCCGTTTCTCACCATGCCTTACATGGTGACCAAGCGCAAGAGCGAGAAGTTTGGCGAAATAGTCGTGCTGATGGTGGAGAAAGAGGGTGATGACGAGAGGGCAACCTTTGAAGAAAAGTCTGAGCTACCCATCCTGCGAGCCATTCACAAACTGCTGCATCGGGCCTTGCCTCGTTATTGGGAACCGCGCCTGTATCTGTCGGTAGACCGCATTCCGATGACCGAAACGGGGAAACCCAATCGGGCGTTGGCTCAGCGAATGGCCGAGAATCCCGACTTACCCTGCAGCTGCGTCTTTGCGCTGGATGATGAATGAGTGGGGAAATAGTCGACGGCAAGTAGGATGTTGCGGTAGGCCATGCTACTGATATGCGCTACTTGCCTTCGCGTAAAAAGTCGAAGGCATTTTTTATCTCCTCTATTGTCGCCGTCTGGTTGAGCTTGATGTCGCCCACGTCGGCAAGCAACGTGAAGTTTATCTTGTCACCAAGATTCTTCTTGTCGTGGCGCATCAAGGCGATGAGTTCGTCGTAGTCGTCGCATGTAAACGACAATTGTCCATACCACTCTTTAACGAACCTGACCACTTGTCGCATCTTCTCCGTAGGGAAGCCACATTTGACGCAGCTCAGATACAACTCGCAAACCAGGCCATAGGCCACCGCATAACCATGTAAGACAGGCTTTCGTTTCAGCGACCACGATTCGAACGCATGGCCGAAGGTGTGTCCGAGGTTCAAAGCCTTGCGTATGTTCTGCTCGAAAGGGTCGCGTGTCACCACCTCTTCTTTCACGGCAACCGAGGCGGCAATCATTCCTTGCAGCTGCTGGAAATCGATGTCACCGCTCAAGTTGAACGTCAATAATTCGCCCATCATCTTGTCGTTGCAGATCAAGCCGTGCTTCAACATCTCGGCATAGCCACTGCGCAGGTTTTCAAGGTCAAGCGTTTGCAGGAATGCTGCGTGCAGGATGACGAAGTTAGCGTCATTGAACACCCCTATCTCATTCTTCAGTCCCCCGTAGTTGATGCCCGTCTTGCCACCCACGGAAGCGTCGACCATGGCCAGCAGGGTGGTGGGGATGTTGATGAAGCGAATGCCGCGTTTGAAGGTAGAAGCGGCGAATCCCCCAAGGTCTGTCACCATGCCACCCCCCAGGTTGATGACGCACGAATGGCGGGTAGCTCGTTCTTCTTGCAGTGCCGTCCATATTTTTTCTACCGACCGCAAGTCTTTGTGAACGTCAGAAGCGGGGATGGTGATGAGCTGCGCGCCCTTCAGTGCGGCAAATTCACGAATCTTCGGCCAACAATGTTCGGCGGTCGTGTCGTCCGCAACGACGAACATGCGGTCGGGTTGGCATGCTGCAATCGTCTGGGACAGGTCAGCTTGCAAATTTTTGGATAGGATAATCTTTTGTTTCATCTTCTCGTTTTATGGTTACAAATATAATAAAAAAAGCAGATACCCATGCCGTTCGGGTGGTCTATTGAACCTTGGTTTTTGCACTTAAGAAGGTTATTTGGAATAAAGAAACAATCATACCCTTTTGCATGAATAAAGAATGAAATAGACATTTACGACATGATGTGAACATATTGTTGAATGGAAATCAAAGAAACTTACTTTTGTTAACAAACCTTTCGCTTGTTAAATCAATTCCTTTTCTTTGACAAAACAAAATTGGAAAATAGAAAAAATGGTGAGAATTTTAAGGCGTTGTCTGCCTTAAACTCATCATTTTGTACGCTATTCACATGGGTTAAATCGCCAATTAGCATGCTTTTGCCGTTTAATATGCATGCTTTTGTGCCCCAATATACATCATATAGAGGGCGTTTTTCGCACAAAAAAGAGGTTTTTTGACCCAAACACGATGCTTTTTGATTTAGCTTTAGGCCTAAAAATTAACTAAACCACTAATTATCAAGCAGATAATAAAACTCTTTCATAATGAGCATATTTCCCGCGTATGAATATGTTGGTTGAAAAAACGCCCGGCATTTGTGTTAAAAAAACGTTGCGACGGAGGACTTTTTACAGAGGAACGTTTCGTTTGTTTTGAAACAATAAGCACCTGTGTTACATGATAGAGCCGTGTGTGTTGAGCCATCTTTTCAACATGCTGCCGTTATAATTACCATGTCAGCGATGGGGAAGATACAGGTATTTCCCCCAACAAGGTAGGAAAAACCCTATGCAGCAATAGTGAAAACATCTTTGGATATACTAGATCTATTGTGTATTTTTGCAATAGATAAAATTATAAAACTTAAAAATATACGACGATGAAAAAGATGATGAAATTGTTACCTATCGTGTTAATGGCACTCTTCACGGTCAGCGTTACCTCGTGTAGCGACGACAATGATTATTATTATGAAGACCCTTACGATAACTCTCAGGACGTGCTGTATGAGATGGCACAGACCCTGCGTGGACATTGGACGGGAAAGACGGCTGCTCGCTTTAGAGATCAGAATGGACAGTTGCGGGATGAGGTGTACGACACCGACATAGAATTTGATATGTATGATTCTAAGGCGCGCAATGGTCGTGGCCGTCAGGTAGATTATTTCAATGGGGAAGTGGCTTACGATAGAACGTTCTCTTGGGTAATCGATTCTCGATCTGGAGATATCATCATTACTTATGATGGTGAAAATGGTAAAAAATTCCAGATGATTATCGATTATGACGACATGAAGCTCGATGATCACACGTTCTCTGGTGTGATGGTTGGCGATGGCGAGTCGGATGAGTTTTCATATACTCGCTATACCTATGCCAAGAAGGTGATGATGGATTTTGAGGAGTGATGAAGATGAGCCAGGGCCGGTTGCCATCGCTGATGATTATGGCAACCCCCAGGCTCGTTGCACTTTCTCTACTGGTAATGTTTCTACTCGGCGTTCGATAGCGTCGGGTAGATTGCAGAAAAAGTCGATGCCGGTCTTCTGTTCCAGCTCGTGGATGTTGACGACGTATTTGCTGAGCGACGTGTCACCGTTGGCCTCGTGTTCCACCCAGAAGCCGAGTGCCTTGTACCCCATCTTGTTCTTGCACAGTACGGCCATGAAGAAGTATTTGGGTACGATGAGCCCTTGACCGAGGGTAGTCAGTATTTGGCTGCGGTTGTCTATAGTTCCGCCTTTGCACACGTACAGCGTATCACGAAAACCATCTTGATTCCACGATCTTATTTGTGCTTCCATGTTCTTCCAAACTCCATCATTGAAGGCGTGCACTTGTGGCATCATGTTGGAGAGATAAAAGGTTTGGATGTTGGCTTCTCTTGATCCCAGACGGTCGGCCGAGGGACAGATGTGGCCGTGGTCATAGCCTGTACGCCAAAACGGGTCTCTGTCAAATTGGAAGGCTGATGGAATATTCTCGTCGCGTGGATATTGATTGGTATCCGATCGATAGCGACTGGTATGGGCTTCGCTAACGCCTCGGTACATCTGGTAGCAGCTCCAGCGTAGTGATTTCTTGCTGGTGTCCCATTCTGTAGAATAGTTCACGCCACGTTCGCCTGTTCGTTTGTTGAGTAGTGCCTTGTGCACGATGATCATGCTGCTGCCTCCTTTTACTTTTGGAAACTCCAAACGACTGACCTCAGGAGGCATTATAGGGTTGCCAACGGTGGACACGCCGATATATTGGTTGGCGTTGACGTTGGCTTCAGCAGACTCTTTTGAACCATTGTCGTCACTGCATGATGCCAGTGCGAGGATGGCGAAGAGTGGGAAGAGAAAGTGGTTTAGTTTGTTCATCGGCGTGTGGTGGAATGAAAAAAGTGCGACCGACCGTATATGCAACTACGCCCGAACGCACTTTCTTGTCGTCAAAAAAAGTTTTGTATCTTATTTCTGAATCTTACCGTAACGGTTCATGAAGCGGTCTACGCGACCTGCCGTGTCAACAAGTTTGCTCTTACCGGTATAGAATGGGTGTGAGCTGCTTGAGATTTCTACTTTTACCACTGGGTAAGTTTCGCCTTCAAATTCTACTGTCTCGTTACTCTTGCATGTAGACTTTGTAAGGAACATATCGCCGTTGGACATATCTTTGAATACGACGGGGCGATAGTTTTCTGGATGAATTCCTTTTTTCATTTTGATTTCTTATTGAATATAATTGAATTAACTAAGCTATATGGGCTGCAAAAGTACGAAGAATTTCGCAAACAGCCAAACGTATCAATGCTTTTTTGTTATTTCACGACTAAGTTCTTCAGTTCCCAGGTGCCGGCCGACTGTGTTGTGCTTTTGTACTGGAAGGCGATTCTTACGTCTTTCTTGCCTGCGTAGGCGCTGAGGTCAACGGTTGAGTTGACGGAAGTCCAGTCCTTGTTCGACGGCCATTTGCTGGGTGTAAGAACCTCCCAGGTGGCTGTCGAGGGCTTGCCGCTCTTATAGTTCGTAGATATCTTGATGAAGATTTCATCTTTCATGGACTTGAAGAAGTTTGCAGCTTGCTCAACAGACAACGTGACAGAAGTCTTTCCGCTCAGGTCGAGGGCGGGTGAGATGAGCCAGCTTTCCGTTTCGTATTTCGTGTTCTGGTAAAAGGCACTGGCCTTCACTCGGTGGTTTTTCTTGTCCAAAAACCATACGGCTTTGAGGCCTTGCGGCAGGTCTTTCTCGTTAGCAATGGTAAAGGAGCCCAGGCTCTCGGCGAACGTTTCGTTCAGGATGTCGGTGGTTGGCGTACCTGGCTGGCTGGGTTTTGTTCCGAAACTCTTGGTGCCGACCATGGCATACGACACGTTTTTAAGTCCTGTGATGCCAAAGTACTTCTCTATATCTCCATAGAGCGTTATCTCTTTCTTGTACAAGTCCTTGTTTTTCTTCAGGTTCAGTTCAGTCCTGATATTGCCGCTTGGCAGTTGTATAGGCATGCAGTTGGCGATGTTTGTCTCATCGGCCTTGTCGGCAATAAGGAGGTTGGTCTCCGTTTCGCAGCCCTCAGCGGTGAACTTGGCCTCGTTTCTGTCCTTTCCGGGAATGAATCCCACGATGTATCCCTTGACGAAAACCTTGGCAACCTTTTCCTTTTTCATGGCTGATGCTACGTTGAAGGGTGATGTCTCTGTGCCGTCACCGGTGGGATTGACGGTGGTTCCGGGCTCCTGTGGCTGTGAGCTTTCGCTCGTTTTGCCATTAACGGAGTAGAGGTAGCTCTTGTTGGTAACGGTTTCTGGTGTGTTCCCCATGTAGTTTGTGAACTGTCCGCAAACCACAACTTCGTCACCCACCTTGATATTCTCCGAGGTGAACTTCTTATTTCCCAATCCTAAGCTGCGGAAGATGTAGAGCTGTCCTTTAGTTGTGCCATCGTCAGATATATAATAGGTGGCATTGCCGAAATTGGTTGTGTTGATTTCCTTGATGGAAACAATCTTGCCCTTGACGTATACCTCGGCCGAATTGGCACCAGTCTCGAGGCCTTTAATCATCTTGATGGCACCGGCCACGTTGTATGGATCTTCCAGTGTTCCTGTTCCCTTGGGGTCGGTTGGAGCGACAATCTCGCCACCATCATTGTCCTCTGGGTAATCGTAGGGTGCGGGAACGTCCTCACAGCTGGTAAGGCTCAGTGCCGCAATGGCCAGCGAAAGGAATGAATAAAATAGCTTTTTCATCATTATTTCTTTTATTGATAGTTGTTCTTTTGGGTTTTGGTTCTTGGCTTTCAGTAAAGAGTGCCATTAGTTTCCGAATCTCCGACAGTAGGCTTAGCCTATTTGGTCGGCTTGATGTCGTTGGCCGAGCGCAGTAGGATTTGCCAGGTGTCACGGAACCTGGTGAAGATGCCTGTGATGTCTACGGTGCCTGTTGGCATGGGCTGGTTGGCAAAGTCGGCGAAAGTGCTGGTGCGTATCACCATCTTCGAACTGCTGATGCCTGCCAGGGTGCGGTTCACCGCATTGGCTATTAGGGTGGCACTGCCGTCATTGGGTGCGAAGACAGCCTTGCCGTCAGCCTCTTTCAGTCTGACGTTTTTCAGGGTCATGAGCTTTCCACAGTGCTCTGCCATGTATTGTCCATCGCTGATCTTGCCGACATCGAACACCGTAGGCTCTATCTTACCTGGTTGAACGGAGCCAATAAGCTTGTAATGGCGTTCCCAAGCATAGCGGTTCAGGCGGCCTACCTGCAGTTGTCCTGTTTTCTTGTTGGTGTATACACCGCCTATTTGTCCTTGGTTTCCATAGCCCCCTATCTTTAATCCTTTTAGTGAGATGAGCACTTCCTGGCCCACAGGCAGATAGCCGTACAGGGCACCTTGTGCCACAGAGATGATGATAGCCCCCGTCTCATCCTGCAAGGCGAACTGGTTGTAGAGGTTTCCTTCGATGTCATTGCCAGTCACCCAGCCTTTGATTTGCACGTCTTCGGTTATCTCTTCCATGCCGTTCGAGGCAATCGTGCCGTTGTACTTGGCTTTCAACTGTTTGATGGTGAGTACGTTGGTTTCCGTGAGTTGCTTGTTTCCGTAGGGCGGTTCATTTAGGTTGGGGGCATCATAGTCGTCACCCATGCACGAAGCCAAGAGGGTGCAAACCAGTACCATGATGATATGTTTGAGATCTTTCATGTCTTTGTCGTTATGTTAGAATCTGTATGAAATCTGGAACATGCCGTTGGTTCCATAAGCGTAATATTTCTTGGGATTGTGTGGGAACTTGTAAGTTCTTATCACGTCATCTCCTTTATCGGTTGTGTAGACGCTTGATCGGCTTTGCTCGTAGCCGCCTGTGACGATGCGCCTGTTGTTCAAGATGTTGGTCACCATGAGGTTGAAGTTCAGCTGTCCTTTCTTCAGGCGGAAGCTCTTGCCGATGCTGCCGTCCAACATGAAACCGCCATTGCCTTTCGCTTGGTCCGGAACGAGGTAATTACCTTCGTTGTCCATGCTTTTTCTCTGGCGTAGTATGTTCTCATATCGGGAGCTTGGTGAGTAAGACAGGTAGATACGGTCGTAGTAGTTTCCGTTCAAATCGACGTACCATCCGTTCTGATGATAGCTCAGTCCGAGGCTTGCGGCCGTCAAAGGTGTTCCTGCTTCGCGCATGTTCTTGTTCAATACGATGTCGTCGGTGTAGGTAGCCCGCGTTGAGTTGAGGTAGCGTACCTTTGCATTATTAATGTTCTTGGCCTCGCTCCAGGTGCCGATGGTCTTCAGGTCTAGGTAGGATGCCAACTTGAACCGTGCTCCCAACTCCACGCCGTAGGCCTCTTTCTCGATGCCCGTCATTGAAACGTACGAGAAAGAGTTGATGTCATCGAAGTAGAAATTCTGCCATTCGGTGACGTGATTCATCCTGTTGTAGTAGGCGTTCACGTTGGCATGCACCCATGCGTTCTGATACTGATAGCCCAATTCGCTGCTAAAGATGCGCTCGTTCTTCAAGTCTTGTACAAAGTCGTTGTTCATTTCGGGCGAAGCAAATGCGGTGCGTGCCACGGGTGCACGCCATTCATATCCTGCTCCAATAGACAGCACGTTGCCCCTGCCGGCGTCTAAGGTAAGACTGGTTTTGCCTCCACCATCTAAGAATTTGGCCCGACCGCTCTTGCCATACGAGTTGTTGGCAAACATGCCGTTGCGCATATAGCCCTCTCGTTGCATGTCGGTTGCGTCGATTTTTCCAGCCACCATCAAGTGCCAGCGTCCCAATGTGGCCAAATAGTTGGTCCAAGCCTGTGCTTTGTTGACGATGATGTCGTAGTCGTAGCCAAATTTATCACCTTCGCCAACCAGTCGTCCTGCGCGGTCTGCCCCCATGGTGTTCAGGTCATACTGCACTGCATCGCTGCCGGCAGGATAGTTGCCCAGTGCGTAAGTGTTGATATTGTGGTAGCTCTTGGCACCCAACAGGTCTTCTATGGTTTGATAATGTCTGCCCTGGTTGCGTCCCAGCACAAGTCCTAAGTTCCATGTTTGATCCTTGCTCAACTTCTGAGTGAACGTTGATGCCAGATTCATCACCAAGTTGTCGTTGTGTCGAGCCTGCACGTAATACATGGCGTCGGCACCGTTCTCGCCTGCCTGTCGGTTGGACCAATACAGTCGATCCCAGTTAATTTGTCGGTTGGCCTTCGAGGCTGTCCAGTAATTGTAGGCCTCGTTCCAATCTAAAAAGGCTGCGTGGCTCCTGTCCCGAGCATCCGGATCTTCGCCCCAAACGTCGTAATAGCTGCTTGGAAAGTACTTCCAATAGTCGGGCTGTGGGTTCTCTGCGTTGCTGTAGTTCAGCTTGGTGCTCTTGTACATGCTGTATTTGCCGAAGAGAGAAGTGGTGAGCTGCATGTCCTTGTTGATGTCCCAGTCCCAGGTCATCAGTGCTGATGGTGCAAAATCGTTGACTACGCGCGAGTTGCGTTTCTTCCCATTTTGATATCCCCAGTAAGGGTTGTACAGGTAGTCGTTAGCCAACCAATAGGCCTCATCGGTGGATGCGCCCTGCGACGCACGCTCGGTGGGGTTGCCCCAGGTAGATAATGCCAGCGAATGTCCGTTGCTCCATTTCTTCTGTACAGCAAGAAAATAGGAGAGTGCGTTGTAGAACGTGCCCTCCACATAGCCTCTGTTGGCCCATCGATAGGTGAGGTTGGCGGCCACGGCCCATCCCTTGGCGTCGAATCCCGACGCATAAGTGTACATGCCTCTTGCGGTGTAGTTGCGGTTGGCGGCACCCAACGAGAAGCGATGGCCAGCCGGCATGCTGCCCGCACGGAAGTCATAATTGTTGCTGCCGGCCATGCCGTTCACCGCAAAGCTGTTGCTTTCGAACGGCAAGGCGAAGTCAACGTTGCGGGTTTGTTGGTTCAACCCGCCAATCATGGAGTACCTGAACTGTCCCGACTCCATGTCGTTCATCGGTGCACCGTTGATGTACACGTCATTGTACTTCTGATTCAGTCCGCGGTAACGAAAGCGAACGGGGGAGAATAGATAGCCTACTCCGGAAGCATAGGCATTGGTGTTCGAGTTGAGGATGGTCACGTTTTGGGTCATGTTGTCATCCTCGCCCAATTGTGCTTCCGTGAAAGTGAAAGCCGATTCGTCCACGAGGGGAGCCTTCTGCTGGTCGGTTTTGTCGTTTTGGGCATGAACCAACGATGCGAAACACAAGGCAAGAACGGCAAGCGTTAGCTTATTCTGCATAATGGAAGATTTTCTTTGTGTATGATTTTCAGTTACAAAGTAACAAAATATTTTTTGATGAACGAAATTTTTATGTCGTATTTTTTCTCTTTCCACCTTATTTTATTTGAAATAAATGATTTATCTTTGCAAAAGAAACATGCATCATGTAAAAACAATCATACTACGATGAAAAAACTATTCATGCTTTTGGGGCTGTTGCTGGTTGGTCTCATGGCCATTTCTGGGCAGGACAAATATTCGGTGTACGGCGTAGGATTCTACAATCAGGAAAACCTGTTTGACACTTGTCATGACGAGGGTAAGAACGATTACGACTTCCTGCCCAACGGATCGTACAAATGGGATGGATTGAAGTATACGCACAAACTACGCAATATGGCGCGCGCCCTGGCCGATATGGGTACGGACGTGCTGCCAAACGTGGGCTGCGCCCTTATCGGACTGAGCGAGGTGGAGAACGCACGGGTGCTCGATGCACTGGTGGCTCAAGAACCCTTGGCGGCGCGCGGCTATCGTTACATCCATGTAGAGGGGCCCGATAGGCGTGGCATCGATTGCGCCGTGCTGTACAATCCGCAGCTATTCAAACCTGCGTCTGTCAAGCTGGTGCCGTATGTTCAACCGCTTGAAAAAGATAGTGCCTACTTCACCCGTGGATTCCTCACCGTTACGGGTACGATGGGTGGCGACCATGTGGCAGCCATCGTGTGCCACTGGCCCAGTCGTTACAGTGGGTCGTTCTACCGGGAGGTGGCCGCCGCGCAGGTGAAAGCTATCAAGGATTCGCTTTTACAGCTCGACCCAGCCATTAAAGTCATGGTCATGGGTGACATGAACGACGACCCCGTGAACAAGAGTATGGCCGAGGTGCTTTCCGCCAAGGCCGAGATTGACGACGTGAGGGATGGCGATATGTACAATCCTTGGTATAACGTACTGGCCAAGCAGGGTAAGGGAACGTTGATGTATAACGGCTCATGGAACCTTTTCGACCAGATTGTACTGTCGCCGAACCTGCTAAATAAGAAAGGTGTCAAGGACTTCTCGTCCCTTAAATATTGGAAGCACCAGATTCAACACCGCGACTATCTCATCCAAACCACCGGCAAATACAAGGGTGCACCCAAGCGTACGACGGCCGGAGGCGTATGGCTCAATGGTTACAGTGACCACCTGCCGGTACTGGTGTACTTGGTGAAACAACAACAGAAGGTACTTTGAACATTGAACTTTGAACATTGAACTTTGAACTTTTTGATTGGCAGAGGTATCAACTTGTGAACTTGTAAACTCGTGAACACATCAACTTATACAAGTACAACTATCTACTCCCCTCCCTTTTGGGGAGGGGTTGGGGGTGAGGCTTTCTCTCCCTTTTGGGGAGGGGTCGGGGGAGAGGCTGTTCCTCTTTTTGGTTGAGGCTTTAATCTCAATGACTTTCCCCTCCAATCTCAATGAGTTTGCCCTCCAATCTCAATGAGTTTGCACCCCAAAGTCAATGAGTTTAGAACGGCGGAAGATTTTGTGAGCTTCCACATAGGAAATCTAATAGGAATAATCCGCTGGCGAGAGCAGATTAAAGCAATCAACTCGTAAATATATAAGCATATAAACTTGTGAACTCGTAAACATATAAATTTGTGAACTTGTAATCCTGTCAACTCATACATGCACAACCATCAACCCCTCTCTCCCCTCTTGTTTCTCCCCTCCTTTGGAGGGGTTGGGGGAGGCTTTCCGGGGAGATAGGCTGCCCTACCCACAATGATAGAAACTCATCCCTTTGAACCGTTCTTGCCCAAGAATGCTACCTTGCTGATGTTGGGCACGTTTCCGCCGGCCCCCAAGCGTTGGTGTATGCCGTTTTATTACCCCAATTTCCAGAACGATATGTGGCGCATCTTCGGCTATTTGTTTTTCGGTGATAAACAACATTTCGTGAATCAGCGGGAAAAAACGTTCCATTTAGAAGCACTGAAAGGCTTTCTCAAAGAAAGAGGTGTAGCTCTTTTCGATACTGCTCTACGTGTACACCGAACCAAAAACACCGCATCTGACAAGGATTTGGAAATCATCGAGCCGGCCGATCTCGATGGCTTGCTGCGGGCTTTGCCGCATTGTACAGCCGTACTCACGGCTGGTCAAAAGGCTACGGCCATCTTCACCAGCCATTTTGGCGTTACTGCGCCGGCGATGGGAGCCTACGTCACGTTCAGTTTCGACGGCCGGTCGATGCGGTTGTACCGCATGCCCAGCTCTTCGCGAGCCTATCCCATGAAGCTGGAGAGGAAGGCAGAAAGCTATCGGGTGATGTTCGAAGACGTGCTGGGACTGCCCCCTAAAAAGACTGAATAAAACAAACAAATATGATGACAGATAAAGAACGAAATCATGAAGTGACCGTCATTGGCATCGCAGGCGGCACCGGATCGGGAAAGACCACGGTGGTTAGAAAGATTGTTGAGGCCCTGCCACCTAATCATGTGGCCGTGGTGCCGCTCGACTCGTATTACAACGACACCTCAGAAATGACCGAGGAGGAGCGCCACGCCATCAACTTTGATCATCCCGATGCCTTTGATTGGAAGCTGCTCATCAAGCAGGTGAACGAATTGCGCGAAGGTGAATCCATCGAGCAGCCCACCTATTCTTATTTAAAGTGCAACCGCCTGCCTGAAACCATCCATGTGGAACCTCGGCCGGTGATTATCATCGAGGGCATCATGACGCTGCTCAACAAGCGACTGCGTGAGATGATGGATCTGAAGGTGTTTGTTGATTGTGATCCCGACGAGCGGCTTATTCGCAACATCCAGCGCGATACCATCGAGCGGGGGCGGGATGTTAACATGGTGGTTCAGCGATATTTGGACGTGCTGAAGCCTATGCACGAGCAATTTATCGAACCCACCAAGCGTTTTGCCGACGTGATTATCCCGCAAGGAGGTGAGAATCTTAAGGGCATTGATATCCTCTGTAAATATGTCGAGCGCCTGGTGCTGATGAATTTAAGTTGACCCATGAACAGTGCGGAGGCGTGAGTCGAAATGGTTTCATGATGCACCTCTTGCCGTTTCCGATTAGACGTTTTCCTTCTTTTGGGTTATAAATTAATATTTATTCGCATTCCGTACCGTCGGAATGTCGATTTTATTCGCTATCTTTGCGAGAGCAAGATGGTTGAAACGTCAATGGAGATAGAGTCGTTCTCACCATCAATACAACTACGACATTGTAACATATTTATTTATAATAAACAGAAGAAAATGAAAACAATTTATGATTTTTCAGTAAAAGACAGAAAAGGTAACGATGTATCTCTCAAGGAGTATGCCAACGAAGTGCTGTTGATTGTCAACACAGCGACAAAATGTGGTTTCACTCCTCAATACGAAGAGTTGGAGAAGCTCTACGAGAAATACCATGCAAAAGGTTTCGAGATTCTTGATTTCCCTTGCAACCAATTTGGACAGCAGGCACCAGGAACGGACGAGAGCATCCACGAGTTCTGCAAACTGACATACGGTACCGAATTCCCACGCTTCAAGAAAATAAAGGTAAACGGTGAAGATGCCGACCCACTTTACAAGTTCCTCAAAGAACAGAAAGGCTTTGCAGGCTGGGATATGAGTCACCCCATCGCCCCAATCCTCGTTGACATTCTGTCAAAAGAAGATCCCGATTACGAGCAGAAGCCCGACATCAAATGGAATTTCACCAAGTTCCTTATCAACAAACAGGGACAGGTTGTCGCACGCTTCGAACCCACAGAGAAGTTAGAGCATGTCGCTCAGCAAATCGAGGAACTGTTATAATGGAAAGTGAAAAAGGTGAAATCCGCATGCATCCGTATGTGTGTTTCACCTTTTTCGTTTCATCTTTCCCATTTTTCGTTACAGCGTTCACAACGCTTATTTCATATTTTACATGATGGAACAACAAAAGAAATATACCCGCTGCCTCATTGTTGGTAGCGGACCGGCAGGTTATACGGCTGCCATCTATGCGGCTCGCGCCAATCTCAATCCCGTTCTTTATTGCGGATTGCAGACAGGCGGCCAGCTCACTCAAACCACTGAAGTGGAGAATTTTCCCGGTTATCCCGAGGGGGTCGACGGCAATCAGATGATGATGGATTTGCGTCAGCAGGCCGAACGCTATGGAACGGACATCCGAGACGGTGAGATTGTCAAGGCTGACTTAACCAAAGCGCCTTACAAGCTGGTCACTGACAGTGGCGATGAGCTTCAGGCAGAAACCGTGATTATCGCCACAGGAGCATCTGCCAAGTATCTTGGTTTGGACGATGAGGAGAAGTATAAGGGGCAAGGTGTGAGTGCCTGTGCCACTTGTGACGGATTTTTCTATCGCGGCAAGGTGGTGGCTGTCGTGGGTGGTGGCGACACTGCTTGCGAAGAAGCAACCTATTTGGCTGGCCTTTGCAGTAAGGTGTACCTAATCGTGCGCAAAGATTATCTGCGTGCCTCTGATGTGATGCAACAACGTGTGGAGGAGAACGAGAAGATAGAGATACTCTATAAGCACAACGCCACTGGCCTCTATGGTGAGAATGGCGTTGAGGGTGTACACCTGGTTAAGCATTTGGGCGAGGAAAACGAGGAGCGTTACGACCTGCCCATCGATGGTTTCTTCTTAGCTATTGGGCACACTCCCAACTCGTCTGTGTTCAAAGACTTCCTTGAAACCAATCAAGCGGGCTACATCAAGACCATCCCTGGTACGCCCAAGACCAAGATTCCCGGTGTGTATGCGGCTGGTGATGTGGCTGATCCCGTGTATCGTCAGGCTGTCGTAGCTGCGGGAACAGGCTGTCAGGCTGCACTTGAGGCAGAGCGATACCTTACTGAAATCAATAAATAATCTTGGACTTGCGCTGGATTTAAGAGTATAAAACCTTACTTTCAGTATGCCGCAGAAACGTAATCTTGTACGTTCAAACATGACGGCAGCGTTGACAAGATGGATAAATAAAAGCGGTCTATAGCACACGATGAGTGTTATAGACCGCTTTTTGTCACATTGTTTTTATCTTTCTTTCAATAGAATCGTTTTATATGTCAAGCTGGATTGCAGCCAAAACGACGTTCGTTAGTCGTTATATTGGGCCGTAATTTCGCAAATCTTCACAATAACTTCGACCGCCTTTTTCATGACCTGAATAGAGACAAACTCGTAAGGGCCATGGAAGTTAACGCCGCCAGCGAAGATGTTTGGGCATGGCAAGCCCTTGAAACTGAGCTGTGCGCCATCGGTTCCGCCACGGATAGGCTCCACTTTCGGGGCCACACCGGTTTCTTGCATGGCTTGCAGAACGATGTCGATGACGTGCATGTTCGGTTCAATTTTCTCCTTCATGTTGTAGTACTGGTCCTTGATGACAATCTCAACCGTACCCTCACCATACTTTTCGTTCATCTTTCGTGCGCAGTCTTCCATAAAGTCCTTGCGGTCTTCGAACTTCTCACGGTCGTGATCTCGGATGAGATAACTCATCTTAGCTTCTTCTGTTCGGGTCTCCATGCCCAGCAGATGATAGAATCCTTGATAGCCCTCGGTGTTCTCTGGGATGTCAGTGTCGGGAATCATGGCGTTGAACTCGCATGCCAACCGATTGGCATTGATCATCTTGTCCTTTGCATATCCTGTATGAACGCTCACCCCTTTGATTGTGATTTTGGCACTGGCAGCGTTGAAGTTCTCGTACTCCAGGTCGCCAATGTCACCTCCATCCATGGTGTAAGCCCAGCTGCATCCAAACTTTTCCACGTCAAAATGATGTGCGCCAAGTCCTATTTCCTCATCAGGATTGAACCCCATGCGTATGTCACCATGCTCAATTTCATCGTGATCGCGTAGGTAGCACAATGCATCTACAATCTCTGCGATGCCCGCTTTGTCGTCAGCACCCAGCAACGTGTGCCCATCTGTCACGATAAGATCTTCGCCGACGTGCGCTTTCAGTTCTGGAAATTTCTCTGGAGAAGACACGATTCCCTCTGACAGGATGATGTCGCCGCCGTCATAATTGTTAACAATGCGCGCCTTGATGTCAGCTCCGCTGGCATCGGGACTGGTGTCATAATGTGAGATGAAGCCGATGGTGGGTATGTCTTTTTTGGTGTTTGCCTTCAGCGTGGCATAGATGTAGCCTTTTTCATCCATCTCTACATCCGAAAATCCTTCACGTTCCAACTCCTCTTTTAGGTACTTAGCGAAAACGAGTTGTTTTGATGTACTGGGGACTGTCTGTGAGTCTTCGGACGACTGGGTATCAAACTTGGTATAGTTGATAAATCTCTCTGTAATGTCCATGTGTTTTTAGAATTAAGTGTGATTTCACTAGTAAAGGTGACTCCGGCGGGTATGTGCCGGTACTTAGTAATTAATTGATAGGTAAAATGTTATGTTGTGTTGCGATTTTATTTTGCTACTGCGATTGTTACTGATAGGCTATATTTGGGGGCGTGGGTCAGTATGGGAGGGGCATTGCGTGCCTTTCAGCTTCCAGCCGTGTTGCCGTAGGTCGTCGTGTAGGGTGTTGCTTTCCATTTGCTCGGTGAGCCATTGGTGCAAGACGTACTCGAAGTCTCGCTTTGCGGCTTCTTCCGTATGGTCGTAGCCGCTGAGGTCGAGCGATGGGCAATAGGCTATGTAGACATCGTTTTCCTTGAATACGATGACGGACACGGACAGCTTTGCTCCGCTGTCGCTGATGCTTATATAATTTCCTTTTTGCATGTTGTCGCCTGCGTTCTTTTAATTAAAGCCCCAATGCACTGTGCATTGGGGTGCAACTTGCGCAAACCACGTATCGGAGTGTTAAATCAAACGAGGCGCAAGTTGGTAAATTCCGTGCCTAAACGATGAATGCCTTCCTCTATCTTTGTGAGTTGACGCTCGGAGATATAGGTGTTCCCTTGTTTGTATTGGCGCATCAACGTTGAGTTGATGCCTACGAAACGTGCAAAGGCACTCACGTTGAGCATGGTGTAATAATCGAATAAAGAAGAGAGGTCGAACTTGTACTTGGGTGCGTGTGTTAGTATGGGAGGAACGCTGCCCGTCCTTTCTCTTTCAGATTGTGCCACTTCTGACATGGAGTTCTCGAAGTCGGCTTTTGCTTCGCTTACGCTGTCGCCACGCCCTATCAGTGTGTAAGGTGAGGTGTCTGTGTTGTAGGCGATATAGCTGCCGTCCGTGTCTTTCTCAATGGCTACCGTCATGTTTTTTGTTTCCATATCGTTTGTTGTGTTAGGTAATTGTATGTGGATAAGAGAGAGGGGGTTAAAACCCTATCTCTCTTTTCAGTTTGCTTGCTAAACCTTTTCGTACTTCTTGCGACCAATGTCGTTCCAGCTGTATTGTCTTGTTGGTTTTGGGGTTGTAGTACTCATCGTGTCTTGCACCATGTTTGACGAACACGAAGCCTGCCTTTACGGCTTTTTTCTTTAACTCGTTCCAATTCATGTTTTTAATTCTCGTTTGATTTAACGGTGCAAATATACTACAATTTTGTTATATGCGCAAATGTTTTGGTGTTTTTTTTATTTATTTATTTACAAAAAAAACGTATGGGTGGGCGGTGAACCATTTTCCTGACATCAAGAAAATGGTGGGGGTGTGATTATTTTTTATCTATTTTCTTCATCTCTCGGAAGTTTTTCCGCAAGCCTTTTTTCACCTCAGGCAATTGTTTTTCTTGCGGTAGGCACTCGGGTGCGTTTCCTGTGCTTCGCTGTACGAAGTGTCGCACTTCACGCCCAACGTCAAAGTGTGTTTGTTCCAATGATTCTTGTCCTCGCACGTTTTGCGACTTGATGCGTTCCTCGGTTTGTGTGATTCTGAAAAGGTTTGCCGCAAGTTCGGTGCGTCCCATTGACTCAAAGAGTTTTTCTTTCTGTACGTTGCGTCTCTTTGCGAGTTGCACGTTGAGCATGTTGTACATGCCCCGGTAGCCTGCGTTTGTGAATCGGGCGTAATCTTCTACTCCTGCGTTTTTCGCTACTGCGGACAGTTGCTTGTTCCCGTCTTTGATGTCGTCACGGATGAGCAGTCGGTCAATCTCGCCCTGTCGCTGTACCTCCAGCTCGAACTGTCGTGTCTGTGTGGCGAAGTAGGCTTGTACGAGTGCCACCTGTTTTTTCTTGGGGTCGCCGTTCATGGCGATGAGATAGCATGCGAACCGTGACAGCTTGTAGTCGTCTGTGGTAGCTCCTTGTTTGTTGGTTCGCTCCACTCGCACGATGTTGTCATAGTGGTCGATGCCGAGAGAGATGAAAGCTTTTATGGCACGGTTCATCACGTTTTTGAACGTCTGCATGTCGTCATATCCAAGCATCAGCATGAACTCGGATGCCCACCAATAGGTCATGCCGTTTTGGTTTTTGAAGTCCTCGAAGGTCAGTGCGTTTGTCGTTTCCATTTCATTCATGTCTCAGTTCTTTCTTTTTGGTTGTCTTTCTGCAAATATAGTGATAATTAGCGATATGTGCGCTTGTTGGTGGTGGGTTTGTTGGGTTATTTGAGGCTCATGCACATGAGTACTCGGTAGACGGCGTAGATGTCGGCGAAAGAGACCTCAAAGGGTGGGTAGTTGGGGTTGATGGACTTGCAGAGGAGGGTGTCGGGGTTGTCGGAGGGGAAGAGTTGCTTGATGACGGTTCCGTTGCATGTATCCAGCACGTAGACGCGCCCCCAGTCTATGAATGCTTTCTCGTTGATTTTCTTGATTAAGACGTGTGCGCCTGAGGGATATTCGGGTGCCATGCTGTCGCCTGATATGGACATGGCGTAGTCTACGTCTCTGATGGGTGATATGATTTTCTCGCATTCGCTTGCCTTGACAGAGACCACGAAATCGTTGAGCGTTCCGCCTTGCGCAGCTACTGGCAGCAGTGGGACGAGCCGTGCGTCTTTATGCTCTGTGGTGGAAAGCGTGTCTGAAAGATACATCTCACCGCTGCCTGTGAGCAGCCAGTCGGGGTTGATGTCGGGAAAGGCGGAGATAATACTCTGAAATTTATCTACACTTGGGGCGCTTTTTAATTGCTTTAGATACCCATTTGAAAGCCCTGCTTCCTTTTCAAAGTTTCTAATGCTAATTTTTTTGTCTTCAATAAACTTTGTAATTCTTTGTTTAACAGTATCTTCCATATCTCTCTTATTTAGATAAATTATAAATATACAAAATATTAGACAATAATCTACTTTTTCCTTGTTTGTGTGTAGATAATACTCTATCTTTGCATCCGTAAATAAAACAATAAAACAAAGTGCGGCAGCGACAGTACGCAAATTTTGCCATTACGTTATAATCGCTAAACCTCTTTTCAATTACAAATATAACGATAGCGTGCTTAGCTGCCAAACTTTTTAAGGGAAAAGTAAATAAAACAATAAAACAAAAGGGCGGCGGCAACGGCACGAATGATTGCACTCGTTATTATCGCTAAATCCTCTTTTCTGTCACAAATATAGCGATTGCGTGCCTTGCTGCCAAACTTTTTAAGGGGAAAAGTAAATAAAACAATAAAAAGAAAGAAAGGACAATGACATGTTAAAGGAAGAACTTGAAAAACTGACTTGTAGCAAGTGTGAAGACGAAGAGTTTAACGCAATTAATGTCGCCTACGAGGAATTGGACAACATGACAAAGCAAGAGTTTTGTTCGACTTTGCTTAGCAATTCATGGAAGTTGGTGGCAGATCTTGGAAAGTTAGCACGTCAAAATCGGGAAAAAAGTGAAGCGCATAAGCATGCCCTACAAGAGGTTGGAACATTCGTGTTTTCTGACGACACTGAATCAGCAAAACGTGTCGTCAAGAATAGGCTTGGTTTAGTAGAAAGTATCAAGATAAAACTCAAAAACGGCGTCTCATTGGACGATGATGAGCTGCGATATGTATTCACTATAATTTAATGAAAGGAACAATGGAGATGACGGAAAAAGTACTGAACGAACGACCAAGCATCGCTCACTTTGAGAACATGTTCGTTGGCGACCAGCTGCTGTATAAGGGCGTTGACTTTTCAAGGATGTGCAGCATCAAGTCGATGGCTTGGAATGCTGGCAAACGGTTTGGACGGAAATATAGCACACGGTCGGACTATGACGCAAACGAAACGAAAGTGACGAGGGTGGAGTAGTAGCCTCCCCCGACCCCTCCGAAGGAGGGGAGGTCAGACACAAACGAATAATAAATAACTAATTAAAAAAGGAAAGGAAATAATAATGGAATATTCAATTAATATAAAAGATGATTTAGCAATCAAAGGCGACCAATATAATAAAGTAACCTTTGATGTGGCACTGAAAGATGTTTCATTGTATCAGTTACACAAACTTCAAGATTTACCCGAGCGCATATTACGAGAGATTATCAATACACGCTTAGCTTTACTTGAAGAGGACTTCTTGTATTTAACTCAAAAAGAAAAGAAATACATCAAGGAGAAATTTCCTACGATATATCGCAGTATTCTTCCAAGTATTCCAGGAAGTAAAGAAGAAACTGTTTAGATTGCTCAAAACACTCTTTTCTTATGATTCCATAAGTGAGCGTTTTGTCTCTTCTGAATGTTTGGAAATCTTTTAATAATGGAAGGTCTGGATTAAATGCATACAGTAAATATTCAATATCTCTGTTTATCTCATAATATGAGGTTTGGTCATTTGTGAAGTTGGTTTGCGCTTCTTTTTGATATTCAGCTTCAAGATGTTGCAATATTTCTTCGGCTTTGATTTTGAATTTTTGATTACTCATCATATAAAAGTTTTGAAAATTAGACAAATGCAAAGATAAATAAAAATACGGAGGGGCGGCACGCCTGCATACATTTTTTGAAAGTTAGACAAATTTTACTTCATAGGTGTGCGCCCTCCACTTTTTTAAGAGCCTCCCCTAACAGCCTCCCCCAACCCCTCCGAGGGAGGGGAGAAACAAAAGAGGGGAACAGGAACTCAAACGAAGAGCCTCCCCTAGCCCCTCCAAAAGAGGGGGACGCAGATACAAGCGAATAATTAACAGATAACTAATAAGGAAAGGACAAAGAAAATGGAAACAAGCAAAACAAACAAAGGCTGCCAAAGCCAAAACGACAATGACAGCCAAAGTGCAGGAATTGAGGTTAATACAAAAGGTTTAACTGTGGAAGGTAAGGCTTTATTTACAAGCCTACAACCTTTGTGCTTAAAAATTGAATGCAACCGCAGTTTCCGCAAGCTAACAATACAGCTGGAAGATGCCTGAATTTTTCACTGAACATATAAGAATCATTACCTAAATCAAAAGGAAGAGGAATAGGTGCGACATTTTCAACAACGCCAAAGCTGTTTTTAGCATGGCATAACGGACACTCACAGATGTTTTTAGACTTCAAATAGTCTTTTACTTTTTGTTCATCTACTTTCATAATAACATTTTTTTTAGTTAGACAATTGCAAATATAATAAAAAAAATACTGAAAACATGGAAACGACAATTACGATTTTTAGCAACCCCACGTTCGGGGAAATTCGCACGGCAGGCACAGCCGAGGAACCGATGTTCTGTTTGGCAGATGTGTGCAGAGTGTTGGATTTAAGAGTTGACGGAGTTACTCCAAGACTTAAAACCCCCGGGGTCAATCGGATTGGGGTAGGGGTGCAGACCGGCATAAAGAAAGACGGAACGCCAGCGATTCAGAAAATGGACATGATATTCATCAATGAGCAAAATCTCTACAAGGTAATCATGCGTTCGGACAAACCACAGGCAGAGCCGTTTCAAGACTGGGTGTGTGGTGAGGTGCTGCCCACCATTCGCAAGACAGGCGGCTACATTGCCTCCAATGCACGGATGACGGATGAGGAAATCATGGCGACAGCGTTGCGCATAGGTGAAGCGACCATACGGAAACGGGACGAACGCATCAGACAGCTGGAAGCGGAAGCGAAACAGAAGGACGTGCTGATAAGCGACATGCGCAAGGGTAACGACTACCTGAACACCATTTTGCAGAGCAACGGCACCGTGACGACGACACAGATAGCACAGGACTACGGCATGAGTGCCATGGCACTGAACAGGAAGCTGGCCGAAATGCGTGTGCAGCATAAGGTGAACGGTCAGTGGATATTGTATGCAACGCATCAGGCAAAGGGGTATGTACACAGCCGAACGCTGAACCTGACGCACAGAGACGGACGGCCGTACACTTGCATGGTGACGGAATGGACGCAGAGGGGCAGGCTGTTTTTGTACGATGCGCTGAAAGAAGTGGGCGTGCTGCCGGTGATAGAACAACTTTGAACTTTGAGATTTGAACTTTGAACTTTGAGATTTGAACTTTGAACATTGAACTTGTAAACGATTGTAGGACATGAAACAGAAGATAATGAAATGGTCGGCAAGGCCTAACGGATTTTACACCATAATAACGGGTGAGCGATGCACAAACGGTGAGGTGGTGCTGTGTAATGTGGGCTTGCTTGTGTTCTTGCTGGTGACGTTTGGGCTGGCGGGGGTGATAGAGTAGGAGGTTTAGTTAACGAGTTTTTAGTTGACGAGTTGACGAGTAAATAGACTTTTTGCTTGAACGCTATCAACTTGGTAAACTAACAACTCGTAAACTTGTGAACTTGTAAACTAAAGAACTTATAAACTTAATACGACATGAAAGAAGACGTGAAATATTTGGACAACGGGCTGTGCGGCATGGATGACGAAACGGTGGTGCAGCTCACGGCAGGCGATTTGCGTACGTTTGCCGAGGACGTGGCCAGGAAGATGCTCGATGGGTTTGGCAGGCCAAGGCATGACGGCGACCTTTGCTTGATGACGACGGACGATGCGGCGATGCGGCTTGGGCTATCAACCGCCACCCTTTGGCGTTTACGGAAAGAAGGTACGCTGTCGGCTGTGAAAATCGGTGGATCGTTGAGATACCGTAGGGAAGACGTGGAAAGGTTTTTGAAGCGGTGCGCCAGAACGGATAAGTAAGTAACATTCATAAAAAAGTAAGCTATGAAAGAGTTGGAAATGAAACTGACAAATCGCCTGGAAACGGCGATGCGCTGCCGCTGCAAGTTGGTGGCAAAGGCGCGGATAAGAGACATTGCGAGATTGTACGCAGAGAATGGCGTATGCTCGTATGATGAGAAATACAACGAACTGATTGAAAAATACAACCTATGAAAACCATCACATTCTACGAGAATAAGTACGAGGACAATCACCTCATGCTGTTCGGCATCTATGTGGGCAAGGCTGGTAAGAATCTATGCCTGTCTGTGGTTGATGCATTACACTTCCTCAAGCGGCTCATCAGGCGCTACCCCTTTGCCGCATTATTCGTTGTCGTCTTCACTGCGGTGATATTCAGCTATGTGGAGATAGGCAAGGCCAGGGCTGAAAGGGATAAACTATCGCACGAGCTGTATGTAATGAAACAGAAAACTGAGAAATTGGAAAGACATTAAAAATAGATAAAGCAATGAAAACCAAAACTTATAGCAACAGTCGTGTTGAACATTTATCTATGAACAACTAAAACGCTACTAAACGAAATATGACACATGCATCAATTTTCAGTGGGATAGGCGGAGCAGAGCTTGCTGCATCGTGGATGGGCTGGCAAAACCTATTTCATTGTGAAATACAGGAGCTTCCAAGGAAAGTATTAGAATATTGGTATCCAAAATCAATTAGTTATGAAGACATCAAAAAAACAGATTTTAAAAAATGGAGAGGTAGGGTCGACGTTCTTACTGGAGGATTCCCTTGTCAACCGTTCAGCATCGCGGGCAAGCGTGCAGGAGCGGACGATAACCGTTACCTCTGGCCGGAGATGCTACGAGCGATACGTGAGATACAGCCAGCTTGGGTTGTTAGCGAAAATGTTGCTGGAATCATTAATATGGTACAGCCCAGCGATGAGGTTAAAATGGGATGCACGGACGATTTATTCGAGAAGAATTACATATACAGAAAGGAGCAGGAATACACACTCTCAGTCATCTGCAAAGACCTTGAGCGTGCGGGATATGCAGTCCAACCGTTTGTTATTCCGGCTTGTGCCGTCGGCGCGCCTCACAGACGAGACAGAGTGTGGATTGTTGCCAACGCCTACGGCGATAGATTCGGGCGGAGGTCGGATAAACAAAAGCTTGTCTCCGAATGCATCCATACGTCCAACGTTGGCAATGGCGGCAAAGATGGATTTGGTGCAGACACCACAAGCAGTGGACAGCAATGGAGGACCGGCGACTATAGCGGAGAACGGAAGAATACCAAATGGAACAAAAAGGGATGTAAAACTGAAAGCAAACATGTACAAATACACATACATAGACATATTGTTAACGCCAATGGCAAGCGACGGGATGAGAGCAAATCTTACGATGGAATCTTTGAAGAGGCATCAAAAGAAAAATGCAGAAAACAGCAACCTCGCAGAGCAGATTGCCCACAAGACTGGTGGCGGAACTTCCCAACTCAATCCCCTGTTTGTATCCGAGATGATGGGCTTTCCTTTGACGTGGCTGACCTTGCCGTTTCTTTCTCAAAATGGAGAAAAGAATCAATCAAAGCGTTAGGTAACGCATGGGTACCACAGGTGGCATACGAGATATTTAAGACAATAGAACAATTGGAGAACATTAAAAACAGGTAAGACAATGAAAGTAGACGGAGTAGAAAATACAAAGCAAGAGTTTAAAGATTGTAATAAATTGTATCTGAGCTTGATGAGGGTTTTTGATGATAATGACTTAGTAATGCGACTACCAGTATTTATGACTTCATTAGCGTATTTTTTGTCAGAAATGTCTGAGAGAGCAGTGATATACGGTATCAATAAGGACGACTTTATTGACAGCTTGGCGACAGCCACTAAGCATGTTAATGAGTTGAAAGATAGAAAAAACAAGTAAAGCTATGGAAACAAACAAAATAAACAACGGCTGCAAAAGCCAAAACGACAATGAAATTGGAGGAACCGAAGATGATATCATAGCAAAAGTTGTAATAACAGAATGGGGCGAGCTGGCAATCGTGGAGAAGTTGCTGTCAGACTACACGCAACACACATCTGAACGAAAAGACTCACGCGTAGTGCATGCAAGGAATTTGTTGTCACGAATCACAAAAGCCTTGCTTGCCGCAACTGAAAAACTGGAACTTTGAACTTTGTTTACTTTGAACATTGAGAAACAACTAGGAAAGAAAAATGAAAACAACGTTTAGAAAATTAGTGATCAAGAACTTCAAAGGAATAGAGGAACTTGAGATTAACTACGATGCGAGCGTGACGAACATCTTAGGAGCAAACCACACTGGAAAGACCACCACAGCAGACGCCATCATGTGGGTGCTGTTTGGAAAAAACAGCGAGGGACAGGCGAAATTTGGCATCAGTCCGAAAGACGCTGAAAACAATATCATACCCAATCTCGAAAACATGGTGGAGCTGACCATGTCGGTGGACGAGCATGTATATGCATTGCGGAAAGTGCGCAAGGGTGTGACAAATAAGAAAGACGAGCGAACTGGCAATACGGTGGAGTGTTTCATCAACGACAGACGGCTGACACTCACAGACTATCAAGCGGAAATAAATGCGATTTGTTCCGAGAATCTTTTCAAAGCAATAACCAGTCCACAATACTTCAACAGCTTGACAGCCGACCAGCAGCGTGCGTTACTGGTGAAAATGGTGGGCGAAACATCACCAGAGGAAGTGGCAGCGGGTGACAAGGATTTTGCGGCAATGCTGAAAGAGATGAGCGGCATAGATATGAAAGCCTACCGTGAGCATCTTTCGTACCAGATGAAGCAGGTAAAAGAAAGTCTGTCGGCACTACCCGAGCGAATTACAGAGAACGAGGAAATGAGGCAGCAGCTGCAAGATGCTGGGACAAATTTTGCTGCCATGCGGAAACGGCTTGATGAGATAGAGGGAGCCATCAAGAAGTATGACGAGCAGTTGCTTGACAGCACGGCAGCTGTGACACAGCAGCAACAACAGCGTGCGGAACTTAGGAAGCGTATCGGAGAGATAGCAAACGAGCAGCAAACCATCAAGTATCGCATTGACACGGAAAACAGGAAACAGGCGAAACAGCATGATGATAAGATTGCCGACTTGGAATATCAAGTAAAAGACATAAGTAAAAATATTGACAGAAAAGCCGATGAGATACAACGCTACGAGCAAGATTTGCAAGGTATTGAACTAATAGCATCTGATTTCAGAAAGAGGTGGCAGGAAGTAGAATCAGAAACGTTCGAGTGGGACACCACCAAGGAGATATGCCCTACATGTGGACAGTCGTTGCCCGTCATTGACGTGGAACGATTGAAGAAAGAAGCCAACGACCGCTGGATGAACGCTCACATGGCACGGCAGGACGCACTTGATGAAGAGGTGAACAATATAAAAGAGCGGAAAAGGCGTGCAGAGGCAACGTTGTTTGACGGAAGGCTACAGCTGGAAACGCTGAAAGAGCAACAGGCAGCCACCGAGCGACAATTGGAGGAAACAAGGCAGGAAACGGTCGCAATATGCAAGGCGGAAGATGACGATCGGTGGGCAGAGCTGGAAAGCGAGCGCGAGCAGCTGACGCATCAATTAAACATCATGAAAGAAGAGATAACAGGCAGTGGTGATAATTAGATTATCTTACAAAACAAAGCAGATTTACAAAAGCAGCGTGACCAGTTGAAGGCAGACCTCGGACGTGAGAATTTGATTGCGATGCGGACGGAACGTATCGAGGAGCTATCGGAACAGATGCGAACATTAAACCAGCAGCTCACCGAGCTGGAAAGTAAAGACTACACGGCAAACAGATTTGAAAACGCCATGATTAAAGACCTGGAAAGCCGGGTTAACGGTCTTTTCGACTTGGTGCGGTTCAGCATGTTTGAAACGTTGCTCAACGGCTCAACAAGACCAACGTGCGTGATGACGATGCACGGTGTGCCGTATAATGACTTATCCAACAGCGAGAAAATTAACGCTGGCATTGACTTGATAAAAGCCATGAGCAGATACAACAACGTTTATGCGCCTATCATCATCGACAATGCGGAAAGTTGTAACCACATATTGCCTACCGAGTGCCAGCAGATAAGATTGGTGGTGAGCATGGACGAAAAACTAACAATAATTAAGAGCCTCCCCTAACCCCTCCAAAGGAGGGGAACAAAGACGGCTGGAGAACTACGGCTCGTAAACTAAAATAACTTATAAACTTACAAAACAATGGAAACGACAAAAGGAAATCAGGTAGTAGAAACACAATTAGCTACACAAAACAAAACAGCTATCAAAAAGATGGGCGACGACATCGCCACATCAGTACTGGACAGGGTAAAAGACTTGCAAGAAGGTGGACAGCTCGTTTTGCCAGACAAATACAATGCAGGTAATGCGCTAAAGAGTGCGTGGCTGTATTTGCAGACTATCGAAACGAGAGATAAAAAGAGAGCACTTGACGCTTGCATCAAGGACAGCATCGCCAACTGTCTGTTAGAAATGGTTGTGCGTGGCGAACATCCCATGCAGCACTGTTATTTTATCCCGACAGGCAACCAGCTCACATTTTGGGAAAGATACACAGGCAAGCTGATGCGAGCCAAGCGAGACACAGACATTGCGAGCGTGAATGCTCAGGTGGTATACGAGAAAGACAACTTTGTGTACACGGTGGACAATGACGGCTTGTTGCAATTAGTGAAGCACGAAACAAGTTTGGCAAACATTGACAATTCAAAAATAGTAGGTGCTTACGCTGTTGTGGTGAACAAGGACGGCTCGAAACGTCTTGAAGTCATGACCATGGACATGATTCGTAAGGCATGGGAACAAGGCTCAATGAAAGGTGGCAGCGGTGCACACAGAAATTTCACTGACCAAATGGCGAAGAAGACCGTGATAGCGCGTGCGTGCAAAATAGCACTCGACAGCACGAAGGACGGCTACAAAGAAGAAGCCAAAGAAACGATGCAGCAGCACGATGATGATGAGATGATAGAAGTTGTCAGTGAATCGGAAAGCCAGCCAGCGAGATTGGAAGAACACCATGACGACTTTGAAGAAGCGGCAACAGCGGCAAGCGAGGATGTCACAGCGGCAAATAGCGTAAGAGCATGCCCGATTTAAGAAAAGGAAGCCTCTCCCGACCCCTCCGAAGGAGGGGAGGGTAACCAGCTTGAGACTATCAACTCATGTGCTATTAACATGTAAAAATTGTCAACTAATAATATGAATGATGAATTAAAAATGATGAATTATCATGAGTTATCCTCAGACCGTCTGTTCCCCTCCCCCTCGGGGAGGTCGGGAGGGGCTCTTGATGTAAAGAGTTTGTACGGCAATAGCATGTCTTTAGTCGTGTTAGGTAGTGGAAGTAGCGGAAATATGTACATACTTCAAAACAGGCATGAAGCACTCATCATTGAAGCTGGTATGCCGTTCGACAACGAGGCACGGAGGGCATTGGGTTGGGACACGACAAAAGTAGTGGGTGTGCTGGTAAGCCACCACCATGCTGACCATGCAGGACATGCCAGGCAGATGACAGACATGGGTTTTAAGGTGTATTCGCTACCCGAGGTTCTTAATCATTGCAAATTGCGCGTTCCGTTTGCCGTTCCGATAGAGGTTGGCAGGTGGTGGTGGATAGGCGGCTACAAAGTGTTGCCGTTTCCGCTGGTGCATTACAATACCGACGGCACACGCTGTCCGATATGCGGTTTTCTTATTGAGCATGAAGATTGCGGCAGGGTGTGTTTCTTTACCGATTGCGCTGACTTTAGTCGTGAGGTAATGACGGAAAACGGTATCGAAATGAAACCGTATGACTTTGCCAACATCAACCACTGGATGATTGAAGCCAACTACGACAACTATATTTTGTACCGTAGCAAGTTAGAGCCGTATCTCAAAGACCGTATCAAGATGAGCCACATGAGTATACAGCGAGCCGTGAAGACAGCAAAACGAATAGATCTCAGGCAGGCACGAGAAATCATGCTCATCCACTTATCGGCTGGCAATGGCGATGAGCGGAAGTTCGTGCGTGAGATGCGTAAGGCAACAGGCAAGCGGGTGGTGGCAGCACACCGTGGAATGGTGGTTGATTTCAGCATATAATAACGATGAAGCAAAAGAGGAAAACAAAAGAATATTTCACCGTCTACGACTGGATGATTACCGACTTGCGGCTCAAAGGCAGCGAGCTGCTACTATATGCCATTATCTACTCATTTTGCAAAGACGGCGATCCAATGATTACGGGGCTGGAATATCTGGCAAACAGAACAGCGATGACGACAATTCATGTGTGTAGATGTCTAAACTCATTACAAGAAAAAGAGGTCATTATCAAGGAGGTGAAAGAGGGACAAAAAATATACTTAACCATTAACAAAATGTTAATGCACCATAAACAAAATGTTAATGCACCATTAACAAAAAATCAATGCACCATTAACAAAATGTTAACGGTTACACCTTATATATGTAATACTAACGTATTACTTAATAATAATAAAAATGATAATGAAATAGATAACAAAAAACAACAAAAAACAGAAACAAAAAACAAGCAAGATAAAGAGTTGAAGACGGACAGCTATGCAGAGGAAATATTGAACAATCAGTCAGACCGTGAGCGAATGTGCATGGCACTGAAGATTGACAACGGCTTTCTGTCCGAGCAGCTCACAAACTTTTGCGATGAGGTGAAAGTCAAAGAAAAGACACACACAGATTTTAGAGACTTCAAAAACCATTTCTTCAATTGGCTAAGAATTCAGGTAAAAACAGCAAAACAATATCAAAATGGGAACAACCAATATCACACAACCGCTACAAACTGTTATGGCGAGGATGAAGCAGCAAAGCAACAGCGGCTGCAATCGTATGCAAAACTCATACAAGACCTCAGAAGCGGCAAGGGATAATCACATAAGCATCAGCAGCCAAGTAGTTGAGGTAAAGCCAAGCGAGCTGGTAGCAAGGTATGGCGACAAAAACAGATTTCTGCAAACGTTTCATATCAACAACCAAATCACTTACACCAACGACGAGCAGCGATGCCACTTCGGCACGGCACCAACGCTCGTACAGGTGAGCAAGGCATACGGCTCACAGACCACGGAGGAATGGCTCATCTACCAAATCGTTGACCTATCAGAGTTTTGCAAGCTAAAGAGCAAACTCACCAGCACACAGGTAAAGCAGACGGCACAACTCATCATGAATGCCTACGGCTATCTCAAAGTAACAGAGATAATGCTTTACTTCCGTCGGTTCAAGTTCGGGCAGTACGGTCGGTTCTATGGCAGCGTTGACGCTATGATTATCCTCGACTGCATCAAGAAGTTTTGTAACGAGCGCAGCGAAGCCATCCACAGACAGCGGAAGGTAGAGGAAGAACAGGCAAGGGAACAACAGATGCGTGGCTGCATCTCATGGGAAGAGTATCAACGGAAAGAGAAAGAGAGAGAAGATGCAACAGAGAAAGACAGCCAGTGAGTGCCTCGCCTGCGAGTATGGCATGAACTGCATCAACGGAAGGTATTGCAGTAAGTTGAAAAAATATGTTGAACATCAAGTAAAATCAATTTGTAAAGAACATGGCCAAGGATAAAGACTACAAAAGAATGATACACACGGCTCGCTGGTTGCGGCTGCGGCGTGACAAGTTGAGTGCCAACCCACTTTGCGAGAGGTGCAAAATAGAAGGAAGGTTAACAGCAGCGACCGAGGTACATCATGTTGTGCCAGTGGAAAGTGCGCTGACGGTGAGCGATAAAGAACGGCTACTGTTCGACTATCACAACTTGATGTCGCTATGCCACGACTGCCATGTGAAAACACATGTAGAGCTTGGTCGAGGAGGCAGGAAGTTAGCAAAGCAGAGGGCGGAGGAGCATTTACAACAGTTTGTTAAGAAATTTTTGTAACTTTATACCCCGGGGGGCGTTTTTTAAGAGATAGGGGGTATGGGGTAAACCCCGCCTAAACCCATTTGCACACGCGAGTGGTTTGGAGGGCTGTTGGGGGAAATTTTGGCGCATTTTTGCGGCTTGATTGCTTTGTAGCTTGAATTGCTTAATGTAACTGTTGAATCATTCAATTAAAAAAAGATAAAGATGTTTGAAAACACAGGGGATAACGGAAATTTAACAAAAACAGACGGTTTTGGTTTTTCATGCTTTTTGACGAAAACAGACGGTTTTGGTTTTTCATGCTTTGAAAATATCGGAGCAGCGAATAACGATATGGCTGGCTTTTTTCAAAGTGAGAAACCGCTTGACGATGAAATTCAATCTTTTGAGAAATGAAAGACAAAGAAGAGAAGAAAAAGGAATTTATCAAGGCTTACATGCTGAGCAGAGGTATTATTTCAGCAGCTTGTATGCAGATAAGGATAAGCAGAGATACGTTCTATCGCTGGATAAAAGAAGATGACGATTTTAGAAGCGAAGTGGAAGGTATTGACATCATGCAGCAAGAGTTTGTTGAATCTAAACTTTTGTCAAAGATTGATGCTGGTGATACGACCGCCATTATCTTCTATCTAAAAACAAAGGGTAAGAATTTAGGATATTCAGAAAAAGCGAACGCCGTCAATGCGAAAGCAAAGGAGGAAAGCATGAATGGATGTGAAAATAACAACGCAAAGATGTTAGAACAAAAGCTACCAGTGATCACGGAACGCATCATCAGCACGAAAGCGAGAAACGCAAAACAGCGGCTTGTGAACAGATTGAAGAAGCAAGGGAAATATTCACCGATGCTTGACCCGCAGATAGAGATTGCCGCAAATCTGTTGGCACGTGGAAGTGTATTGATGACGCAAATATCTTCATCGGAGTATTCGCCCATTCACGTTGAGTATAGCCGGGAAGGAAACACACGGATGTCGGTTAACCCGATGGAAAGACTTTACCTTGACGTGCTGGAGCAGACGCAGAAAGCGTTGCGGGCATTGGGAATGAACACGGACAGCAAGGAGGTAGCGAAATCGGAAGGCTCCGACAAACTTGTTTCGTTGTTGGAAGAAGTTAGAAGTGTGGAAGACTAACTAATTGGGCTGATAAGGCAAATGGGGCTAATGGGGCTGATAAGGCAAATGGGGCTAATAAGGCTAATTTGGAGACACTAAGAAGAATATCAGGATGAACGTTGCAGAGATAAACATCAAGAAAGCTCAAAAGAAGGCCGTGGCGGCTTTGATTTTTGAGCGGTGGGCAGTTGTAAGGGAGAGGTATGGAAAATCGCTCACAGGGGCAGGAAACAGCCTTATTTCGTATTTGGACGAGGTGGTGTCTAACCCTGACGGACATAATGTGTACGAATTATTGGCTGTAAAGCGATTTTTTGAGCTGTTGGACAAGTATCCGTTCAAGGTGGGTAGAGTGCGTAGGTTTTTCAAGTTTTATCACGCCTTGCGGTTCAGTGGTTTGCAGGGTAGGCTGCATTACAAGCTAACACCCATTCAATGTTTTCAGTTTGCTAACATATACGGTTTTGCGCTGCCAGACGGCAGGCGTTTGTGCAGAACGGCATATATCTTTGTTCCGAGGAAGTTCAGCAAGACTACATCGGCGGCTGCCATGGCGGTGTATGACATGCTGTTTGGCGATGATAACGCACAGGCATACGTGGGAGCCAACAGTTACGACCAAGCCAAGGTTTGCTTTGATGAGGTGCGCAATATCATGTTTGATCTTGACGGTGAAGGGAAGAATTTTCAGGTAAATCGTGAAAAGATAACCTTCAAAGGACGTCATCGCCATAGTTTTATCCAGTGTTTGACCGCTAATGCAAAGACAAAAGACGGCTTGTTTGCCAGTTTGGTTATCATGGACGAATATGCACAAGCTCGCAACACAGCAGGCAAGAACGGTGCGGACTTGCGGAACGTGCTGACCACGTCGATGGGGCCGAGGGTAAATCCACTGCTGGTCATCATCACCACTGCCAGCGAGGTGGTGGACGGGCCCTTTGCCCATGAATTGGAGGGTGTGAAGAAAGTTTTGGAAGGTGAGCAGGAAAACGACACGATATTTGCGAGTTTGTTCATGCCTGATGCCTGGGATGATGAAAGCGACCCAAAAACATGGGCGAAGGTTCAGCCGCACTTGGGAGTGACGGTTCGACCCGACTATTATGAACAGGAATATAGAACAGCGCAACTCTCGGATGAGAATATGGTTGCATTTAGAACAAAATTGCTCAACGTTTTTGCCATTAGTGCCAAAGAACGGTGGTTTACCTACGAAAAGGCGCAGACGCTGTTGGGTAAGTTTGATATAGACCATTTGAAGGGAATGCCGCTTTGTGCGGTGGCTTACGACCTGTCGGTGCATGATGATTTCAGTGCGGTGAGTTATACCTATTATTCGAGCAGTACAAAGAGTTTTTACTGTCATACTGACTATTATTTTCCAGAGGGTGCTTTGGTTGGACATCCAAACGAACAATTGTATAGGCGTTGGCACAAGGACGGTTATTTGAAGTTGTGTCAAGGCAGTTGTATAGACGTGCGTATGATAGCCGATGATATTCTTGCCCGTTCAAAGCGAGTGCGGATCATCCGAATTGGTTACGATGCTTATAAGGCTCAAGATTTGACGAGCATTTTGTTGAGTATTGGCGGCAAGAGCATCATCCAGCCGTATGGGCAGACGAATGGTAACTTTAATTTACCCGTGGAGAGCTTTGAAATGCTTGCTTACGCTGATCCGCCTAAAATTGTGCTAAATAATAACCCAATCAACGTATTTTGTCTTTGCAACTGCGTGCTGTCGGAGGATAACCTTGAGAATAAAAAACCTGTGAAGATTTCGCAGAACCAGAAGATTGACGGCACGATAACGATGTTGATGACACTTGGTCAGCTTTACCGATACGAGCGGTAGAAAAACATGTAAATTAAATCAAAAATATTATCTATTTTTCTTGCTGGTATTGTGGAAAAGTAGTATATTTGTGTATGGGTAACGATATAGATTTTGCATTCTTTTCATGGTATTTAAGTTAGGTAAATTATTCAATTATGTTTTCAGGAGAGGTGAAGGAGCGGCTGGCGAGCCGACCTCCTCACCTTTTTCGCCCCGTGAGGGTGTGCCATTTGGTGGTGACTATTTCCCCTCATCGGGTTTAGCCTTATCTATCGCCACCGTGTATCGTTGCATATCACTTTTGAGTAAGAGCGTGGCGAACTTGCCTTTTGAATATTTGCGACGCAAGAACGGTATTTTTGAGCCAATGACGGATGACTCACTTTATTATTTGCTGACCGTCCAACCAGACAAGACTTACAATGCTTTTGATTTTTGGCGTGATGCCGTTTCTGAGTTATTGCTTTCGGGAAATGCGTATATTGTGCCGGTTTATAGTCCGCTGAGTATGAATGTAGAGCGTCTTGTACTGTGCAGCCGTGGCTCGGTGATGCACGATGTGCAGCGCGATATTTACACGGTGAACGATGCGGTGAACGGACTGCGTGGGACGTTTGGCGAGGATGAGGTGATTCACCTGAAAGGTCAGAGCATTGATGGTAAGAGTGGTATGAGCGTGTTGCATTATGCTCGCATGACTTTGTCCATTGCCAGAGCCGGTGATGCTGAAACAAGCAATCGTTTCAAAAATGGCGGTAACGTGTCTGGCTTGCTGTCGAATGACAGAAGCGTTACCGGGCTTGGCGAATATCAAGATAAAGAATTGGACAAGGCTGCGATAGACGTTGATGAGCAGTTTAGAAGCGGTCGGCGCATCGTGAGCCTTCCGGGTATGGTTGACTTCAAGCAGATAACGATGAGTTCGGCCGATTTGCAGTTCCTGGAGAGCCGCAAGTTTACCGTTCGTGAGATCTGTCGCTTCTTTGGTGTTCATCCAAGTTTTGTGTTTGACGATACAAGTAACAACTATAAATCGGCTGAGATGGCGAATGTAGCATTTTTGTCTACGACGCTAAACCCGATACTCAGACAGATAGAGCTTGAATTTTTGCGGAAGTTGGTATCGCCACGCTTGGTCGGAACCATGAAGTTTGCCTTTGACCGTCGTGCGCTTTATGCGTGTGACTTGGAAAGCAAGGCAAAATATCAGGCAGATACGATAGCCACTGGTTTGTACACGGTGAACGAGTGGCGTAAGGAAGAAAATAAACGACCAGTAGAAGGTGGTGACGTAGTGCTGGTTTCGGCCAACTTGAAATCGATTGACGATGCTAGCTTGAGCGGTGTCGCAACTGAATAAAATTTTATCACAACCCCTACAATGGGCACACATTAACCCTACAATGGGCACACATTAACCCTACAATGGGCACACATTAGGATAACGAAATATGGAAAAGAAAAAGTTAAGACGGGAATTATTCACGTCCACGCCATTGGAGATTCGTGAAAGCGTGGAAGGTGAATCGAAACGCACGATCAGTGGGTATGCGATATTATTCGACACGCCTTCGGCCGTGTTGTATGAAGACGGCAACATGGAGGTGCGTGAGGTTATCAGCAAGCGTGCGGTAACGGAAGAGTTTTTGCGACAGCAGGACATCAAGATGACGATGTTTCACGACCGCCAGCTTATTTTGGCGCGTAGCAACAAGGGCGAGGGTTCCCTGAGTTACAGCGTTGACGACAAAGGCGTTCGATTTGAATTTGAGGTTCCCGACACATGCGACGGTGATAAGGCTTTCGAGTTAGTGAAGCGTGGTGACCTTTGCGGCTGTAGCTTTATGTTTAGCACTTATTATGGCGACAAAGATTATGTAGCCGTAGATGTGAAGCGTGAAAACGGTCGTGAACAAGCCACCAATACGGTTTTGGCATTTACTGGTATCTACGATTTCACATTAGCAGCTGACCCAGCTTACCCCGATACGAGTTGCGAAACAATTGGCAGAGAGATTGTCAATGCGTGCCGCAAGGACGAGAAAGACTTGACCAAGGTGCGTGAGCAGGTGAAGGAAATGAGAGCAAGGGCAAAATGCAGCCTCCCCTAACCCCTCCAAAGGAGGGGAAAAGCCCCACCCCCTTGCCCCTCCCCAAAAGGGAGGGGAGTGATTAGCAAAACTATCAACTTGTGAACTTGTAAACTATTAACTTGTAAACTAAAGAACTTACAAACTTATTAATCACTTTATAAACTTGAGAAAATGGAAGAGAAAAAACTGAACATTAGGAGCTTGGTTAACAAATACCAAGAAAATTGTGAACGTATCAACGCGATTGCTGATGCGTGTGAGGCCGAGAGCCGTGAGCGAAACGAGAAGGAAGAAGGCGAATACAAGGCTTTGAGCAGAGAGAACAGCTTGTTGCAGATGCGAATGCAGGCGGAAGCTGCTAAGGTGTATGCAGAGGAAGGACAGCCTATTGATTCAGACAAATTACTCCGTGAGAATTTGTTGGAAAAGAATCAGAAAGTGACCATCTCTTTGATGCGTGAGGCGGCTGTGACACCTCAGACCACCGCAGCGTTGGCAGATACTGGCATTATACCAGTGAGTGAGCAAGAAATTTTAACGCCTATCCGCAAGGGCTTGATTTATGACAAAGTAGGCTTGCCTATTCGTAGCGGTTTGGCAGGAAAGCTGCGCTGGCCCATCCACGGTAAGGCTGTCGCAAGTTTTGCCGATGAAGCGGAGCGTTTGGTTGACAGCAAGATTGATTTCAGCAAGCTGGAGATGCAGGGCTATCGTTTGGGTATCGCCATTCCTGTGACCAAGGAAGAATTGGAAGACAGCCACGGCATCGTGGAAAGTGTTATCAAAAGCGAAGCACCAGCCGCCATTGTTGATGTTATCAACGATGCTTTGTTCAGTGTTGATAAGAAATACACAGCCGCAGACGGTCAGCAACACGACCGCAAGGTGTTCGGCCCGTTCGTGAAGGCAGCAGAGAAAGCTGTTAAATTTGCCGCAGCTGTTCCTACTCGTAAGGAGTTGCTTTCGATGATGACCAAGGTGTCGAGCGTTGTTGACATGGTTAATCCTTGCTGGATTATGAACGAGGCGATGAAGGCTGAGTTGCAGGATGTGAAGGTAGACGCTGGCAGCGGTAGGTTTGTTTGTGAGAATGACATGATACTGGGTTATCCTGTGTTTACCACGGCGGCTATCGGTGACGGCAACATCGGTTTCGGTGACTGGAGTTATCAGGCGGCTGGTTTCTTTGGCAGCATGAGTTTCATTGCTGACCCATATACGTTGGCTCGCAGGAATGCGGTTGACTTCGTGCTGAACGCTCGCTTTGGTACGGTGACACTGCGTGAGGATGCATTTGTGCTGGGAAAAGCGAAGGCACTTTGAACATTGAACATTGAACATTGAACATTGAACTTTATCGTTGGCGAGGGTGTCAACTTGTCAACTTGTAAACTTGTCAACTTGTAAACTGAAAAACAATGGTTTATACTGACATCAAACTCTTGAAAGCGCATGTGCGTGCGGATGACTTCACGGACGACGACGACTATCTGCTGGTTCTTCTGGAAGCGGCGGAGGCGGCTGTCGTCCGCTGGACAAATCGCAGTATCGTTGAGTTGCTGTCTGACAGCGGCTGCGGGTTCAAGTCAGATGTACAGCAGGCTATATTATTGCTTGCTGGTCACTGGTATAATCAGCGTGAGGCGGTGAGTGCTGCATCGTTGTCGGAGGTACCGTACACGGTGCAAGCGTTGCTTAAACCTCACCAAAGGTTAGGAGGTGAGCGATGAGAGCAGGGGTGATGCGTGAACGTTTGCAGGTGCTGCAGCCTTTCCAGGATGTTGACCATTTCGGTGCTGAAAAAACTGAATACAAGTTGGTGAACACCATCCACGCAGAGCGTGTGAAGCAAAAAGGTTGGCGAAGTGAGATGGTTGGTGAGCATTTTCCTGACTACAACGTGGAATTCAATATCAGAGACGCACATCAGATTAAAGAACATTGGCGTGTGCAGCATGTTGGTGGCTATCTGTATGACGTGCTGAACATTATACCAAACGTAGATCGTGGCATGCTTACGCTGGTGTGCGGAAGGGTGAATACTTGACATATAGGGACTATGTGAGGCTATGTAGGACTAGGTGGTAACTATGTAGGACTAGGTGGTAACTATGTAGGACTAGGTGGTAACTAGGTAAGACTAGGTAGTAACTAGGCACTGAACACTAAACACTAAACTCTAAATTCTAAACACTATTAACTCGTGAACTTGTAAACTATTAACTTGTAAACTAAAAAACTTATAAACTTAAAAAACTTTTATAATAATGGAAAATGAGTATATTAACGGTAGTGACTTGTTACTGAGCGTAGCAGGTAAGGCGGTGGGACATTGTACGAGCCACACGCTGACATTCAACAGTGAGACAAAAGACCATGCGGTGAAGCCTGTAGCGAGTGCAGGTAAGTCGTCTGGACTTTGGAAGGGAAAGAACGTCACAGGGCTTTCCATCTCCATCAGTGCCGAAGGTCTGCGGTTCTATGGTGAGACGGAGAGTGGGTATGACGAGCTTGCGCCTAATTGGGGCAAGGGTGCCATTGTTGAGGTGTCGGCATTTAGACGTGGCGAGGACACAAAACCATACGTCAAAGGTAAGTTTATCATCGCATCTATCGAGGAAACAAGCCCAGCTCAGGATGATGCATCTTACAGCATTTCGCTGGAGAGTGCTGGAGAGCCGGATGTTTACCCTGGCAAGACGGCTGGCAGCGCAGCGAGTTCTTCGACAACAGGAAAGTAGAAGTACAGCCTCCCCCGGCCCCTCCGAAGGAGGGGAGAAGGTGGGGGGAGCTACTTTGAACATTGAACTTTGAACATTGAACATTGAACATTGAACTTTGAACATTGAGGTTTGAACATTGAATATTGAACAAAACAAGCCATTTCCTCCCCTCCTCGGGAGGGGCCGGGGGAGGCTACTAAAGAAAAAGCGATGAGACAATTAACGATTGAGATAGAAGGAAAGGAATATCCATGCCGCCAGACGATGGGCGCAATGCTTAGATTTAAGCAGGAAACAGGGAAAGATGTATCGCAGATTAGTAACGATTTTTCAGACTTATGCGCTTATCTATATTGTTGTGTGCTGTCTGCATGCAAGCACGACGGGATAGCGTTTGAATACAGCCTGATGGACTTTGCTGATGCGTTAACACCGCAAGACCTGGAGCAGTGGACAGACGCTATCAGTGAGACGAATGGCGGAGAGGATGCAGCTGGTGAGGGTGCAAAAAAAAATTAGACATCTACGAGCTGTTAGGTATTGCGCTTGGTTGTATCGGTTTGCGATATGAAGATTTTTGCAGATTGACGCTGGAGGAGTTCAGCCATATTTATGAGCAATATAACGAGCGAGAGGAAATGACCGAACGTAGTGCTTGGGAACGGATGCGAATGCTGGCAACTATATGTGTGCAGCCTTACAGCAAAAAGCGATTGAAAGCAACTGAGCTGATGCGATTTCCGTGGGATGAAACAAAAGGAAGTAGCCTCCCCCAGCCCCTCCAAAGGAGGGGAGAGGTGAGCAAGGAGGAAGCGTTGAAGAGGTTTGAGGAAGTGGTAAAAAGACAGGAAGCCTCCCCCCCAACCCCTCCCCAAAAGGGAGGGGAGTAATTAGCTGATAACTTTGAACATTGAACATTGAGCTTTGAACTTTATGATTAGCAATGCTGTCTACTCGTCTACTTGTCAACTATCAACTCATGAACTATTAGCTGTCAACTAAAAAGCTATCAACTTGTGAACTCGTAAACTATTAACTCGTAAACTAAAAAAACTACCTATGGAAACAACAAGTTTAAGTATTGGGTCGGCGATAAGGGACGCGCTGGTTCGTCATGGCGTGGATAAGCGGGTGAGCAAGATTTTCCCGTTGGTGGTGGATGATGCTAAGCTGCCATACATCTTATATCGCAGGGCTGGATTTTCGCAACAGGCAACGAAGGCGCACGTTAAAACGCCTGATGTGGTGGAGATGGAGGTGGCTTGCTTCGCGGCTACTTATTCGGAGAGCGTAGAGATTGCCGAACTTGTACGCAAGGCTTTGGACTATGGACAGACAGCCGCTTACAGGGGCTGTTTTTTGGTTGATGCGAGCGAGCATTTCGTGGATGATGCGTTTGTACAGAACTTGCGGTTTGAGGTGAGAGCAAACGTATGACTTTGAACTTTTAGGTTTGAATATTGAACTTTATAATTAGCAATACTTTCAACTGGTGAACTTGTAAACTATTAACTCGTAAACTAAAAAAATCATGTCACTATTTAGCAAAAGCGTAAACAAGGCTGACTACACAACCACAAACGTGGCGGACATTGACAAGCCGTTTGCAGAGGTGTTTAAGGCGTTGGACATGAAGACGCAGCGCAAGGCATTGAAGGGTGCGGTGCGCAAGGAGAGCAACCGACTGAAAAAGGTGGCAATGGAGGAGGTGATGTCAAGTACGATTGGTAAGGGTAGTTCACAGCCTTTGACAAAGAGCCTTTATTCCAGGGTATTTCCTGACCGATATGGCCTTGGTGCACTGGTGAGCGTTAGACCGCACGGCAAACGCAAGGGTTATCATGTGAACCGATACGGCAAAGAGAAGCCTGTGCTGATGTGGGCGGAAAGTGGCACAAGGATGCGCAACATTGGTAAGAAGGTGGACTACTTCACCAGCAGGAACAGGTACACAGGAAAGAAGACACGCAACTACATACGAGGTGGGAAAAGTCGTGGACGGATGAAAAAGTATGAGTTCTTAAAGCACACGGACGAAAAGGCAGGCGGACAGACGGAGGAGAATCTGTTCAACGAGTTTAAGAAGAACGTGTACAGGGCTGCCGAGAGGATGTGAAGCACTTGCTTTTTAAGGCCAGAAACCGAAGTAACCGAAAGGCGGTATCAGCCCATTATCATCATCGGCGAGCAATATTCTACAAACACAAGATATTGTACAAACAATAATGGAATAGGCGGCGATATTGTATGAATCAAATAATACTGATACAACAAAAATGATGAATGAAAACAAGGCTACATAAGACAATATGATATTGACAACCCTTCTAATTTTCTTTTTCATACCCGTTCCTCCTTTCTTTCGCAAATATAAAATAAAAGAATGAGTATTGTAAATAAATGAAATGAAGTTGAGAGCTGCGTTGCTATTTAGCAGTACCACCACCACCAAGGGATGAAAGTTAAATCACCTTTTTGTTGTCTGCGTATTGACATGAAAATCATGACCCAAAAGACGACGGTGAGCCACAGGAAGCTAAAGAAAGCGACAACGAAATCGAAAAAAATGAAAGCTATGATGAACCAAATTAACGACAATACAAACAGGAAGGTGATGAAGCATCCACCTGTAGAGATGTCTTCTGCTTTTTGTTTGCGCTTATTCTTCATTGGATGAAATGGTTAGGTTTTTTGCAAATATAGGAAAAACGGATAAAAAGTCAAAATAATAATATAAAAAAAATATATGGCAGACAAGCTATTAAAACTCACCGTTAAGCTGAATGTAGACGGTAAGGAGCAGTTGGTGACGGCAACGACAGACCTGAAAGCGTTGCGTGAAGCCATAGATGCCAGCACTTCTTCTGTAGAGAAGTTTATGAAGAACATGCTCAACACCAATCAAGTCATACAGGTTGCTCAGTCTGTAAGTAGCGGTCTCAATACACTCAGCAGCACGCTGAACAGCTTGACGGAGGAGAGTCGTTCGTTTGGTGGTGCCATGGCGGCTGCCAATACCATGGCTGGTAAGAGCGGCAAAGACTTTGAGCAGCTGAGAGGCAAGGTTGCCGATTTGGCGGCTGAGCTGCCTATCGCTCGTGACCAGTTGGCGAACGGCTTGTACCAAGTGGTGAGCATGGGCGTGCCAGAGGACAACTGGATAGACTATTTGAAGAAATCTGCCAAAGCATCAATCGGTGGTATTGCCGACTTGGGTGAGACGGTGAAGGTGACGGCCACGGTGATCAAGAACTACGGTTTGGAATGGGATAAAGCCAATGACGTGCAGGACAAGATTCAACTGACGGCCAAGTTGGGTTCTACGAGCTTTGAGCAGTTGGCGCAGAGCCTCCCGATGGTGACAGGTAATGCCGCCACGCTTGGTGTGAGCATTGACGACCTGTTTGCGAGCTTTTCTACGCTGACAGGCGTGAGCGGTAATACTGCCGAGGTGGCCACGCAGTTGAGTGCGGTGTTCACTTCATTGGTGAAGCCCTCGAGTGAAGCAACCAAGCAGGCGCAGGAAATGGGCATACAGTTTGATGCCGCAGCCATTAAGGCGGCTGGAGGTTTTCGCAACTTCCTGGTTGACTTGGATAAGAACGTGAAGGCATACGCCGCAAAGACGGGGCAGTTGGAGCAAACGATATACAGCAAGCTGTTTGGCAGTGCCAGAGCGATGCGTGCGCTGATACCCATTACCGGAGAGCTGTCGGAAAAGTTTGGGCAGAACGTAGAAGCCATGAAGGACAGTGCCGGCACGATAGACGAGGCTTTCGGCATCATGTCAAGTACAGGGAGCGCAAAAATTCAGAAGTTAAAGAATGCCATAGCCGATATGACGGACGGCATCACCAGCAAGTTGAGCATGCTGCGACCAGCCCTTAACATTGGTGCGGAGGTGGGTAACACGGTGGTGGCGGTGTTTGCCATGAAGAAAGCGTTAAAAGCCTTTGGCGTGACTACGTTGTGGACGGCAGTTCGTATTAAAGGCTTAAATTTTGCCGTATCTTTTGGCAAGCAGACACTGAAAGATTTGCGAGCAGTGGTAACAGTGGTAACAACAAGCATGCGTGGTGCAGCCGTGAGTGCCGACATCATGAAATCTGCCATTCGTGGACTGTTGGTAACATCTGTTGTTGGTTTGGCGATATGGGCATTGAGCGCAGCCATTGGTTATCTGATAGGAAAGATGGATGAAGCAGAGGATGGCATGAACGGCATGAGCGAGGCAGAGCAGCAGGCAAAGCAAGCCACCGAGCAGATGAACAAGGAGATTGCCAGCGTGCGCACGGAATACGACTTGAATATTCAGAAGCTCAAAGAGTTCAAAGGCAGCAAGGAGGAAGAGCGCAAGCTGGTTGAAGAAATGAACGGTCAGTACGGCGAGAGCTTCGGTTATTATTCGACCGTTGCCGACTGGTACACGGCATTGGTGACGAATAGCAAGGCGTATTGTGACCAAATGATAAAGGAGATAGAGCTTCGGAAACTTGCGAACGATGTTGCCAGCGCACAGGCGGAAATGGACAAGCTGCGCTATGATGAGAATGGCAAGGTGCGGCGATACAACACGTATAGGAAATTAAAAAAGGTTACAGATGGTGTGGACTATAACCCACAAACAGGAACTTCTGAACCAAAATACAAATGGGTGCCAAAAGTAGGCGGCAGTGAGGTAGAACAGGTTCAAGCTAAATTCGATGAAGCACGGAGGCGGCGTGACGCACTGAAAAAGAAGATGTACGCCCTGAACGGTAAGGACACGGGTGCCATCAAGCACACGAAAGGCTGGAAACCTGAAAGGGCTTACTCGCCTGTTGGTGGTAATGCTAATGGGACTAATAAGGCTAATGGGGCTAATAGGCAAGAACCAAAGACTATCGTGGACAAATGGCGTGACGAATTGTCACGGCTTGAGAAAGCGAAAGAGAATGCGCTGACGGTTGATGCAAAGGTAAAAATAGATGAAAAGATAGGCACGCTTCAAAAGAAGATAGATGAAGCCACGAAAGGCAAGGTGAGCATCGGTACGGAGGTGGAGCCTACCTTCATACAAGAAGGAAGCACAGCCGACAAGCGACAGAGCCACAGCAATGCCGAGAGCCGTGCGAGCCGCATACAACAAGACTACGAGATAGGCATTATCGGAAAAGAGGAAGCCGAGCGACAGTTGGGCGAGCTGAACGAGCAGCTGCAAAAATTAGGCTTGAAACCTGTGGAAATACACTTCAAGAGCCATGTGGAGGAATTGCAAGATGCGTTGCAGAAAGCACAAAAGGAGCTGGAAGACGGTACGACGGTAGAAGCGAAAATAGAGGCAGCCGTAAAGGTGCAGAAACTGCAAGCGGAGATAGATGCCGAGACACACGGACAGCTCACCATTCAGGCGGAGATTGAATCTACCTACGTTACGCAGGGTAGTGCGGCCGACAAGCGACAGAGCTATGAGAATGCGCTACAGCGTGCTAATAGGTTGAAGAGTGACGTGGAGATAGGGCTTATCGGTGCGGATGATGCACGCATGCAATTGGAAGCGATTAACGAGCAGCTGAAGCAGTTAGGCTTGGAGCCGATAGAGCTTAAAATAGAAAGCAAAGACGTGGAAACGGCAAGGAAGAAACTTGACTCCGCATGCGATGCTGTGTCGCAACTGGGTGGCAGTCTTAGTGGTTTGGGAAAATCACTCGAGTTGCCTGGATTGGACGTTGCCGGCACCATGGCGCAGGCGATAGCCGCTATGATACAAGGGTATGCTACGGCCACAGCGCAGGCGGCAACCCTGGACCCGATTGCGTGGTTGGCATTTGCTGCCACTGGATTGGCACAACTCACTGCCATGATTAATTCGGTGAAATCAATGGGCAAGTTTGCATCGGGCGGTATCGTTGGCGGAAGTTCCACATACGGCGACAGAAAGTTTGCCCGGGTGAACAGCGGTGAAATGATATTAAATAAATCGCAACAAACTCGGCTGTTTAACCTCATTGATGGCCGCTTTACACCACCATCTATCGCCGACCGCCGCATGCAGCCTGTGGTGGTGCAATTGCCGCAGCCTATGACAGACGCTACTCCGCAGGTGAACATCACCATGAACGCAGACGCACGGCGCATTCTGGAGGTAATGAGCGATGCGAATAAGGTGGCAGGTTTGAGTGGGAGGAAATACTTTTGACTTTGAACATTGAACTTTGAACATTGAACTTTCAACTTTCAACTTGTTAACTCGTAAACTTGTGAACTCGTAAACTTGTAAACTAAAAGGAAATGACCATACACGGAGAATTTATCAACATGGCAGAACAGCGGGTGACGGTGTATATCAGAACGGCTGTGGCAGGGCAGGATATTGAAGTGGGTGACGAACAGCAGGATGAGATGTATTTCTCACCGTCACCGGTACATATCCACGACGAAGCCAACGACTTGTTTGATGTGCTGAGAAGACAGTCGGCCACCATCAGCTTTTTGACCAAGCGTTGGCACCCAGAGCTGTTCAGCAAGAGCGTGCGTAGTGCGGTGGTGAACATCAGCGTGGATGGTACTTGCGTGTTTGCGGGGTATATTGAGCCGCAGGTGTACGCCCAGCACTATAATGAGGTGTATGACATGCTGACATTGAATTGCGTTGACACACTCACCGCACTACAGCATTCGTGTTATCAAGACGTAGGAACACCAGGCAAGAACTATCATGTGATGAAACAGAAGGCTGGCGTTAAGACGTTCAAGGACATTCTGTTGGGCGAGCTTGACGCTGCCAGTAGTAGGGCAGACCTCATGAGTGGCGGACGGTTCAAGGTGTATTACGATGGCAGCAAGCGCGCCAGTCGTGAAGCCGCTGGCAGCATCTTTGATGAGCTTGAGCTGTCGGAGCTGTTGTTCTACGACGACAGCACGCGTGACATGTGGAAGTCGGGCGAGGTGGTGGAGGAACTGCTGCGATACCTGAATCTACACATCGTGCAGCATGGCTTGAGTTATTACATCTTTTCGTGGGAACGGATAAAGAAAGGTGGGATATTGACGTTCACCGACTTGCGGGATGGCAGCACGCTGGACATGGCAGCGCAGGACATCACGCTGACCAATCTGTTGGCGGCTGACTGCGGTGCTGAGCTGAACGTTGGTGCGGCATACAGCCAGTTGAAGCTCACGGCCAAGGTGAAGACGGTGGAAGACTTGTTGACCAGTCCGTTCGACAAAAACATTTTACACCGTGCCGGTAAGCCTATCAAGGCCATCACTGAATACAGCCGAGAGGGTGACATGCAGAAGATGGGAAAACTCACCGTTCTTACTGGTTTAGACAAGAGCGAGGAAGAAGTGACCGACTGGTACATGTGCAGCCTGTATAACGACAGCTGGCAGTTCAAGCTGTTCAACGCCCACCCGGAGTACTACACAACGCCCAACATGGTGTCGGAGGTTCTGACCCGGCTTAACAACTCGCCCGGTGCGGCCATGCTTTCCATCGGTGGTGTGAAACACTCACGGAAGAGCAACGCGCCTGTGACCAATCTTGGGATGGCCGACTACATCGTGCTGTCGGTGAACGGTGACGGTACAAACAAACCAACGGAAGCTGATATGAACGGAGCGGCTCCCATGGTGAGCCATGTGGGCAACCAAAATGCATCTCTGAGCCCAGCCAAAGGCGGCGCACCTCATTACATCGTTTTCTCGGGTGAGGTGCTGTTGGCTGACTTGTCGCCGCAGTCGTTCGCCTATTCGCAATTGATGGACGTGACGAAAGACGGTAGTTCGTTCAAAATAAAGAGTGAGCATATCGTGAAGGCAGCAGGCAAAAACCGTGGCAGAATATACACCCGCCAATATTGGCGGTACAACCCTCAAACGTCAACCGTTGAGTGGTGGCAGGCTCACAACGTGGAAGGCTTTAGTTGGAATTATGAGGCGGAAAAACGAGGATTTGTTCCACCGTCAACGGGAGCAGGAGAGAGCTATCCGCTGGACACCGACACTGGGGTTGACTTTGTGAGTAAAATACCCGTGTTACGCTGCATGCTGATTGTTGGCGACAAGTGCGTAGTGGGGAACGACACGATGGATTCGTTCAGTGGATCATTGCAATCATACTCATGGCAACCTTACCGCTCGGAGGAGAAATGCGGCAGCATGGAGGAGTATTACAAGCAGAGTTTCACCCTTGGCGTTGACCTTAGCATTGGCGACTGCCTTGTTGGCAAATGGCATCCGTTGCAGACGAACACAGACTACAGTCTTGGGTTATCCGAGCAGGGTACCGCCATTGAAATACCTGATGGTAGCGCAATCGGCGGCAAGGTAATGTTCAAAATCCTGTCGCCATGCGATATTCGCATGATCATGGATAACGATGGAGTGTGGCGTGTTCATTCAGGCCCAGTCTTCGGTTCGCACCGCAAGGAGGTGCCGCTGTTGTCGCAGGTGAGCAGTGTTTACATCAAGTCGTTCGACATCAAGTTGGTTGTCGGTGGTGATGAAGAGCAATCTGGCGATGGCGGTGATGCCGATGGCATCGTCTACGCCAGTCGCAAGCAGGGTGCCTTCAATAACGTGCGTGACGATTTGGAAATGAAGGTACACTCGGCCTTGACGAAAGAGGAGAGCCAGCGCATGGGAGCCGGGGGCGGTGTGTATCTGTCTACCGTGATATCAAAGGGAACCGAAGCAGGTGTGTTGAGCATCTATGACGCTGACAAGGATGTTGAGGCCAAGGCTGAGAAGCTGTACATTGACAGCTATTACAAGGAGTTTGCGAAGCCTAAGGTGGAGCTGAGGCAGAACATCTTCACCCCGGCGACAGACATGCTGCTGGCGAGCCACTTCAAGCATGAGGCTCTTGGTAAGCGCATGTTCGTGCAGGGGGCTGACCGTGACTTGATGACAGGAACGACATTGTTGAACTTAAAAGAGATATAGAGATGGAAGATGATAAGCTGATAGGTATAGACATGTGGGTGAACCGCCATGAGGCAGGTGGTGGTCGTGATGGTGCGTCCCAGGCGTGGGTCTCTGGTGGTTCGCCACAGGCTGGCGGGGTGGCTGACAGGGCGAATGTGGCTGACAGGGCGAATGTTGCTGATAGGGCAGATGTAGCTGATAAGGCGAATGTGGCTGACAGGGCGAATGTTGCTGATAGGGCAGATGTAGCTGATGATGTGAGCTTGGAATCAAAGACGCTGTCGCACTTCCTACGCAAGGACATACCCGACACGGCTGTGGAGGTCATCACGTTTCTCAAGGGCATCATCGCAAAGGCGGTGAGCTATTTTCAGGGTATTGTCAACAGTGGTGACATCACCAATACTGGCAACATCAACAACATGGGTAATTTCCGCAACAAGGGCGACATCACCAATACAGGAAACATCATGACGAAGAACCTCACGGTGACGGGTAAGGCAACCTTCTTTGAGCTGGAGATACTGAAGGCAAAGGCGGCCGGTGGCATCATCATTCAGAGTGCCGGCACGTTCAAGGTGGACGATTGTGAGGAAACGGATGAGGGGTATGTGTGCTATCAGTTGGCCGAGAAAGACGGAAAGACGCTGTCGCAGACGTGCGAGGTGAACAACCTGATGTTGTGCCACGGTGGGCTTAACTTGACGACAGCCTCCCCCGACCCCTCCGGGGGAGGGGGGACAGGCACGCCATCAGGCAATCACTATTATTGGCGGATGGTGACGGATGCGCCCGCGCTGACGGTGACACGCGTCATTGGCGGTAAGGAACGCAAGTGCTTGAAGATTGTGCTGAGCAAGACGGATTTTGCCGAGGGCAGTGACAAGCCGCAGGTGGGTGACGAGCTGGCGCAGGTGGGAAACCGTGACAACAAGGAAAGGCAGAGCGTCATCATGACGTGCGCCTACAAGGGGCTTGACGGTGACTTGAAAACGCCCTACTGGGTGCAGTACACAGGCGTGAACACATACGAACTGTCCAATTTCAAGCGCACTTGGTTTGCCGCCAATGGCAGTCAGGTGACGGGAAACTTCAAGGTGCAGAGTGATGACGGTGGACTTGAATCCATCGAAGACTATGTGAAGGGGCTGGCGACCGAAAAAGGCAAAGACACGGTGGTGTGGCAGGTGGCGTTCTCCATTCGGCATATCACCGACAAGCAGGGTGAGACGTTCAGGCTGAAGGTTGTGCGCATCGTTGGCGACAATGCCGAGGAGGTAGACCATGCTGCCATCATCGCCGCCGGTGCCGACCTGTTGGTTTTTGGTGACAACATGGGTACGGAGCTTCGAGTGGAGCCCGGGGTGGACTACCAGATGGCGCACTATCCCCATAAACGTTACCTTATGGCGCGTGTGGTAAGGTATGACACGGACATCACGCTGGCGCAGGACACCATCTATGCGAAAGCGGTGGACGGCAAGCCAGGCAAGGATGCCGTTAGCTACAAGCTGATTCCGCTGGCAGAAGAAGCCGTGGCGTATATCACAGAAGATAAGAAGAAAATGATTTACCTAAGCCTGTCGTACAATATACAGAAAGCTGTTGGCGAGCAGGTGAGCATCGTTACCGACCTCAGAACTGAGGACATGACGCTTACCGCATGGACAAACAAGATGGAAACGTTCGAGCTAGAAGGCGACGAGTATGGCTTGTCGTATAGCATGGAATATGATAAAATGTCCAACGACAGCTATGTTGTGACGCTGACAAAAGGCGGTAACATCGTAGACCAGCGCATTGTGCCTATCACTTTCAAGCCAAAGGTGGTGTTTGACATTGACACGGTGAATGGAACAATTACCAGTCAGATTGAAGCTGCTAACGGTAAAATAAACTCTATTGAACGGGATATCAACGCAACCAAAAGCACGGTGGGAGACCTCTCCAAGGATTTCACGCAAATCAAGCAGACATCGAAAGAAATCAGCTTTACGGTGAACAACGGCACTCGCCCGAACTTGCTGTGGGGCAGCGACCTCAACCTCGACGGAGTGGACACCACCAACA
>OBRT01000015.1_pt1 | contig 94514 bp, 90 predicted proteins | sample 1494891 | NCBI WGS metagenome assembly OBRT01 (sample SAMEA3360688, study PRJEB22359) | human gut metagenome | biome: ENVO:urban biome; feature: ENVO:human-associated habitat; material: ENVO:feces | place: Bangladesh | collected 2011 | reverse complement strand
TCTACTGGAGTGCAACAAACCCGAAAAACATTTGTTTCGTTGAGTACAAACATAAGTTTTTCGGGCAAAGGTAGTAAAGCAAAAAAGCTACACAAAGGCGGCTAAAGTTGGATGCTTACAGTGCTACCTGTGTTATTCGCGATGTTGCTATAAACACCCTGTAGAAAGCGAGATTGCAGACAAGGCCAAAAAAGAAGGAAAGTTTGAAGAGGTAGAAGAAAGTTGGGTGTATGGTGTAGAGTTAAAGCCTGATTTCACGGATGTGATTGGTGAACCAAAATTGCTGTTGGCTCCTTCTACCGAACTTGATGACCAATAATCGGAATGGGAGAGTAGATCGGTAACGTATGGCGAAGTAAATCGTCGTTGGACGGAGGGGGCGTATATCTTCAAGCATGACGGCTTGTTTTTCATCGTTTATGTTCCCTCATGTCGCTTTCAGTGATTGGTGTTATTTGGCTTGTGGGGTACATCTATCTAATTTCGACGTTTGTGTTTCTCCCTTTTTCGCTTGTTCGAAAAGTGAGGATTGTAAGAAACTGGGTGTTTGTGGCTTGTTCTTTGTGAGCTTGCTTCATCTTTTCGGGAAGATGTTTTTGGTGGCTTTGGTGCATGAGAGAAAAGTTGTTCGATGAGTTCCGGCCTTCCTATCTTTCTTAACTCCCTTTCAATGTTCTTTCTTTCCTCTGGTTTGTACCAAAAGAAAAATTGTCGTTGGGCAAGTTTTTCGTTTGGTGTTTTGGCACAGTAAACTGGTTCCAGCGTGTAAGGATCGTATCCTGTGTACCATGTCTCTGTGCTGACAGTCATGGGAGTAGGGGTGAAATCCTGCACCTGTTCAAGCTGAAAATTCAGTTTTTTGGTGATGATGGCGAGGTTTGCCATGTCTTGTGCTTGACAACCGGGATGACTGCTGATGAAATAGGGGATGAGTTGTTGCTTTAAATTTTCTTCTTTGTTGATTTTGTCAAAGATGACTTTAAATTGTTCGAACAACTTGAATGAAGGCTTGCGCATCAAGTTCAAGACGGTATCTGACGTGTGTTCGGGTGCTACCTTCAAGCGACCACTCACATGGTTCTTAATCAGTTCCTTCGTATATTCTTGTGCAGCGGCATTCGTCGTTTCATCCTTGCTCTTGTGCAACAGCAAGTCATACCGAACACCACTGCTGACAAAACTCTTTTTTATACCGGGAATAGCATCGACAGAACGATAGATATCCAGTAGTTTACTGTGGTCGGTGTTGAGATTGGGGCAGATTTTTGGGTGAATGCAAGATGGGCGTTTGCAGTGTTCACAAGCCAGATGGTTCTTACCTGCCATGCCATACATGTTAGCTGACGGCCCTCCAAGATCAGAGAGATAACCCTTAAAGTCTGGCATGTCAATCACCTGTTTTACCTCTCTCAAGATGCTTTCTTTCGACCGGCAAGTGACAAACTTCCCTTGATGAGCCGATATCGTACAGAAAGCGCAACCGCCAAAACAGCCTTGGTGGATGTTTACCGAGAATTTTATCATCTCGTAGGCAGGAATGCGTTTACCCTTATATTTGAGATGTGGTACACGCGTATAGGGCAAGTCATAATAAGCATCAATCTCTTTAGTTGACAAGGTTGGAAAAGGTGGATTGACTACCACATATTTGTTGTCCACGGCCTGAATTAGTCTTTGTGCGTGTATCTTGTTGGACTCCTCTTCTATATGTCTGAAATTATCGGCTTGCAGTCGTTTTTCTCTCAAGCATTCCTCGTGACTATGTAAAATGATGTCATCGTCTTTGATGCCACCATCGATTTCTTCTTTTTGAGTTAGATATACAGTCTGTGGGATATCGTGAATCTGTTGGATGGGTTCACCGGCTGCTATCCTTTGACATAAGCATAGAACAGACTTCGCTCCCATGCCGTACAGAATCATGTCGGCACCCGAATCGCATAGAATACATTTGCGAAGAGCGTCTTGCCAGTAGTCATAGTGCGTAAGACGTCTCATGGAAGCCTCAATGCCACCCAATACAATGGGGGTGTCTGGGTATAGTTGACGTAGAATCTTTGAATAAACGACGGTTGGATATTCAGGACGACAATCGTGTCTTCCGTCAGGACTGTAGGCATCTTCCTTGCGCAATCTCTTGTTGGCAGTGTACTTGTTTACCATTGAATCCATGCAACCTGGTGAGATACCGAAGAACAATCTCGGCTTTCCCAGCTTCTTGAAGTCGCGATAGTCGCCATGCCAATCAGGCTGAGGAACAATGGCAACCTTGTATCCCGCAGCTTCAAGTGAACGTCCTATGACCGCAACTCCAAAGGATGGATGGTCTACATAGGCATCTCCTGAAAACAAGATGACATCCAGTTCTTCCCAACCTCTTAACTTGCATTCCTTCTTAGTGGTTGGAAGAAAATCTGTAAGTTGATAATCTTTCAAATGAGTGTTGTCTTTATTTTAGTCCTCACGACTCGTGATACATTCTTTATCTTTGGTCTGTTTCTTTGTCCAGTCTACATACAGTTTCACCAATTGGTTGAGACCAAATGCCTTCATGTTGGCGTGGTAGATGACGTCAAGGCAAAGATCCAGCAGGGCTTTGTCATGATTTGCATCTGATTCCAGCAAGGATCTGACATTCAGTTTTAGCTTATTCAGTATATCTTCATCAATGATGCCCGTGCTGTCAACCAGGTTTTCGAATAAAGCATATTTCTGAATACTGGTCAGATGTTCGTCCGAAACTTCCATACATCTTGTGCCTGATGGGTTGGATTGGATTTTATAGTTCATATCTTCTACTATTATATTAGTGGTTGTTAATGTCAATCAAACTGCAATTCTCATGCCATTGTTGTGCTTCCATAAGCTGCTGGGCAAGCCTGTCCGTTATTCTAGCAAATAGTTTAATATTCCCTGCATCAGCAGTTCTTTATTCTTTTGATCGATGATGCATTCAAATGGGAAACCCATGGTGAAGCATCTATAATGGTTGTCCTTGTATGCAACCGCGGCACTGGTACCATTAGCATATTGCATGACACACATAGCACTTGGATTGGGAGATAGTATCTCGGGCCATTGTGCGGCATAATGGTCTTCATTAGGCGTTTGGTAGAACGTCATGTTCATGCCCAAACCATATACTGCATTAGAGGGTACAATACTATCGCTGGGCGTATAGGATAGTTTCAGAACGTTGTTGAGAAACGATCTTTCGGTTTCAAAGGTCATATCTGAGCCAATATACGAACCACTAACCATAATTGCTCCACCATGGTTGGCATAGGCTGTCAACAAAGTTTGCATCTGAGGGGAGAACGATTTATAGTATTTTACTGTGTACGGTTCATATTTTTCCAAACCTAATATCAGGTCAATACAGGGATATTTGTTCAGTTTTACTTCGCCAGACCATACTGCTTGGCTGGATGAACTCGCTACATTGTACTTTTGAGAACTAGCAATGGCGGCCGTGTGGTCTACTACATAATCGAACGTGTTGCCTGCAATGAATTGTCCGGCCAGTTCATTGTCTCCATATCCCAAACCAGTTTCTGTCAGACTGCCTAGGCGTGTTTTGTCAAAAGCCGTTTGATATCCCGCCCATCCCGCAGTCTTTCCGTACGCAACCCCAATATCCGCATGGAGGTCAAAGCCTTGTTGAAGCTCATCATCGATTACCTTGGGTGCCGAAAGGCGATTGAATCCGTTGACAACCAGTACCGTTTGAGTGGCTAAAGGTGAATAGTAAGCCGACAAAGTTTCTGTTGGAAAACTCTCTCCGCCTTTGTTGCAAGCCGTTATCTTAAAGTTGTATTGCACATCAGGTTCAAGTTCTATGGAATAAGATGTTCTGCTGATATTCTTTCCGTTGTCAAATCCACTCGTTCCTGTCGCCATGTAAACGGTATAAGATGATGGTGTAGCCGTTTCCTCTTTGGGGTCGGTTTGTGGCGACCAAGACAGTTTTACCTTGTTCTTGGATGTAAACTCGATGCGGAAATCTTGTGGTGCCAAAGGTTGAACAACATACGATTTTCCGTGCTGTCGATTGATATATCTTAATATGGTCTTATAGATTGAACGGGCAAAGCTGAACTTAAAGTTGGGATCTTGACCGAGTATCATGTCTGGAAAGTTCTGGTGAGACATGGTTTCCAGTATCGCAGAGGGAATTTCCGGCACACGCGTTTCCGAATAGTTTCTGTCCCAAAGGTATCTCTTGGGCCAAAATCTTTGGTTGGTGCTCAGGTCTCTGACCGCATTTTGCAACAAATCATTGGCGAAGTCCTTTGAGGTCATTCTCGAAATCCCCGCATTCAAGCGTCCGTCATTGAAGTTTGTCGTGCAAATAGCCAAAGAACCAATGAGTGATTTTCCATCTGCACTGTATCCTGCATCACTGTGAACAGCCAATGTCAACTCAAGGGGAACCCTTAGTCCTGGCAGTGATGGTGCGAATACACTTCCACCTGCGAGCCAATTTGTCATTTTGGATCGGGTGTTGATGTCATCAGAATAATCGTCTTGACCGCCTTTTCCTCCGTATACACTGTAGGGTGCGCCAGCCCATTGTGCATAATATCGCGAACCTTCAAGTGTCCGTGGCAGTCCGCTTATGCTTCCTCCACGTTGTATATTACCCATTCCACCACCGAATCTAACGGCATCTGTCGTCACGAAGCGTCTCTTTTTTTTCGAGCGATTTGTCACCACTACTCGGTTAAACTGATTACTCCCAGCGTCAAAATCGAAGGTGCCAAGGTAAACCCAAGTGCCACTTCCCATCTGTTGGTTGACCCTAAAAGTGGTTTCCTGCCCCTTGTGATAGATGATGTATTCGGCATCATCTACACTTTTGTCTACAGTTTGATAACTCACATATACTGCATATCTTCCAGCTTGAGGCAGATTAGGCTGATAAGATACCAAGCTTGGATGTTTACTTTTGGTTGAGCGAGCCATCCTCGCACTACCTTGCTGAAAGGGATTGTCGCCGTCGTTGTAGATGGTTTTTGTTCTTGCAAACCCTTTTGTATGAGCTCGTTCCCAATTTCCATGAACGTTTATCTCAAGATAGGATGTCCCTTTGTTTGGGTCGTCGTTATCAATGATGACCTCATGTTTTTGCCAATCTCTCTCTCGTGGTGTAAACACACAGGCTCCGGCATGCTCGAGCATGGGAATAAGGTAGGGGATGACAATGGTCTGCGTGAACAAATCTTCGGTGGTTCCAAATAGGTTTGGCCGCTGCCATTTCCACTTAAATTTATTCTGATCGTAATAGTAACCATGGCTTGCCCATAAAGAAATATGCCTATTCTTCAGTCCTTTGCTAATCTTGTTGGTCTTCGATGTGTTCGTTACCCACGGCTTATCCCGATGATCAATATCACCCCATGCCCGTGTGAAGCTACTGTTGTACTGAGCTGATAGGTGGAGTGATAGGCATATACTGTACAGAAATAAAACCGTGCGTAACCTCATTGGGCAATTTCTCCTATCGAAAATTTATCGGGATGTTTACCTTGCATACCTTTAAAATATAGTTTCACCTCTTTCATCTCCTCGTCTACATTTCCTGTGGGGACAATCTTTTTCGTACATTGTATTGTCTTACGTTGATAGTCAAGACCATACAAGAGGATGGGTATGTTTGCTTTCAGGGCAATGTAATAGAATCCCATCTTCCAATCTTGGTTAAGAGAGCGGGTGCCTTCGGGTGTGATACAGAGCTGAAAAGTTTTCTTCTTTTGAGCAAAGGCCGCAAGATTGTCCGTCATGCTCGTATGTTTTGAACGCCAAACAGGTATTCCCCCCATGGCTTTCAAAAGGGGTTTGAGAGGGCCTACAAACCACTCTTTCTTCATCAGAAAGTTTGATTTCATCCCCTCAGCATGCATGTATAGCAGACCGATGATGAAATCCCAGTTGCTGGTGTGTGGGGCAAGACAGATAATGTATTTGTCGGGATGGTCAACAGTTACAACTTTTGTCCATCCCATGCAACTATATAATAGCCATCTACACAAACGATTTAGCATATACGCTTCGGTTTTTTTAATAAATATTCGATATCTGATCTACAATTTCAGACACGTCAGCGTTGAATTTTGCAATCAAATCCTTGTAATATTCCTTTTGCTTCATTCCCGGCTCGGGATGAGATATGCGCTTAATATATTGGCTCTGCAACGTCAAGATGGACGTCAGCAGCGCATCAATATTCTCCTTTTCGGGTTTTTCACTATACAGCGAGGCGGCAACGCATTCTGCTAAAAGGTCACTACAAACATAATGAATGATTCGTTTTAAATCTCTTTTATTTGCCATGTGATTTGCTTCTTTATAGTTTGTACGAAATTGAATGATAGTTCAAAGGTAGAAAAAATATCTGAAAATGCAACACAATGACTGGAAAAAACTTGTTTTCTTGATTGTTTGTTTTCTTATCTCAAAGAAAAAGGGTAAATTTGCAAAACCTAAGAGCGATGAAAATTTATCATTTATTATATTAGTAAAACTGCAAAGATGAAAACAAGTGCATTACAAAAAGAAAGAGCTTCTTATCAGCCAAAACTGCCAAAAGCTCTTCAAGGTGCCGTAAAAATCAAGGAAGGAGCACCAACTGAAAGTGTTGATGATCAGGATGAAATCAAAAAATTGTTCCCACATACATACGGAATGCCTCTCGTAGAGTTTGTTCCAGGTGATAAATGTGAACACAAGCTGATGAATGTAGGCGTTATCCTCAGTGGAGGTCAGGCACCCGGTGGACATAATGTGATCAGTGGCTTGTTCGATGCCGTGAAGAAGTTGAACGAAGAGAACCACTTGTATGGTTTCTTGATGGGGCCTGGTGGTTTGGTGGATCACAATTATATCGAGATTACTGCCAGTTTCTTGGAGAAATATCGCAATACAGGAGGTTTTGATATGATTGGTTCCGGACGTACCAAGCTGGAGAAAGAAGACCAGTTTGAAAAGGGTCTGGAAGTGATTCGCGAGCTGGATATCAAAGCACTTGTTATCATTGGTGGAGACGATTCGAACACCAACGCCTGCGTTTTGGCCGAATATTACGCTGCCAAACAATATGGCGTGCAGGTCATCGGTTGTCCAAAGACCATCGACGGCGACTTGAAGAACGAGCAAATTGAAACCTCATTTGGCTTCGATACGGCAACGAAAACCTATTCAGAACTCATTGGGAATATTGAGCGTGACTGCAATTCGGCTCGCAAATACTGGCATTTCATCAAGCTGATGGGCCGTTCGGCCTCTCACATTGCGCTGGAGTGTGCATTGCAGACACAGCCAAACATTTGTCTTGTTTCAGAAGAAATACAGGCTAAAGACCTAACGTTGAATGAAATTGTTGAGAACATTGCTTCTGTTGTGGCCTATCGTGCCAAAGAAGGAAACAATTTTGGCGTGGTCCTCATTCCCGAAGGCTTGATAGAATTCATCCCCGCCATCGGCCGCTTGATTGCCGAATTGAACGATCTGCTGGCCGCTCATGGTGCCGATTATAAGGATTTGGACAAGGATGCACAGCGTGAATACATCCTGGCTCACCTCTCTGACGCCAACCGCTCTACTTTCGAAACATTGCCGGAAGACGTGGCTCGCCAGCTGAGTTTGGATCGCGACCCGCACGGAAATGTTCAGGTTTCCTTAATTGAGACCGAGAAGTTGCTGTCCAACATGGTTGCCGCTAAGCTCAACGAATGGAAGAAGCAAGGCAAATACCAAGGTAAGTTCTCAGCTCTTCACCATTTCTTTGGTTACGAAGGTCGCTGTGCAGCACCGTCTAATTTTGATGCCGACTATTGCTATGCGCTTGGTACCAGTGCTGCTCAGCTCATCGCGAACGGTAAGACAGGATACATGGCCATTGTCAAGAATACCACCGACTGCACCGACAACTGGAAAGCAGGTGGTGTACCTATCACCATGATGATGAACATGGAGCGTCGTACTGGTGAAATGAAACCGGTAATCCGCAAGGCGTTGGTAGAGTTGGAAGGCAAGCCTTTCAAGACTTTTGCAGCCAACCGTGACGAATGGGCTAACAATACATGCTATGTTTACCCAGGTCCTATCCAGTATTGGGGCCCCAGTGAGGTTTGTGACCAGACCACACGAACCTTGGCATTGGAGCAGGAATAATCTTACTGACACTTAAAACTACCATAAAGAGAGTCTGCTGATGTAGTTCGGTTACGTATTGCATGGCAGATTCTCTTTTTTAATTTCATCATTCGATGCCAACAAGAAAAAGAAGAAAGCGAGTCAGAAAGAAACGCACACGATTCTTTGGTAGATGTCCCCGACGGGCCGTTTGGGTTGGGGGCATTATCTTTGCGTTACTCTACATGTGGGCATTCTATGAGTTTTTTGTAAGTCCTACCGGGTTCAGGTGGCGCGCACTTTATGGCGATGCCGACTATCCCGCAGGTTATGAGATACATGGCATCGACATCTCTCATTATCAAGGTGACATCAATTGGCAACTGTTGCGCAATGGGATGATAGGAGGGTGCCCGCTCAGGTTTGTCATGATCAAGGCAACAGAGGGTGCCGACAAACTGGATGACAATTTCAACGACAACTTTTATAATGCACGCGACCATGGCTTTATCAGGGGGGCATATCACTTTTGGAGCAACCATTCGTCGGCCAGAGATCAGGCATACTATTTCTTAAAGCAGGTGCATCTGGAAGATGGTGACCTACCGCCGGTCTTGGATGTTGAACACAAACCTAAAGACCAAAGCGTGGAAGACTTTCAACGAGATATCCTCACCTGGTTGCACATCGTTGAAGACAAGTACCATGTGAAGCCTATGATTTATACCTATTATAAATTCAAGGACGAATATCTGGGTGCACCCGTCTTTGATGATTATCCCTACTGGATAGCCCATTACTATGTTGAGAAGGTGACCTATAAAGGCAAGTGGAAATTCTGGCAACATACCGATGCCGGAAAACTGCCTGGTATCAAAGGATTTGTTGACTTAAATGTCTATAACGGCTCGTTTTACGATTTGAAGCAGATGACCATTGGTCGCCAAAAGGTAACTTGGTGAGCATTGGTGTGTGTCAAACATCTTGATGCACTCGCCGCTCTTCCATGCCCATTGTTCAACAATGTTTCATGCCTTTGAGCCTCGAAAGGAGGGGTGATCAGTAAAAAAATATCCTTGAAAAATATGGACAAGTAATTTAGAATCACTAGCTAAATACCATCTAGCTATTTGATGACCTGACAATCTCTATGGCTTTAAGCGTTAAAGTCAATGCTTTTGAAGGCCAAACCCATTGACTTTGAGGGGCAAAGTCAATGAGTTTGAATATGTATCTGTATTTTGTTCGTAATCAAGTAGTTGCGAGATGGTTACTGCTTGATAAATGTCAAGCAACACCAGTTGTTATCTGTTTTTTGGCTTGTCTTTACTAATCCTAAAGTTTTGGCTTTTTCGTCAAGCAGTTTTACATCCTCTTCATAAAAACCACTGATGATTAAGACCGAGCCAGCATTCATTATTTCCAGATAAGTGGGCATGTCGTTCAGAAGAATGTTGCGGTTGATGTTGGCCAACACCACGTCAAATACCCCCGACACATGTGATAAAACGTGTGCGTCACCATGAAAAGCCTCGATGTTGTCAACCTCATTGATAGCTGCATTGTGTTGGGTGTTTTCCACACTCCACTCGTCGATATCAAAGCCAACGACCGCCTCTGCGCCCAGTTTAAGAGCAGCAATGCCCAAAATGCCCGTTCCGCATCCACAGTCCAGAACCCGCTTTCCCCTCAGTGATAGCTGTAGCATGGCTCCAATCATCATGCGGGTAGTCTCGTGAGTTCCCGTGCCAAAGGCTTGTTTCGCTTCTATTCCGATGTTGATGAGCGAATCACCAGCGGGTTTTCTCCCGGTTCTTGCATCATAAACCAGCACCTGGTTGTCAATGTTGATGGGTGCGAACCCCGTGTTTTCCCAAGCCTCGTTCCAGTTTTTGTCTTCTGTGTCGGAAAGCGTGTAGGTGATGTTGACGCCTTCTAAGGGAAAGGTGTCAAGCACTTGCTTCAAGCTGTTGGTATCCATTAAATCTGCGGGAATGTATCCTTTGAGTCCATCGGGAGTGTCTTCAAACGACTCAAAACCAACTTCTCCCATCAAATCAGGTAACAGGTCTTTGGCAATTTGCGTAAGCTCCGGTGTACAGGCTATTTTAAAGTCTGCTATCTTATATTTCATATTCTTAACGTAAAAGATGCCACAAAGGTATAAAAAATAGGGAAAAACCTATCCATAGTTAGGGAAATTCCTTATATTTGCATAAACATATTTGATATATTTGCATTGTAGAAAAGCATATATTAGAAAGGAGTAACAAGATGAAAAAGCTCATATTATTCACCCTATTGTTGGGAATGATGCCTTATAAGATGTTGGCACAGGACGATATGTACATTCTTCCGTCTAACTTGCCTACCGCTAAAAAGTCAACGGTGCGAACGAATGATCGTGAAGTGACTTATAGTGGCAGCGACCGTGATGTAGACGAATATAATCGTCATGGTAAGTATTGGAGTCATTATCAGAAGATAGGAACGGACAATCGCGGCAACGATGTCATCGAATTTCAGAAGGGTAGAGGGGTTTATCCCGACTCTACCTACATCGACACCACTTTTGTCGGCAAGTATTATGATACGATGGTCGATGGTGATGACTTTGAATATACAAGTCGCATGAGCCGCTGGGACGGCTTTTACAATCCGTGGTTCTACAGCAGCTATCGTTGGAGAGCCTATCCTTACTGGCGTGCCGGTTGGGGTTTTTACGATCCGTGGTATGACCCATGGTATTATGGTTATGCTGGATTCTACGATCCTTGGTACAGTTCTTGGTATGGCGGCTATGGTTATCCTTATGCGTATGGCTACTATGGATATGGTTGGGGTAGCCCGTACTATTATAGCAGATACTATGGATGGGCAGGCTATCCTGTGCGGTATGTTTATAGAACAGGACATACGGGTACGCTGACTTACTACGATCGCTCCAACTATCGCTCGTCTTATGGACGAGGTTACGACTCGCCAAATCGCAACCGTCGCTACGGTAGAGATGTACGGAGATATGACAACCGGTATAATTCTTCAGGCAACTCGGTAACCTTTGGCTCTCGTAGATCAAATTCGAGATATGATTCTCCTACCAATTCAGGGAGACGAAACACAACGCCTACCTTCCAAGGTCCAACAAGATCGTCTAGCGGTTCGTTTGGTGGTGGCTCGTTTGGTGGCGGAACACCTGCCCGTGGCTCTTCTGGTGGATTCCATGGAGGTGGTAGCTTTGGCGGCGGACGTCGATAATGTAAAAGAGATAAAAAAGATGATATGCGTATTTATAATAGGATAGAGATGAAAAATAAATATATACTGTCTGCATTATTGTTGTTGGGAACTGCAACAATAGGTGCGCAAGAGACTTATGAGAATACAAAATTGATAGATAACGACCTAAATGGTACTGCACGATATGTAGGTATGGGTGGGGCGTTAGACGCTTTGGGAGCAGACATTTCGGTGATAAGTTCTAACCCCGCAGGTTTGGGATTGGTGAGCAAATCACGTGCAGATGTGTCGTTTGGCCTCGTGTCGCAACCGGGTGTCTCTGCTTTTCAGCAGGGCAAGCCTACGAATGCAAGCTTTGATCAGGTTGGATTTGTTTATGTGATGCGTAATCCAAGAGGCGATAACAATGGATTTAATTTTGCGGTGAACTATCACAAAAGCCGAAATTTTGATTACATTTTATCTGCTGTAGGTGACTTAAAGAATGCCTCACAAAACACGCTGTCGTTCTTAAAAGCTATTTATGGAGGCAGAGCAAAAGACGGTACTTCAATCTTTAATTTGGAAAAAGCGAAGGATGGGATGATTCGCGGTACTCACCCTTTCACCTCGCAATTGGACAATCTGTACTATAACAACCTAATGGTGGATCATAACAACGCCGTATCTTATAGTACAGCCACAGGCTATGATATGCAACGAGCGCATACAGGCTACATCGGCACTTACGATGTAAGTATGAGTGGTGCCATTAGTCCCCGTTTCTATTTGGGTGGAACCATTGGTTTTCATGATGTACATTACACGGGAACTGGCGAGTATGTCGAGGATTTGGTGGATATATCCAACAAACCACTGACAGCCTTGATGGTTCATGACGAAAAGACCATAACAGGTTTGGGAGTAGATTTTAAATTAGGTGCTATCTTCCTGCCAATTGAGAACAGCCCTTTCCGTATTGGTTTGTCTTTGGCTTCTCCTACGTTTTACAACTTGACTACCAACACGAGTGCTTATATAAGGCACAACTTTGGCTCTTCACAATCAATACAGAATGGCTATCCTGGCGGAAAAACGAACGCATCTTATAGCTTTAAGATTTTGACACCTTGGAACTTCGGTATCAGTTTTGGTCATACGGTTGGTAATTATTTGGCTTTGGGGGCAAGTTATAATTTTACCGATTATGGAAGTATGAAGACACGTGTTAACGAAGGTGGTGAGTACGACTGGTACACGGATTCCTATTATGAAACCAGTAGTAACGATACAAACATGAATGAGCATACGAAGCAGACGCTAAAGGGTGTCTCTACAGTAAAATTAGGTGCTGAATTTAGACCTGTCAACAATTTAGCTTTGCGTGCAGGATATAATTATATATCACCCATGTATCAAACAAATGCCTTTAAAGATGGCACTGTAGATTCGTATGGCTCTAATTATAGCACAGCTACTGATTATGTCAACTGGGATTCGACAAACCGTTTTACGTTGGGTGTAGGCTATCAAATGAAGAATTTTAACATTGATTTGGCATACCAGTATAGTGCTCAAAATGGTGACTTCCATCCTTTTATGGATGCTTATGGAGACTATTATTATATAAATACGGCGACAAAAAAGTTGCAAATGGATAAAATTGACAACTATGCCGATGCGGTAAGCGTTAGCAACAAACGCCACCAGCTGTTGCTCACATTGGGCTATCGCTTCTGATACAAGCAATCATTTATATACCAAGAAGGGCTCAACTTATTACAGTTGAGCCCTTCTTGCTACGGGTAGGTTGAGGTAGGGTGGCCCAATTGATATCAAGCCCATGGGCAAGTATGTTGTACTTGCCCAGCGATGTCTCGCCTACTTTTGAATGTTTGGTTGTTCCAATCCATAACCTTTCTTCTTGTCAAGGGCTTTCAACAGGAATCCCAGGATAAGGGCAATCACGCCCAAGGAGGCGAATACCAACATGGGTACGGTGTAGTTATACTTCAATGGGTCGGTAACACCAGGGTTGGATGAACGCAACACAGAACCAATGATCATGGGGAAGGCATAAAGACCGATGTTCTGAATCCAGAAAATCAAAGCGTATGCCGAACCAATGAGTTTGTCATCAATCAGCTTTGGAACAGAAGGCCATAGCGCAGCCGGAACCAATGAGAACGAAATGCCTAACAAGATGATGGCGGCGTAGGTGATGATAACGCTTTGTGTGGCTGGTACAACGAACGCAAACACAAGGTGACATACCACCATGAGCATGGCGCCTAAGATGAGCATGGATGCTCCTTTGCCTTTGCGGTCGAGGAAATTGCCCAGGAAAGGAGTGACGGCAGCGGCACCTAATGGAAATACAAAGAACACCATACCTGCTTGTTCAGCCGTAAAGTTTAGGTTGCATTGCAACATGTTGATGGCGTATTTTTGGAAAGGGAAGATGGCTGAATAGTAAAGTACGCAGAGTAGCGCCACAATCCAGAACATTTTCAGTGATAATATCTTTCCAATATCCGACACTTTGAATGGATCGTCTTTCTCTTCTTCCACGCCTTGTGCATCCAACTTCTTGTCCATGAAACCATAAACAATAAAGCATATCAAACCAATAATCAACAGAAGAAGCTCGTAAGCAACTGGCCGTGAAACGTCGATTGGATGGATAGAGGCGATGGCTGGCGATGCAATGACAACTACGGCGACACCCACACGGGCAATAGCCATTTCGATGCCCATGGCCAATGCCATTTCTTTACCCTTAAACCACTTCACAATACCACGCGAAACCGTGATACCAGCCATTTCGGCACCACAACCAAAAATCATGAATCCGATGGCTGATAGCTTGGCTGAGGCTGGCATACCATCATAAAATGGTGTAACATTCCAGGCGGCGAGCGGTAGGTTCAAATTGTTATCAAAACATACTTTCAGACTGCTTGCTTCGAACCCTTCTGTCAGGGCGTAATAGTTGATGGAAGCACCAACTACCATGACGGCGCCTGAAAGGATGGCTGTGAAGCGCACTCCCATTTTATCCAAGATGATACCTGCGAAAATTAGGAAGAATACAAATACGTTCAGAAATGGTTCAGAACCCGCAAAACGACCGTAGGCAATAGGATCCCAGCCGTGTTGGGTCTGTAAAAATTCTTGTAAAGGCGACAGAATGTCAACGAAGATGTAGGCAAAGAACATTGCCGATGCCAGTAATACGAGGGCTGTCCAGCGCCATGCTGGAGAGTCGCTCAGTTTCTTTTGAAATGTTTCAACCATTATAGTGAGTTTTTAAGTTATTGAGTTTTTAAGATTATTTTTAGTTGACGAGTTGGCACAGGGGCGTTATTTCTTCAGCCAGCGGTCTAACCAGTTGAAGAAAGTACGCTGCCAAAGAATGCCATTTTGTGGTTTCAGCACCCAGTGGTTCTCATCGGGGAAGATGAGTAGTTCGGCTGGTATGCCGCGCAAACGGGCAGCATTGAAGGCTCCCATGCCCTGATTGGCGTTGATACGATAATCCTTTTCACCATGTATGCAGAGGATAGGCGTGTCCCATTTGTCAACAAACTGATGTGGACTGTTTTGGTATGTGCGCTTTGCATTGGCTGTTTGATCTTTGTTCCAATAAGCATCTTCGTATTCCCAGTTGGAGAACCAGGCCTCTTCGGTGTCAGTATACATGCTCTCGAGGTTGAACGCGCCATCGTGAGAGATGAAACATTTGAATCGTTTGTCATGATGACTGGCAAGATAATAAACCGAGAATCCACCGAAAGAGGCACCAACAGCTCCCAATCGGTCTTTGTCAACGTAGGGAAGATTGTTTGCTGCGTCGTCGATGGCCGATAGATAATCGTTCATGCATTGTCCTGTCCAATCGCCAGAAATCTCTTCGTTCCATGCCGAACCGAAGCCCGGAAGGCCACGACGGTTGGGCGCAACAACGATATATCCGTGTGCTGCCATGATTTGTAAGTTCCATCTATAGCTCCAGAACTGACTGACTGGGCTTTGAGGACCACCTTCACAGAACAGCAGAGTAGGGTATTTCTTGTTGGCATCGAAGTGTGGGGGAAGAACGATCCAGCTGAGCATATCCTTGCCATCTGTCGTTTTTGTCCAACGCTCTTCAACTTTTCCAATGGCTAATTGATCAAAGATATGTTTGTTTTCATCCGTTATTTGTGTTACTTGTGAACGCTTCTCCTTCTTTGACGGCGTGAGAACGAACAAATCATCTGGATGTGACAACGAGTGACGCGTAACGAGTAGCTGTCCCTTACGGCCCAACATTTGTAGGCTACCGTAGTCGTATTGTCCATCAGTGAGTTGTTTGATTTGGCCTTTCAGGTTGGTTTGATAGACATGCGTCTTGCCATGCCATACACCAATGAAGTAGAACGTGTTGTTGTCATTGCCCCAGCAATATGCGTCAACATTGCTGTCAAACTGTTCGGTGACATAGTTTTTCGTTCCATCCGCAAGGGTATAGACGCACAATCGGTTACGGTCGCTCTCATAACCATTGTGCGCCATGCTCTGCCAAGCAATGTATTTGCCGTTCGAAGAGAACTGAGGATTGGTGTCGTAACCTACATTCATGTCGCCCGGTTGGTGATTCACCGATTGATTCTTCATCGATTTTGTGGCATCGATGGCAGGTTCTTTGTAGCCAGATGGCTTGCAGAGGTTTTTGGTTTTGCGTGTAGCAACATCATATAAGTAGATGTCTGTATCGGTGGAAATGGCGTATTGTACACCTTCTTTCTTACGACAAGTGTAAGCAATGGACTTAGAATCAGGGCTCCAAGCAAGCTGTTCGGTCCCTCCGAAAGGAGCGGTTGGGCACTCGAAAGGCTCGCCTTGTAAAACGTCTACGCCTTCATTGATGCTTGAACCATCAAAGTCTGCCACGAAGGGGTGTGCGATTGTTTCAACATAGTGGGCCCAATGGCGGTAGTTCATGTCAGTAGCAAGTCGTCCTGTAGCCAGTGGTAGGTCAGCTGGATTGGCTTGAATGGTGCCGTGATAGGGAAGTGACTTGATAAGGATGACTTTTCTTTCGTCTGGTGAAAACTTGAATCCCTCAATGTCAACGCTGCTGTTTGTCAGTTGTTTTCGGTCACTGCCGTCGGCATTCATTGACCAAAGCTGGCCTCCTGTGAGGAAAGCGATTCGTCGTCCCTGCTCAATCCATGCGCCATCTGTCTCGCTTTGCAGTCCTGTTGTGAGCTGACGTTTGTTTTTTCCGTCTGCGTCCATGACGAACAGCATCTGCTGACTTTTGTTTTGTTTTACACTGTAGTAGCCTACTTGGTAGACAACTTGTTTACCGTCTGGTGAAGCTGTGGCACCACCAATGCGTCCCATGGCCCATAAGGCTTCTGGTGTCATGAGGTCACTGCCCACTTTGAATGTTGCGTTTTGATCTTTCACGGTGTTCTGTGCATTTGCAAAACTGCCGCCAAAGATGAGGGCGACAGTTGCTAAAAAGAGTGTTGTTTTTTTCATCTCTATTATAGTTTACGTTTTTTTCTTTCGAGTTCTTCTCTTTTGCGTTGCATGGCTTGCTGCTGTTCTTGCATGGCTTGCAAACGAGCTGCCATGCCACTTAGCTTCTTCGGGTTCGCTTTATTCTCTTCATATCTTGCTTCGAGAATCTTGAGCAGCTTCTCATCGTTGGTCGTCTTACGCAAAGTCCACATGATGGCTGCACTGAAGAATAGTGAAACAAAGTAATAGAAGTTAAGACCTGCTGAATAGTCGTTGAACATGAAGAAGAACATTACCGGCATGAGATACATCATCCATTGCATCATCTTCATTTGTTCGGCCTGCTGTCCCACCATCTGATCGCGCTGTTGACGCATGGTCATCCAGCTATAGAGCACGTTGGCCACACAGAAAAGAATACAGGTCAGTGACAGGTGATCACCAATGAGCCAAATGTTTCTGTTCCATTCAATCACTGGATCGTATGTACTCAAGTCGTTAATCCAAAGGAAACTTTCACCACGTAGTTGAATAGCGTTTGGCACAAAGTTGAACATGGCAATCCAGATAGGCATTTGAATGAGCATCGGCAGACAGCCCGAAAGTGGACTCACGCCATACTTGGAATATTCTGCCATCATGGCTTGTTGCTTTTGCATCTGGTCTTCAGGCTTATTATATTGAGCCGTGGCAGCCTCGAGTTTTGGTTTTAAGACACGCATCTTGGCCGAACTCATGTAGCTCTTTTTAACCATTGGGAAGGTAATGACCTTTAATAATAAGGTGATTAAGATGAGTACGACGCCCATGGGGAACCATTTGGACAGCCAATCGAATACATAGATGGTGAACCAACGGTTGATAATGCGGAACAATGGCCAACCAAGATATACTAATCTTTGCAATTCGAGGTCTTTATTGAAAGTACTCTGTTGCTCAACTCGGTTGAGTAAACGGAAATCGTTCGGGCCGAAATAGAATTCAAATTCAGATGGTGTTTGCCCAGTTGGGTCAAAGAATGTCTTCAATTTCGCTTCGTACTCTTTCAAGAAGCCACTGCCTTTCTGCTGAGGAACGCTGGTTAACAAGGCACCAGTATTAAAGTCGTGCTTGGCTATCATCACAGCAGAGAAGAACTGATTCTTGAAAGCAACCCAGTCAATCTTCTTGTCGATTTGCTCATCTACTTTCTCTGAAGTTTCACTGAGCTTGTCTGTGCCACCATCTTCCTCGTGATAAGTAAGCGTTGAATAGCGATTTTCAAACGTAAAACCTTTCTCCTGTTGTCTGCATTTGTCTTTCCAGTTCACGTTCATCACTTTCGTATCTGGCGCAAAAAGACCGTTCATGCCCTTCACTTGCATGGACATGTGTAGGAGATAGTTTGGTCCTAATTTATAAGTCAGTACCATAGACTTCCCCTGACCCGCATTGGCTGTGAGCGTAACGGTGGAGTCTGTTTGTGCCGAAGGTTGGAAGAAGAGGTCTTGAGTAGCGATGTTGGCGTCTTTGGTGGATAGGGTGAAGTTCAAACGATGAACATTTTCATCCAGCAACGTTACATCCTTATTTCCTTCTTTGTCCTTGAATCCCTTAATAATAGCTTTGGTGACTGTTCCTCCTTTGGTGTTCAAAGTAAGGCTCAGTTTCTCGTTTTTCAAAACAATCTCCTGGGCTTCACCTTGCAAGGCTTCATGGAAAAGAGCCGTGGTGTCAGCTTCTTGCCTCGCTTTCTGTTCAGCCAAATGTTTGGCTTCCGCATTCTTTCTGTTGGTTTCTGCCTTTTGCTTCATGACCGCAGCAATGGAGTCTTGGCGCATCATTTCTGCCTTTTGTTCGGAAGAGGGTTGCGACCACCAGCTGAATCCAATCAGCAGCAGACCCATCAGTACGAGTCCGGTAATAGTATTTTTATCCATTTCTTGATTATTTCTTCTGTTTTTGAATAGCCGTCTTGATGAAATCGACGAACAATGGGTGTGGTTTGAGTACCGTACTCTGATACTCTGGGTGGAACTGTGTACCGATGTACCACTTTAAACCAGGTATTTCTACCACTTCAACGAGGTTACTTTCGGGGTTCTTTCCTACGCACATCATGCCCGCCTTCTCGTATTCTTTGATGAAAGCGGTGTTGAACTCGAAACGGTGACGGTGACGTTCTTGTATGAATTCCTGTCGGTAGATGTTGAACACGCGTGAATCTTGTTTCAGTTGACATTCGTAAGCCCCCAGACGCATCGTACCTCCCATGTTGGTAATGTTCTTCTGTTCCTCCATGATGTCAATGACATTATGCTCTGTCTTTTCATCCATCTCTCTACTGTTAGCATCAGGATAACCCAGTACATTGCGTGCAAATTCTATCACCATCATCTGCATACCCAGACAAATGCCAAAGGTAGGGATGTCGTGTGTGCGTGTATAATGAGCCGCAACCAGCTTACCTTCTATGCCGCGCTGCCCGAATCCAGGACAGATTACAATGCCATCTTGCCCTTTCAACATTTCTGCGACGTTGTCTTCAGTAATCTTTTCCGAGTTGATAAACGTCAATACAGTCTTGTGGTCGTTATAGGTGCCAGCCTGTGAAAGGCTCTCTCGAATGCTCTTATATGCATCTTGAAGGTCGTATTTACCAACCAAGCCAATGCGAACCTCTTCCTTCGCTTTGTTTCTTCGTTCCAAGAAATTCTTCCATGGACCAAGGATTGGCGTTTCTTTTACTTCCAATCCCATCTTTTTAAGAATGGCTACGTCCAGACCTTGGTTCTGCATGTTCACCGGAACTTCGTAGATGCTTGGCAAATCCTCACTCTGAATCACACAGTCAAAATCCACATTGCAGAACGAAGCCACCTTATGTAAAACATCATCTTTCAAGTGTTTCTCTGTGCGCAACACCAATACATCGGGTTGTATACCAATGCTTTGCAGTTCCTTCACGCTGTGCTGTGTCGGTTTGGTCTTCAATTCTCCCGCAGCTTTCAAGTAAGGAACGTATGTGAGATGTACGCTCAAAGCGTTCTTACCCAGTTCCCATTTTAATTGACGGATAGCTTCCAGGAAGGGTGTTGACTCGATATCGCCCACTGTACCTCCAATCTCCGTGATGACAAAGTCATAATGATACTTCTGTCCGAGCAGCTTTACGTTGCGTTTGATTTCGTCTGTGATGTGCGGAACCACCTGAATGGTCTTGCCCAGGTAGTCACCTCGGCGTTCTTTGTCAATCACCGCTTTGTAGATACGACCGGTTGTCAGCGAGTTAGCCTTGGTGGTTTGTATGCCAGTAAAGCGCTCGTAGTGGCCTAAATCCAAATCAGTTTCCATTCCATCAGTCGTTACATAGCACTCTCCATGTTCGTAAGGGTTGAGTGTACCGGGGTCGATGTTGATGTAAGGATCAAATTTTTGAATGGTAATGTTGTAACCTCTTGCTTGTAAAAGCTTACCAATAGAAGATGAAATGATACCTTTACCAAGTGATGAAACTACACCACCCGTAACGAATATATACTTTGTTTCAGCCACGATATGATATTTTATTTGTTAAATGTCACAAAAATACAAGTTGCAAAGTTAGCATAAAATTGCGAAACAAACAAGCAACTGTCATTTTTTATTATTACCTTTGCAACCATACAAAACAATTCATAAAATGAAATTTAAAAGCACAGCGTTATTGTTCTTGTCCGCTCTTGCTATGAATGCTTATGGGGAGAGTTTACGTGGCGTTATACACCATCAGGTGGATACCGTTGCTCCTTTCGTAAAAACGTATACAGATTCTCTGAAAAACTATAAGATGCAGCTTGATTCGTTGCAGAAAGTCAATGCGTCATTGAACAGTTTGCTCAATGACAAGAATGGCAAATACTCGAGATTGTTTTTGCCTATGACGTTTTATCATAACATCAGTCACAATCAGTTCCGGCTGTCAGAAGACCCAGTGACCAACTCTATGTTCAACGAAACGCTGGAGAGAGCTTTGCTCCGCGTTTATCTGAAGCGTCCTGATCTCGTTCGGAATACGCAGACACGTCTCGATGCGCAAGGCCAGGTTTCAACAAGTCAAGATGCAACCATCAAGACGAAGACCGCAATCGTAGAAAAAGTGGCCCCTAAACCCACCGAAGCTTTACCTGTTCCTCTAGACGTAGTCATCAAAAAACCTAATTTCTGGAAGTTCTCTGGTGATGGTTATCTTCAATTCCTGCAAAACTATGTGTCGGGCAACTGGTACAAGGCCGGCGAGAGCAACTATTCAATGCTGGGAACAGTGACGCTGAATGCCAATTACAACAACAAACAGAAAGTGAAATGGGACAATAAGCTGGAGATGAAATTAGGTTTCCAAACCTCCAAGAGTGATACTTTGCACGCGCTTAAAACACATACTGACGATATCAGATACACGAGCAACTTTGGCCTGCAAGCTACCAAGAGATGGTACTATTCCTTGCAACTTATTGCCAGCACCCAGTTCATGCGTGGCTATCGCAATAACGACGAGCGCGTGTACTCCGATTTTCTCTCTCCGTTGAACGTTGAATTATCCTTGGGTATGCGATACAATGTCGACTGGTTCAAGGGCAAACTCAGGGGAAATGTCAACATAGCTCCTTTGGCTTACCATTATCGTTATGTGGGACGTGAAGATTTGGTAACAAGATTTGGTATCGAAAAAGGTAAACATTCTGTAGACGACTATGGTTCGAGTTTGAACATTGATCTCACCTGGAAGTTCTCTGATATGGTTCGATGGAAAACTCGCTTGTACGGTTATACCTCCTACAAACGAACCGAAATGGAGTGGGAGAATACGCTCTCGGTGCAGTTTACCAAGTACCTCTCCACCAACTTGTACGTATATCCGCGATTTGACGACAGCCGTAAGCGCGACGATCATCATGGCTACTTCATGTACAAGGAATACCTGTCTGTTGGACTTTCTTATTCTTTCTGATTTGAAAGAATTCTCAACCGAACGGGTTAGCGCCTTTCAGTTGATTTCAGAGCTTTCGCAAAAGCGAAGCTGTTCTTGAGAAGACGTAAGGCGATAACCTAATGTGTTGCTTTCCACCAGCCTGTTTGCTGCAATCCTCGCGATGGTGCAACATGCAGGGTTGGGTCGGAAATGGTGATTCCGCTAAAGTTTTTAATCTTGATAAACTTGGGTTTTTCGTTGGGATAGATATACGAATAGATTGAATCCGTCACACTCTTGCTGCGTACAACCTTGGCCAATTGGGCTTTGAACGTTGCTTTCATTCTTTCGTCTTGGCACAGTTTGTCCACATAATCGCCCAAATCAAAGAAGATGTTTGGTTTGAACCCATCCAGCACTTGGATGCTGTCTCGTTGTTTGTCGTCTAAGGTATAGGCGGCATTGATGTCTCGCATGATGTTGGCCAGACCATCTACTTCACGACAATCAATCACGGCAATGGCTCCAGAGGCCACCTTATAGTTTGAATAAAACTCATGAAACTTGCTTACTGCCGTGGCATAGTTGGGTACTGGTGTGGCCAAGCTGGCCCACATGGAAGCGTAAGGCATGCCGATTGCAATGACTTCTGAGGTCGATCCAATTAAGAAGTTACATACATCTTTCAGCATGTAAGCCGTTTCTATGTTGGCCATGTAACAGTCGTCAAACAAGATATACTGCATTTTAGTACCCGTTTGGGCAATACCCTCGGCCAGCACTTCGATGTCTGTCGCATAGTTTTCCAGGTCGTTCACGCTGCCAAAAAAGCGTGTCCGTTCCCATTGGGTCACGCGTTGCCGCGTCATGAAGTGGTATTTCTTTGCCTGATATGGATAGTCCTTCCAGTTGGCCTTGTACGTCCAACCCGTTCCGTGACACCCAATAATCATGGCATAGTTCAAGGCTTCAGCAGCCGACTTGGTGTCGTTGATGATTTCTGCGATACCGCTTGCTGTTGTGTATGCATGCCCCGAATAGGTCTTGATGGGTTGGCGTACTAACTCCTTGTTCTCATATTTTACCTCGTACAATTCCGATTCAGTGGCCGATTTGCTGAGGAAAACCACCAATCGTGAGCCTTTCAACCCTTTCTTGGCTTTTATTCCCGACTCAATGCTGTCCAGATTTGCCTTGAAAAAGTTATACAGTCCGCTGAAATTCGAATCGCCTGACCAAGGCATGTAAACCAGTATGGTCTGCTTATTAAAGTCGTCAACGTTTACAGGCTCATCCTCGTTGCACGAAGAGAGTATCATCGTGCAGGCCAGGATCACCCACCAAAACAATCGTTTCCTGCTATTCATCATGATGTTTTATTCTTCAACTCTGTTATTGATTGGCGCAACGAGGCAATTTTCTCCTCCGAGTCGCTCTGTTTCTTACGCTCCAGTGCCACGACAGCTTCCGGTGCATTGGCCACAAACTTCTCGTTAGCGAGCTTTTTCTTGATGCCAGCCAAGAATCCTTCAAGGTGTTTGAGCTGGTCTTCCTGCTTCTTGAGTTCGGCCGCTACGTCAATCAAGTTGCCCACCGGCACGGCAAATTCATCGGTACCCACCATGAACAAGGCAGCGTCTGATGGCTTTTCTTCCGCCACCTCAATGCCTTTCAGTTTGGCCATCTTGGTGATGATGTCGTTATAAACCGCATGGTTGTTGTTGGAGATGGCAATAAGCTCCACTTCGTCCTTTGGTGAAATGTTCTTTTGGTTGCGTACGGTGCGCACGCCGCTCACGATTTGTTTTACTTTTTCGATGTCTTCTACCAGCGTCTGGTCAGCGTCCGTTGGGGCAGCGATGTCCAACTTCTCGCGCATAATCGATTCTCCTTCAGCGCGTGTGTACAGGTGTTGCCACAGTTCTTCGGTGATGAATGGCATGAAAGGATGCAACATCTTGAGCAGCACATCAAAGTATTTCAAGGTAGCCTCGTAGGTTGTTCGGTCAATGGGGGTACCGTAGGCCGGCTTGACCATTTCCAAATACCAACTTGAAAACTCGTCCCAGAACAGGCGATACACCACCATGAGGGCTTCAGAGATACGATATTTAGCAAACAGGTCGTTCACTTCTTCGTTCGTGGTGCGCAGTTTTGCCTCAAACCAGGCCGTTGCCAGTTTGCAGGCATTGGGCTGTTCGCCGTCAACCACTTCCCATCCTTTTACCAATCTAAAGGCATTCCAAATCTTGTTGTTGAAGTTTCGACCTTGCTCGCACAGGCTCTCATCAAAGAGGATGTCGTTGCCGGCCGGCGCACTGAGCATCATACCCATACGCACACCGTCGGCTCCGTATTGGTCTATCAGCGAGATGGGGTCGGGAGAGTTGCCGAGGCTCTTGCTCATCTTACGCCCCAACTTGTCACGAACAATGCCCGTGAAGTACACATGCTTGAAAGGCATCTGCCCTTTGTACTCGTATCCGGCCATGATCATGCGTGCCACCCAGAAGAAGATGATATCGGGTCCGGTAATCAGGTCAGCCGTGGGGTAGTAGTAGTTGATTTCCTCGTTGTCGGGATGGTTGATGCCGTCAAAGAGTGAGATAGGCCATAGCCATGAGGAGAACCAGGTGTCCAGACAGTCGCTGTCTTGCTCCAGCTGCTCCATGGTCAGCGCATTGTCCTTCTTTCGGGCCAGCTCAAGCGCTTCTTCCGCACTCTTGGCCACCACAACCTCTTGCTTGCCGTCTACCGTGAAGTAGTAGGCTGGTATGCGGTGTCCCCACCATAGCTGACGGCTGATGCACCAATCCTTGATGTTCTCCAGCCAGTGGCGGTAGGTGTTCTTATATTTTGAGGGATAAAATTGTATATCATCTTCCATCACTGGCTGCAAGGCCAGGTCGGCAAAGTGCTGCATTTTGAGGAACCACTGTGTGGATAGCTTCGGCTCAATGGGCACGTTAGTGCGCTCGGAATAGCCCACCTTGTTGTCATAGTCTTCCACCTTTTCCATCAATCCCGCCTTCTCCAGGTCTTTGGCAATTTGCTTGCGCACCTCCATACGGTCCATGCCCACATACAGCCCAGCCGCCTCGGAGAGGGTACCGTTGTCGTTGAAGATGTCAATGGTTTGCAGTCCGTGTTTCAAACCCAAGGCGTGGTCGTTGATGTCGTGCGCCGGTGTCACCTTGAGGCAGCCCGTTCCGAACTCGATATCTACGTAGTCGTCCTCGATGACCGGAATCTCCCTGCCTACGAGTGGCACGATGACATGCTTACCCCTCAGCCATTGGTTCTTGGGGTCGTTGGGGTTGATGCACATGGCCGTGTCTCCCATGATGGTTTCCGGACGCGTGGTGGCCACAACGGCATACTTGCCGGGTTCTTCCACTACGTTGTAGCGCAGGTAATACAGTTTGGAATGTTCGTCCTTGTAAATCACCTCCTCGTCACTGAGGGCCGTCTGTGCCTGCGGATCCCAATTCACCATCCGCACGCCGCGGTAGATGAGCCCCTTGTTGTAAAGGTCACAGAATACCTTGATGACGCTCTCCGAACGCTTCTCGTCCATGGTGAACGCCGTGCGGTCCCAGTCGCAAGAAGCACCCAGTCGACGCAGTTGCTTCAGGATGATGCCGCCGTGCTCGTGCGTCCAGTCCCAGGCATGCTTCAAAAACTCGTCTCTTGACAGGTCAGTCTTGTTGATGCCCTGTTCTTTGAGACGTGCCACCACTTTGGCTTCTGTGGCAATCGACGCATGGTCTGTGCCCGGTACCCAGCAGGCATTCTTGCCTTCCATGCGGGCGCGGCGCACCAAGATATCTTGAATGGTATTGTTGAGCATGTGTCCCATGTGCAAAACGCCAGTGACGTTGGGTGGAGGTATGACAACCGTATAAGGTTCGCGTCCGTCAGGTTTTGAACTGAAAAGTTTGTGGTTCAGCCAATACTCATACCATTTTGATTCCACTTCTTTGGGATCATACTTACTTGCTAATTCCATTTGATGTATTTCTGCTTAAATAATAAATTCGTATAAATCGTTGCAAAATTACGAAAATTCAATTGAAAATGATTACTTTTGCCGTAATAAAAAATACCTATATGCACACGAAAGAAGAAAAGCTGGCGGCTTTTAGTCGTTTGCTCGATGTCCAAGAGCGATTGCGAAAAGAGTGTCCTTGGGACAGAAAGCAGACCAATGAGAGCCTCAGACCCAATACGATTGAAGAGGTTTACGAACTTTGCGACGCGCTTTTGAACGACGATAAGAAAAACATTTGCAAGGAGTTGGGCGATGTCATGGAACATGTGCTTTTCTATTCCATCTTAGGAGAGGAGACACGTGACTTCGATTTGGCAGATGTATGCAACAAACAGGCTGACAAACTGATGTTTCGCCATCCGTTTATCGACTGGACAGGATGGGAGGGTGATCCCAAACAGGGAAAAACGGCCGAAGGTAACACGTCGACTGACAACCCCAAAACGGAGCAACAGGTGGAACAAACCTGGGAACAGATTAAGCAAAAAGAGAAAGATGGAAACAAAACGGTGCTATCGGGTGTGCCTGATTCGCTGCCATCTCTTATCAAGGCTTACCGCATTCAGGACAAAGCCCGCAACGTAGGGTTCGACTGGAAACAGCGTGAAGACGTATGGGATAAGGTGCGTGAGGAGTTGAATGAGTTGGAGGTGGAACTGAATCAGCATAGTCAAGAGACGGCAACGAGTGAACTCGGTGATTTTCTCTTCTCCGTCATCAACGCCGCACGTTTGTATCATCTGAATCCAGAGAACGCTTTGGAAATGACCAACCAGAAGTTTATCCGTCGTTTCAACTATGTAGAACAGCAAACATTGAAGAAAGGCAAACAGTTGATTGACATGACCTTGGAGGAAATGGATAAACTATGGGTTGAAGCAAAGATGATGGAAAGGAAGGCAACCCATGCGACCAAAAATAATGCATGCGAAACGGCTGCAAATGAAAGTCATTGAGTTTGCACTCCAAAGTCATTGAGTTTAGGCTTCAAAGTCATTGAGTTTGGTGCCCAATAGCATAGGAATTACAATGTCGAAGAAATCACTTCTTTGTTAATTCGTACAACAGGTTGGAAATCAAAGAAATAGAAAATATTAAAATAGATTATCATGAAAAAGAGTTTGAAAGGGTTCGTGGTTGTTGTTTTGACCACATTTTTAGTGATGGGATGTGTTGACCGTAAGCCCAAGCAAGTTGCAGATAATGACGCAGCCTCCGTGGAAGAAACCAATAACGATTCTACTGTTTATGGCGTTTGCGGGGACGGTACGGCGATGCACACGCTGCAAATCATATCAGATGCCGGCGATACGCTGATGTATATGTTGAACTCCGATGGCGACGTTATCTCTGATGTTCAGGGAGGTTTGATGGTTGGCGACCGACTGGCCATCGTAGGTGTTCAGTCCAACGGTGAAAGAGTGGCTCAGAAAGTCATCAACCTCACCACGCTCTTGGGCAGGTGGTCGAGTCTGGATAAGAACTTTGAGATACAAGAGGGTGGAGGCGTGCAGTCGTTCGTCAAGGCTGAGAGCAATCCTTGGACATCCTGGAAGATTCTCAACGGTAAGTTGTTGCTGAATAAAGACACCTTCAGCGTGAACACCTTGGGAGCCGACAGCCTCTATCTGGAGAACAACGAGGGCATCTTTGCCTACAGAAGACAGCAATAATCAAAGGCATTGGAACCCTTTAGAATACATATTTTAGGTTGTGGCAGTGCGTTGCCCACGCTCAAACACAACGCTTCTTCGCAAGTAGTCGACATACGCGGGAAGCTTTTCATGGTCGACTGTGGCGAAGGTACGCAAGTGCAGTTGCGCCGTTCCAGAGTGAGTTTCACCCGAGTTCAAGCGGTGTTTATCAGTCACCTGCACGGCGATCATTGTCTGGGGCTTATCGGTATGATTTCCACTTTCGGCATGCTGGGGCGTACGGCTACGCTGCATGTCTATGCGCCAGGCGAGTTTGAGCGGATGCTTCAGATGCAAATGGACATGTTTTGCAAGGGTCTTGAGTTTGAAGTGGTCTTCCATGCTGTTGACACAACCATGCATCAGGTGATTTATGAGGATAAAAGTTTGACGGTAGCATCCATTCCTTTGGAGCATCGAGTGCCCTGTTGTGGGTTCCTGTTTAGGGAAAAACCCCTCTTGCCGCACATCCGTCGGGACATGATAGATTGCTATCAAATTCCCATTTCGCAAATCAACAACATCAAGAATGGTGCCGATTGGACTACGGAGGAGGGCGAATTGGTGGAAAACAGCCGACTGACCTATCCGGCTGCGGCACCGCGTAGCTATGCCTATTGCAGTGACACGCGATATATCCCCACGCTCCACCAGCTGGTAAAGGGCGTGGATGTGTTGTACCATGAGTCGACTTACGATGCGGAACATGAAGCCCGCGCCAAACTATATTATCACAGCACGGCGGCACAGGCTGCCCAGGTGGCTCTTGACGCGGGAGTGGGAATATTGCTGTTGGGGCATTATAGCGCGCGGTATGATGATGAGAGCGTGATTCTGCGAGAAGCGCAGAAAATATTCCCAAACAGCTTTTTGACAGCCGAAGAAATGATATTCGATGTTAAATAGGGTTAAATACACAATAATATTCAATGGTCATTCTTGAATATTACCTATAAATAACTATCTTTGCCTTGAAGTGAACACAAATGGTCGACATAATATGGTTAAAAAGATACTTTCTATAACATTCGCTGCAGCATTGTTCATGGCGCATCCTTTGTCCGTGCAAGCTGGTCAGTCAATGGAAATCATCGAGAATGATATTCAGAGTGTTTCCATTTCTGTCTCAGGCTCTGTTTTGCATGTCAGTGGTGCTAATGGACAAGTATTGCAAGTATATAATGTAACGGGAGTTTGCTTAATGAGTGTCAAGGTTGACAGTCAGGACAAGCGATACGAACTCAATGTACCCAAGGGTTGTTACATTGTCAAGGTAGGTAAAACGGTTAGAAAGATTTCTATCAGATAGTTAGACTTTGAAAGTCTTCTTCAAATTTTCACTTCTCCTTCTTCTTATCTTCCAGTTGTGTTCATGCAAGAAGAAGGAGTTGAATCCAAACCAAGCACTTCAATTAGAGGCGTTTTCCAATTTGAGAACGTCATCTTATACCATTCATCCTGGTAAAATACGTCAGCATCTTGATCAGTTGATGAAAGTTGATGTCGATTCCATGCAGCCCGACTATCGAACCCGCAGTTATTATGGTCAGCATGGTAGCTTCTTGTGGATAGACAGGCTGGGTGTTGATGCGCGTGCAGACACGTTATTGGCGTATCTGCGTACCGTTGATCAGGTAGGGTTTTCACCTAAAAAGTTCTATGTCAAGGATATTGAGACCGATTTGAAACGGTTGCGCACACTCGACTTTGATACGGCCAGCAACACCATCAACCAAGTGATGGCTCGATTGGAATATCATCTCACCAAAGCTTATCTACGATATGTCAATGGGCAACAGTTTGGTTATATCAACCCATTCGCACTGTTTAACAAGCTGGATGTCAGAAAGCGCGATTCCGTCAATGTGAGCTATCGCGAACTTTTTGATCTTCCCATGCAGCGACCCACCAAGAACTTTTGGACCGAGGCCTTGCAGAAGATACGGCACGACAGCGTGGGCATCTACCTACAAGCCATCCAACCGCATGGGAAGTTGTACGATGATTTGAAACAACGGTTGCCCAAAGCTGTAGGTACAGTGGCCAGGCGCAAGGTGATTTGCAATTTGGAGCGTGCCAGGTGGCGACTGGATGACGAGCCTGACAAGCATGAAAAGTACGTTGTCATCAATTTACCTTCCATGCATCTTATGGCAAGAGATCACGATAAGACGCTGAGCATGCGTATTGGCATAGGTGCTTTGGATACGAAGACACCACTGATAACCAGTAGAATCATGCGTATGGACGTCAATCCACAGTGGGTCATGCCCAGAAGCATCATTGAAAAAAGCGTGGTTCCACAGGCGGGCAATAAAGATTATTTTGACGCTCGGCGATATTTCATTCGCGAACGAAAGACCGGAAAACGAATGGATGTCACGCAGGTGTCAGCGGACATGCTGAAAAGTGGCAACTATTTTGTCATACAAGAAGGTGGAAAGGGCAATGCCATGGGACGCATCGTGTTCCGCTTTAAGAACAAATTCGCTATCTATCTGCACGATACGTCATCGAAGGGAGTCTTCGAAAGAGAATACCGAGGAGTTTCGCATGGTTGTATCAGACTGGAAAAGCCATTCGATTTCGCCGTGTTCTTATTAGGTGAAAAGGACGAAGAGACGATAGAAAAAATCAGGTATTCGATGGAAGCTGATATCCATCCCACCTATATGGATGACAATCCATCATCTGACAAGAAACAGTCAGTGGAGCCCGACAGACTGGACAGGGCCAAGTTGATTAAATCAGTTCAAGTAAAACCGACGGTTCCCCTGTTCATCACCTATTATACTTTGTACCCAAACGAGAACCATGTGATGACAGATTATCCCGATGTCTATGGATTTGATTCGGTGATATACCGCCATTTACTCAATTACTTGCCATAAGTGCGAATGGATAGACCATACGATGAACAGAACATAGCCGATTGCTTGGCCAAAAAGGAAACACAACGCCAGGCATTCTCACAGGTTGTTCACCAATATAGTAAACCGCTGTATTGGAAGATTCGTCGTATTGTTCTGACCCATGAAGATGCCAATGACGTGTTGCAGAATGCCTTTCTCAAGGCTTGGAACAATTTGGATGATTTTCGAAACAAATCAAAAATATCAACTTGGATCTACCGTATTGCCGTCAATGAGGCGTTGGACTTCTTGAGAAAGAAAAACAACAATAGGGCGGTTAGTGCGGATGACGACCCTTCGGTGGCCAACATGCTGATGACCGATGATTACTTTGATGGAGATGAGACACAAGCGCAGTTGCAAGGAGCCATAGCCCAGCTGCCGGAAGTGCAGCGTGTGGTGTTTAACCTGCGCTATTATGAAGAAATGAAATATGCCGAAATGAGCGAACTTCTCAACACGAGCGAAGGTGCGCTAAAAGCCAGTTATCATTTGGCAGTCAAGAAAATAAAAGCCTATTTCCAGGATCTGGATTAAACCTTTTGGTGAATTTTGCGTCATATTAGTAAAGACAATAATTATGGTAAAAGAAGACAAATACATAGAGAACCAATTTGGAAAGGTACAACCTTTCAAGGCTCCACAGGGTTATTTGGATAACTTTGCCGATCAATTCATGGCTCAGTTGCCTGATCAAGCAGCCAAAACCGTGAAGACACAACACGCCGTTTGGTTCAGAATGCGTCCGGCAATGATTGCGGCAGCCAGCGTTTTGGCTGTTGCATTGACGGCTACTATTTATTTTGCAAAGCCTTTTGCGGGTCAACAGGAACAAGTTTTCACTACAGATCAGCAAACAGAAAGCAGCATGAGTGATGGCTCTGTTGAAGAAACAGCTTTTTACTCGATGATTGACAATGGCGACATCTACGCAATATTAGCTGATGAATAAGAAAGGAGCTGAACATGAAACATATTTTTTCCGTTATTTTTATCACCTTCTGTTTGTTGGTATCTTCTGCGACAGCTCAACCACAACGAGGGCAAAGGAGGTTTAATCCTCAGAAATTTCAAGCCGAGCTGGAACAATTTATCACCACAGAAGCCGGACTGACCCCGCAAGAATCGGCTACGTTTTTCCCAGTATATCGGGACATGAGAAAGAAACAGATGACCTATTTTGCAGAAGGTCGTCGCTTTAGGCACCTGAATGTCACGGATGAAAAGGCCTGTGAAGAAGCCATTCGGAAAAATGCAGCCAACGAAGTTAAAATCAAGGAAATACAGCAGCAGTATCATCTTCAGTTCTTGACCATTCTGCCTGCCTGCAAAGTGTTTAAGATTATCCGTGCCGAAGAGAAGTTTCATCGCCAAATGATGAGGCGTGTGGCTATGTGTCGACAGCAGCAACAAAAAGTTAAAAAGTAACCTTTTCATGCATCGGTATTTCATATGTTTCCGCTATGACGGAACAGCTTATCATGGATGGCAGGTGCAACCCAACGGGCATTCGGTGCAGGCTGAGTTGCAAAAGGCCATGTCTGTCATTCTTAGAGAGCCCATCGTGACCGTAGGGGCCGGGCGGACAGATGCTGGTGTGCACGCTCGGAAGATGTTCGCACATTTTGATTTTCATGCTGAGATAGACACCAAACAATTCAGCTATAAACTCAGTCGTCTGCTGCCGCGGGACATTTCGGTATTGAACGTTTTTCCCGTCAGTGAGGATATGCATGCCCGCTTCAGTGCCAAATGGCGCACCTACCATTATTATATACACCTGTCGAAGAATCCATTTCTGCGCCATTATTCGTGTCAGTTGCCTTATCAGCTCGACTTTTCATTGATGAACGAAGCCGCTTCGCATCTGCTGAAGGTTGAAGATTTCGGTGCTTTCTGCAAAAGCAACACGGATGTAAAGACAACGTTGTGTCATGTAGTGCAGGCTGAATGGGTGAAGGTTGGCGAAGATGCTTGGTATTTTGTTATCAAAGCTAATCGCTTTTTGCGCAACATGGTACGTGCCGTGGTGGGTACCTTGATAGAAGTGGGCCGACATCGCATGACCCTCGATGAGTTTGATGCTGTTGTACGAAGTGGAAACCGTACCAAAGCAGGTGAGAGCATGCCTGCCAATGCGTTGTTTTTAGAAGACGTTGAGTACTGATGGAGTGGTTGTTGCTTGCCTTCTTGTCAGCGGTACTGCTGGGTTTTTATGATGTTTTCAAGAAAAAAGCCTTGTCAGCCAATTCCGTCATCCCTGTATTATTTCTGAACACACTATTCTGTTCGTGCATTTTTTTGCCATTTATCATCCTGTCTGCAACGGCAGATGTGTTGGACAACACCATCTTCCATGTGTCTTCTGGAGGGTGGGAAGTCCACCGATATATCCTACTGAAGAGTTGTATCGTACTGTCTTCTTGGATATGTGGCTATTTTGCCATGAAGCATCTTCCGCTTACCATTGTTGGTCCAATCAATGCTACACGACCCGTGATGGTACTTGTCGGTGCCATGTTGGTGTTTGGTGAGGAGCTGAACTTATATCAGTGGATTGGCGTTTTGCTGGCCATCATGTCGTTCTACCTGCTGAGTAGGTCGGGCAAGAAAGAAGGAATATACTTCAAGCATAATCGCTGGTTATTCCTTTTGGTGCTTGCTGCACTGTTGGGAGCGGTGAGTGGCTTGTACGACAAGTATCTCATGGCTCCGGAAATAGCTGGGGGAGTAGGATTGGATAAAATGATGGTACAGGGATGGTATAATGTTTACCAGTGTTTCATGATGGGAGTGGTTTTGTTACTGATATGGTATCCCACCCGTCACCGTACCACATCTTTTCATTGGTCGTGGTCGATAGTTGGCATCAGTGTTTTTCTTTGTATGGCCGACTTTGTCTATTTCTATGCCTTGAGTAAGCCAGAAGCCATGATATCCATTGTCTCCATGGTGCGAAGAGGCAGTGTATTGGTGAGCTTCTTGTTTGGAGCCTTTGTCTTTCATGAGAAGAATCTCAAGGGAAAAACGGTCGACTTGGCTTTGGTGTTGTTGAGCATGGTGTTCTTGTTCCTGGGCAGTAAGTCGTAAATAAAATATTTTTTTTCTATCGTCTGATTAGCTTTATCGGCTAAAAGTACTATATTTGCAATTAAATCGTAAGATTAAAGACATTTATGAGATATCACATTTTTCGAGGACTTGGTGTGGCAGTAGTGACCCCTTTTACGTTGGATAGCGCAGTAGATTATCCAGCGTTAAAACGACTGATTCGTTATCAACTGGATAGTGGTGTTGATTTTCTATGCATCTTGGCGACGACCGGTGAGACACCGTGTTTGACGTTGGATGAGAAAAACAAAATCACAGAGTTGGTTAAAGAGGAGAACAAGGGGCAAGTTCCAATATTAAAGTATTGTGGAGGCAACAATACGGCAGCAGTGATTGAAGAGATGAAAACCACAGACTGGTCTGGAATCGACGGCATCTTGAGTATCTGTCCCTATTATAACAAACCCTCTCAAGAGGGATTGTATCAACATTTCAAGGCCATAGCTTCAGCCAGTCCGCTTCCAGTCGTGATGTACAATGTGCCAGGGCGCACGGGTGTCAATATGAAAGCCGAAACAACGGTTCGGTTGGCCCACGACTGTGAAAACATTGTAGGTATTAAAGAGGCGGCTGGAAGTCTTGAGCAGGTGGACGAAATCATTAAGGGTAAACCAGATAGGTTTGACATCATCAGTGGGGACGATGCGCTGACGTTCTCCATGATAGCCAGTGGCGCAGCCGGTGTGATATCAGTTATTGGCAATGCTTTGCCAAGAGAATTCTCCAGAATGATTAGACTTGAGTTCCAGGGCGAATATGAAGCTGCGCGGAGAATACACCACATGTTTACCGAGCTGTACAGTCTTTTGTTCGTTGATGGTAACCCTGCCGGTGTCAAGGCGTTGCTCAACGACATGGGATACATCGAGAATGTGTTGCGTTTGCCATTGGTACCCACAACGATTAAAACCAAAGAAAAGATGGCTGACATCTTGAAAGAGATAAGAATTTAAGTTACAGCTGGATTGTTGGATGAATGATTTGAATGTCATTAGATAGGCATGGAATAGGAAACATCCCTGACTGAAAGCATTCAAGATAAATGACAAGACTTTCGCACGTGCGAGTGAAGAGTAGACTGGATGGATATCAATAAGATGAAAGGTGATTATGACCGCTATGAGGTGGCGCAAGCTGACACGCTGTTAAACTGGTTGTTGAATCATGTCACCAACCTAAGCAAGAGTAAAATCAAAGCGACGTTGGCTGGAAAAGGCATCATCGTGAATGGCAAGTGCATCACGCAGTTTGATTTTCCGCTTGAGGCAGGAATGAAAATTGCGGTGAGCAAGTCTAAAAAAAACATCAACTTCAAAAACCGCTATTTGAAGATTGTCTACGAAGATCGTTATTTGGTTGTGATTGAAAAGCACGTTGGCATCCTGTCAATGGCTGCGGGGCATTCTTCATTAAACGTGAAAGGCGTGCTTGATGACTATTTTAGAAATAGTAAACAGAAATGCACGGCACACGTAGTGCATCGATTGGATCGTGAAACCAGTGGTCTGATGATTTACGCCAAGGATATGGCGACAGAACAAGAGCTGGAACACAACTGGCACGACATTGTGTACGATCGTCGTTATGTGGCGGTGGTATCCGGCGAAATGGAAGACGACGAAGGGGTTATTACGAGTTGGTTGAAAGATAACAAGGCGTACGTCACTTATTCCAGTCCGGTAGATAATGGTGGAAAGTTTGCCATTACCCATTTTCATACCTTAGACCGTACCACCGAACACTCGCTGGTTGAATATCGCTTGGAAACGGGAAGAAAGAATCAGATACGCGTCCATTCTGCCGATATAGGGCATCCTGTGTGTGGAGATCTCAAGTATGGCAATGGTGACAATCCCCTTGGTCGGCTATGTCTGCATGCCTATATGCTCTGTTTTATTCATCCAGTAACCCGTCGACCCATGGAGTTTGAAACGCAAATCCCTCCAGCTTTCAGGAAGTTATTTAAATAATCGAATGAGTATTTGATGTTTGAAAAACTTGTAGCAAACACAAGTAGGAACATGTTTTTATAGAAATTAATTCAATGAGTTCCAATTTTTCTTTGTATATCTTTTGCATAGTCATCATAGCTCTGGCCATCTTTTTTATTAAAAAAGTGACCAGTTGCCTATTCAAAACTATCTTATTCTTGATTTTACTAGCTGTGCTCGTCTATGTTGCGCACGCCCTTGAGGTGTTTTAGATATTCCAGGTGAGCTTTTTAATCCGTGGAAGACATCGTACATGGACGTGGTGTGATGGGATATCTTAATAAATCTTAAAGCTATTGACGTGTATGATAATATTCTATATATTTGCAAGGTAAGTTAGATGCTCATGCAAGTTGTTTACCTGTTAGCCGATAGTTACAATCAAACAACTTTGCAAAACGCATAAAAAAGAATTTTGAAAGATTCATGTAATCCTAGTAATAACATATCATCTCGTTATGACAAATTGTGAATAGTGGTTTTTAGGAAATTTATTTTTTATACTCTTTACCAGTTACGAAGAGTATTGAAAATGTCAAACGAGATACAAGCTGACCTTATTCTTCAATAGGGTTTAACGGAGGTCGGTGGAGTGGAGCGGAAATCATATCGAAGCTCCACTTTTTGTGTAAGATAAGAATTAGTAAATCCTTGATGCTTGTTGTAGTTAAGGACTATTTATTTTGCTGGATTATTTTTCAATATTCAGCAAAAAAAATATTTTTATTTGCTTGGATTTTAGAAAAAATAGCTACTTTTGCAGACTATTTGAATAATTATTATCAATTAACAACAACATTTTTTTTATTTATGAACACAAAATTACAATTATTTTGCGCTATCATTCTATGTTTTACAATTGGACGGAATACCGCACTTGCAGCCGAAAACGGTATGAGCATTCAAAAGACAACAAACGTGGAAGTAAAGTCTAATCCTGCAAATATCGCCTACGATGCAGTGGCGACTCGCTCAACAGAGAGCGTTAATGAAATAACACAAGTAGAATTAACGATAGTGAAATCATTGTTGGACAGTAAAGGTTTAGGATTCCCAAAGCCGAATGCCAAAAGTCGTGTGAACTTAAAAAGAATCTACGATGCACCAAAAAAGTACACTCGAGAAGACCTGCAGAAAGCCAGACAAGAATACATAGATGAAACTGATGTAGAAAAGCCAGAGCATGGCAAACGCTACACCATTAAATTCTATGACTACGACCAACACGCATTTTTGCTCGACTATTCGAACGGTAAGGTGTCTACACGCGAATTTAAATCAGGACAGGTTCCCAATGAGTCGGCATGCTTCACGGTGCATGTTTTCCCAAATGGTAAAATTGCTTTCGAGACTATTGATAAAAAATATTTGAGTTACCCTACCAAGACGCCTGCTCCCGATTGGCTTAAAGATTTTTCTCCTAATGGTGTAACAAACAAATTGGATGAGGCAGCCAACGGACTTGAATTACAAAAGGCTGGTAAAGGACCCCATGTAAAATCTGGGAATTTTCTTAATCTTTTCGGTAAGTTCTATATTAAATCTAAAAGAGGAACTCTCGTCAACAACAACGAAGAGGTTCAGGGGATTTGGGTGTTAAAAACATCAGATAATACCTTTGAAGGTGCAAGCGATCCTTACTATGACGAAACCTTTTCGTCTGTAATACTTATAGAGCAAGTGAAGGTAACCACAGGTATACAGCAGATAGAAACCACAGCGAAACGTACAAGCGAGAATAAAATCTACACGCTGTCAGGACAGCGTGTATTTGCAGAAAAACTCTCAGATCTGACTCGAGGCATTTACATTGTAAACGGTAAAAAGCTATTGGTGCAATAGTATTTTGAAATTCTCCTCAAATAGTGTTATTGGGCATAGCCAAGGTTATTTGACACTATTTGAGGCAGGATATGATTGCTCGCAGCCTTCATTTTCTGTCTTCTTCCTTAATTCCTGCGTAGTGATTTTGCTCTGAATTTATTTGTGATAAAATGGGAAGAAGTAAATATTGTAAACTTTTATGCTTGTTTTTTAAGCGTCTTTCTCCTTGTTAAAGCATTGAGATAAATCAGAAAAAACAGTCAGAGTTTTCTTTGTTTTAGCTTTTTTGAAGGGGTAAAAATAGTGAGTTGTCACCTTATCTGTATGCTTTAAACAGCTTATCTGCATGCTTTTGGCATCTTAAAGCGTTGCTTTAACACCCTAATTGCATGGTTCTAAGATGCCAATTTCGCCCTTTTTGATGCCTAAGTCATGGAGTTAACCTCTGTTCTTTCTGCTTTCAGGTTCGTAAGTATATCTATATCAGCATTTTGTAAAATTCGCATATTTGCCGTCAACCATCGCGTTGGTTGAAAATATCGCCAGGATTTCGCCCTAAAATCCGAAAGTTTTCTAATGTCTTGTGTTAAGATTTTTCAACTGTTATACGCTTTTAAATACTACCATCATTTTACTTTTATTTGTATAAAAATGGTGGAAGTTGAACAAGTGCATTGTAGCTTTGAAAATAAAATAATTACTCAAGAATCATATTTTGCAATCTGAAGTTGGCAATTTAACCTATTTTTTTTGTGATATCTTGTAAAAAATCTCAAAATAATGATTAACTTTGCATCGCATTTGTAAAAATGTATGTGTTTCGACAGAAAGCGAGAACAATTATAATTATAATAATTTTTATGAATTTTACTTTATTCGTTACCGTTTTGTTGACGGCCGTAACCTTGGTAGTGGCAGCTTATGTCATTGCAAAGTTGATTGGTCCGCGCTCGTATAATGCGGTAAAAGGCGAACCCTATGAGAGTGGTATCCCAACGAGAGGTTCTTCATGGCTTCCCGTACACATTGGTTATTACCTCTTCGCTATCCTTTTCCTCATGTTCGACATCGAGACTGTACTGCTCTATCCATGGGCGGTAGTTGTGCGAGATTTTGGAGCTATGGCTTTGGTTAGCATCGGTTTCTTCCTCATGGTACTTGTCTTAGGCTTGGCTTATGCTTGGCGGAAAGGAGCTTTGGAATGGAAATAAAGAAACCGTATATCAAGAGTATTCCTTACAAGGAGTTTAAGGACAACGAATCGTTGGAACGCATTGTTGACGAACTCCATGAAGGAGGCGTGAACGTTGTCACAGGGTCGCTGGACCAATTGATTAACTGGGGACGTGCCAACTCGCTCTGGAGCTTGACATTCGCTACCAGCTGTTGCGGTATTGAGTTTATGGCAGTGGGATGCGCTCGTTACGATTTCGCTCGTTTTGGATTTGAGGTCACACGTAACTCTCCACGACAAGCCGACCTGATTATGTGTGCTGGAACCATTACCAATAAAATGGCACCTGCTTTTAGGCGTCTATACGATGAAATGGCTGAACCCAAGTACGTCATTGCCGTGGGTGGATGTGCCATTTCTGGCGGTCCGTTCAAGAGCAGTTATCACGTGGTAAGAGGAATTGATGAGATTGTTCCTGTCGATGTCTTCATACCGGGATGTCCGCCACGTCCAGAGGCTATCATGTATGGCATGATGCAGTTGCAACGCAAAATCAAAGTAGAAAAATTCTTCGGAGGTGTCAATCATAAGCAAGAGGCTCACCACCACGGATTGAGTAACGCAGAGGTGTACCAACAAAAACTCAAGGAAAACAAGCCTATCGTGGTGACTCACGTTCCCGAAGACTTTAATCCTCAACAAGAGTTAGAACAACAACATTAAATAAGGTATATCGGATATGAAATTACAAAATATAGAAATTGCATTCAGTAACTTGGCACAAGAGATGTCGAAACTGAAGAACGACAAGCATTTCGATTACCTTGTTACCATTGTTGGCGAAGACTTTGGCGAAGAAGGGTTAGGATGTATTTATATTTTAGAAAACACACAAACCCACGAGCGTACATCGGTCAAGGCGATAGCGCAGCAAAGAGGGGAGGAGTATGTACTCGATACCGTTTCCAACCTATGGAAGGCTGCTGATATTTTAGAGCGTGAAGTGTACGACTTCTTAGGTATTAAGTTCTTGGGTCATAAGGATATGCGCCGTCTTTATTTGCGCAATGATTTCAAAGGCTATCCACTTCGTAAGAACTTCGATGTCTCGCCCGAGAACAACCAGTACACTTTGGAAGAGGATGTGGAGTTGGATTACACGTTCCAATATTCGCTCGATAAGAACGGTAACTTGGTAGAGACCCGCGTTCCGTTGTTCACAGACAGCGATTTCGTTATCAACATTGGTCCTCAACACCCCAGTACGCACGGCGTACTTCGTTTGCAAAGTGTGTTAGACGGTGAAACCGTGAAGCACATCTATCCGCATTTGGGATATATCCACCGTGGAATGGAGAAGATGTGCGAGGCATACACTTATCCTCAAACCTTGGCGTTGACCGACCGAATGGACTACCTCAGTGCCATGATGAACCGCCATGCGTTGGTGGGCGTCATTGAAGAGGCGATGGAGATAGAACTGACCGAGCGCATACAGTACATCCGTACCATCATGGACGAATTGCAGCGTATCGACTCGCACTTGCTATATTTAGGTTGTTGCGCACAAGATTTGGGTGCTTTGACAGCCTTCTTGTACAGCATGCGCGACCGCGAACACGTGTTGAACGTCATGGAGGAGACTACAGGTGGACGACTCATTCAAAACTATTACCGCATTGGCGGTTGCCAAGATGATATCGATCCCAACTTTGTAGAGAACACCAAGAAACTGTGTGTTTACCTCAAACCCATGCTACAAGAGTACATAGATGTGTTTGGAGATAACGTCATCATGCAACAACGCTTCAAGGGAATTGCGCCCATGAATCTTGAAAACATCATTAGTTATGGTGTGACGGGTGCTTCTGGACGTGCTTCTGGCTGGAAAAACGATGTGCGCAAGTATCATCCTTATGCCATGTACGACAAGGTGGAGTTTGAGGAAGTTCTCAACGAGCATTGCGATTCGTTTGGTAGATACCTCAATCGTATTGAGGAAATCAAGCAAAGCATTCGCATCATCGAACAACTCATTGATAATATTCCAGCAGGCGACTTCTATGTAAAACAGAAGCCAATCATCAAAGTGCCTGAAGGACAATGGTATTTCTCATGCGAAGGCTCACGCGGTGAAATAGGAGTTTACTTGGATTCCAAGGGAGACAAGATGCCTTACCGCTTGAAATTCCGTCCTATGGGATTGAGTCATGTCGCTGCCATGGATGAGATGTTGAGAGGACAGAAGATAGCTGACCTTGTTACTGCAGGTGCGGCGCTCGACTTTGTCATTCCAGATATTGACAGATAGCAGGTATATAAGTTGACAACTTGTAGCAATGCTTTGCTCAATGTTTGCAACTTGTTCAATATAAATAACTTAAATAGATCATGTTTGATTTTAGTATAGTAACCACATGGTTCGACACGCTGCTTCGACAAACCTTAGGTTTGAGCGATTTTTGGACGATATTCATTGAATGTGTTGTCGTTGGTGTCGCCATTCTCACTGCCTACGCCTTGTTGGCGATAGTGTTGATATTCATGGAACGTAAGGTGTGTGCTTACTTCCAATGTCGTCTCGGGCCTATGCGTGTGGGCTTTTGGGGAACGCTTCAGGTGTTTGCCGACGTGTTTAAGATGCTCATTAAAGAAATCTTTGCCGTTGACAAAGCCGACAAATTCTTGTATTATATTGCGCCATTCTTTGTGGTGATTGCCTCAGTGGGCACTTTCTCGTTCCTTCCTTGGAACAAGGGAGCGCACATTCTCGATTTTAACGTGGGCATCTTTTTGGTGTCTGCTATATCGAGCATTGGTGTGTTAGGCGTCTTTTTGGCAGGATGGGGATCAAATAACAAATATTCTGTTCTGTCTGCCATGCGTGGAGCGGTGCAGATGATTTCGTATGAAATGACCTTGGGACTGACCCTCATTGCGGCTGTTGCCTTGACGGGAACGATGCAGATGAGTGGAATTGTGGAAGCACAGACAGGACCATGGAACTGGTTAATTATCAAAGGACACCTTCCTGCTATCATTGCATTCTTGTTGTTCTTGGTAGCTGGCAATGCTGAAGCGAACCGTGGACCGTTCGACTTGGCAGAGGCAGAGAGCGAGTTGACAGCTGGATACCATACAGAGTATTCGGGTATGGGCTTTGGTTTCTACTATTTGGCAGAATACCTCAACCTATTTGTCATCGCAGGATTAGCCACTGCCGTGTTCTTAGGTGGTTGGGCACCTTTCAATATTGGTGTCGAAGGCTTCGATGCGGTGATGAATTATATTCCTGGCATTGTGTGGTTCTTAGGCAAGACCTTTGTCGTAGTTTGGCTTCTGATGTGGATTCGCTGGACGTTCCCACGTTTGAGAATTGACCAAATCTTAACTTTAGAGTGGAAGTATCTCATGCCATTGGCATTGGTAAATCTCATACTGATGACCATTTGTGTGGCTTTTGGTATCCACGGTTAAAACGTTTCATTTCTTGAAGATTCAGTAAGATGGAAAATAAACAATCATATTTTAGCGAAATCTGGTATGCTATCAAGTCGCTTGTAACGGGTTTGAGGGTTACCTTGAAGGAATACTTCACCCCAAAGAGCACCGAACAATATCCAGAGAATCGCAAGACAACACTGCATGTGGCTCAACGTCACCGCGGACGCTTAGTGTTTAAGCGTAACGAAGACGGCACTCACAACTGTGTAGCGTGTACTATGTGCGAGAAAGCATGTCCCAATGAGACCATACTCATTAAGAGTGAAATGGTTGTCAATGAAGAAACGGGCAGGAAAAAGAAACAATTGGTAGACTATCAGTACAAATTAGGCGATTGTATGTTCTGCCAACTCTGTGTTAATTCTTGTAACTTCAACGCCATTGAGTTTACCAACGACTTTGAAAACAGTGTGTTTGAGCGAGATTCCTTGACCATGCACCTTGACAAGGAAGTGTATCAAGGCGGAAGTTTGCCAGACTTGATAGACGGTGGGGCACCGCTGACCATTGGACAATTTAATACCAAAACCAAATAAAAGTAGTAACGTATATGGCTAATTTAATCATGTTTTGCATTTTGGCAGTCGTCATTTTGGGCTCTGCCATCATGTGTGTACTAACAAAAAGGATTATGCGGGCGGCTACCTTTCTGATATTTGTTTTATTTGGTGTTGCAGGTATCTATTTCCTTTTAGGATATACATATTTGGGAGCAGCACAGATTGCTATTTATGCAGGGGGCATCACGATACTCTATATCTTTGCAATACAGTTGGTATCTAAGCGTACGCTCCAAGGATTAGTAGAACATCTCAAAGGTTCACGCGTCTTTCAGGGGGCTTTGCTCTCATTGATAGGACTGGCTACCGTGATAGGTGTCTTGGTGAAGAATCAGTTTATTCATCAAGCAACGCAGGTTGCTGATGCAGAAGTCCCGATGAATGTCATCGGACAAGCATTGGTAGGCTCTGAAAAATATCAGTATGTTTTGCCCTTCGAACTCATTTCCGTGTTCTTGTTGGCATGTATCATTGGCGGTTTGTTAATTGCCAGAAAGGAGGATGATAAATGATACCCGTTGAATGTTTGATAGGTCTGAGTGCGCTGTTGTTTTTTATTGGCGTATTTGGCTTCGTTACCCGTCGTAATTTGTTGGCAATGTTAATCTCCGTAGAGTTGGTTCTTAACTCCGCAGACATCAACTTTGCCGTGTTTAACCGCATCCTGTTCCCCGAACAGTTGGAGGGCTTTTTCTTCACGTTGTTCTCCATTGGCATCAGTGCTGCCGAGACAGCGGTGGCGATAGCCATTATTATAAACGTTTACCGAAACTTTGGTAGTGATCAGGTGAACAGTATTGAAAATATGAAATTATAAGATGATGGATTACAGTTATGTATATTTAATACTTCTTCTACCTGCACTCAGTTTCCTGATACTTGGACTGTTGGGTATGAAGATGAGTCATAAGGTGGCTGGACTCATTGGTACCGTTGTGCTTGGTACGGTGTTCTGTCTCTCTTGCTACACCGCTTATGAGTATTTTATAGGCGTAGGGCGTGGCGTTGACGGATTATATCCCACTATTACACCTTTTAATATTACGTGGTTGAAGTTTACCGAACTGCTTACCTTTAATATCGGTTTTAGGTTGACACCTATTTCTGTAATGATGTTAGTGGTTATCTCTACGGTCAGTTTCATGGTGCACATCTATTCTTTTGGCTATATGCACGGAGAGAAAGGTTTTCAGCGTTATTATGCTTTCCTTTCGCTCTTCACCATGTCAATGTTGGGCTTGGTAGTGGCAACCAATATTTTCCAGATGTATTTGTTTTGGGAGTTGGTGGGCGTTAGCTCTTACCTGCTCATTGGTTTCTATTATCCTATGCACACAGCTGTGGCTGCTTCAAAGAAAGCTTTCATTGTGACACGCTTTGCCGACTTGTTCTTTTTAATCGGTATCTTGTTTTATAGCTTCTATGTAGGTACATTCAATTACGATTTAACCGCAACACCAGAATTGGCAACTCATGCTGCTCATGCCGCTTGGGTGATGCCGTTAGCGCTGTTCCTGATGTTTATTGGTGGTGCAGGTAAATCAGCCATGTTCCCTTTACACATTTGGTTGCCCGATGCCATGGAGGGTCCGACGCCTGTTTCGGCATTGATTCACGCTGCTACGATGGTGGTGGCAGGTGTGTATTTGGTGGCAAGTATGTTCCCCTTGTTCGTGGAATATGCACCCGAACAGTTACATTGGATTGCTTATATTGCTGCCTTTACCGCCTTTTATGCGGCTGCCGTAGCATGTGCACAGAGTGACATCAAGCGTGTTTTGGCATTCTCAACCATTTCGCAGATTGGTTTCATGCTCGTTGCTTTGGGCGTTTGCTTGCCCGATCCTACCACAGGTGCGGTAGCGATGACCGAAGAATATGCCGACGTACAAGGCTTAGGATATATGGCAAGCATGTTCCATCTGTTCACGCATGCCATGTTTAAGGCTTGTTTGTTCTTGGGTGCAGGATGTGTGATTCATGCCGTACACTCCAATGAGAAGTATTATATGGGAGGACTTCGCAAATATATGCCCATTACGCACATTACGTTCTTGATTTCATGCCTTGCTATTTCGGGCATTCCACCTTTTTCTGGCTTCTATTCAAAGGATGAAATATTGGTGGCTTGTTACAACTTTCATCCCGTGATGGGAATGGTGATGAGCGGTATTGCCATGATGACCGCCTTCTATATGTTCCGTTTGTATTACGTTATCTTCTGGGGCAAGAGCTATTACGAGTCGCATCAGGGCGAACCCAACGTGCATGCGCCTCACGAAGCTCCTGCAGTGATGACCTTTCCGTTGATTTTCTTGTCGCTCATCACTTGTACCGTCTTCCTTTGGGGGACACATGCAGGACAGCTGGTGTCTGCCAACGGCATTGGGTTTAATACGCATACCAACTGGTCGGTGGCGATTACCAGTACTGTATTGGCATTGCTTGCCATCGGTCTTGCTACCTTTATGTATAAAGGAGAGAAAACGCCAGTGGCAGACAAGTTGGCAACTACTTTCCCAACCTTGCACCGCGCTGCTTACAAACGTTTCTATATGGACGAGGTTTGGCAGTTCGTGACACACAAAATTATCTTCCGTTGTGTCAGTCGTCCCATTGCTTGGTTCGACCGTCATGTTATTGATGGCTTCTTTAACTTCTTGGCATGGGGTACTCAAGAGGCAGGAGAAAGCATCCGACCTTGGCAGAGTGGCGATGTAAGACAATACGCCATTTGGTTCCTTACAGGTAGTGTAGCATTGACGTTGGCATTGATTTGCTTGCTGTAGTGCTTTAGTTAGAAAGATTTAATGAATAAAATACAAAAATGAGTATATTAACATTATTCGTCGTTATTCCCGTCTTGATGTTGTTCGGGCTTTGGTTGGCTCGCAACATCCGTCAAGTACGTGGTGTCATGGTGGCTGGCTCTACCGCTTTGCTGGCACTCTCTGTTTGGCTTACTATTGCATTTATCCAAATGCGTCAGGCAGGAAATACCGAAGCCATGCTGTTTATGTACAGTGCACCTTGGTTCAAACCGCTCAACATTGCCTACACGGTAGGAGTGGATGGTATCTCGGTTGTCATGTTGCTCTTATCGAGTATCATCGTTTTTACGGGTACCTTTGCCTCTTGGCAGCTCAAACCCATGACTAAAGAATACTTCCTTTGGTTCACCTTGTTGAGCATTGGTGTGTTTGGCTTCTTTATCTCTATCGATTTATTTACCATGTTCATGTTCTACGAGGTGGCACTTATCCCGATGTATCTGCTCATAGGTGTGTGGGGTAGTGGTCCTAAAGAATATGCCGCTATGAAGTTGACGCTGATGCTCATGGGCGGAAGTGCCTTGCTGATTATCGGTATCTTGGGCATTTATTTCTATAGTGGAGCCACCACGATGAACGTACTTGAGATTGCTGCCCTGCACAATATCCCTGTTGATGTTCAGAAGATATTTTTCCCATTGATATTCATTGGCTTCGGTGTGTTAGGTGCCTTATTTCCCTTCCACACATGGTCACCCGATGGACATGCTTCTGCGCCCACCGCTGTCTCTATGCTCCATGCTGGCGTGTTGATGAAGTTGGGAGGCTACGGCTGTTTCCGCATCGCCATGTTCTTGCTGCCCGAGGCGGCACAAGAGTTGGCTTGGATCTTCCTTATCCTCACCACCATCTCTGTAGTCTATGGCGCTCTTTCGGCTTGTGTGCAAACCGACTTGAAATATATCAACGCCTATTCTTCGGTAAGTCACTGTGGATTGGTGTTGTTCGCTCTGTTGATGATGACCAAAACCGCTTGTACGGGTGCCATTCTCCAAATGCTCTCGCACGGTTTGATGACCGCCTTGTTCTTTGCACTCATTGGTATGATTTACGGACGTACGCATACTCGTGATGTTCGTCAGTTGGGTGGATTGATGAAAATCATGCCTTTCTTGGGCGTGGGATATGTAGTGGCAGGTTTGGCGAACTTGGGATTACCCGGTTTCTCGGGCTTCGTTGCGGAGATGACTATCTTTGTAGGCTCGTTTGCCAACAACGATACCTTCCATCGCACCGCTACTATTATCGCTTGTACCTCCATTGTTGTTACCGCAGTTTATATCTTGCGTGTTGTTGGAAAGATACTTTATCAAAAGGTAGCCAATCCTCATTTTGAGCAACTCACTGATGCTACATGGGACGAGCGTGTGGCTGTGATGTGTTTGATATTCTGTGTAGCTGGCTTAGGTATCGCACCTCTGTGGGCAAGCAATGTCATCAATGATGCCGTAGGACCTATCCTACTCAATATAATACACTAAAGTTTAGAAGAAGATGAATTACAGTCAATTCCTATATATGATGCCAGAGGTCACCTTAGTGGTGCTTTTGCTGGTTACGTTTGTTGTCGACTTTGCTACATCGCAGAAGATTAGGACGCTTGCGCCCACTGATAAGCGTCGCTCATGGTTCAATCCCATGGTTTGTCTGCTTATGTTTGCGCACATCCTTATCAATCTGTTCCCTATAGAGACGCACACAGCTTTTGGGGGAATGTACATCGCTACGCCTGCCATTGGGGTGATAAAGACGATTTTGGCTTTTGGAACGCTCATCGTTCTCATTCAGTCAAAAGAATGGTTGTCACGTCCCGATACCGCTTTTAAGGAGGGAGAGTTTTACTTATTGGTGATAGCAACGCTGTTGGGAATGAATATGATGGTGAGTGCCAGCCACTTCTTGCTCTTTTTCTTAGGCTTGGAAATGGCGAGTGTACCTATGGCTTGCTTGGTTGCGTTTGACAAATATCGTCACGACTCAGCCGAAGCAGGAGCCAAGTTCATATTGACAGCCACCTTCTCAAGTGGAGTGATGCTTTACGGTATCAGCTTTATCTATGGTGCGGTAGGCACACTTTACTTTGAAGATATTGCCACACAGCTCACAGCCACACCGTTTACCATTCTTGGCATGGTGTTCTTTTTCAGTGGATTGGGCTTTAAGATTAGCTTGGTGCCTTTCCATTTCTGGACAGCCGACTCGTACCAAGGTGCGCCAACCACCGTTACAGGCTATCTCTCGGTAGTGAGTAAAGGGGCAGCAGCTTTTGCCCTTTGCACTATCTTGATGAAAGTATTTGCCCCCATGGTCGTCTATTGGCAATATTTGTTGTACATCGTTATTGTGTTGTCAATCACGGTAGCCAACTTGTTTGCCATTCGTCAAACCAACCTGAAACGCTTTATGGCGTTCAGTTCTATCTCTCAGGCAGGTTATATAGTCTTGGCGATTGTTGGTAACTCTGCATTGAGCGTCACTGCATTGAGCTTCTATGTGTTGATTTACGTGGTAGCCAACATGGCAGTGTTTACCATTATCAGTGCGGTAGAGGAACATAACAACGGTACAGTGATGATGGACAGTTACAATGGCTTTTATCAAACCAATCCCAAGCTGGCTTTCCTCATGACCTTGGCATTGTTCTCGTTGGGTGGTATTCCACCGTTTGCGGGAATGTTCTCTAAGTTCTTTATCTTTATGGCAGCCGTGCAGGATGCCGATCTTAGTACTTCAGTAGGGGCATGGGCGTACATCGTGCTGTTCATTGCGTTAATCAATACGGTTATCTCCTTATATTACTACCTCTTGATTGTGAAGGCGATGTACATCAAGAAAAGTGAAAATCCATTGCCCACGTTCAAGAGCCACGCCAACACCAAGTTGGCATTGGCTGTATGCACAGCAGGTGTTGTATTGTTTGGCGTTTGCTACATGGTATTCGATTGGATACATGCAGCTTCGGTAGCCATTTCGTAGTTTTACGAATATATACATAAATAAAGTCCCTAACCTTTGGTATTTGAAATGCCATCGGTTGGGGACTTTTTTCGTTGCGTGAATACTCTTAATAACAGGCAAGTATTCTACGTCAGGTAAACTCATGCTAATTGGCATCCAAACTCATTCAGATTGGACGCTAAAGTCATGTAGATTGATGGCCAAACTCATGGCTATTGAAAGGACGACAATATGAAGGCTGTAGATCGGTACTTGTGAAATCTCGAATACGAATAGTACACTGTCAGAATTAATATGCATTTACTCCAGCAAATTGATGCTTTTTTCTTTAAAAATTTTGAGTTAAAGAGTTGTTATATTGAATATTTAAAGCTAACTTTGTCCTAAGAGAATGCGTGTATAGCTATATTGCAAAGCACTTTTAATAAAAATAAAATTTTAAAATTCTGTTGTTCTTTAAACATCTTAATAACCAAGGTATAATCAGATTGTACCTATTAAAAAATAAAACTATGGAACAAAATTCTATTCGTGAGGCATCGCCCAAACTGTCGTTTTCCGATGCCGTTCGTCAAGTTTTTAACAAGTATGCAACCTTTAAGGGGCGTGCGCGCCGGTCAGAGTATTGGTGGTTCATACTGTTTTACTGTTTGGTTTTAATTGCAGCAGCTGTATTGGATAATCTTTTTGGCATCACCTTTGAGTACTCTTTTTACGGAGCGATTTATTGTATTGCGGCACTCGTATTGTTCTTACCCAATTTAACTGTTACAGTTCGTCGCTTGCATGACATTAACAAGAGTGGTTGGAATATTCTTTGGGGAATCATTCCGTTGATTGGAAGTATCTTATTGATCGTTTGGTGCTGCCAAGATTCGCAAGCAGAGGCCAATCAATACGGTGAATCTCCTAAATATTTGTAACATTTAAGTATAAAAAATAAAGAAGCAGGGACTTTCCTGCTTCTACAAAATAAGGCTGGCTCTATAGGAAAGGGAGTTAGCCTTTAAGTTCTTGTTTTAAGAATTTTGGGGTGTGTCCCTTACTGCTTGTGGCCACTTCTTCGGGCGTGCCCGCGGTTAAAACCATGCCGCCGCCACGTCCACCCTCTGGTCCCATGTCAATGATGTAATCGGCCAACTTGATGACATCCAGGTTATGTTCGATGATTATAACCGTGTTACCACGATCAACCAATTGTTGAAGCACGTCCATCAAGATGCGGATGTCCTCGAAGTGCAGTCCTGTGGTTGGCTCGTCGAGGATGTACAGCGTCTTTCCCGTGTCACGTTTGGATAATTCGGTAGCCAATTTTACCCGCTGACTCTCACCGCCCGAAAGGGTAGTGGAGGGCTGTCCCAGTTTGATGTAGCCTAAGCCAACATCCTGAATGGTTTTGATTTTGTGTAGAATGTTAGGCACGGCATCGAAAAATTCAACCGCCTGATTGATGGTCATGTCCAGCACGTCGGCAATGCTTTTGCCCTTATATCTCACTTCAAGTGTCTCGCGGTTGTAGCGTTTTCCATGGCATACCTCGCACGGCACCATCACATCGGGCAGAAAATTCATTTCTATCGTCTTGTAACCATTGCCACCGCAGGCCTCACATCGTCCACCTTTCACGTTAAACGAGAAGCGTCCAGGTTTGTAACCCCGTATTTTAGCCTCGGGTAGGTTGACGAAGAGCGAGCGAATGTCGCTGAACACGCCCGTATAGGTGGCTGGGTTGCTGCGAGGAGTTCGCCCTAACGGACTTTGATCTACATCCACCACCTTATCTATATAGTCGATGCCTTCTATCGAATCGTACGGCATTGGCTTTTTCAGCGAGCGATAAAAATGCTTCGACAGTATGGGCTGCAGCGTTTCGTTGATGAGGGTAGACTTGCCAGAACCCGACACGCCCGTCACGACAATGAGTTTTCCAAGCGGAAACTCCACGTCAATATCCTTCAAGTTGTTACCTTTTGCCCCTCTTATCCAAATGCTTTTGCCGTTGACCTCACGTCGTTTCGCTGGTAACTCAATAGCTCGCTTGCCATTTAGATAATCGGCCGTGATGGTATGTTGCTGGAGCATTTGCTGCGGAGTGCCTTGAAAGACTACCTCACCTCCTTTGCGTCCAGCCTTTGGGCCAATGTCTATAATGTAATCGGCAGCCAACATCATGTCTTTATCGTGTTCCACGACAATGACAGAGTTGCCCATGTCGCGTAATTCTTTCAGTGAGTGGATGAGCCGTTCGTTATCTCTTTGGTGCAAACCAATGCTGGGTTCGTCGAGAATATACAGCACATTGACCAGTTGTGAGCCAATTTGAGTGGCCAGTCTGATGCGCTGGCTCTCGCCTCCGGACAACGAGGCAGATGCGCGGTTGAGTGAAAGATAGTCGAGACCAACTTCCAGTAAGAAGCTCACGCGTGCTCTCAATTCCTTCACGATCTCAGTAGCAATTGTTCTTTGCTGTTTGTCCAGATGCTCCTCTACATGGTCGAGCCACTCTTTCAGTTCGGTGATATCGAGGTTGGCAATCTCTGAAATGTTTCGGTCCCATATCTTGTACGAAAGAGATTCTTGCTTGAGCCTCATCCCGTTGCATTCAGGACAAGTGGTCGTGGCAAGAAACTGGTCAGCCCATTTTTGTCCGGCTGTCGAATCATCATTCTCCATGACCGTACGCAGGTATTTGATGATGCCTTCAAAAGTCACAAAATAGTCACTGCTGGTACGAACTAAATCTTTGGAAATCTTGATGTTTTCAAGGCTTCCGTAAAGTATTTCGTCAACTACATCCTGCGGTATGTCTTTGAATGGAGTTTTGAGTGTCAGGTCGTATTTGTGCAAGATGGCATCGATTTGCCAGAATATCATCTGGTTCTTGTATTTACCCAACGGAACGATGGCACCATCATGTATACTTAGTTTGTTATTCGGAATAACTTTTGAAAGGTCAATCTCGTTGACATAGCCCAAACCTTTGCAACGCTGACAGGCACCCTCTGGCGAGTTGAAAGAGAAGATGTTGGGTGCTGGTTCACCGTATGAAATGCCGCTGACGGGGTCCATGAGGCGTTTAGAGAAGTTGCGTATCTCGCCCGTTTCTTTGTCCATAATCATGATGACACCGTCGCCTTGCCTCATGGCTATCTGTACAGTTTTCTTCAGTCGCTCATCATCTTTACCACGCACCTGCAACTTGTCGATCACCACCTCAATGTTGTGGTTCTTATATCGGTCAACCTTCATGCCGCGAACAATCTCCTTGATTTCTCCATCTACCCGCATGTAGAGATAGCCTTTGCGCCGCATACTCTCGAAAAGTTCGCGATAGTGACCTTTTCTTTGCCTTACCAAGGGAGACAAAATGTAGATGCGCTTGTCGGCATAGTCGTTGAGAATCATCTCAATAACCTTCTCCTCGGTGTATTTTATCATTTTTTCACCCGACAGATAGCTGTATGCCGTACCGGCCCGGGCATAGAGAAGGCGCAGGTAGTCGTATATTTCGGTGGTTGTACCAACGGTAGAGCGGGGATTTTTGTTGGTGGTTTTCTGCTCGATGCTGATAACAGGAGACAGTCCTGTGATTTTATCTACATCGGGTCTTTCCAGGTTACCGAGAAAGTTTCTGGCGTATGCCGAGAACGTTTCGATGTACCTTCGTTGGCCTTCGGCAAAAATGGTGTCGAATGCCAAGGATGACTTTCCTGAACCTGATAAGCCTGTAATAACGGTGAGTGCATTGCGTGGAATTTCTACATCGATGTTCTTAAGATTGTGCACGCGTGCACCCCATATATTGATCTTTTCGTCTTCGCGAGTCATTTGTATCCTGTTGCTTCCTAAATTGTTTTATTTACCCATCTTGGTGCCACCATCTTCATTGTATCCTCTTAATAAGTTCACGTCTGTTTTGATGTTGAAAGTTCTTCCGTCGGCACCCTTTGCTTTGACTAAGCAGAAGTAAACGCCTTGCTTCACGTCTGTGCCTTGGAACTTTCCATCCCAACCTTCGGCTGGATTTGTCCACTCGAACAACTTTTGTCCCCACCGGTTAAAAATGTATGCCTTGAACTCTGTCAGACTTTGCCAACCGTCTTTGGCTTTATAGATGTCATTGATGCCATCACCATTAGGTGAAAAAGCATTAGGCATTTCCAGCTTACTTTCTGAAATAGAAACAGTTATCGGTGATGCGTCAGCCCAATATTCCTCCGTATACTTCACTGAGTCAGTGTCATGAGTGAAGATGGCGTAGAGCACTACTCGATGCGAACCCGCCTTGGTGAAGGTCACTTCGGTATCTTGTTCGTAGCGTATGAGGTATGGCTTCTCTTCACCTTCAAGGGTAAACCGCCATTCGTAATAAGCGTTCCAGTCGCCTTGGTTCGTTACATTTGCAGAAAATTTGGCCTTTAAAGGTGCTGAACCACTAAATTCGGTGACCGCCTCACTCGTTTCGCCATCTACTGTTGTGAAGATGGCAGATGGACTTATCGTGGGTGTCTCTTGTGCCTTGATGTGCAAAGAGCTTAGCAGCAGGAGGATGAATAGGGCTGTCTTAATTTTCATTTTTGATTCGTTTTGAACAATGAGAATAGTGCAATCCGAAGACAAAGATAGTAAAAGATTCATGACTAATAGTGAGGTGTTGAATATTTTTTTGTATTTTTGCAGTTAAATAAGGATGAAAACGATGAACATGAAGCCTATATTTAAAAATATATTACTGGCGGTTTTAATGCTTTTCAGTATTGAATCCATTGCGCAAGTCAATCAATGGCGTGACATATATGAAGCCAAGAAAAAAGATACCGTATTCGGTATTGCTCGAAAATATGGTATTTCCGTTCCTGATTTGATGGATGCTAATCCTGAAATGAAAGAGGAAGGATATGAGTTGAAGAAGGGGGATACCGTTTTCATACCATTTGTTAAGAAACAGTCTACTGCGACAACTGGGTCGATCAAGGCACAAACACCTTCGTCAAAAGCATCTGCCAAATCGCAATCGGTTAGCAATATGGACATCACCAAGCGTGCCATTCGCATCGGTGTGATGCTACCTTTGCACGATGTTGATGGTGATGGCAGGAGAATGGTGGAGTATTATCGTGGCATGTTGCTGGCTTGTGATGATTTAAAGGCAAAGGGCATTTCGACCGATATTCATGCTTGGAATGTTCCGATAGATGTTGACATCCGCCAAACGTTGTTGGATCCGAATGCCAAAAGTTGTGACATTATTTTTGGTCCGTTATACACCAAGCAAGTAAAACATTTGGGAGATTTTTGCAGGAAGTTTGGAATTAAAATGGTGATACCTTTCTCTATCGAAGGTGGTGAGGTAGCCAATAATCCTCAGATATTCCAAATATACCAGTCGGCAGACAGTCAAGCACAAGACGCCATACGTGCTTACTTGGATCGTTTCCCTAACCATCATCCGGTATTCATTGACTGTAATGATGCTTCGAGTACAAAAGGCATCTTCACTTTTTCGTTAAGAAAGCAGTTGGAAACCAAAGGTATCAAGTATAACATCACTAACTTGAAGTCGAGCGAGGAAGCTTTTGCAAAGTCGTTCAGCTTGTCAAAGCCTAACGTTGTCATTTTGAATACCGGGCGTTCACCAGAATTGAACGTGGCTTTGGCAAAGATTGATGGGCTGAAGGCAGCCAATCCTGCACTGTCTGTGGCGTTGTTTGGCTACACAGAGTGGCTGATGTATACGAAAGTGTATTTCGATTACTTCTGCAAGTACGAAACTTATATACCGACAGTTGCTTATTATAATGCGCTCTCTCCTCAAACCAAGCGGATTGAATACAAGTATCGACAGTGGTTTAAGGAAGAGATGCAAGGCGCTCTTCCACGATTTGCACTAACTGGTTACGACCAAGCAAGTTATTTTTGTCAAGGACTTCATCGTTATGGCATGAACTTCTCAGGAAGCAAAGCGGAGAATATGCATACGCCATTGCAAACACCATTACATTTCAGGCAGGTTGCTAACGGTGGAAGGCAGAATGCCAATTTCATGTTGATTCATTATAAGAACAACCGAACCATCGAGAGTATCACTTATTAAAGAATCGCTTTTGAAAGATTTTTAAATGAAAAAGTCGGTATTTTCTCTACTCTTCATGTTGTTTCCTTTGTGGCTTTTTGCCCAAGTAGGCAACTATCGTAACGAGTTTGCTGTGGGCGTTAATGGCGGCTATGTCCTCAGTAATGTCGGCTTCGTACCCAAAGTCACGCAAGGCTTGCATGGGGGCATGACAGGAGGACTCACATTGCGTTATACATCAGAGAAGTACTTCAAGACCATTTGTTCCATTTATGCAGAGGTGAACTATACACAAGGTGGATGGAAAGAAAACATCGTTGACTTGAAAGATCAACCAGTTGTGAACAGTGAAACAGGCCTGGCAGAAGAATATAGCAGAACTATTAACTATATACAAGTACCCGTTTTCGCCCATTTGGCATGGGGAAAAGAGGGCAGAGGCTTTCAATTTTTCTTTCAAGCTGGTCCCCAGTTCGGTTATATGCTGAATGAAAATACCAGCGTAAACTTTGACTTTGACCATGCAAACATGAATGACAGAGCTAATAAAGAGACAACACAATATAGCATGCCCGTGGAACACAAGTTTGATTATGGCATTGTAGCGGGCATCGGCGTGGAGTATTCGTTGCCTAAGCTGGGGCATCTTTTGCTTGATGCACGCTATTATTATGGTTTGGCAAATATCTATGGTGATACCAAGAGAGATTATTTTGCCAAGTCCAACTTGTCTAATATCGTCGTAAAGCTATCTTATCTTTTTGATATAACTAAAACCAATTTAAAAAAATAAATCTATGTTTGAAAATCAACCTAAAGGCCTTTTTGCTTTGGCACTGGCCAACACCGGCGAACGATTTGGTTATTATACCATGATTGCCGTGTTTGTATTGTTTTTAAGAGCTAACTTTGGATTAGATCCTGGTACGGCTGGTATGATTTACAGTGTGTTCCTTGGACTGGTTTACTTCCTTCCACTGGTAGGTGGTGTGCTTGCCGACAAGTTCGGTTTTGGCAAGATGGTCACCATTGGCATTGTGGTGATGTTCCTGGGTTACCTGTTCTTATCCATCCCATTGGGCGGTGAGACGTTTGCGCTCTTAGTAATGTTACTGGCTTTGCTGTTCATCAGCTTTGGTACAGGCTTGTTCAAAGGCAACTTGCAAGTAATGGTAGGTAACCTTTACGATGATCCGAAGTATGCCGACAAGCGCGATTCAGCTTTCTCCATCTTCTACATGGCTATCAACATTGGTGCTTTGTTCGCACCAACGGCAGCCGTCCGAATCAAGGAGTGGGCCGAGTCTGTTGGTTATGCCGAGAACGATGCTTACCATTTCTCCTTCGCCGTAGCATGTGTATCCTTGATTATTTCTATGGCTATTTATTATGGTTTCCGTTCAACATTCCGTCATGTGGAAGGAAACGGCACGGCAGCAAAGACAGACGATGGTAAAACTATCGAGACCGAAGAGTTGAGCAAGAAGGATGTAAAGGATAGAGTAGTGGCACTATTGTTGGTGTTTGCTGTGGTTATTTTCTTCTGGATGTCATTCCACCAGAACGGACTCACCCTGACTTACTTTGCCAATGAGTTTACTCAAAAGACTTCTTCTGGCGTTCAGAGCATGGCTTTCGATGTGGTGAATCTTGTGATGATTATCTTTATCGTCTATGCAGGTTTCTCATTGTTCCAGTCAAAAACACAGAAAGCTAAGGGAATTTCTTTAGCTGTCATCGTGGCATCAATCGCTGTGTTGATTTATAAGTACACACAAGTAGAGGGAGCTATTGATGTGAGTGCGCCTATTTTCCAACAATTCAATCCGTTTTATGTAGTTGCCTTAACACCTGTTAGCATGGCCATCTTCGGTTCGTTGGCAGCCAAGGGCAAAGAACCTTCGGCTCCGCGCAAGATAGCTTATGGTATGGTGATTGCGGCATTTGCCTATACCATCATGATTGTTGGTTCACAAGGCTTGCTCACTCCTAATGAACAGGCTGTGGCTGCCGAGGCAGGAACAGCCAGTTACGCATCTGCCAACTGGTTGATTAGTACTTATCTGGTACTGACTTTCGGTGAATTGTTGTTAAGTCCAATGGGTATCAGCTTTGTAAGCAAGGTTGCACCTCCCAAGCTCAAGGGAGCCATGATGGGCGGATGGTTTGCTGCTACCGCCATTGGTAACTTGTTGGTGAGTGTAGGTGGATATCTTTGGGGTGACTTACCAGTATGGGCTGTTTGGTCTGTATTCATTGGAGTCTGCTTACTCTCTGCTTTGTTCATGTTCTCTGTAATGAAGCGATTGGAGAAAGTTTGTTAGTCAAACAACACCATTAAATGAAAAGGCGTTTCGAACATAATGTTACGAAACGCCTTTTTATCTTTGTGAATGGATACCTATTTTAGCACATTCAACATGAGTCGCATTGCATTATTCAACGGTGTACATCCAAATGACGGCAATCATGATGAGTGCTGCAACGATGGATAGGGAAATGAACAGAACGTTACTAATCATTTTTCTTCGTTTCTTAGAAAAACGATTGTTGTTCTTATACTGTGATGATTCGTGAGTTCTAAGTTGGTGATGATGAGAATGGTGTCTATGGAATCCTTCTCTCTGTGTAGATTGATTAGCGTTATATTCTGTCATTATCTTTGTCTTCATCCTATTGCAAATTTACATAAAATACGCAATACCAAAGTAGGCTATTTTTTTGTAAAAATACTTATAGATATCATTATCATAATCGATTGCAGCGACTGAAGAAGTTGATAGCTTCCAGTTCTTTTTTCATTTGTTGTTCTTCCTCGTTGGTCATATTCTGGAATGGAACACGATTAGGTCCCAAATCAAAACCTAAAAGTTTCATGATACGTTTGCCTCCGACAATATTGCCACGGTATCGGCAAATCACGTTGATGACTTCTTGTGAAAAGTTTTGTTTTTCGCGAGCCGTCTCAATATCGCCTTTCTTCCATGCTTCGATAATGCCCACCAGCTCGCGCCCATTGTAGTTGGTAGTTCCACCAATGCCACCCTGTGCGCCGCCTTGTGCTAGGCTTGGCAGTATCGTTTCGTCTTGTCCATGCAGCATATCGTATTTGCCATTTTTATATAATCGGCATTGATTGTATTCGTATAAGCTCTCGAACGTGTATTTGATACCAGCAAAATTGGAGATTCTTCCGTCCACAGCTTTCAGCAATTCCAACATGGGAAGGAAAGCACCATTAAAGGCTGGTATGTGATAATAATAAAACGGAAGGTCAGGCGCACTGTTTGCAATGGCTTCGCAGTATTTCACCAACTCCTCTATTCTGCTTATTTTGGGAAATGGAGGTGCCATGGAACCAATCCCCCATGCCCCAATTTCTTGAGCATGTGCTGCCAATTTCTGACTCTCACGCAGACAACAACTGCCAACATGCACGATGACTTTGAAACCTTGTGGAGCTACTTTGATCCAGCGTTCAGCCAGTTGCATGCGTTCTTCGGTGGTCAGCATATAGCCTTCTCCAGACGATCCGTTGATAAATACGCCTTGCAGTCCATTTTTTTGCAGCATGGCTGCATACTTTTCAATAGGTTCTAAGTTCAAGTCGCCATTCTCATGAAACGGTGTGAATGGTGCATCAATTAATCCTATAATCTTTTCCATTTTTTATATGTTGATGATTTTTATTTTGAATTTTGAGGAGATAAGCCCAGAAGTACACTCCCCATTCATTAGTTTTAAGTTTAGCCGACGGTTATGATGCGTTATCTGTCGTTGGTTTTAGACATGCCAGTTGCAATATCAGTGCTATCACTACGATACCTCCTAAAATGGCAAATCCTAATCCTAAGTTGCCTCCATCGCTCCATTTGCCCAACACTTGCGTCACCAAGGCACCGGCAAACACACCTACCATGTTCATGATACCGTAGGCAGTGCCACGATGTTTGGTCGAAATAAACTGACAAAGAATGGGCATGTTGTTGGCATCGAAGATACCGTAGCCCACACCAAAGCACAGACCTGCGCCGACAATGGCTACAATATGATGTCCGAACCCAAGCAATATCAAGGCTGGTATCGTCATGCCCAGTCCGATGGCACTGGTGTAGATACGCCCTCGGATGTTTCTCTGTACCCATCGGTCGGACATAATACCTCCCACGATGACACCCACAAATGATGAAATAGCAATGGTAATAGTACTCAAGGGTCCTGCACTCGACATGTCAATGCGAAGATTGGTAGCAAAGAGCGTTGGTAGCCAGTTCTTTGTTGCCCAACCCGGTAAGCTTGGAACAGCGAAATAGAACAAGATAATCCAGAAAGCCCAATTGGATAATACAATACTTAACCCCTTGAAGGGATTGATACTGGCTTTACTATGCGTTGCTGCAGAGGTTGATTGTGCATGTGAGGGGTTTTCGTGAAGGAACAAGAACAGCATGATAGAGTACACAACTCCAATGATACCAAACCAATGGAATACCGAATGCCATGTAAACATGGCTGCAATGGTGGCACCAAATCCACCAATGGCTTGCCCCGTGTACAAGCCCGTCATGTGAATGCCGATTGCCAAAGAGCGTGATTTCCCCTCATGCCAATCGGCTATCAGTGACAGTGCGGAAGGGATGTAGAGCGCTTCACTAATGCCCATAAAAGCGCGCAACCAATATAGTTGCGTGAAATTTTCGGCATATCCCATAAGATAAGTCACACCAGACCAAACAAACAGACTGCCTACCACTAACCATTTACGGCTCACACGGTCGGCCACCATGCCTGCAAACGGACTTACTAATCCGTAAATCCACAGAAATACTGCCATCAGTGCACCGAATGCTTCTGCCTTGTTCAATTCTACAATATCTACTTTCATCGACTCTTGCATGGTAGAGAGCATCTGTCTATCCATGTAGTTGAGCAATGCTACCACCCATAGCAGTGCAACTACGAGCCACGGATAATATTTTTTTTCTTTTAGGTTCATTTTCTTTCTTTTTCCCTGGGGTGTTAGTTAAAATATAGAGGCTATAATGGTAAACGGAAGCGGTATATCTCCGCAGTTCTGATTCCCGGTTTCAATTCACCACCTATTATATATATGTAGGTGCCATCGAACACCAAAGATGCTCCAGCCCTCGCTGCAGCATCATGGCTTCCCAAAAGTGTCCACGTGTCATTTTTGTATAAGTTGATGTAGGGATTGAATCGATACCATGCTATGGGATGTTTCATATATCCAGGCATCGGACGGTTTACGGCAGCCTCAAACACATCTTTGTTCACACCACCTAAGGTCACAATGCCTGCATCACCACAGTTCACGACAGCTGCTCCTCCAAGATATATCTCTTCTTGCTGGCATGTTCGTGGTCCTTCTACTGGCTTTGCTCCGCTTTTGGTAAACTGGTATCCCTGCATTTGTAACTGAGCATCTTGTTTGTCTGTCTTGGCGGTGCATCCTCCCCATGTATAAAATGCACCATCAGTGTAGCCACAGACAGGTTGACCTAACACCTCACTTGTCAAAGGCGAAAGTATTTGCCAACCTTTTTGCAAGTCTTCAAGCTGGAGTTGTGCAATGTGCAAACCGTCGTACACCATCACAGTAGAATGACCGAGGCTTCCTGCAAAGTTATCCAGTTTCCATGGTAGGGCAGGGTAGGCTTCCACGACAGCCTTCCTCTGTTCAATGGTTATCTTGAACACTTGATCAGATGAGCCTTCGGCATTACACCCACCCATGCAAAGCAAGCCATTGGGTAGGCTGACTGATACGCCATAAGCGCAAGGTTCGGGTAGCTTACCTATCAACTGCCAGTCAAGTGTGTCCACAGTTGTGCTTATTTTGGCAGCGTAAATTCCTTGATAAAATTTCTTCTTGCCACCATCAGCGGCAGGAACATCGGGAAAATTACACCCACCTGCCATGATAAGATAGCCGTCAACAATTCCAGCAAAGCATGCCGAAATCCCTTTCTCGTTCGCAGGAAATCCTTTGACTCGTTCCATTTGAAGATGGTCAGTGACCTTAGCGCTAGCATCATGATTACAGATACATGTCATGAATATAAAAATTAGTAATTGATAAGCAAAACTTGTTATTCTCTTTGTTTTAATTTTACAAACTTCCCCCTTATTTCTCATTATACATGATGTTCAGCTTTAGATTAAATGGAAAACGACTTAACTACTATTTGTCTAAATTGAGAGGAGTTTGTGCATTGTATTTGTAAACCAAGCATCAAACTCCTCTCATGTACAAAATCTTAGACAAAATTACAATAAAAAAATGAAATGATGCCTCATTTATCCGTTAAAAAACATGCAAGTTTATTTTGTGCTGCTTTTTTTGAGGCATTTTCAATCAGTGATGTCCTACTAATATTTAAATCAGAGCAGCTGTAAGTCCAGCCATCACGATGCTGACCATAGACATCAACTTAATCAGAATATTTAAGCTTGGTCCACTGGTGTCTTTGAAAGGATCACCTACGGTGTCGCCAACGACAGTAGCTTTGTGGCATGCCGAACCCTTGCCACCGAAGTTACCTTCTTCTACCATCTTCTTGGCATTATCCCATGCGCCGCCTGCGTTTGCCATAAAGATAGCAAGTGTAAAGCCTGCTGCCAAACCGCCTACCAGTAATCCTAACACACCTGCAACGCCTAAGACCATACCAACAACGATAGGAATGACTATGGCCAATATGGACGGTAACAGCATCTCGCGTTGTGCCGACTTGGTGCTTATCTCTACACATCGTCCATAATCGGGTGTGGATTTTCCTTCCAATATACCCTTGATTTCTCTGAATTGACGTCTTACTTCATCAACCATCGCACCTGCTGCTCTGCCTACAGCACCCATAGTGAGTCCGCAGAACAAATAAGCAGCCATAGCACCAATGAAGGCTCCTACTAAAACGCGCGGATTCATCACGTTCACTTGGAAGAAATCCATGAAGTCAGACATGGTGGCATTCATTGGATCGAATATTGTTCCTGCGGCATTTACAAATTGATGACCTTCGTCTACCATTCTGACCATGGCTATTTTCACCTCTTCTATATAGGATGCTAAAAGTGCCAGCGCGGTTAAAGCGGCTGAGCCAATGGCAAAGCCCTTACCTGTAGCCGCCGTGGTGTTACCCAAAGCGTCAAGTGCATCAGTACGTTCTCTCACCTCTTCGCCCAGTTCACTCATTTCTGCGTTACCACCCGCATTGTCAGCAATGGGGCCATAGGCATCTGTAGCCAAGGTGATGCCCAAGGTGGAAAGCATGCCTACTGCCGCAATACCAATGCCATATAGACCATGACTGATAGATTCGGCACTCATACTCATATCAAATCCGTTGGCACAGAGATAGCTCAACATAATGGCTGCGGAGATGGTTACCACGGGAATGCAGGTACTTATCATTCCGGTACCAATACCCTTGATAATCACGGTAGCCGCACCTGTTTGCGAAGCTGCTGCAATTTCTTGCGTTGGTTTATAGCTATGTGAGGTATAATATTCGGTAGCCTGACCGATAATCACACCTGCAGCAAGACCCGATATGACAGAGAAGCTAATGCCTAACCAATTCTCAAGGCCTAAGAGATAAAGGATGACGAACGTTGCGATGGCGATCAGCACGGCCGAAAAGTTGGTACCAAGGCTCAATGATTTCAGCAAATCCTTCATGGTAGCCTCTTCCTTCGTACGCACCATGAAGATACCTGCCAAACTTAAGAATATACCTACGGCAGCAATAATCATGGGTGCCACTACTGCTTTCATTTGCATTTCACCGCTTGCCGCAAAGGCAGTGGCACCCAGTGCAGCCGTTGAAAGAATACTGCCACAGTAGCTTTCGTACAAGTCGGCGCCCATGCCAGCCACGTCGCCTACATTATCACCTACGTTATCGGCAATGGTTGCGGGATTTCGAGGGTCGTCTTCCGGAATGTCTTGCTCTACTTTTCCCACCAAATCAGCTCCAACGTCGGCTGCTTTGGTGTAAATACCTCCACCAACACGTGCAAACAAAGCTTGTGTAGAGGCTCCCATGCCAAAGGTCAGCATAGTTGTGGTGATGGTGATGAGTGCCATGTGGTCGCCTGTGTAAAACATAGAAAGTATCATAAACCAGATGGCAATGTCTAATAGTCCAAGGCCTACCACCACAAGTCCCATCACAGCGCCCGAGCGAAACGCAATCTGTAAACCTTGGTTCAAGCTCTTTCGTGCTGCGTTAGCCGTTCTGCCAGAAGCGTAAGTTGCTGTTTTCATGCCGAAGAATCCGCACAATCCGCTGAATAATCCACCAGTAAGGAATGCAAAGGGAACCCATGGGTTTTGCACTTTCAGCACGTACGCCATGAATGCAAATAACAGCGCTAATGCGATAAAGACATAACCAACAACTTTGTATTGTTGTTTAAGATAGGCCATGGCTCCTTTACGAACGTGTAGAGCAATTTCACGCATGCGTGGGGTACCTTCATCGGCCTTCATCATGTTACTAAAGAAATACCAGGCCATGGCCAGTGCAATAATTGATGCAACTGGTACAAGCCAGAAAACAATTGGAATGTTCATAGTTTTAAAGTGTTTTAAGTTAGTAGATTTGTCGCAAATGTAGTGAATAATTTTAAGTTTGCAAATATTTCTTACATATTTTCCCACTTTGAAAACCAGAAAGTTTAGAATGGCGAAATATGGGTTGTTCATTTATCGGGATGTGATATACTGAACCAGCGCAAAAGAACGGAGTGAGCATTTGTTGATTTTTTTGCTCATATTTGGCCCTCAAAATGGCCCTTCAGAATGTGCAATCTAGAAGAAAATACTAGGCATGGAGGATGCACACAGGACGTCAACGACGCTTTAAAATTGTGTTTTTGCTGCAATGTCAATGTGTTTTTCGTTGAATACCCATCACTTTGGTGGGCAAGTAGTAGCTTATTGCAACATAAAAGCATGCGAATTAGATGCTTAACTCAAGGCTTTTGCCGACAAAAGAGATGTTGTTAGGTAGGTAAAACCTACGGAAGATGTGTAACCTGTTGTATATGAAATATATACAAAAGATGCTCATGCTTGCCGTATTTACAACAATCGGCATGTCTGTTTGCAAATATGCGAAATATGAACGCGTACGTTGTCAAGAAAATTCAGTAACGTTGGCAGTCATGATTTGGGTAGGACCAACGAGCATATCTTTTGATAGAAAGGTGGCATTTAGATGGGGTTCTCAATGGATTAGTCCATCCAGTTGTACCAAGAATCGCTCATAGCGTTTTGATCGCTATTGCATGACAAGGGAGCGATTCATCATGTTCGGCCGACTGGTGGCTGATTTAAAAATTAAATGCCATACCGAATGAAAAACTGGGTTGGTGCATGGGAGTCCGACGTTTAAAGGTGTCAGTAAGATAAGTCCGTGTGCCATCCTGTGATTCTTGAACACGGTTCCTCAGTTCATAGGTGTATTCAGGTTCAGCGTAGTCATAATTAAGATTTGTCTTGAACGACATGCCATGCTTGTAAGCCCACGTCAAGGAGAGCCCCGTGCTGTATAGGGGCGTTTTGTTCGACTTAATCGTTAAAAACTTACCATCATGGATGCCTCGTCCATCGCCCAGGTCATCCAACCATCTTGTCAGCTCTCCCTTTTCATCTGTGCTCTTAAAATATTGTTTGTCATTTGCGGAAATTGGAGTAAGGGCATTGCGCAGACCTTCAACGTCAACATTGGTGATGGCATCGATGTCATAGTCAGTCGTGTGTCTTCTACCAATCAGCACCTTGCTGCCTAAGCGCAATCGGCTAGTAAGGGGATAAGAGAAATAGGCACCCGCACTGAAATCGAACATGCCTACATGATTGGATTCCAGTCCTACGAAGTTCACGAATCTCTCTTTTAAATCATTTTGCAGGCCATGTGCGTACATATTATATTTGAACCCATGCGACAAATCAACGGTAGCAGTAGCAGGCATAGTCGTTACGCGAAGTCTTCCGCCTATTCCGATGTAATCATTCAAGAAATAAGCACTCTCAACCGCTACGCCTATGCTGGCACCCAAGTTCAGTTTCAAGCCTAAAGGATGGCTCGAGCCTTGCGTGCTGCCAGGAGCATAGGGTTGCATGTTTTCATCATAGTGGTCGTATACTTCTGGTGCTTTGAAGCGTTGCATCCTGGCTGCCATGTCTATGTTGATGGCAAAAAATGAGGGTCGGTTTGAGATGTTGGGCGTAATATCTTCCAGATTGCTTCGCCTCAGGCCTTTATCCTTGAATATCAGGTCACCCAGGGCATAGCCAATGTCTGTGGCTAAAATGCCTATTCCCGCTCCAACCAACACGTCGCTTACCCAATGCCTGTTGTTCAAAATGCGGCAGATGCCTGTTGCCGTGGCTACTGAATACCCAGCTATGCTGTACCATGGGCTACGCGTAAGTCCATACTCTTTGTGCAAGATGGTTGCAGCAACAAACGCTGTAGCCGTGTGCCCCGAAGGGAAAGAGTTGCGTTTAGTGCCATCTGGACGAAGCTCTTTTGTGGTGTGTTTCATGGTGTTGACCATTCCTGCCATCGTAACAAACGACAAGGCGTTGCTTACCGCAAGACGTTGAAGTGAACTTCGCCCTTGAACGCCAGCCGTGTTCAGCACCCACGTTGTTAGCAGAGGGCTGTATTGTGCGTAGTTGTCCCAAGTGGTTTTGAACGTTGGTTGAAAATAATGTCGGAGAGACCGAAAGTCTTCTTTGCGAGATTTCACGATAAATCCCGAGGCGATGAATCCCAATCCCATGTATGTGAAATCTTGTTTCAATGCCTTCTTCGCATTGAAATTAGTAACAGGTGTGAGGATGGGGGATGGTGTTAACGCCGTAGTGTCAGTCACAGCGGAAAAAACAGCTTTCGATAGCAGCAAGAACAGCGTCACGCATACAATGAATTGACGTGAAACAGGATGATGAATGTTCATTTACGATGATATAATAGTTGCTCACAGACCATTGTAGAATAATGGAATCTGTTTGAGTGTGCAAAGTTACATCATATTTTTGTGAGTACACAACCTGTTGGAAAATGAAAATGATAAATTTTGCACATTTCATGACATTATCAAATAATTTTTCTACTTTTGTACAACATATATTACTCGATAATACGAAAATGCCATTGCAACACCATGTAGTGTTCGGCGTTTTCACCATCGTAACACGCACAAGACAGACATGCGATCATACCTATTTATCCTCAGTTGCATCATTGCTTTTTGCTCCTGTTCGCACAAAAAGACAGAAGAAAATATCAGCTCTATGGACACGATCCCAACCATGTTGATGCAGATACAAAAGTGTTCAAAACTATATACCACCGAATTGCATGTTCACAAAATCATTACGCATGACGACCAGCTGAAGCTCAACGGTTCTTTCATGAAGAAAGATTTTAGTGTCAACCTTCCATTGGGCAGGCGGAAGATTGCCATTCCGATGGATGCCACCCTGAAAGCTTACATTGATTTCAGTAATTTCAGCGAAGAGAACGTGCAAAAGAAAGGACAAAAAATTGAGATTATCTTGCCAGATCCTCGTGTGACACTCACGTCTACTCGCATCAATCATGAAGAAATTAAACAATATGTTGCCCTCACTCGCAGCAACTTCTCTGACGAAGAACTAGCCAGCTATGGTCAACAAGGGCGTGATGCCATCATCAATGACATCAATTCACTGGGCATTATCGACCTGGCTCGTGAAAGTGCTGCCCGCACTTTGATACCGATGATAGAGCAAATGGGGTATCGGGAGGAAGACATCACCATCTCTTTCCGAAAGCAATTCACATTGGATGACATTAAGACTCTTCTTGACAAAACAACGATTGAACATGGAAACAAATAACAATAAAAGGCACAACTTGCTCAACTGTCTGTCCAAAACATCAGGGAAGGTTGTCTTTTACATCATCATCATCTTGCTATTGGTGGGCATCGTGTTGGTGTATCTTAATAAAGACAATAGGTTCGAACTGTCAAAGGATGATAAAATCAAAATTACTCCCACGCAGATACAGAGCATTCGTGACATTGGACAATGGGAGTTTTTGACCATCAACAACGAAGAAATCATTGATACCGTTAGGCATGGCTTCTTCGGTGACGCCGAATTGGTTCGTATTTATTATGGTACTTTGCGGTTGGGTATTGACTTACAAGATGCAGGTGAAGATTTTATAGAACCTCAGGGAGATTCTATCGTCGTTATGTTACCACCCGTCAAACTGTTGGATCACAACTTTATTGATGAGGCTCGCACTAAGTCTTTCTTTGAAAAAGGCGAGTGGAAGGCTAAAGATCGTGACGATCTTTACCGAAGAGCCTATCAAGCTATGATTGACCGATGCTTGACAACACCAAACATCAAGAGTGCAGAACGCAACGCTACCCGCCAGTTCTACCAGTTAATGAAATCCATGGGATTTGAGAATGTCATCATTCGCAATAAGTCATACTCTACAAAGAATCATGAACAATAATCCAAACTCGATAGCTAAATACACACAATAAAGTCCATGATTCATTTCGGAGAGGTAAAGTTTGTTGCGTATATTTTTGTGATTTAATTTGGTAGAATCACCAAATTCGTTTAACTTTGTGCACATCATGAAACGTTTTATAACAAAAAAAATATCATTGCCTATAGATATACATTTACTTAGAATCAAATTTTTAAGAAAATGAGGAAACTGAATGAGCTGCCAGATGAAGAATTGGCAGTGGCCTATATCAATGGTAATAACCACGCTTTTGATTTATTATTGTTGCGTAATCAGTCGAAGATATTCTCTTATATCCTGTTTGTTGTAAGAGATAGGGATGTGGCTGACGATGTCTTTCAAGAAACCTTTGTGAAGGTCATTACCAAGTTACAGCAGGGAAAATATACTGTTACGGGTAAGTTCTGCGCATGGGTTATGCGCATTGCACATAATATCATCATGGACATGTACCGCGAACAGAAATCAGAAAAGATTGTTGAGGCTACAGAAGACAATGACTTGTCAAACTTTGGTAGTAAGGAATTGTTGGACGAGAACATTGAAAGTAAGTTTGTCAACGAACAAATTCTCTGCGATGTCAAGAAGATGATGAACCTTTTGCCTACCGCTCAGCGTGAAGTGGTGTACATGCGATTCTATCAACAGCTGTCATTCAAAGAGATAGCAGCCACCACGAATGTAAGTATCAATACGGCCTTGGGGCGCATGCGTTATGCCATCATCAATCTGAGGAAGATGGCTCAAGAGCATCAGATGGAATTACGAATGATGTAATCAGGCCGCTCATGCACTCCAATTGAGCAAGAAGAATGCTAATTTGTCTTCTTCTTGCTCCATGATTATGTTAAGTTCTCGAGGGTCTTTCTTCACTTTCTTGGCTTGCAGAAAGTGACTTCAACTGTTTAATAGTCTTCTCTGGGTTCTCTGATTTAAATACATAGCTACCACTCACCAGTACGTCTGCACCCGCTTGAATAAGTCGCGGAGCTGTTTCACCCTGTACACCTCCATCAACTTCAATAAGAGCTTTAGATTCACATTCATCCATAAGTTTGCGGAGGCGTTTCACCTTATTGATGGTGTTCTCGATGAATGTTTGTCCACCAAAGCCAGGGTTGACGCTCATAAGCAGTACCAAGTCAACGTCATAGATGATGTCTTCCAGCAGATGAACGGGCGTGGAAGGGTTCAAAACCACGCCGGCTTTCATGCCTGCCGCATGAATTTGCTGAATGGTACGGTGCAGATGGGTACACGCTTCGTATTGAACAGACATGATATAGGCGCCAGCCTTGGCCGTTTGTTCGATGTATCGCTCGGGTTGTACAATCATCAGGTGAACGTCGAGCGGCTTCTTACAGATTTTCGAAACAGCACTGATGACGGGGAAACCAAATGAAATGTTCGGCACAAACACGCCATCCATGACATCCATATGAAGCCAGTCGGCCTCACTGCGGTTAATCATTTCAACGTCTGACTTGAGATTTGTAAAGTCAGCGGATAGGAGTGAGGGAGAAATAAGAATGTTCTTCATTTGCGTTTTTGGGCATTAATTCAGACAATAGGATGTCTTCTTGTTGTCAATGTCTACTACCCTGTATGTACGAGCCAACTGTCTGAGTAAGTTCAGCGTGACCTCAGAGGGGTTCAGTTCTTCCGGTGTAAAGTATTTCATAGGCTATATTTTTGATAGTGTCTTTGTTATTATCATAACGTTACAGCTATATCTTTATTACATTATAATGTCAATATTTTCGTGTAGCGTTTAATCATGAGCCTCTTATATAATAAGGTGTAAGTTGTTTGTGCGGTTTAAATCTGATTCATTTCACTCTTTTTCCAGCCTATTGTTGTTTTCTGTAGGCCTTGAGGATGCGGGGTAAGAACGTTCAAATCCAATTTATATGCGCCACTTCAAGATGTTTGTCGAAATAAATTCGTACATTTGTCGTGTTCAACATCATTTTAACATTGAATGAACAAAATGAAAATAAAAGTGTGCGGTATGCGTGATACCGACAACATTCGCGCCGTATCAGCCTTGGACATCAACATGATGGGCTTCAACTTCATTCCCCATTCTCCTCGTTACGTGGAGATGATTAGCAGCATGGCCGGCATCATACCAGATTATAGTGAAGAACGCTTGGCCAAAGGAATGCAAAAGCAGGAACCACAGTCCGTTGCTGATCGCATTGAACGGGTGGGCGTGTTCGCAGACGACATGCCGCAGACCATCGTAACGCGCGTCTACAATTACAGTCTTGATTACGTTCAATTGAACGGAAGTGAAAGCAGGGTGATGATAGAGAACCTGCTTCGTACGCTCAAACCCGATATCCAACCGAATATCAAGATTATCAAGACCTTGTCCATATCATCCCAACAAGATTTGGAACAGTGTAAAAAGTTCGAGGGGGTGGTCGACCTTTTTCTTTTCGTTCCATCTGCCGATGAAGAGGAATGCCAAGGTAAGAAGTCCGACTGGTCGGTCTTGAAGAAGTATGAGGGGCATACGCCATTCTTGTTAGGAGGCAGCATTGGTCCCGAAGATGCGCAACGCATCAAGCAGCTCAATCATCCTTTGTTCGCCGGTGTTAACCTGAATCGTTGTTTTGAGACAGCGCCTGGCGTGAAAGATGTGGAGATGCTACGTTCATTTATCCAAGAAATACGGTCGTAGTTATGAATAGCAAGTCAGCTGATCAACCAGCAGAAAATGCATCATCAGCTTCCATCTTGCCTCAGCAGCATGAAGAAGATACACTACCATGGTTTGCCGTGAGGCTGTTCATGGCAAAGCCTCAGTTGGTGATGGATTATCTGACAGAGCAGCAGTTGCCGTATTTCATACCGATGGAGTATGTGGACGTTGAGGACAAAGACCATCACATCCGTCAACAATTGCGGCCTGTCGTTCGAAATTTGGTATTCATCAAGAAAAGTAAACCCGAAAAGACAATACGGCAATTGCTGATGGAGGCACCCTTCAAGTCATCTGTCATCCGCAAAAGCAAGGATGACAGTAGGTATTATGAGATTCCAGCCAAGCAGATGTTTGAGTTCCAAGCCATGTGTAATCCCGAGATTGCCATGCGTAAATTCTTGAGCGAAGAACAAGCAAAATTAAAGCCCGGCACTCCCGTTTATGTCAAGTATGGTCCGCTGAAAGGCTTGAGTGGCAGGTTGGTCCGCAGCAACAAAAAGTATTTCCTCTTGAAGGAGATACCCTGTATGGGCGTGATGTTGAAGGTGGCCCGCTGGTGTTGCAAGCCCTGCAGTCGTGATGAGGCCACAAATTAATCCAGTGTTAACCAAGTATCTGCTTGGCGTGTTCCTTTACCTTGATTTCTTTCGGCGTGATGATGCGCTCTATCTTTCCTTCCTCATCAATGATAAAGGTGGTGCGGAAGGTTCCCATGTACTTTCTACCATACATGCTTTTCTCGCCCCAAACACCAAAAGCATTGTTAAGTGTCTTTTCCGTGTCAGCAATCAGCGGGAAGGGTAGCTGGTGCTTCTCAATGAACTTCTTGTGCGATTTCTCGTCCTGCACGCTAACGCCCACTACGGCATAGCCTTGGGCTAAAAAGCGTTCATAGTTGTCGCGCAAGTTACAAGCTTCGGTGGTACATCCTGGCGTGTTGTCCTTTGGGTAGAAATACAACACCAATTTCTGGCCTTTGAAATCATCCAACTTCAGTACATTACCGTCTTGGTCGCGTCCCAATATCTCGGGTGCCTTGTCTCCTATCTTCATATTTATATTGTTTTTAAGCATTCGGGTTTATGCCCGAGCGTGCGATGAATATTGATGTTACGAAGATAAGCAAAATATATGATATATTGTTTGTACGCTGTCCTTTTCTTTGATTTTTCTGTATTTGTCCAATAAAATCACTAAAAAATAGCCACTCAATAATCTCATTCTAGAAAAAAACAATAGGCCAATAGGATGCAAGAATGGTTGTTTTTAATAGAAAAAGACCGAATAATGGCACTAATGCATAAAGATTATGCTGATTGAAGCAGCTTTTTACGAGTCATGTTCTATGCTATTGAAGGCCAAGAGCATTGACTTTAGCCCTTTAAAGCAATGCTATTTGGAATCAAAAGCGTGGAGATTGGTTCGTAAATCATGTGATGTTTTCGCAATAAATTGTATTTCAATGAGATAAAGAAGGGCGCCATATTTCGCTTATTTGCGCCGCTAGTTCCGTTTGTTTGTTTACAAGCGAAATATGAACGGGGTGTTGTCAAGAAAATTCAGCATTGAAGAAGGTTGCGAACATCATTCAACATCCATGGTGACATTTGTGGATGGACGCCATAACTTTCCTTGCCATGTGTTCCGTTCAACCATTCTTTGGGTCAACAAATTCATCCATTCATACGGCTTCAGTCCCCATTTGGGTGCGATGACCCTGTCAGGCGGTGACATGCTGACAAAGCGTTCAAGTACCAAATCATTTCGAAGACGCTCTATGTAGCGGATGATGACGTCAAGATATTGATCAACTGTGTAGGTGTGGAATGGGGCTTCAGCGTACTGTTTTGCCAGTTGGGTGTGCCGTATCACCTGCATTTGGTGAATTTTCAACACATCGATGGGCAGCGACGAGATGATGGGAGCCTGAGCAATACTGTCTTCGGCCGACTCGCCCGGCAGTCCGATGATGACGTGTGCGCCAGTCAGGATGCCCCTATCGTGCGTCTTTTCTATGGTTGCTTTGCTGCATTCAAAGGTGTGTCCTCGGTTAATGCGCTGCAGTGTGTCATTGTTGGTCGTCTCTACACCATATTCTATTAAGAGAAAAGTCTGCTTGTTCAGTTGTTCCAAATAGTCCAGCAGCTGGCCGATCATGCAGTCGGGACGGGTTCCTATGACGATGCCCACCACGTCTTCCACCTGTAAAGCCTCTTCATATATTTGCTTGAGCGATTCGATAGAAGCGTAAGTATTGGTGTATGCTTGGAAGTAAGCGAGGTATTTCATGCCGTGATACTTGCGCGAAAAAAACGCCTTTCCATCTTCTAACTGTTCTTGAACGTTCTTCCTGGGGTTGCAATAAGAGGGATTGAACGCTCGGTTGTCACAGTAAATGCAGCCGCCTGTTGACAGTTTGCCGTCCCGATTAGGGCAGGTAAAGCCCGCGTCAACGGAAATCTTCTGCACTGGACCGTCAAAATACGTGCGAATCCACGAGCCAAAGTCACGATATAATTGTTTCATTCACTTGCAAAAATACGCAAAATTGCCTATCTTTGCAATCATTAGCATTAAGAAATCAAGCAGAATGAAAAAGATCATTTTAGGGATTATAGCACTGTTCATGGCAACCTCAAACATCCATTCAACAGAACGAATCACCCTGAAGGCCATCCAAGATGGTGCTTTTGCGGCAGAGCGTTTGAGCGGAATTAAACCCATAGCGGGTACCGACCAGTATGCAAGAATCAGCAAAGACGGCAATCGTGTTGTCAGGTACTCGTTCAAGACGGGGAAGCAGACGGCCGTGCTTTTTGACGTGAACCATACGATGGGTTCGAAAATTGATTCGTTCGACGGGTATATCCTGTCGCCGGACGGTGCGAAAATGCTCATCCAGACTAAGACCGAACGTATTTATCGCCGTTCGTTCAAGGCACAATATTATATCTATACCATTGCCAGTACGAAGTTGGAACCCCTTTCGGAGGGTGGACCGCAGCAGGTTCCGGTGTGGTCGGCAGACAGTAGGCAGATTGCTTTCGTTCGTGACAATAACATCCATCTCATTAAACTCTTGTACGACAATGCAGAAAGTCAGGTCACGAAAGATGGCAAGTTCAACGAGATTATTAATGGAGTGCCTGATTGGGTGAATGAAGAAGAGTTTGGACACAATCTTTCGTTCTGCTTCAACGCCGATGGAACCAAGATTTGTTGGATCAAATACGACGAGTCTAAAGTGAAGAGTTATGCCTTACAACTTTTCAAGGGCATGCAACCCGAGCAGCATCAATATGCTGATTACCCGGGACTATATACCTATAAATATCCCAAGGCCGGTCAGGACAATTCCAAGGTGTCGGTGTGGAGTTATGATGTAAAGAGCCATCAAACCCGCCAGTTGCAAGTTCCGTTGGATGCCGATGGCTATGTTCCCCGCATCAAGCCAACGACTGATCCCAACAAGATTATCGTTTACACCTTGAATCGCCATCAGGACGAAATGCATTTGTATGCCGTTAACCCATCGAGTACCGTGGCCACGCTGTTAATCAAGGAGCGTGTTCCGAAGTATGTCAAAGAAGAAGCCATGGAAGGTGTCATCATTGGTGAGAACAGCATTTTGCTGCCCAGCGATCGGGACGGGTATATGAAGGGGTATCTGTATAACATGAACGGTCAGATGATTAGAACTATCGGGAATGGTCCCTATGACATTACCGCCTGGTATGGTTACGACGAAAAGACCGGTGATGTTTACTATCAAGCTGCTGCACTGAATGCTCACGACCGCCAGATTTATGTTTCGCACAAGAATGGTAAGACCGATCGACTGACGCAGCAACAAGGTTGGAACATTGCGCAGTTCTCTGGCGACTATCAGTATTTCATCAATACATGGAGCGATTACGATCATCCGTATGTATATACCGTTCGGGACAATAAAGGAAAAGTGATGTCCACGCTGATTGACAATGCGTCATTGCGGGAAAAAATAGCAAACTACGGTTGGACACCTAAGGAAACATTTTCTTTCACCACATCTGAAGGCGTAAAGTTGGACGGATGGATGGTGAAACCCGCTCAATTCAATGCTTCTAAACAATATCCGGTTATCCTCTTTCAGTATAGTGGACCGGGTAGCCAGCAAGTGACCAACTCATGGAATGCGGGTTCCATGGGGCAGGGAGGTGCTTTTGATTACTACCTGGCACAACAGGGATTCATTGTCGTTTGTGTTGATGGCAGAGGCACTGGTGGCAGAGGTTCTGAGTTCGAGAAAGTGGTTTATCAGCGGTTAGGCGAATTAGAATCTAAAGATCAGGTGGAAACAGCTCTGTGGCTTGGCAAGCAGTCGTATGTGGACAAGAACCGCATTGGCATTTGGGGATGGAGCTATGGCGGCTTCAACACGCTGATGAGCATGAGCGAGGGGCGTGGCGTGTTCAAAGCTGGTGTTGCCGTAGCGCCTCCTACCAATTGGAAGTTTTATGACACGGTTTATACAGAGCGATACATGCGAACACCCAAAGAAAATCCCGATGGATATGCCGTTAATCCGATAGAGCGGGCGACGAAGCTGCATGGTGCTTTGTTGATTTGTCATGGTTTGGCCGATGATAACGTGCATCCACAAAACACATTTGAGTATGCAGAGGCCTTGGTTCAGGCTGACAAAGACTTTAAAGAGATTTATTATACCAACCGCAATCATAGTATTTATGGCGGTAATACCCGCAATCACTTGATGCGGCAGATTGCTAACTTCTTTATTGACGAACTGAAATAACCCTATCGGGTGGCCTGTTGATTGAACGTTTGTAATCAGTAACGCCATGACGTAGACATTTGTCTTATCGCCATGGCGTTACTGGTTAATTGATGAGAGGGAATGAACTATTCGCAAATTCCGGCTTCGAGCCATTGGTTGGCCAACGCTTGTGCGTCTTTGCGAGCCGTCTGTTCGTCTACATCATATTCTTGCGTAAGCAATTTTACCAAGTCGTCAACGGTAAAATCCTTGCCCTGAATGGCATTCCACAAGTAAGCTGAGGTTTCATTCATGGATATGATGTTACTGAAGTCGATGTTTTCTCTACCTTCAGCAACGATAACTTGCTCACCACACACGTTGCGTAGATTGAATCCTGTTTTTGCTTTCATATTATCTATTATTGTTTTCTGATTAAATTGGTCCAAACAGCGGAATCCATATTCTTCTGTACGCAGCCAACAGGTAGCGTCTGATGGGATAAAGAGCCGTCCAAATGTGCGAATAGGTGCGCCATTTGATGCCGTTGGTCTTATCGAGTTTGGTGCGGCCTTTGCGGTAAAAGCCAATCGCATACCCATGTACGTCATTGACATGACACACCTCTGTGCCTAAGTTTCCATCTCCTCTTAGTGTGACCGTTTTTCCTTGAATCTTGATAATTCGGTGTAAGACATAATGCTTCGGGGCTGTTTCTGCTAAAACTGCATCACCCACTTGTATGTCTTTAGCCTTGGACAGGAGTGCTTTGTCACGATTGTCCTCAAGAAAAGGGCGCATGCTGAAGCCTCTCAATTGCAAAGTTACCGTATGTCCTTCGTTCAACAGTTTGATAACTTCAGGGAGAAACTTACGGTTTTCAATCTGCAATTCTTTAGCAGCAGGTTGATGACTATGCGTGTTTTTGGGATTTGAAGACATGGCCACTCTCTTTTGTTATCCTCCTTTTTATTGTTTTGCAATAGCCTTATGGCAAACTTCGGCAGCCTCTTTGTTAGGGAGGCAGTGCAGAATGTAGATACCAGTTGTTTCAATAATGTGGGTGACGGTGTCACAGATGCGGTTGAATATGTCTTTGTCCCATTTCATCATGGAGCATGAAACGAGCATGGAGGCAAAGGCTTCGGCTGGCTTTAATTGCTCGATGCTGTTTGCACTGGCACGGTCTATTTGTGTGATGGCACCCAGTTTGGCTTTCACGTTTCTATAACAAGGCGTCTTCCCGCTCCATGGACTGCCATAAATATAGGGCTTGCCATCAATCATTCTGATGACGGGGTTGTCGTCGTTCATCAAGTCGCAGCCTTCAAGATATCGCAACCACATGCTCACTTGTGTACTCTTTCCGGTTCCACTCTTGGCAATAAAGGCATATCCAAATCCTGCCTGTCGAACCAGTGAAGCGTGGATAAGGAGGGTTTCTTTGCGGCTTCCTGCAAAAGCAAAGATCAACATAAGTGCGTTACTCAGTCCAAAACAGCGCATGTTATAGTTCCCATTGAGTGCGCACTTGCAGTGTTTGAAGTCTTTGTCGGTTTGTAGCATGCAGCAATCTGCACCCTTTACATTCTTAATAATATACTGATAGCCGCCGTTGTCGAGTAAATCTACGGTGGTATCGCCATTCCCTGTTTCGAACTTCCTAATGAGTTCGCGCTTGTCTTTGGCGATGGGTTTCAGGTTGTCATCTACCGTCAGCTCAAAAAAAAGCTCATCATCTTCTTTGAATTTTTCACTTCTGAAAGGTTCAAAAGAAGGGATGAGAAGCATACTGTTCTTCTGTGAAGGAAGAAAACTGATGCAGAGATGATGGTCAGCTATGGTGAAATAATTTGTTTGCAAGTCCATGAAAGCTGGATTTCTTCGGGTAAAAATCTATTGTTTTGTATCTTTAGCTGCCGCAGGATGGCTCGTTTCAATGATTCCTTTCTCTGCCAATTTTTGTTTTCTTTTGGCTTGTTTCTTAGCTATCTTAGCCGCTTTTTTAGCCTCTTTGGCTTTTCTTTTAGCCGCTTTTTCTTGTTCCAAGTCACTAGCCTGAGGCATTATGCCCTGATACCTGAAGTTTGTTGCTGTAATATATTTGATGGTATACTTTCCACTCTTCTCATATTTCTTCCGCATGGAAAGATATTTTTTTTCAATCTTCTTCTGATCTTTTGCAAAAGATGTGATGCAAGTAGGGTTTACAGCACCGATAGAACGTAGGTAATTTTGCAATTGATAGGAATAATTCTCTCTGCTGAACAAGAAGTTTGATTTGCCGATATAGGCGGAATCAACATATTGTATCTCCGTGATGTAGATGGTAGAATCGTTAAACGATGCAGCAAAACCGAACATGTGCGTGCCTGTTACTTCTTTTGCGGCATTGACATGCATTGAAATCACAATGGTGAAAATAATCAATAAGAGTTTTCTAACTTTCATTTTTTTAACTGTAAAGATGCTGTTCCAAAGGTGAAATAGCGTCTAAAAAAATAATCTTTTTACCTGTTTACATTCATCTGCCTAAGTAGGACTTAAGCTGTTTGCTCTTCGTATTTTGTCTGAGCCGGCGCAAAGCCTTCTCCTTGATTTGTCTGACGCGCTCTCGTGTGAGCCCAAATTTATCCCCAATTTCTTCCAATGTCATCTCTCTTTGGTTGATGCCATAGAAGCATTCGATGATGTTCCGTTCACGTTCATTCAGGACATTCAATGCACTAGCTACCTCTTCTCGCAATGATTCCATCACCAACTCGTTGTCAGCCATGGGTGATTCCGTGTTAGGAAGCACGTCTAAGAGACTACTATCTGCTCCTTCCATGATGGGTGCGTCAACAGAGATGTGCTTGCCATTGACTTTCATGGCTTCTACAATCTTGTCTTCTGGCAGGTCTATCTGGTCAGCTATCTCATCAACATTTGGTCTTCTTTCGTGTTCTTGCTCGAATTTATTCAGAATCCGATTGATTTTGTTGACAGAGCCTACTTGATTCAAAGGTAGTCTTACGATTCTACTTTGTTCGGCTATGGCTTGCAAGATGCTTTGTCTAATCCACCAAACGGCATACGAAATAAATTTGAACCCACGTGTTTCGTCAAATTTTTCTGCGGCCTTAATCAGCCCCAAGTTGCCTTCATTAATCAAATCAGGCAAACTTAAACCTTGATTCTGGTACTGCTTTGCCACTGAAACCACAAATCTCAAATTGGCTTTGGTCAACTTCTCTAATGCTTTTCGGTCACCTTTTTTGATGCGTTGAGCCAATTCAATTTCTTCTTCAATGGAGATTAGGTCTTCATGTCCAATCTCTTGGAGATACTTATCGAGAGCAGCACTTTCCCGATTCGTAATTGATTTTGTGATTTTCAGTTGTCTCATTGTTGGTTTGCCCAATTTGATGGATAGTTGCAAATGTAGTTGTTTTCAATGGAATGAACAAATTTTGTCCTATAAAAATTCTTCTTAGCTATTCCGTGAAGTGAACCAAACTCCACTTGAGGTCTTTTTATTTAATTAGCATACGTAGTTGCATTTTGATGTTGAATCTATTATCAGCCATTTTCTTTGTATTCTTTTTGGCATCCATCAGAAAAAGTTTACCTTTGTATTGATAAATATTGACTTGTATGACTTATAGTATCGAAAAGGTTACCACACTGATAGGTGCGCGGCGTTATGGGACGAAAAATGCTCAGATAGGCTTCATCTTGACAGACAGTCGATCGCTCTGTTTTCCCGAAGAAACTTTGTTTTTTGCTTTGGTGACCGAACGTAACAATGGTCATCATTATATTCCAGAACTCTATCAGCGCGGTGTTCGTAACTTTGTGGTTTCGGCTGTGCCAGTTGGTTACGACAAACTTTATCCTGAAGCTAACTTTCTCAAGGTGGTTGACACGCGAAAAGCCCTGCAAAGGCTTGCAGAACGGCGTCGTGATGAGTTTGACATTCCCGTCGTTGGCATCACGGGTTCCAATGGAAAAACAATGGTGAAAGAGTGGTTGTATCAGCTTCTTTCACCCCAATTTTATGTCACCCGATCGCCTCGCAGCTACAATTCACAGATTGGTGTGCCTCTGTCGGTTTGGTTGATGAACGAGCAAACGCAGGTTGGCGTGTTCGAAGCAGGAATCAGTAAGCCAGGGGAGATGAGTGCTTTGCGTGACATCATACAACCCACCATTGCCGTGTTGACCAACCTTGGCGACGCGCATCAGGAGAATTTCGGACTCATCGAGGATAAATGTCGTGAAAAACTTATCCTCTTCCACGATGCCGAAACCCTGGTTTATCCTGCTGACGATGAAATTATTAGCAAGGTCATCACAGAATACGACTATCCTGGTGAACGACTTTATTGGTCGATGAAGGACAAAGAGGCACCGTTCTTTGTGAAATTTGTCGAGAAGAAAGAAACCATGACGACCGTCACCTATATATATAAAGGTAAGGAAGATTGGTATTCGCTGCCCTTCATCGATGAGGCTTCTGTGATCAATTCCATTGTCTGCGCTATCGTGTCATTACACTTGGGGGTAACACCAGACGTGCTGGATCAACGCATGCAGCAAATAGAACCCGTAGCCATGCGACTAGAGGTGAAAGAGGGACAGCATGGATGTACGCTCATCAACGACTCCTACAACTCGGACATCAATTCTCTGGACATTGCACTCGACTTCATGAACCGTCGCCCTGACCATCAAGGGCGTAGCCGAACGTTGGTCTTGAGCGACATTGATCAGAGTGGACGAGAGGCATCCGAACTATACAGAGAGGTTTCCAACTTAGCCGTAAAGCGTGGTGTGACCAAGTTGATTGGCATTGGCCCACAGCTTACTGAGCAGCAAGGTGCCATCAAAGTGACGCAGAAGTATTTCTTTCCAACGGTAGAAGCTTTTATTAAGAGTGGTGTGTTCCAGGCGTTGCGCGATGAGGTAATCCTGCTGAAGGGAGCCCGCAGGTTCGGATTTGACAGGCTTAGCGAGTTGCTTGTGCAGAAAGTGCATGAGACAATCCTTGAGGTGAACCTCAATGCGGTGGTTGATAACTTGAATCATTATCGCTCGTTCTTAAAGCAGTCCACGAAGTTGGTCTGCATGATCAAGGCAGATGCTTACGGCGCGGGGGCAGTAGAGATTGCCAAGACGCTGCAAGACCATCGTGTGGATTATCTGGCTGTGGCGGTTGCCGACGAGGGTGTAACGCTCAGAAAGAATGGCATCACTGCCAATATCATGGTGATGAACCCCGAAATGAGCTCGTTTAAAACGCTTTTCGACTACGACTTGGAACCCGAAGTGTACTCGTTCCGCTTACTGGAAGCACTCATCAAGGCTGCCGAGAAAGAGGGTATCACCGACTATCCTGTACATATCAAGCTTGATACGGGCATGCATCGGCTTGGATTTGATCCCAATAATGACATGCAGCGGTTGATAGAACGTTTGAAACATCAAGACGCCATCATTCCGCGTTCGGTATTTTCGCATTTCGTAGGGTCGGATAGCGATGACTTTGACGACTTCTCTGCACGACAGTTTGCATTGTTTGATAAGGCAAGTAAACGGTTGCAAGCCGCTTTTCAACACAAGATTTTGCGTCACATGGACAACTCTGCTGGTATTGAACATTTCCCCGAGCGGCAGTTGGACATGTGCAGGCTGGGCTTAGGACTGTATGGCATCGACCCTCGAAACAACCAAGTAATCAATCACGTCAGTACCTTAAAAACCACAATCCTGCAAATGCGCATGGTCAAAGCTGGCGATACGGTAGGGTATAGCCGGAGGGGAAAGATTGAACACGATAGCATGATTGCTGCCATTCCCATCGGTTATGCCGATGGATTGAATCGGCGTTTGGGCAATCGACATGGCTATTGTTTGGTCAATGGGCAACGTGCTCACTATGTTGGTAACATTTGTATGGACGTGGCTATGATTGACGTGACGGGAATAGATTGCAAGGAGGGCGACCAAGTGGAGATTTTTGGCGATCATTTGCCTGTGACCGTACTCTCAGACACGCTCGAAACCATCCCTTACGAGGTGCTTACGGGGGTGAGCAACAGGGTAAAGCGGGTGTATTATCAAGATTGATGAATAAGTTTTGAGTAAGTTGAAATCAAGGAAGTATAATCCGCAAAACGAAACGTTCCGAAAAAATAAAACGAAGCGATGTGTTTCGTAAAACGAAATGTTCTTTTTTCGACTTCCCCACACATAACTTAAAACGCCCCAGAGTCTTCTGAGGCGTTTTTAAGTTTCTTAATCATAAAAATCTCACACATTCAAGTCAAACTTCACACTCTCATCACCTTCAAGCAGCAGCCTTGTTCGCTCCAAATTATTCTCGTATATGTGTACGTTTCCGAGATTCAGAGTTATGTTTTTCAGTGGCAGGTCTATCTGCCGCGCCATAAGATAAAGGTGGTATATATCGGCCGGTAGTCCAAGGTTTGCATCACTGCTGCGCTGGTAGGCCGACAGAACAAGTTCTCCGTCATCAATTTGGAATTGTACCAGGCTGAGGCACGGAGCCTGATTGCTTTCTGCTCCTGTTTCACCGAGGAACAGCACATAATTCTTCGAGTTGCGCTTCTCGCGGTTTATCCTCGCTAACAAAGGCGGCAGTTTCTCAAAGTAAGTCGGATAACTATTGACGAGCACGGAACCGCAATAGTCCCACCAGTTGATACCTGCCTCGCGGTATCTCTCCACCTGCCGCTCACCCTTCATGAAGAGTTGTAGCTCATTCCTCAACTTCTTGCGAGCTATACCATGGCTCTCGAATATATCGAGCAAGTCAGCAGGCGACAATGAAAGTTGCTCATTGAGCAAGTAACGGATATTGCCTTTCTTGTTGGTCTGAGTTTTTCCTTGTTCCAGGATCTTGTTCAGTATCTGATAGTATTTGTTCATCGTTCAAACGGTATTAGAATGTTATTCAAGCAACATCCGTATAGAGCATGATGTCCGTGTAGGACGAACTGTAATTCATGTGAACGTTGAACTCCTTGCGGTGGCAGTTCCTGAAAGGGTTGCCAAGGTTAGGGTGATTTCCCATCCAGTCGCACAGCTCTATGACGGAGGATTTGTTCGAGGTGAAGTAGATGAATCTATGCCCGGCGAGAACTGTCAGCACATCGAGGTAATCGGACAGTTTCCAGTACATCCTGTACGTCTTGCTGTCCGTGCTCAGATACGGAGGGTCGACGAGGAACACCACGCCTGACACATCTTTGTATCTCTCAAACACCTCCTTGTAATCGCTGGAGGTTATGGTCAGCCCGTCGAGGTAGTCATCGCATGATGGATAGTCCACTCTCTTTATCTTATTGTATAGGGTTTCCTTTTCCAAGTCCGCATACTCCGTAGCATATTTCATCGAAAAAAGGAGGGAAGGTGACAGTGTGATATAGTCAACATATCCGTGGTCATGCTCATGCTTGCGGATACACGAGAGTACCTGTTCGCGCTGTGCTCCCATGATAGCCTTGTGGCGCGGGACATTGATCATTGCCCTCAATTCTGCCAACAGCGCATTCGTCTGGGGCAAGGCTTCCAGCCGTTTACGATAGCCGTCAAAGTCATTATACACAACGGTGGAGTTCGGCTTCTGACACTTGGCGATATGCGGCAACAGACCACTGCCGCCAAATAAATCCACGAAGGTTGTACCGTCAGGGTACTGTTGGAGTACCTTAATGTACTCCCGGGCAAACATCCGCTTCTGTCCCTGGAATGGAAGCGGTGCTGAAAGATGTTGTTTTCTCATTATCGCACTTATTTTGTGCGACAAAGGTTGTCATATTCGGTGAAGCAGAAGAACAATCTCACCAAATCATACTGCAAGCGGTTTGCAGTCACTTTTGAATCGCTTGATGAGTGTGTACACTTTACGCTCGCTCACCGCATACCTTTCCGAAAGCAGGGCAACAATATATGATACTTTCTCCCCACGCTTCAGCAAGTTGGTGTAATCTGTATATAAGTCCACAAACTCTTCGTCTTCCAGGCGTATTCCTGCTATTTTGAGCCTTTTTATCAGCTCCCTGTTAAATTTCAAGACCTCAATTATCTTCATCATTATAATATTTTGTATCTTTGCAATATCTCACTTACATAAACGCAAAAAGAAGTACCGCAACGAGGGTATTGGCCCCCAGTCGTGCGGTACTTCGTATTGCGTTAATATGTAGGTGAGATGACTATTAACAGGCTGGGGGCTTTTTATTTTTCTCCCCCGAATGTTTCTTTACAACTTTATACCATTCATAGTTTTATCAATAATGTAATGGTGATAAAAGGCATCGCTTGTATTATTCTTTGCCCAGTTTTGTGTCGAAAACATGGCTTATTATTACTCCAATGGGCTTCTATCCGCAATTTTTATTTCAGTTTAGTTTGAATTTCAAAAATTATTTCATATAATTGCAGTGAGGATTCCGTAGCTAATGACTACCGATTCCTCGACTGCGGGGGCTGGCCATTGGTCAGCCGTCCGTTTTTTTTATTTGCTTATGATGTCTTCGATTTCCTTGTCAATGGCCTGTTCTATTTTCTTGTCAAGTTCGCGGCTTTCTCCAATGAACTGCCGCTGCGGTATGTGTATGGTTGAGCCTACGGGCTTTTGTGCCATGCGGTACCAGAAGTCGGCCTCAGAATTCTTGTGTTTCCTTGCCCATGAGTCTCCGTTTTCCTCCCGGAACTTTGCCCAGAAGAATCGTTTCATTCTTTTTGTTACTACGATGTCTCCACCTGAATTGTGTATGTCGGCGTATGGTACGGATGTACCTACGGTTACGGCTGCGTCGGTGGGCGCATAGGCTATGGATCCGTAGAGGCTCTGCCGTGATGACATGAGCGGCTTATACTGTTTGCCGGCCCCGTGCGCGTACTGCTGTCTGTGCGTGCGCTGCCATGGATGCAGTCCCCCGTCAACGAACCCACCCTGCCGGAAGTTGTCCTGGAAGTGGTCTTTTGCTATGCGTCCGACCTTGACGGGCAGTGTTCGTTGTCTGGCATGCTCTATCTCGCGGCTATGCTGCTGTAGGAGCTGCAGGAATTGTTGTGGTGTCATGTTTTGGCTCATTTCTTATATATTTGTGGTACCTTTGCGAAAGATTTTCTTCATTTTCTTTTGTTGTTTTGAAATTATTGCTTATATTTGCGGTGAGAATAGTCTTGACGTCTATGCTGGATTGTATTTCCAGCCGTGACATTGAGGCTATTTTTTGTTTAGTCCTATGAGTATATTCGGGCTATCAGAAACGCTGTAGAGCATGATGCTACCATCTTGATACTCCTTGACGATGATCCAACTCTTGTCGGCTTTGATTTCAATTTCGAAAATGTGTACGAACTTGGTTCCCGCCTTTTGTGACACATCGGTCTTTTTCCCAAGATACTTTGCGTTTTGAAGTACTTTCCCTATAGAGAGTATCATCAAGTTTTTTTCCTGATAGTGTATGTGCGGCTGGTTTGTCCATTCGTCAATACTTCTTCTTGAAATTTTGATTTTCCCTTTTAATTTCGGGTGTGAAATTGTTGTTCCCTGCAGGGTTTTCCTTGCCTCTTTCTTGATTTCCTGAAATTCCTCTTTTCTTACTGCTTTCTCGACGGCCTCTCTGGCCCCCGGGTACGCATTTGCGATGTAGGGGTGCGATGGTGCGAAGAGCTGCGCCGTGCGGCCTGGGTTGCTGTCGAGCCCCGGCTGGGGGTCGTGGGCGTTTGCCGGGTCGGCGGGCACCGTGGTTGTGGGTTTGTCGGTGGCGCGCAAGTCGCACTTGCAGTTCCATCGGTCTCCCGGTCTGTGCTGTTCCCAGAAGGGGTGGTCAACGGGCAGTATTGTCCCCCAGAAAGGCATGTGGTCTGCTCCCGGGTTTGGCGATGTGGATGGCATCCACTCGAGGTTTGGAAGTACATCTTTCTCTCGCTGGAACTGCTGCCAGTTGGCTGCTTGCCTTGCGCGCAGCACGGCGGTGTCGTACTCCGTTCTCATCCATGCCTTGCACTGGTGTGAGGTAATGTCCTGCACGTCGTTTTTCCACCGTTCAAACGGCTTTAGATTGCCGTTAGAATCGGTGAGCTGCCGTGCGACATCGTTCTGCAGCCGGTGCGTCTTGAACGCTGCGAATACGGCTGTGTTGTGTCGTAGTGCGTTGAGAAAGTCGTCTTCTGGCTTTTGAGCCTGTCTGATTCCCTTGTCGGCAGCGGCGTTGAGTGTGGACACGAATGCGTGGAAGAATCCCGGCTCGATGTCGGTCTTTGGATTGAAGTTTCGCCTGTAGATGTTGTGAAGTGCACGTTCGATGACTTCGTCGGACATTGCAAAGCCCTTTTCGGGCGATGCGAGGCAGCACTTTCCTTCGTCACCATAGTAGAGATCGTTGACTACCAGTCTAAATGAGCCCCGTCCTGCGGGGCCTGGGCGAAAAAATGATGTATGTTCTTTTGCTGTTGTTTCTTACCATCACTCTTCCCTTTTTGGTCGTCGTTGTTTTGCGGCTGCACTTGGGAATCGGAACGAGTTTCATTTTTCTCGTTTGTATGGGATTTGTCGTCTGGGTCTTGCATCTCCATCATGGACATGTTGTTCCTACGCTCTCCCACGGGCATGGAATATTTCTCCGCGAAGTAAGCCGGGTCCACCTCGTAGCGGTCAGCCACCATCGTCTCGTATGCCACCTGCTGCTCCGGCGTGAAATCAACGGAGTAGTCCCAGTCGAATCGAAAGCCCTTGAGCGGGAAGCCGTGGGCGACCATTCGTGGCAAGAGCTGATTGTTGATGACATCCCTGAGCATGTCGGCATCCTCTTCCACAAGGTTCTGGAACACCTGCAGGTGCGTCTGGCTCTGCGAGAGGCTGCTTCCGTCCTCGATGGTCATCGTTTGCCCGATGATGAGCTTTGAGAGTTCTGAGTTTGCACGGTCTATGCGCTGGTTATAGACATTGTAGGCATCTCCCCGCGTGGATTCAATGAACTCCAGTTCCGTGTCGAGTGGCATGACGGCGGTCTGCGAGGCACCCGCCTCGATGAGCATGCGGTTCAATCGGTCTATCTCCTTGCTATCACGCGAGGCAGTCTTGGCTATGCGCATCGGCATGCCGAAGATCTCGCCGAAGGTGTCCCAGAAAGCAAGCATGTTCTTCTTTGGAATAGTGTGCTGCGCGGCCTTGAGGAACAGTCCGAGGTTGTCGGGCTGTCCTGCCTCTATGAGCCAATATGAGAACGGCGGTCTGCGGTAATCTATTCCCGTGTTCCAGCTTTGCCCAAGGTCGCTGACGACACGTCCATATTCAGGAATGACATGTTTGCGCGGTATGAGCCGAACGCCAGTGTAGCATGCGCATCCGTCGCCGTCCTGCACGATGTCTCCCAGTTCAATGAGCGAGTGTCCCCAGTATACGGAATCAAGCGCGAGACGGCACAGCTGCTTGAACCACGACTGGTCGAAGTAATGCAGTGCCTCTTTGTTTTCATTTTCTTTGGCGTCGATAATCTTGAATGTTCTTGCCATGACAAAGCCCTGCCGCTGCCGCACGCATCCGGAAAGATGTGCATCCACCTCGGCATCGCGATAGATGTCGTAGAGCCGTTGCCTGTTGGGATTCTGTATGTCAATCGCAAGTTGCCATGCCCTACGCCAGTCAGCGATGTCCTTGCGGGTGAGTGCATCGGTGGTCTGCTGTAGCGTCATCACGACATGTTTCATTCGTTTACGATCATCTTCCTTGGCAAGGTTAAAACTGCCATAGGGCGTATGGAGAACGTTCATGTCAGAACGTCCTGTTAAACCGCTGAAAAATCTTTTTATATCCATGAGTTCACGAGTTGATTCATAATTAAGAATTCATAATTCATACTTTTAGTTGAGAGTTAAGAGTTGATGAGTTCACGAGTTGAAAGTTCAAAGTAATCAGCTAATTTCTCCCCTCCTTCGGAGGGGTTAGGGGGAGGCTCCTTACCAGTTGTTTCTCAACGGCTTTTGTGAATGGAATAAAACCCCTATGCCTGCCGGCTCACCCTTGTCATCCATGGCCACAGGGATATCCGGCACTATTTTTCCACTCTGCACCCCCTCAAGCCACTTGATGGCGCGTTCGTAGCGCTCTTTTCTAATCTCGCTTCCCATCTTCTGTGGCAAGGATGCCGTCATGTGGTACAATGCGATGTCACACATATACATGACGATGAGTTTATTGCGACTGAAGCCATCTGCGGCAAACACCGCTTTGCAGTCATAGACAGGTCTGAGATAACTCGATATCTCCTCCTGTGCCTCGCTCTCTGCGTTGGCCCGATTTTCGGCAGAGGTCTGTGATACCGTTTTCAGGGCTGCCTCGCCGATAACGACTCTGTAATCTTCATCTGTGATAAACATAAGTTTATATTTTTAGTTTACAAGTTTACGAGTTTACAAGTTCACGAGCTGTTAGTTCAGCTAACCAATCCCCCTCCTTCGGAGGGGTTAGGGGAGGCTCCTTGTATCCTTGTCTCCTTGTCAACTCGTCTACTATCACCATATTACCATGAATTTTTGGCGGTCGGTCTTTTGCCGAACACCGGTTGAAAACTTTCCTGCCTTGCGTTGCGCTGCAGAATCCAAATAGCCCCCTCGTCTGCGTCCGGTGCATCGTCATGAACACGGCTGCCACGTTCAAGGGCGATCGTCTGCTCTATGCCCACCTGCATATCCGGTGAGTCCTTGAGTTTTTCATTATAAAACACAAAGCCACGCTCCCACAGCGGGCTGACAGCCTCGATGCGCTGTATCTTGTCGGGTTTCTTGCGTTTGTCGGGCATGATAGGCAGCCGGTATCCACGCAGGTTCTCCTCGTTTTCAAACTCGTCCAGAATGACATCCTGCATGAAGTTTGCCTCCATAAAGAAGCGTATGGCCGCTTTGTCCCTCGTCCGCTCGTAGAGGTCATAAAGCCAACGTACCATACCCCCGACCGTGTCTTGACGTACATAACAGTCAATGAGATGCAGCTCCTTGCCAATCTTCCCCCACAGCCTGGAAGCCTTGTAGTCGTTGGCCGTCGTTGATTTGAACGATGGGTCGGTGTAGCACACCAGCATGTCGTACTTTCGGAGCGCCGGCATCGTCTTGTACCTTATCCAGTCTGCCCGGAAGATGGTGCCGTCCACGACAGGGTTGTGCATCATCTCCTTCTCCCACGCTCGGTAGCCCACAAAGTTGCGGTATTCCTGTGCGTCTTCCTTGTTCCATTTCTCCTTCCATACCGGTTCTCCGTTCTTATCTATCGCCTGAACCTTTGAGACGAATACGCCCCGCGTGGCTGCGATGTTGGCCAGTACGGAGGTCTTTGATATGAGGTTACCCACCATGAGGAAACGCCCGCGTCCCACGTCGAGCGCGCCGAAGAGCGCCTCCTTCACCCAGTCGGTGAGGTCATGCACGCGCTTCTCGTTGCGGCAGAGCTCGTCATCGTCAAGGTCGTCGATGACAATGTAGTCCGGACGCGCCTCACGCTCACGCAGCCCGCGTGGCGACTGTCCACGGCCAACGGCAAGAAACTTCACACCCGATGAGGTCTTGAACTCCCCCGCCGTCCACAGTCCGAGATTCTTCTGCTGGCCGAAGTCGGCGATGATGCGCTGGTTATACTCCAGTTCAGCCTGAATGTCCCCGAGCAGCCGGTTCGCGCTGTCCTGCGATTTGCCCACCACGACCATGAAATTGATGAGCCGCTTGGGGCGCAGCATCAGCCACAGCGGCATGAAGATGTCAAAGTGCGTGGACTTGGCGTGTCCTCTGGGCCACATGAACACCGCCTTGAGGTTAGGAGTTCCCATCACCTTGCGCGCAGCCTGGTTGTGGAACGGCGCATTATGTATCGTGCGCACCACCTCTCCCGTTGTCTTGTCGCGCAGCGTGAGGAAATGGGGGAAGTAATACTCGCAGAAGGCGGCATAGTTGCTGAGCAGTCTTTCCTTGCGCCTGTCTTTTTGGGCAGGTGTCTCGTTGGCAAGTGCCGTGGTGTCGGTAATCGACTGGATGCGCTTGCAATGCTCCTTCCACTGTTCGAATGCCAGTTTCTTTTCTAAAGATGTAGTCATGTTTTTTAGTTTACAAAGCCTCTCCCCCGACCCCTCCCCAAGAGGGAGGGGAGTAGATGGCTTTTTTAGTTTACAAGTTCACGAGTTCACGAGTTGATAGTTCAAAGTTCAAAGTAATCAGCTAATCACTCCCCTCCCTCTCGGGGAGGGGTAGGGGGAGAGGCTGTCCTTTACCTACTTTATCCCCATCTGTTCGGTGAGATACATATCCTGAAATTTATTGATGGTTTTAATGAGTTCCGGCGTTACAGAAGGGTCGATGGTTGCGCGATACTCCAGCCACTTGGAGAATGCCATGAAAACCTCAATTGCATCCACCACATTGGCCTTCTTGTCGAGCTTCTCGATGACGGAGGACAGTTTGGCGAGCTTGTCGCCCAGCCCTGCAATGAGCGATGGGTCTTCCGACTCGTTCACCTCGGTTATCAACTTGTCTATGGTGAGCAGCAGTTTGTTCACCAGCTCGGGTCGTGTCACGTTCTTGGCAGCCCTCGCCTCTTTCCACCCGCCCGCATTGCACCACTTAGATATGGTGACCCTCGATACCTCTACTTTGTCAGCTATCTCGTTCTGCTCCATCCCAGCAAGGTAGAGAGAGCGGGCCAATGATTTTTTCTTTTCTGTTTCTGCTTTTGTCATAAATCGGTTTGTTGCTTTACCATGCAAAATTGCCTTATTTTATTGAGGTTGCAAAAAAAAGATGCAGCCGCTTCATAGAAGCGTGTAGTGGTTTCATACTTTTTTGGTAGTCAATGATTTATGACGTAATATTGCAGCGGAAAAAGCAGAAAAGCCTCTCCACCAACCCCTCCCCGAGAGGGAGGGGAGTGATTAGCTGAACTAACAGCTCGTCAACTCGTCAACTTGTAAACTTGTAAACTAAAAACTATCAACTTGTAAACTTGTAAACTAAAAACTATCAACTTGTAAACTTGTAAACTAACAACTTGTCAACTAACAAAAATGGGAAAACGTGTAAGAATATCTAATGACAGCCTGAACAGCTACGGGTTCAGAGTGCTGACGAGCGGCTTGGACGTGGCTCAGTACAACCGTAACCCTGTACTGCTCTATATGCACGAGCGTGGCAACGTGGTGGGTTATGTGAAAGACTTGAAGGTGGAGAACGATGAGGTAACCGGTGAACTGATGTTTGACTGTGCTTCTGAATTGAGCCAACGTTGCAAAAAACAGTTCGAGTTCGGAAGTCTAAGAATGGTGAGCGCCGGTTTGGAAATATTGGAAACAAGCGAGGATGCGAGCATGCTTGTCCAAGGGCAGACACGTCCCACCATCACCAAGAGCAAGCTATTTGAGGTAAGCGTTGCTGATGTCGGTGCCAATGATGATGCCCTCGTGCTTCATAAAGACGGAAAAAGAATAACCCTCGGCAGGGACGGAGATTGCCCGCTGCCGCTTTTGAATAATATTAACAAACAAAAAACAGAAGAAATGGAAAACAAGACCATCGCCCTGAATTTGGGGCTGCCGGAAACGGCAACCGAGGCTGAAATCTCCGCCAAGATTGCCGAGTTGAATGCCGTCAAGGAACAGAACGCGTCTCTGCTTCAGGAAAAAGAGAAGCTCACCTTGGCAAGAATCAACAGCCTTGTCGAGCAAGCCATCGCCGACAAACGCATTGAGTTAAACAACAAAGACCAGTTTGTGGAGCTGGGCAAGAAGATTGGCGCGGAGGAACTGGAGAAGACCCTGAAGGCGATGCATCCTTCGGTGAAGCTGTCTTCCGTGATAGGACATCAGGGTGGCGCTCCTACAGGTGAACAGAAGTTCACAAAACTGAGTGATGTGCCAGCTGAGCAAATTGCCACGTTGCGATTGGAGAATCCCGAGGAATACAAACGCCTGTACAAGGCTGAGTACGGCATCGAGTGTCAGATATAAATAGTAAAATAGTTAACCAGTTCACGAGTTGACAAGTTGAAAGTTCAAAGTTCAAAGTTCAGGGAGAGGCTCCTCGTCAACTTGTCAACTCGTCAACTTGTTTACTCATTTCTTATAACCCTAAAAACAAAAAAGATGAACAAAATTTTAAAGATGTTTGCCGCACTGCTATTCAATGCGATAGTAGGTGCCGTCATTGCTCAAATGCTGGGCTTGTCTGCCATGGTGGGCGCGCTCACCCTCAACTTGGTAGCTTCCATGGTGGGCGCCATGCCAAAAGGCGCACTCCGCGCTGGAGTATTTACAGAGATATGGACCGGCGAGCTGGTGAAAGCCCTGCGCAGAGGCCTTGAAGGGTCATGGCTCGACGGCGTACCAGACCAGAGTTCCATCACCAACAACGATGTCATTCACCTCGTCGACGTAGGGGTCGACCCTGACGTGCTGGTCAACAACACCACCTATCCCATACCACTGCAGGCCTTGGACGACAAAGACATTGCCATCAAGCTCGACAAGTTCCAGACCAAGGTGACACCCATCACCGATGACGAACTATATGCGGTGAGCTACGATAAGATGGCACGGGTGAAAGAAAGTCACGGCAACGCCATCAACGATTCAAAATTCGCCAAGGCCGCCCATGCGCTCTGCGCTCAGAAAAACAGTGCTACCACGCCCGTGCTCACCACCACCGGCGAGCGCGACGCTGAAACGGGCCGACTGCGTCTCCGACCAGAGGACATCGTGGCCATGAAGCGGGCGTTGGACAAGCTCAAGGTGCCGGCAGAAAACCGCCGCCTCGTGCTCTGCCCCGACCACGTCAACGACCTGCTGCTCGCCAGCCAGAACTTCCGCGAGCAGTACAACATCGACCGCGGAACCGGTAAGGTGGGCAAGCTCTACGGGTTCGACATCTTCGAGTATGCCAACACGCCGCTCTATACGCAGGCTGGCATCAAGAAAGCACTTGGCGCAAACGCTGAGAAGGGTGAGTTCCAATGCTCGTTCGCCTTCTACACGCCACGCGTGTTCAAGGCCACTGGTTCGACCAAGATGTATTACAGCGAGGCCTCAACAGACCCAGAGTATCAGCGCAATAAAATCAACTTCCGCCATTATTTCATCTGCATGCCTAAGAAGACTGATGCCGGCGTGGTAATGGCAAGCGGGTACAAGGAAAACGCATGATGAGCAAGCCGATGAAATATCTCGTCATCCACTGCACCGCCACGCCGGAGGGGCGCGAGGTGTCTGCGGCTGAGATACGCCAATGGCACACCGCGCCACCCCCGGCAGGCAGGGGGTGGAGACACGTGGGCTACACAGACCTCATTCATCTTGACGGCACCATCGAGCGGCTGGCACCCAACAACGAAGACGACCGTGTAGACAACTGGGAGATCACCAATGGTGCGGCAGGGTACAACAGCGTGAGCCGGCACATCGTGTATGTGGGCGGATGCGACAGCCACATGCGCCCTAAAGACACACGAACGCCGGCACAGCGCGAGGCACTCAAGCGATACGTTCTCGAGTTCCACAGCCGGTTCCCGCAGATACGCATCGTTGGTCACCATGACCTGAATTCCGGCAAGGCGTGTCCGTCATTCGATGTCCGGGCATGGCTTCGTGAGATAGGCATTCGACAATAATCAATAATTAGTAGACGAGTTGACAAGTAGACGAGTAGACAAGTAAATAGACTTTTTTCTTGAAAACTATCAACTCGTGAACTCGTGAACTTGTAAACTCGTAAACTAAAATAACACACAGAGCAATGGGAGACACGATATTTCAAATCCTGCAATGGGCAATCCCATCGGGCGGTATCGGAGCCGCCATTGCTTGGATCGCCAACCGACGCCTCAGAACCGTCGAGGAGAAAAAAAAGATAGAGGATACCTACAAGCAGATGTACGACATGGTGAGCCGTGAGCTCATCAGTCTGCAGCAGCAAAACGAAACCAACTATGACAAAATTGAGAATCTTCGCACCGATGGCGACAAGATGCGACGGGCGCTCAACCGCCTCTCACGGGCCATCGAAGCTATTCAGATATGCCCTCATCGCACTGCTTGCCCTGTCAGCGTGGAGCTGTCGCTCGACCAAGACAGTGCAACGCCAAAGCCTGCACGGGGAAAGCATGAGCCTGCAAAGGGACAGCCTCACGGCGACGGTCACCCAAACATGGCAGAAGCCGGTGAGGGTGCCCATGGCAACAGCCTCTCTCAAGCTGCCACTCGACAGCATCAGAGCTCTGCCACCGGGAGCGGCGTACACGGCAAGAGAAAAACAGGCGGCTGTCAAGCTCCAAAGGAAACCGGAAACGGCGAATGAGCCTGAGCAAATCATCATTGAGGCACAATGCGACTCACTGCTACTGGTAGCCGCAAGTTACTCAAAGAACATCATCACGCTCAAACACCAGCTCAATGAGGCAAACAGGGCAAACAGCGAGTTGAGGGAAACCACAAAGTTCAAAGCTCAAACCTCAAAGTTCAAAGTTACATTCATCGCCTTCATCGTCGGGGTGGCGGCCGGCATAGTATCAACCAATTTAATAAGAAAGATATGGCAAAAAGTGTTTTAGACGGAACAAACCTCATCCTTAGCGTGGGTGGCAGCGCCCTGGGATTTTCAACAGGATGCAAGGTAACCACCACTACCGAGACAGGTGAGCGCGTCACAAAAGAGGCGGCAAGTGGAAAGTGGAAAGAAAAGTTCGTAAAGAGCTTCTCAGAGAGCATCTCCGCAGAGGGCTGTGTGCTCACCGACGGAGACAGCGAGACACCCACCTATGATCAGCTCAAGGAAAAACAGCTCGCCGGCGAACCCATCGACGCCTCCTACGGATTACGCGATGGCGACAAGCGAACTGGAAAATCCAGCGGGGGCTACAAGGGAAAGTACATCATCACATCGCTCGAACTCGACGGGCAGGCGGGTGACGATGCCAAGTACAGCGTACAGCTGGAAAACTGCGGAAAAGTTGAAAGAGTCTCGGCAGGTCTTAGCGAGACAGGCACTTCCGCAAAGGCGAAAGGAGTCAGCGCATGAAAATAGTCATCAACGGAAAGACTTACCCCTGTTATCTGGTAATGGGGGCGTTCCTCCTGTTCAAACGCGAAACAGGAAAGGATGTAAGCCAGCTCAAGCAAGAAAACCTCGAGGACCTGCTCATGCTCATGTGGTGTTGCATCAAATGCTCAGCACAGGCAGAGGGACAAGAGTTCCCATTAGATTTCGAAACCTTCTGCAACACCATCACGCCCGACATGCTCGCACAGTGGAACCGGCAAATCAGTTCCATGGATGAAAAAAAAACGACCAACAAGACGTAACGCAGGCTGATGTTGAGCAACTGCTCGGAATCGCGTTGGGGTGCATGGGCATGGGGATGAACGACTTCTGCCGATGCACCCCTTCTGAGTTCAGGGCGGCATGGGACGCATGGAACGACAGGCGCATGGCGGTAGAGCGCGACCAGTGGGAACGCTTGCGCATGAGCTGCCTGTGTACACTGCAGCCATGGGCAAAACAAAGGTTAAGCCCGCGTGACATCATGGAGTTTCCATGGGATGAAAAACAGGAAAAACAAAAGCAAGACATACCCGATAGGCAGGAAATCATGCGCAGGTACAGGGAGGAAAAGCGGAAGGCAGGACTGAAATAGCACTTAGGGCGGTTCTATAAATCAGCTTTGTCAGATTGCAACCCTGTTTTATACAAAACCTAGTCCCACCTAGTCCCACCTAGTCTTACCTGGTCCCACCTAATAGAACCGCCCTTATTTAGCCTTGATGACACCATAGCAGAACAAAAGACCTGCGATGATCACCACAAGGCAAAACGCTACCGTAAGCACACTGGCAACAGGGTGCTCCGCTATCAGGTCGTGAAGGGGCTGTAAGTTGACGCTTGCTAACATAAAGTTCAAAGTTCAAAGTTCAAAGTTCAAAGTTCAAAGTTCAAAGTTCAAAGTT